>Ga0209570_1000428_pt1 | contig 51638 bp, 47 predicted proteins | sample EBPBio172007_DNA_FD_185861 | JGI IMG/M metagenome (GOLD analysis project Ga0209570, IMG submission 185861) | Wastewater treatment Type I Accumulibacter community from EBPR Bioreactor in Madison, WI, USA - Reactor 1_9/17/2007_ DNA (SPAdes)... | ecosystem: Engineered > Bioreactor > EBPR >... | reverse complement strand
GGGTAGGTTGCATACGCGTTACGCACCCGTGCGACGGTGACATTGCTGCCCCCTAGTCTTGCATGTATTAGGCCTGCCGCTAGCGTTCATCCTGAGCCAGGATCAAACTCTCCATCGTAAATATTATAAATTCAAATTGACTGAATCCGTAAAAACTCACTATTAAACCTTAACTTACTCATTATTTCAAAGAACTAAAACCCATTTCTTTTCGCCTAACGCTTTAGACTCTTCCTTGATTTGGGATTGCAAAGGTCTGACTTTTAAATCTTATTTCCAAATATTTTTTCGACTTTTTTTATTTGCCGACATTTTTACTTGAAATCTCTTTGCTTTTGTTACCCTCTCTCGTTGTTTGGGGTTGCAAAGGTCTGACTTTTAAATCTTATTTCCAAATATTTTTTCGACTTTTTTTATTTGTCGACATTTTTACTTGAAATTTCTTTGCTTTTGTTACCCTCTCTCGTTGTTTGGGGTTGCAAAAGTAGTAGGGTTAGGGGTAGTTTGCAAGCGTTTAAACAAAAAAGAATCTTGTTTCTCAAAAGTTCTTTATTTCTTCAAATACTACTCCCTTTATAATCCTATTTCTACCGTAAAAATCAGCTTAATGTCCATAAATCTTTTACCCCTAGGAATCTTTGCGAAGTAAAACCTTCTCCATATTTTACTCCAATTGCATGTCCATATTCTTTTGCTCTCGCCTCTACAAACTCTAAAAATTCGGGAGAAGAGATGTAACTATTGGGTTCAGCACTGTTAGGATCATAGAATTGGCTTCTAAAAGCTCTTATTGCTTCTTCCTTCTTTGGCCAGTGAGGAGTAATATCTACCACAAAGTCAGGCTTTATATAGCGATCTTGTATAAAATGATACACATATTTAGGGCGCCAAGCTGACTGAGGGTTGCCATTATCAAATGTTTCGATTTGTCGTAATCCAGCGAGAAAACAAGCGTCATATATAATTTTAGCCCCACGGCCATGATCAGGATGACGATCATCAATGGCGTTTGCCAACACAATCTCAGGCTGGTATTTCCTTATATATGGTACAATAGCCATTTGATGCTCTTTCGAATTTTGAAAAAAACCATCAGGTATCCCCACATTCTCACGGATACTCACCCCTAAAATTTGAGCCGCCGCATCCGCTTCTTGTTGTCTAATCTCAGGCGTGCCACGAGTACCTAGCTCTCCACGAGTTAGGTCTAAGATTCCCACCGTTTTACCACTTGCCAAAGAGGCTAATATAGTACCAGCGCACCCTAATTCGACATCGTCGGGGTGCGCTGAGATTGCTAATAAATCTAATTTCATACGTATGTATTCTTATTTAACTCGAAGTCGTTGGCCTATTCGTAGTCTTGCCGTGAGCCTTAAGCGATTTTTTTGAGCTAATTCAGACGTCGACATTCCATACTTGCTAGCAATTGTATCTAATGTCTCCCCTCTACGAACTCGATGTAGTACCGTCCGTTTTACTTTTGCCTTACTTATGTCAAACTCGCTGTCAATTGAGCGCCCCCCTCGTAAGTGGTCCCAAACTTTTGACGTGAGGACAAAACGATCATTACGGATAGTTTGTCCAGGGAAATCCCAAATCCAGGCTGGGCTAAATGGGTTTCCTTCATATCGGTTTTCGTAGTGGAGGTGATCGCCATAGCTTCTTCCAGTATTCCCACCTAATCCTAACATATCTCCTGCTTTGACTAGTTGCCCTACCTCTACCGTAATTTTAGACAAGTGACCATACAACGTTTCGAGGCCATTGTAATGTCTTACCAACACAAATCGTCCGTATCCATTTCCGTCATAGGCCGTCACTCGGACAATTCCGTCGTATGTGCTGTAAACAGGATCCCCTGTATTTAAGTCCAAATCCATCCCTTCGTGCCAGCGCCCCCAGCGTGGACCAAATTGAGAGGTTACTTTCACTTCGCTTGTAGGTAAGTTCCAAAAACGCCCCTTACCTGGGTCAAACAACTTAAGGGTGATGTTTTCTTCGAACTCTAGTGGATTCAGGTTGTAAGGATCGATCGTACGTGAATCCCAAATCGCAAAATAATCGGCCACTTGTACCCAATCATCACCAACTTGAACTGAATCAATAATTTCAGCTACCGACGTCTCGCCTTCGTCAATTGTCCCTGTCGTATCATCTGCGACAGTTGGGTTGATTTCTTTGACAGGTTCGAACGTATTGGAAAAGCGCATTTGCGGTTTTTCCACTTCAAATTCATCGAACTCATCTTTTTGAGGCTTGATGACAGGCGTACTTACTGCTTCTGTCTTTTTGGATTTGATTTTTGGGTTTTTTTTGAACAACCCTCGTTCTTGGGCTTGAAGATTTGCTCCAATAAAAAGAGCAAATACTAATACTAAAAGTAATTGGGCTTTCATCCGTCGTTGGTTTAGCCACTCAGTGAGAGGGGGGAGCGCATCCATGCCCACTCAACGAATGGGAGTAAAACTTAATTTAAAAATCGGTGAGCCTTTTAAAAAAGTAACAGTAAGCCCCATTTGCTTACTGTTACCTATTCAAAATTAATGCAAGCCTTTTTCGGTCAAATAACGCTCCGCGTCCAATGCTGCCATACATCCTGATCCAGCAGCAGTGATGGCCTGGCGGTAAATATTGTCTTGTGCATCACCACAAGCAAATACGCCTTCCACGTTGGTTTTGGTACTTCCTTTTATTGTTTGGATGTACCCTGCGTTATCCATATCAATATACTCTTTGAATATTTCGGTATTAGGCTGATGGCCAATCGCCACAAAGAAACCTGTTACCTCAATGGTATATGCCTCTTCTGTCTTTAAATTTTTTAGTCTAACTCCAGTTACTCCTTGGTCGCCCAATACCTCCTCGGTTTCTGAATTCCAAAGGATTTCAATATTTGGCGTTGACTTTACACGGTTCTGCATTACTTGTGAGGCACGAAGCTCATCGCGACGTACAATCATGTATACTTTCTTACATAATTTTGCCAAATAGCTTGCTTCTTCACAAGCCGTATCTCCTCCTCCTACGATGGCTACTTCCTGATTGCGGAAGAAGAAACCATCACACACCGCACACGCCGAAACGCCATATCCATTGAGGCGTTGTTCTGACTCTAACCCTAACCATTTTGCAGATGCACCTGTGGCAATAATCACCGTGGGGCTTTCAATGAGGGTATTTTCATCAATCCAAACTTTGTGAAGCGTTGGGTCTGAAAAATCCACTTTGGTTGCTAGTCCGTAACGAATATCAGCACCAAAACGGCGTGCTTGATTTTCGAAGTCAATCATCATTTGAGGCCCTTGTACTCCTTCTGGATAACCTGGGTAGTTTTCAACCTCTGTCGTAATCGTAAGCTGGCCTCCTGGCTGGCCTCCCGTATATAATACAGGTGTAAGACCTGCACGTGAAGCATAAATAGCGGCAGTATAACCTGCTGGACCCGAACCTATGATTAAACAAGATACTTTTTCTGAAGACATTATTGAAAAACGTTTATTAAATTGACGATGGCAGATTGTCTGTAAGGAACGAATCTATTCATTAAAAGTTACAATCTCACATTCAAAATCGTTCATCGTCTTTTTGCAAGTTTTTGCAAAGCGGTTGCAAAATTAAGTAAAAAAGGCTGAGATGGCAAAGCACCATTCGCTGCTGTGAGGTATTTTAATCTAAAGAGGGTCACCATATTCGCCATTCAATGCGACGATTAAGCTGGCGATTTTCTTCAGAAGTATTAGGAACAATAGGTTTGGCTTCCCCCAATCCAATGGCTTTTATACGCTCTTTGGTAATACCTGATTCCACTAAGTAATCAACGACACTCTGCGCCCTCTTCTGGGAAAGGAGTTGATTTTGCTTGGCATCTCCAACATCATCGGTATGGCCTGCAATCTCGATACGAAGCGTAGGTTGCGAACGAAGTTGCTCAATCAGTTTGTTCAGTTCGGTTCGAGATTTCTCCTGTAATTCGGCTTTACCTGTTTCAAAGTAAATATTACTCAAAACACCAAAGGCTTCTAAATGCAGCGGCTCAAGAGCAATGTCCAACTGGTAGCCTTCAGCGCTGTTTTTTTGGCTATAATCAAACGACAAGCTTTTATAAAAATACCCTTTGGCACTTACGTACAAGCCCCATTCACTCCCGTTAGGCAACGTAGTGAGGTAATTTCCTGTGGCCTCATCCGACGTTATGAGCTGCACTCGCTTGCCTGTTTTCAAATTGATAAGTTCAATATCAGCCTTAATCGGCTTTTTAGAACGAGTATCGGTCACAATTCCTCGAAGATAGTTGGCCGTATTGAAACGCTTGACTAACTCATTGGGAAGTTCAAATCGATAAAGTTTTGCAATTTTCTGCGCCCCCGCTCCTTTTGTATCTACCGAATAGTACCCGTATTTTCCATCGGCAGTAATGACTAGCGCCACTTGATCCTCGGAGGTATTAATTGGATAGCCAATATTTTCGGGAGCTTGCCAACCCGTTGCGGTGCTATCGGTGAAAAACAAATCGTACCCTCCTAACCCTAAATGCCCTTCGGAAGAAAAAAACAACGTACGTCCGCTCGCGTGTAAAAAAGGAGAGACTTCATCGAAGGGGGTATTGATTGTTTTATCGGCGTTTTTCGCTTGTGACCAGTCACCGTTTGGTTGTAATGTAGTGTACCATATATCTCGTCCTCCTACTCCGCCCGCTCGGTCGGAAGAAAAATACAGCGTACGCCCATCAGGCGATAAAGTCGGATGAGATTCCCAGTAATGCGTATTGACGGCCATTCCCAGGTTTTTTGGTTTCTCCCAATCACCTCCAATTTTATGACTTATGTACAAATCACAACTCCCGTAACCGTCTCGACGATTGCAAGCTGTAAATACCAATGTGCGCCCATCCGCCGACACCGCCCCTGTTCCTTCATGTTCATTGCTGTTGATTTTCTCAGAGATTGAAACAGGAGCCGACCACTGCCCATCTTTATAACTAGAAACAAACAAATCTTCGTCTTCTTCTGGTTTGAGAGCGGTAAAGAAAAGCGTTTCGCCATCCCCTGTGAGCGATGGAAAATACTGGCGCAGGTGTTTATTTACCACGCTGGGCAGTTCTTCGGGGTGAATTACCAAAGGATTAAGAACGGCTTTGGCACCATAATCGCACGTCTGAAGTTGTCGTTGCGCTCTTTTTTGGGCAATGCTGTTCGGTTTCAAAAATGGAATATAATGTTCCAAATCTTGCTTTGCTTGCGCGTATTCACCCGCTCGTAAGTGGTAATCAATCAATCGCTGATAGGCCAAGGCAAATTGCGGAGCGTCGGGTTTTAGTTGGACGGTTTTACGATACGCCTGTAAGGCTAACTCTGATTGCGTAAAAACCTCGTACAATTGTCCTTTTCGAAAATAGGCTTCGGCCATGGTTGAGTCATAGCGAAGTGCTTCGTCGATTAGTTGCGCGGCTTTTTCGAAGTTTTTTTCACTGTATAGCTTCGTACTTTTTTCAAAAGCTTCGACCGCTTTTTTGTTGGTCGTGGGCAAATAGGATGCGGGTGCTTGGGCTAAAATAACCTGAGTGAAAGTCATTGCTCCCACCACAAGAGAAAAAAATATTTTCCTTTTGCCAAGCATACTATAGAGGTTCGAAAGCAGAATGTTTTTCTGTATTTTCGGACTTAAGGAATATCCATGTATTTGTGCGTTTGCAACGAGACGCGCCATTGGGGATGCTGTTTTACATACTCAACGATTAAAGGCGTCATTTCTTGCATACGACTCCACTCAGGTTGCAACAACAAAACACAGTCTTGGTTGACGCGCGCGGCATGGTATTCTGCAAACTCAAAATCTGATTTGTGGTAAATAACCACTTTTAGTTCATCGGCTTCCGCATAAATGCTTTCATGGGGCGTTTTGAATTTCTTGGGCGAAAAACAAACCCAGTCCCACGTCCCCGAAAATGGGTGTGCTCCCGACGTTTCGATATTGGTATGAAACCCTGCCTTACGAAGCTCCTCCGTGAGACCCGTTAGGTCATACATTAGGGGTTCGCCTCCCGTTACTACCGCCATACGTCCAGGGTACTGGAGAGCTTCATCCACAATTTGAGTCAATGTATGTTTGGGGTGAATACTAGCATCCCACGACTCTTTCACGTCGCACCAAACACATCCTACATCGCACCCGCCCAAGCGAATAAAATAGGCCGCTTTCCCACTATGATACCCTTCCCCTTGTAGGGTGTAAAAGGCTTCCATTACGGGTAATTGGAGTGATTGCGTATCCATTATGATGGGAGTTCTGAGAATGGTAAACGGTTCGCCAAACTGACGAACCGTTTCATAAAATAGGAAAGTAGTGGACAAAAGTTATCCACCTAATTATTTCAAATCTTGAATATCGAGCATTCCTACAGGCTGACCACCTTCGGTTACCAAAATGGTATCTACGCTCGTTTTCTTGAACAAAGCGGCCGCTGCGTCTAGCAATGCACTCGCTTCGATAGAAACTGGCATTTTATATTCAAACTCGCCCATTGTTTTGCTCAACACATCGCGGCCTTCGCCCGACAATTTGCGACGTAAATCGCCATCGGTAAAGACGCCTTTCACACTTCCGTCAGCGTTTACGACAGTCACACATCCAAAGCCGAACTCCGTCATTTTCACGATGGCATCTGCCAATGTAGTATCTGCTGAAACTAATGGGTTAACGCCGTTGATTGCTTCCCCGACAGACACCGTGATGAGGCGAGTATGTTCTACAAATTGTTGCGTTCCAATGGCTGTAAAGCTATTTTCAGTCAACACTTTCATGATTTTCCAAGGCACCGTAATCGTATGACAACCAAGGTCAAGCGCGTTGCGAACGTGCTCGGCATTACGTACCGAAGAGAACATTACTTTCGACGAAGAACCATAGAAATTTACCATTTCTACACACTCTCCAATCAATTTGATGGCGTCATAGCCTTGGTCTTGCATACGGCCCGCCAACACGCAAATGTAGCTTGCGCCCGCCGTCATTGCCATGTAAGCCTGCTGAATCGTGTAGACTAAGTGTACGTTTACCATCATTCCACGGTCACGAAGCATTTTACAAGCGCGTACCCCTTCTAGCGAAACGGGTACTTTGAATACCGTTTTGGTATAATCAAGCCCTAGTGCCAATTGGCGCTCTGCATCTTTCACGATGTCTTCGGCAGTGTCGCCCAAGGCCTCAATCTGAAGAACAGGTACAATTTTCGACAACTTCACGATCATAGCATCAAGGTCAGTAACCCCTTCGCGGTGCATGAACGTTGGAGTGGTAGTAAGGCCTGCTAAAAACCCAAGTTGGAAGGCAGTTTCTATTTCTTTAAAATCGGCAGAATCAAGGTATAATTCCATTTTTGGTCGGTTGGTCCGTTGTTTAGTTATCCGTTTTCGGAACAAAATTTCGGCAAAGGTCGCAAAAAATTAGTACAATTAAGTTGCTATCTCCGAATTTTGTATTGCTTAGAAAAGTGATATTAGTACAAATATCTCTTTCAATGGAACGCTAGGGCACCACTCAATTGTTTCTCCCCTGCAAGTTTTATTTGTTAGAATCACCAATATCGGCATTTATTTGCCGAAAAATATTGAAAATGCTCCCCACACTCTCGGCTCTTGAAGCGATTGAAACGATGAACCTGTACGGGCGTCAGCGAGTTCCATTTTTATTTATTATTGATTTTCAAGCTCAACGCCCCGTTGTACTTCCTTTAGCTACCATACCCTCAGAGGAGTTGCTATTTGATTTTAATGGCGTCAGCAACGTTCCCTTCCAATCGTCGGCGATTTTAGAGCCATTTTTATTTAAAAAAATGCCTATTTCGTTCGAAGAATACTTATCTAAGTTTCATTTGGTAGTTCAACACCTGAAAAGAGGGGATTCTTTTCTTACTAATTTGTCTATCCCTACCCCCATTGAGCTTTCAATAGACTTAGAAAATGTATTTTATCATAGCAGGGCAAAATATCGTTTGTGGTGGAAAAATCATTTTGTTTGTTTTTCGCCCGAAATTTTCGTGCAAGTAAAAGGCAACCGCATTGCATCTTTTCCTATGAAAGGGACGATTGATGCCACTTTGCCCCAAGCAGCGCAGGTCATTTTGAATGATAAAAAAGAAGCAGCCGAACACGCGACCATTGTTGATTTGATTCGTAATGACCTCAGCATGATTGCCGATAAAGTGTGGGTCGAGCGGTATCGTTACTTGGATACATTGGCCACTAATCAAAAATCGCTCTTGCAAGTGAGTTCAGAAATCGCAGGAATTATGCCTACCAACTGGCAAGACACTCTCGGGACGTGGTTGTTTCAATTACTACCCGCAGGCTCTATCAGCGGTGCGCCCAAACCAAGTACGTTAGATATTATCCAACGAGCCGAGGGGTATGAACGCGGGTATTATACGGGCATCGCAGGGGTATTTGACGGGACAAACTTAGATAGTGGAGTTTTAATTCGCTTTATCGAGCAAAATGAAGGGCAACTTATCTTTAAAAGTGGTGGAGGCATAACCGCGCAAAGCCAAGCTAAGGCTGAATACCAAGAACTGATTGACAAAGTATATTTACCTATTTCGTATGGCTCACCCCCTATTCATCGAAACCCTCCGTCTTTTCAACGGGCAGCTATCTAATGTACGCTTTCACAATGAGCGAATGTACCGTACTCAGCTCCATCATTTCGAAGAAGTCGACATAACAGATTTAGCTTCGGTTATTGTTGTACCGCAAGAATTTACTTTGGGATTGTTTAAATGCCGAGTAACGTATGGTCATGGCATCGAAAGAATCGAGTTTGAGCCTTACCACCCGCGCACTATTCAATCACTTCGATTGATTGAAGTCAACGACATTGAGTATTCTTTTAAATACCAAAACCGATCCGACCTAAACACACTTTCATCTCAAAAAGGAGAGGCTGATGATGTTTTGATTATAAAGCATGGGAACGTCACCGACACATCGTACGCAAATATAGTTTTTTGGGATGGCCAACAATGGACTACCCCCAGCACTTTTTTGCTAGCAGGAACCCAGCGGGCGCATTTGCTAGAACAGGGCACAATTGTCGAAAAAAAAATTCGGGCCGAAGACCTACCGAAGTACGTTTCTGCCCGAATCATCAATTCAATGTTAGATTTTGAAGTTACCCCCGCTATTCCGATGAGTAGCATTCGTTAATACACTTTCCCTACTTTGGAGGAACCAGTTTTACGTTTTTGCTTTTCGTCTTCTTAATAATCACTGGTATACATATATCCTCAGGACAAATACATTCTGCTTCTACAATAGCAGGACAGCAGTTTTTGGTAGGACACTGACCATCTGATACCTCGACAGTATAAGAACCTACGTCTCCAACTTCCAAGGTCTGCGAAGTGGCTCCAACGATTTTTGTTCCATTCTTAAACCACTGGTACGTTTGATACCCCCCTGGTGCCGAAATAATTACCGTGTCTCTTCGTTCGGGACATATTTTAAGCGGTACACTCACGCAAGCAATGTCATAATCATCTTCGGTAATTGCCTTATTACCAGGCTGTGAATCACTATCAAGGCCTGCCATAGCCACAATTTCGGCTTCGTTACAAATCGAACCACCAATAAAACCTCTGGTTGCAACGATTTTCACGGTAAGTGTCAAGGTATCGCTTTGGCCAGGGTTGAGTTTCAACGGCCCCCACTTCATGGTTTGCTGATTGAATGTACCTTGAGTCGAAGTAGCACTCACAAATGTAAAGTTTGGAGGTAGATAGTCTTCTATGTACACGCTATCTGCCGCTGGCGTACCTGCAATGCTTTTATTGGTAACGGCCAGTTTGAATTTAACGACATTCCCTATCTCCCGTCGACAATCTCCCACTAACTTTTTGGAGAGTTCAAGATCCTTATAAGGAGTACACTCTCCCGTGTTACTAATTTTAATATTCAGAATCATTGATTTTTGGCACGCTCCTTTTTTATCGGGGGCTCCATTGGGCTCCCATTTCATGTACAAGCTAATTGTAGAATTAGGTTTATACAACTTGGGGTCGACTTCCGTTATAGCACCGCGAGCTACTGCTGCTTCAATCAATGTAAACTCATTAAAGCCATCTCTGAACACAAAGGCAGAATCAGCGATAAAATAATAGGTAGCTTTTCCATTCGGGAAATTTCGCTCTAACTGAATCTTAGCTCCATTGGCACACAATGTATCTAAACGTGTATCAAATTGTTCTTTGACTTCATAACAAATCGCCCCTATACTCAGCGTGTCAACTCCGTCGGTAGCCACCAACGCGTACCCATCCTGTGATTTGTGAGCAAACTTAAACTCATAGAGCCCTAATGAGTCTGGTACTTCAGTAAAATAATACCTCTTTTTATTCAAATCAATGGAATCAATATACCCTTCGCCGTCATCTTCATACAAACCATAAGTATAAAGGTTTTTCTTCGCATCAAATGGAATAATCGCCCATTTACCGCCAGGTGTAGCCTTAATTGTTACTTTCTCACGGTAGACATACTTGGTATATATATCATCTCCAGGCAAGTACAAAATCGTCGAATCGCAAGCGCATGGATCTGAAATTTCAGGGGATGGTGTTCGGAAGAAACCAATATCCCAAGTTGGATCATAAGTCCCTGGCGGCAACATAAACGTCGACGACTTATACACTCCTCTTTCTATGTCATTATCTAAAGAGTCGTTTATCCCTTTGTTTTTATCTGTTACGACAAAATCCGTTGCTGGATACGATACAGGATTAAACTTAACATAGTATTCGCCTGTACTTACCTCACCAATATGATACTTACCATCTACACCTGTAGTATCTGATTTTATAAAGTTATTATTGGTGTCATACAACTGCATTATCACTCCTTTTACAGGAAGTTCGGGTCCCAAAACTGTACCGAATGGGTCTTTTCGAATGTCTTGGATACCGTTACGGTTCAAGTCATACCAAGCATAATCTCCCATCGAAGCAATACAAGCACCAGTTGTACCTATTTTCACATTTAATATCATTGATTTTTGGCATGCCCCCTTTTTATCTACTACCCCAAACGGTTCCCATTTCATATACAAACTAATTGTTGAATTAGGCTTGTACAATTTAGGGTCGACTTCCGTAATAGACCCTCTAGCTACCGCAGCTTCAATCAATGTAAATTCATTAAAACCATCCCTAAACACAAAGGCTGAATCTGCTATAAAGTAGTACGTAGCTTTTCCATTCGGGAAATCTCGTTGAAGCACTATTTTTTCACCATTTGCACACAGCCCGTCCAACCTAGTATCATATTGTTCTTTGACTTCGTGACAAATCGCCCCTATACTTAGGGTATCTACCCCGTCGGTAGCTGCCAGTGCGTATCCATCTTGTGACTTATGAGCAAATTTAAACTCATACACGCCCAACGAGTCTGGCACTTCAGTAAAGAAATACTGCTTCTTACTCAAGTCGATCGAATCAATATATCCTTCGCCATCGTCTTCATACAAACCATAGGTGTACACATTTTTCTTCGCATCAAGTGGGATAATAGCCCATTTACCACCAGGTGTAGCCTTAATTGTCACTTTTTCACGGTAGACATACTTGGTATATATATCATCTCCTGGCAAATACAAAATCGTCGAGTCACAAGCACATGGGTCAGAAATTTCGGGGGAAGTAGTTCTAAAGAAACCAATATCCCAACGTGGGTCGTGTTGACCTGACGTCAATGTAAATGCCGTAGATTTGTACACAGCACGTTCGATGTCATTATCTAATGAATCGTTCGTTCCTTTATTTTTATCTGTTACTACAAAATCCGTTGCTGGATACGATACAGGATTAAATTTAACGTAGTACTGACCTGGATCTATGTCACCGATACGGTATTTGCCATCAACCCCAGTTGTGTCTGATTTCACAAAGTTATCGTTGATATCATATAGCTCCATAATCACCCCTTTAGCAGGAAGTTCAGGCCCAATGATATTACCAAACGGGTCCTTTCTAAAATCTTGAATACCGTTCCGGTTCAAGTCATACCAAGCATAATCTCCCATCGAAGCAGGTGGCAAGTTCAACATCCAACCGATGTCTAAGTTGTAGTTATTTTCACTGTTATCACCTGTTTTGAAGACAATCACCGCAGCCGATGAATCGGCATTATAAAAAGCATCTGAGTTATGAAGATTGCTTGCATTTGTTAAGCTATCTATTGGTACAAGCCGCATCAAGTTAGCTACAGTATTATCCCCCGCGTTGGCTGTGGCTACATTAGCATTTGGAAGATTCACCACAATTGCCTTCGGTGCCGCTACTGGAATCCCTGCTTTAGCAACTTGTTCAACAATATTAGCAGCAGCTGTACCTAGTGTCTGACGGGTACTCTGACGGATTTCGTATTGATGATTTCGTTTTAGCCCGCCCACAACATTAAAATCAGAGAAATAGAACTGTCCACCGTTTACTGTAGTATCACGTCCTACTTCAACTCCTCCATTCTCTAAATCGTGTAGCGTCAGCACAAGGTTATCAACTCCTGGCTCGTTAGGGTCTTGAATTCCATCGCGATCCGCGTCAAACCAAATGCGGTTACCAATGGCAAGTGGAGCTGGCTCGCAAGCAGCGGTCAAGTCACCTACCCCACCTGACTTTCCAAGTGAACCTTCTCTAATTGAGTAGACAGCGTACCCTCTCTTGCGTTTTCCTGTTTTAGTGTCAAACACAAGAAAGCCCGTTGCCAAGTATACTTGGTGAAGAGGGTCAAAAGCTGAGGTAAAAATCTCATCCTCTCCTGGAATTTTAAAGATACCCCCATTAGTGAGCTCTGCGTGTCCTACTTTACCTTGGCCATTAATCCAGTAATCTTCAAAGAAAAATTCTCCCCCTCCTGGACCTGCATTTTTATCATGGGCACTTGGTACTCCTGGACCGCTTGGACCGTCAGCGACATATGCGCCAGATGTCCCATTACTTTCCATCGTGTAAGTACCATCAGCATTGCGTTGAGCACGGAGTAAGTCCCCACTCATAAACCCATAATAGTTAAGTGTATCGTCTACCGCAATACCAGGTTGATTCTGTCCAGTCTGTAAACCACCTCTATCCAACATCCCAATAAATAAAGAACCATCATCATCAAATTCTAAATCAGAAATAATTGGTTGTGGATTAACCAAGAAGGCGCTTATTGGATCTGGCGAGCCAAGTGGGTAGTTACATTGTTTTGGAAAAACACTAGACCATGGTTTCCACGTATCGATGGTATCACACCCTTGAGTCCCGTCCAACGGATCTCTTTTATAGCCCAACGGAAATTCAAAGATGTTTTTAAACTCCGCCGTTTTAGGGTTAAATTCATAGATGACCCCTTTCAAGTCACTTTTCTTTTGAGAAGTTTCTGCCGTACAGACTACTCCTAAATACATTTTATTACGATAGTATTTCAAAGCCCAGGGAGCAAAATCACCATTTGAACAGTTGGGGTTAGGAATTGTATAGCTTTTTACATTTGCTTCTGCTGCTGAACTAGGAGCGACAAAAGGCTTTTTAACACCAAAACTGTACAATTTTTTATCATACAAATTCACCATATACAAGCTATCTTGGTAGCGTGTCAGCTGTACGCCTCCCATCCCCACTTTCCCTGCCACATGAAACGAAAGTGAATCTCGACTTCTTGCAGTTTTGGACGCAGGCAAGATATTTAAACCCGTTTTTGGGTCTATATGCGGATCTGGACCTGTATCAATTCCTATTGTTTTAACATCTAAAAATTCATGGAGCGTATTTCCGTTCGCCAAATCAATGTAGTAAAATCCTCCTGTACCAAGTGGCCCCAAGCCTACGTGTCTTCGCACAATAGCTCCAACCAACATCCGTCTTGAATCTCTTTGAAAAGAAGCAATCCAAGTAGAACCTATCTGTGCCGCCGTTGCTAGTTTTACCATTGAGAAATCATCTACGCCCGCTAAGCCACTCGCTTTGTGATTAAACAAAATAAGCGCAGGGTCATCACCCGCTGAGCCTCCCGCCAACGGATCCCCCATGACATAGCAAGCGGTGGTTACTCTTAGGTCCTGAGCCGCTTGGCAAAACTCATCATCATTAGCAATCCCAAGATTTACAGCGAGAGCAGGTGCCTTAACAAATTGCACATCTGTGGCATTTTGCAAGCCTATCATACTTGCTGAAAATGTTTCGGGGAAATTGCTAAACTCAACCCTTATTAAGCTATCTACTGGCGCTAAACTCACATCAAACGAGTACTCTCCAGAGCTGTTGGTAGTAGTGACAAATGGTGTTGGGTTGTCTCCAACTAATATCTGAACTTTTACCCCAGCAACACCAGGCTCGGTCGGATTCGTAGCTGTTCTTCGTCCATTCAAATCATAATCAATGTACACTACTCCTTTCACTTGAGCATAAGCACTGTTGGCTATCGCTAGCCCCAATAGTATACTCATCAAAAAGTAAGAAAAGTGGTTTGCCTTCGTAATAAGGTGTAAAATCCTTTTCATTTTTTGTAAATTTTGGGGTAATCAAAGCACTTTAACCAAGTACCTTGGATGGTTTTGGTTTAATTTGTTCATTATGGCTGGGTTAGGTTTCTACTTTTCTGTTGTTGATTTGCTACTAACACTTAGTCATTCATTCTATTAGTGACTAAGTGTTAGTAGCAAATTATTTATATTGATTATCAGGTAGATAAACTCCACAAATTGGTTGTACCATTAGTTATTACCCTGTCTGTTTACTATTATAGTATATAAATTTCAACTTCAAGGGATTTAAAATTTTTCACATAGAGTACTTGAAACTCGTTGTACCTCTATTCGACATAATGATATTTCAATTACCTTGCCATTTTCAGGCCTACTCAAAAAAAAAGAGGTTTTATCAATTATTCACTCCTTACTATGTCCTAACATTTTAATTTTTAAGCTTTTACCTTGCTTTTCAAAAATCACCACTTACTTTCATTAACATTAAACACATTTATTATCGACTTGTTTTGAGCGTTTCCCTACTTATCAAAAACAATGCCAATCAAGCTGTTACTGTTAAAACTTCACCCAGATAAATGGCAACTATTTATCCTATACACGCCACTTTTAGGTTAATTTTTTGTTAATAGGTATATCTATGTTTATTACCCAAGCGCTTCTAGTAGCTTTTCCAATCTCCGCTTCGGAACAGCCCTAGGTGTCGTCTGAATAATCTGAAGAATGATACGCTGGATGAGGCTCAGGTACTTGCTTGCTTTAGGCTGATCGATTCCAAAAAAAGCGGCCAATTGTTCCTGTCTCAAGTTCCCATTCAGATAAATAAGCCCAAAGAGAAGCGCGTCATGGGTATCACTGAAGATACTATTTTTCCGAATAGAAGCTTGCCTAGTTCGGATTGAGCCGTCCAAGGTGTATTGAGCAAAGTAATTGACCCAAGCTTCTCGAAAATAAATATGTAATAGCTCAAACTCTGCCCGTTTAAAGCCAGTAAGCCGACGCAGTTTTACTTCATCTACCTCGACATCGTGATAGCGTTGAATCATTTCCATGTTCATAATTTTCGTAAAGGGGTAAAATGATATTAGACATAACCCATTATGTCAAATATCTTGCCAGCTTGAAGTTTTTGCGGGGAATGCATTATCTTGCGTCGTACATTCCGTTGAAAAAAACGTGCAGATTGCAGAAAACGACGATTTTGTCTCAGAGGAAATCACTTTATTCGCCGACCTAATTTTACCTGTTCCCGTAGCTCAACTCTTTACGTATCGAGTTCCGCGGGCTATTACCCCCTACCTCAAAAATGGTGCCAGAGTAGTAGTCCCTTTTGGTAAAAATCGAGTAGTCACAGGGGTTGTCGCTAGGATACACCAAACCCCTCCAACTAAATATCAAGCCCGATATATCGCCGAACTCCTTGACGATGAACCACTAGTAACCCCTTATCAAATTGAACTGTTCAATTGGATTGCAGAATACTATCTGTGTACTGTTGGGGAAGTACTCAACGTTGCTCTACCGTCTGGCTTAAAAATTACGAGCCAATCTAAGATTCAGTATAATCCAGACTTTGAATACTACGACCTACTGACGGAAGAAGAAGTTGGGCTTTTGGAGGAAATCAAGAAGTACCAGTCCCTTACTTACGAAGAGGTTGAAAAGCGGGTAGGCGCCAAAAATATCAACCACATCATTAAGTCATTGATTGGTAAACGAGCCATTATTCTGTTTGAGGAAGTAAAGGAAAAATACAAGCCAAAAGTCGTAAAAAAAATCAAGTTGCACGGTCGTTTTGAAACGCGCGAAAACTTGATGGAGCTTGTTAATCAGCTTGAAAAATTTCCGAAACAACAGGAAATTATCCTAAGCTACATTAGTCAAGTACCCATTCAGAATGTCCCTTATTCTAATCGTGCGGGGCTAGAAAAAAGTTTTTATTCACAAAATGATACCTTTTCGGATTCGGCGTTAAGTACGCTTATCAAAAAAGGTACGCTCGAAGAATTTGAAGTAACTGTCTCCCGATTTGCCGATGTAGCTCCCGATTTTACCGAAGGCACCAACATACAACTTACCACTGCCCAGCAACGGGCATTTGACGAAATCATTACCCAATTCCAATCAAAAGATACCGTCCTACTACACGGAGTAACGGGGAGTGGAAAAACTGAAGTTTACATCAATCTAGCCCAGCAAGTTTTGGCGAGTGGTTCACAAGTACTATTTTTATTACCCGAAATCGCTCTCACCACCCAAATCGTCGTCCGCCTAAAAAAAGTATTCGGGGATAAACTCGGTATTTACCATTCCAAATTCTCCGACAACGAGCGCGTGGAAGTTTGGAAAGGTGTCGTCTCGGGCCAATTTCAGCTAGTAGTAGGCGTACGGTCGGCTATTTTCTTACCCTTCGATAGCTTAGGGCTTATCATTGTGGATGAAGAACACGAAAGTTCTTACAAACAGTACGACCCCGCCCCACGCTACCACGCCCGCGACGTGGCCATTGTTGCTGCCCAACGCCAACACGCCAAAGTATTGTTAGGCTCGGCTACGCCCGCCCTTGAATCCTATTACCAAGCCCTCAACGGGCGCTATGGATTTGTCCAACTACTTGAACGTTTCGGCAAAGCCAATTTACCCGAGTTTGTACTCATCGATACCAAGAAAGAGCGTAAGAGCAAGAAAATGAAGTTTGAGTTTTCGTCGGTGCTCCTCAACGAACTCCAAGAAGCGCTCAATCGAAACGAACAAAGTATTATATTCCAAAACCGACGCGGCTATTCTTCCTATTTACAATGCGATGAATGCGGTTGGATTGGGGAGTGCGAAAACTGCGCAGTTAGCCTTACTTATCACCAAAAAGACGCAGAATTGCGTTGCCATTATTGTGGTCATAAAGAGAAGGTTCCCAAACTCTGCCCTACCTGTAGCTCTACCAAAGTACGTACCGTAGGTTTTGGTACCGAAAAATTAGAAGACCAGCTCAAGATTTTTTTCCCCACGGCCCGCGTTGCCCGTATGGATTTGGACACTACACGTGCCAAAAATGCCTACAAAGAAATGATTGAGGACATCGAGCAGGGCAACGTTGATATTTTGGTAGGAACACAAATGATTAGCAAAGGCCTTGATTTCGAAAATGTCAGTACGGTAGGCGTTTTTGATGCCGACCGAATGATTCATTTTCCAGACTTACGTTCAACCGAACGGGCCTTTCAACTAATCACTCAAGTAAGCGGCCGTGCGGGACGCCGTGCCGACCGAAAAGGCCGGGTTTTGATTCAAACTGGGAACCCTTCACAAAAGATTTTACAAAAAATTATTGCGAACGATTATATAGGGATGTATGAAGAGGAAATCAAGGAAAGAGAGAACTTCAAATACCCCCCATTTACCAGACTTATAAAGCTGACTATCAAACACTTTGACCAAGAAACCTCTTTAAGAGCAGCCCAAAAATTATCTCAACTTTTACTCGAAAAAATGGGGGAAGACAGGGTTCTAGGCCCGCAACCACCCCTAGTCGAACGCATACGAAATAGGTTTTTGTTTGACATTCTTATAAAACTCGAGCGTGAAAAAGTTAATTTTAGGGCCGCAAAGGCTTTTATACTCGAAAAAGTTACGGATATTTTGACGGACAAGACCTTAAAAGGTGCCGACGTGACTATAGATGTAGACTGCCTGTGATTGTACCCATCAAAACCTAACACGATGATTGACAAAAAAGCTAAAATTGTTGCTACCGTAGGTCCTGCTTCCGAAACGTCTGAAATGCTCCAAGCATTAGTGCAAGCAGGAGTAAACGTATTTCGTCTCAATTTCTCTCACGGCACTCATGCCGACCACCAAGAACGTATCAACCGCATTCGTGAGAACAATGCAAAATACGGTTTTAGCGTCGGAATTTTACAAGATTTGCAAGGCCCAAAAATTCGCATCGGTAACGTAGAACACAAAGACGGTGTGAAAATTACGGCAGGACAAAAATTAGTTTTTACCAACGAAGAAATCATCGGTACCTCTGAGCGCGTAAGTACACCTTATAAAGGTATGTACCGCGACGTACGCATGGGTGAGCGGATTTTGATGGACGACGGAAAACTCGAAGTAAAAGTAGTTGGTATTGACGGAACAGACGTGGTGACCGAAGTTATTTACGACGGGATTTTGAAATCGAAAAAAGGCGTAAACCTTCCTAATACCAAGGTTTCGATGCCATCAGTGACGGAAAAAGACTACGAGGACTTGGAATTTGGTCTTCAAAACGACGTAGAATGGATTGCACTTTCATTTGTACGCTATGCTTCTGACATTCAAGAAGTAAAAGACTATATCAAGTCGAAAGGTAAAAACTGCCGCGTAGTGGCTAAAATCGAAAAGCCAGAGGCAATTGATAATATCGATGAAATCATCGCTATTACGGATGCTATCATGGTAGCTCGCGGCGACTTGGGGGTTGAGCTTCCTGCCGAAGAAGTACCTATGATTCAGAAAATGATTGTAGAGAAATGTAATCGTGCAGCTAAGCCTGTCATCGTGGCTACGCAGATGTTGGAAAGTATGATTGACGCCCCGCGCCCGACGCGTGCCGAAATCAACGACATTGCCAACTCCGTTCTCGATGGCGCCGATGCCGTGATGTTGAGCGCAGAAACTGCCTCTGGAAAATACCCAGTAGAGTCTGTCACAAGCATGGCCCAGACCATCAAGCGAGTGGAAGAAACCGAAGCAGCGAAAGATGCCAAAGAAACCAAAATTTATTTCAAGCACCACGCGGCAGTTAATGACCATAGCAGCGCTAATGTCCTCAACGACAACGTCGTCATGAGTGCTTGCCGTTTGGCACGTGATACACAAGCAAAAGCAATCATTGGGGTAACTCGTTCGGGTTATACTGCGTTCCGCTTGTCGCACCACCGCCCAGAGGCCAATTTGTACGTCTTTACTTCTAACCAACGATTGATTGACACACTTTCTTTGTATTGGGGAGTAAAAGCTATTTATTATGACCGCGAAGGTCTTTCAAGCGACGACCTCATCGAAGACATCAAAAAAGTATTGGTTGAAAAAGGCGCGCTCCAATCGGGCGATGTTTTTGTCAATACCTTGAGTATGCCTGTCACTGAGCATCGTAAAACAAATGCAGTGAAGCTAAGCATTGTTGAATAATCAGAGAGACCTGATTGAAATAAAAGGTAAGAAGGGCAATGACGCAACAGCGTTGTTGCCCTTCTTCTTTTCTAGGTGTTTGAGGTTTTGCTGTATTTCCACTTAAAATACAGAATCACGAAGGAAAGCATCAAAGTAACGGTATTGGCAGCGATGACAGGAAATGAATGCGTCATCAGTCCGTAGGCTAACCAAAGCGCTACGCCCACAGTAAAAAGTAAAAACATGGCCAAAGAAACGTCCTTTGCCGATTTTGTTCGATATATTTGCATCACTTGTGGAACGAAGGCAACCGTCGTCAAAATTCCTGCGATGTACCCTAATGTCTCTAACATGGCGTTGTGTATTTGAGTCCTTTTTACTATTTATCGGAAAAGTTATAGAAAAAGTTTCTTATCAACGCAAAATTCTTTAAATAATACAACAAATGATTATTAGAATAAAAAATACTGTCATTCTCGTCTCAATTATTACACCCTCCACAGTGTGAGCAAGGCGCGTATGTCCACCAAACAAAAAAGCCCCTTCTCACACCGAGAAAGGGCTTTTTTGTTGCCCACAAGCAAAAAAACCGTTTTTTGTTTGGAAAATAAAAACCGACCCTATTTATTTGTAACGCAATTACGCAATTAGCGTAATTTCGCTCATAGAAAAAATTTGCTTTAAAAAATGTTCAATACAACAGGCGTGGTCGTGGTCCTCATTATTAGCACCCAAATGGTGTGAGTGAAACCCGATTGCCCTCTCGAAGCCTCACTCACACCAACAACGAGTGAGGCTTTTTTGTAAAAAAACCATTCTATATGTCAGAGCAACTAAACAAATTCAGCCGTACACTTACCCAAGAAGTGACAAACCCCGCCGCTAAAGCCATGCTTTACGGGGTAGGATTGACCCAAGAAGACATGCAAAAAGCCCAAATTGGGATTGCAAGCACGGGTTATGAAGGAAATACTTGCAACATGCACCTCAACGGTCTGTCGGTACATGTCAAAAAAGGAATTCAAGAAAACGGCATGGTGGGGCTTATCTTCCACACCATAGGGGTCTCTGACGGAATGACAAACGGTAATGCTGGGATGAGCTATTCACTTCCCTCGCGTGACCTCATTGCCGATTCGATTGAAAACGTAGTAGGTGCCCAATGGTACGACGGAGTCATTGCCGTTGTAGGTTGTGATAAAAATATGCCAGGCGCCATGATGGCCCTCGCTCGCCTCAACCGCCCAGGAATGCTCGTATACGGAGGAACCATCCGCACGGGAGAATACAAAGGTCAAAAGCTTGATATTATCTCAGCATTTGAAGCCCTTGGAAAGAAATTTGCAGGAACTATTTCGGACGAAGATTACGAAGGAGTTATTCAAAACGCGATTCCAGGCGCAGGGGCTTGTGGCGGAATGTACACAGCCAATACCATGGCGAGTTCGATGGAAGCCATGGGACTTACCCTTCCCAATTCTTCGACTTACCCAGCTACCCACGAAGGTAAAAAAGCAGAATGTATTGCCATCGGCGCAGCCATGAAGCAGTTGCTCGAAAAAAATATCTGCCCACGCGACATCATGACGCGTAAAGCATTTGAAAATGCGCTTACGGTAGTAATGGCGCTTGGCGGCTCCACCAATGCCGTATTGCACTATTTAGCGATTGCCCGCGCGGCCGAAGTTGAGTTTACGTTGAAAGATATCCAAGATATTTCGGACCGCACTCCGTTGATTGCCGACCTTAAGCCATCTGGTAAATACTACATGGAAGATGTATTGGCCATCGGTGGTGTACCTGCCATCATGAAATACCTCCTCCAAAAAGGACTTCTCCACGGCGATTGTTTGACCGTAACGGGCAAAACCATTGCCGAAAACTTAGAAGATGTCCCTGAGTTAAGCTTTGATAGCCAGAAGATTATCTTCCCGCTCGAAACACCTCTTAAACCAACGGGGCACTTACAAATTTTGTACGGAAACCTAGCGACAGGCGGTGCCGTAGCAAAAATTACGGGCAAAGAAGGTGAGCGTTTTGAGGGAATTGCGAAGGTATGTGAGCGCGAAGAAGAAGTGATTGAATTCATTTCTAAAGGAGAAGTAAAAGCAGGCCATGTGCTTGTGATTCGCAACGAAGGCCCGAAAGGTGGCCCAGGAATGCCCGAAATGCTCAAACCAACATCGGCTGTGATGGGGGCAGGGCTTGGTGATAAAATAGCCATGATTACTGATGGACGTTTCTCAGGAGGTACGCACGGTTTTGTAGTAGGCCACGTAACCCCAGAAGCATACCTTGGCGGAACCATTGGTTTGGTAAAAGATGGCGATAAAATTACGATTGATGCCGTCAACAACGTACTCCAATTACACGTATCAGACGAAGAATTGGCTGAGCGTCGTAAGCTTTGGAAACAACCAGAGCCACCGTTTACGAGAGGAACATTAGGCAAGTACATCCGCAACGTCAAATCGGCGAGTGAAGGTTGCGTAACGGATGAAGCATAAAGAAGATTTTACAAACAAAAACCAAAAATGTCATGGAGAACTTGACCATGATTGCCCAACAACAAACTGCAGCAACGGAAGAACCAACTCCACAAAGTGAGGCTTCTACGCTATTGACAACTGAGGCTCCACGCATTTTGTCAGGTGCGCAAGCCCTCATGGAGTCGCTCATTGCCGAAGGTACAGAGGTCATTTTTGGCTATCCGGGTGGCGCTATCATGCCTACCTACGACGCCCTTTTTGACTACACCGACCGCCTCGACCACATCTTGGTACGTCATGAGCAAGGAGCAGGCCACGCGGCACAAGGCTATGCTCGTACCAGTGGCAAGCCTGGGGTCTGCTTGGTAACGTCTGGCCCAGGGGGTACCAACTTAGTCACACCTATCGCCGATGCCATCATCGACTGTACGCCGTTGGTCTGTATCATCGGGCAAGTAAAGTCAACGCTATTAGGTACCGACGCATTTCAAGAGACTGATATTATTGGCGTAACGACACCCGTTTGCAAGTGGAACTATCAAATCACGAATGCCGACGAAGTGCCCGCCATTATGGCAAAAGCCTTTTATATCGCTAAATCGGGCAAACCAGGCCCCGTAGTTATCGACTTTACTCGCGACGCGCAAGTAAGCACGATGACGAAAGCGTATGAATACAAAAAAATTGAAACACTTGCTAGTTACAAACCGCGTGTTATCCCTAAAGATGACCACCTTGAGAGAGCTGCCCAGCTAATAAATAACGCTAAAAGGCCCTATGTTTTGTTTGGTCAAGGTGTATTGATTTCGGGTGCAGAAGAAGAACTGAAAGCTTTTGCCGAAAAGACGGACATTCCGTGTGCTAGTACACTTCTAGGGCTCTCAGCTATGCCAATCGACCACCCCAACTATGTAGGTTGGCTCGGTATGCACGGCAATTACGGGCCTAACGTCTTAACGACACAAGCCGACGTTGTAATTGCAATTGGAATGCGTTTTGACGACCGCGTGACGGGAGACGCGACCAAGTATATTCGTCAAGCCAAAGTGATTCATATCGAAATTGACCCTGCTGAAATTGACAAGATTATCAAAGCCGATGCACCTGTTGTAGGGGATGCTAAAGAAACCTTGAAGCGTCTTTTGCCATTGGTCAAGCAAAATAATCACGCTGCTTGGCGCAATGAGTTCAAAAAATACGACCTCATCGAAGACCAAAAAATCACACAGCGCGAGCTTACTGCCGAAGGCCAAATCAAAATGGCAGAGGTGGTGAATATGCTTTCGGAAAAAACCAAAGGAGAAGCCTGCGTGATTGCCGATGTAGGCCAACATCAAATGATTGCGGCGCGTTATTACAAGTTCAAAAATCCGCGTTCTTACATTGCTTCTGGCGGCCTCGGAACCATGGGCTTTGCCATTCCAGCGGCCTTTGGCGCTAAAAAAGGCGCTCCTGAGCGTGAAGTTGTTGCCTTTATTGGTGATGGTTGTTTCCAAATGACGATTCAAGAACTTGGAACAATTGCCCAAAGTGGCCTTCCTGTAAAGTTGATTATCCTCAACAACAATTACTTAGGCATGGTACGCCAGTGGCAGCAGTTGTTTTTTGAAAAACGCTACTCGTTTGTGGAGCTTCAAAACCCTGATTTTGTCACCATTGCCAAAGGTTTTGGCATCGCTGGGCATACCTGCTCCGATCGCGAGAACTTGAGCGAATCGCTCGATCGCCTTCTCCAGTCAGACAAACCGTACTTGTTAGAAGTGATGGTTGAAAAAGAAGAAAACGTTTTCCCAATGGTACCTGCGGGTGCGGCCGTTGCCGATATTCGCTTAGACTAAACGAGGGCTATGACAACTTACACAATTTGCGTATTTACAGAAAATACCTTCGGGTTACTGAATAAGATTACAGTCATCTTTACCCGTCGCCGTATCAATATTGAAAGCCTTACGGTATCCGAAACTGAGCGTCAAGGCGTATCACGTTATACGATTACCATCAAACACGACAAACGAGAGGAAGTAGAAAAACTAGTTCGCCAAATTCGTAAGGTGGTAGAAGTTCTTGCAGTGTTTGGTTATTTAGATGACGAAATCGTTTACAACGAAATCGCCCTCTTTAAAGTAGCCACGCCTATCGGCGGAAAACCCATTGACATCGAAACTATCAACAAAATTTACAAAGCATGGGTCGTGTATTGGGGACTTGATTACGTTGTGATTGAAAAAGCAGGAAATGAAAACGAAATCCTTGATTTCTTCCGCTACATCAAGTCGTATGGTATTTTAGAATTCGTAAAATCGGGGAGAGTAGCCGTTGGAAAAACTCCAGCTGGCTTAGTCGAATACCTGCCCGAAGAAGTACATTGGGAGTATTATGTATAAAAGTGCGTTATTTGCAGTTCTTTTCAAATTAATACATGGAACAACTGCAATCACTCACTACTCCCTTTAAGTGGTTAGAAACCCGACTAAAAGCGTTCTTTGACAGTAGATTCTGGCAATTCAAGGTATTATTTTTATCCTTGGCTATTTCAGTGAGTACTTTGTTGGTATTCAACTTTATCCTCGTCGACCGTGGGTTTCGTGATTTATACCAAGAAATGCGTCACCCTGGGTCAATAGGTGGTTTTTTTTGGGACGACATCATCAAGCAAGGTGCCGACCCATTTACTCCTAAAGACTATGAGGCAGGTTCACACGAAGCCAATCAAACTTTTCGATTGACTATCCCATTGATTGCTCAAGCCTTGCACCTCAATGTAGCGAGTTTATACCTTTTACACTTAGTAATGGGGATTCTGTTTTTGTGGTTGATTATTCAAATCACCTATAAAATCTTAGAAAGTCGCGTATTGGTGTTTTATTTCCTTACTGGCTTTACCGCCATTTATGCAGGCGCGAATTTTTACATCAATTACCTAGGTCATGCCGATGTGTTTCCGTTTTGTTTCTTAGCGCTTGCGTTTTACTTGCGGAATCCATTCTGGGTATTGTTATTTACCCAGTTGGCCTTCTGGTGTGATGAACGTTCCATTATTAACTCCTCCTACTTGGGGTTGTGGTTTGTACTACCCGTGTTGAAAAAAGCAATTCAAACCAAGAAGTTTAGCTTAAAGCAAATTCCACTTCAAGCAGTGGCATTGGTGATTAGTGCAGGAATATATTTAGTTGTTCGACAGTGGTTATCCTCAACCTATGGCTTGAAAGTAGGGCACGACAATGCCCTATCTCATCGTACTACGTTGTGGAGTCTGAGCATTTTAGGAGATAAATTTACGCGTGGGTTTGAAGGGTTTTGGCTTATTATCTTCGCAGGCATGGCGGTATTGGTTATGCTCAAAGACTGGCTAGCTTTCACCTTGTTATTAGGCTGTTTGCTGGTTACCTCTGCCATTGGTATTATGGTTGCTGACGGAACTCGTTCGCTGTCATTTGGTTTCATGATTTTCTTTTTCATGCTTTCCATCTTGCGAAAACACATTCCCGTTTCTCAGCTTACGTATTTGTTAATAGTAAGTACCCTCATTTCGCTTATGCTTCCTATCTCCTTTCCTTAACCTTTTATGAATCAGGCGTACTACAAAGAATATTATCACATTGAACGCAAGCACTGGTGGTTTTTGGTTCGTAACCAAATCATTATTAACCACCTGCGTGGTCAACTTAGCAATAACCGCCCCCTCAAAGTACTCAACATTGGAGTTGCCACAGGACGTACCTCAGAGCTACTTACCGAGTTTGGCTCAGTCAAGTCAGTAGAATACGACCAAGCGTGTTTTGAGTTTACCAAAGCCGCAGTACCATCGCTCGACATCATCCAAGGTTCGATTCTTGAACTTCCTTTTGAAGATCAATCGTACGACCTAGTATGTGCGCTCGATGTCATTGAACACGTCGAAGAGCATCAGTTGGCGGTACAAGAAATGCAGCGAGTTTGCAAACCCGACGGCCTTGTGTGTGTAACGGTTCCTGCTTTTAATTTTTTATGGAACCAGCACGACGACGTCAATCACCACGTTCGGCGATATACTAGGCCGCTGTTAGAGGGTCTGTTTCAATCCACAGGCAAAATCACTTTCAGTAGCTATTTTAATTTTTGGTTATTTTTTCCCATTGCGGGATTTAGGTTGTTGTCGCGGTTGTTGCCGCTTCATCATCGGAAAATTGAAGAAGCAGGTTCAGATTTTACGGTCATGAACGGTTCTGTTTTTCAAAGAGTATTTTACGGTATTTTCAACACTGAAAATGCCTTTATCAAAAGTGGCATTCAGCTCCCAGTGGGCGTATCATTGCTACTTAGTTGGCAGAAGAAATAAAACCACAGTTATTGTATTACCCAAATAAACAAATCAATTCAATGGCACAAATCAATTTCGGCGGGACCGTAGAAGAAGTAGTAACCCGCGAAGAATTTCCTTTAGAGAAAGCTCGTGAAGTATTGGCAAACGAAACTATCGCGGTAATCGGTTACGGTGTTCAAGGTCCAGGCCAAGGCCTTAACATGCGCGACAACGGCTTCAACGTCATCGTTGGTCAGCGTAAAGGCAAAACATACGATAAGGCAATCGCTGATGGTTGGGTACCAGGCGAAACCCTTTTCGAAATCGAAGAAGCCTTAGAAAAAGGTACAATCATTTGTTTCTTATTGTCGGATGCAGCCCAAATCGAATTGTGGCCAACCGTTAAAAAATATTTGACTGCTGGTAAGTCATTGTATTTCTCGCACGGATTCGGAGTAACTTACAACGACCAAACAGGTATCGTTCCTCCAGCTGACGTGGACGTATTCTTGGTAGCTCCTAAAGGCTCAGGTACTTCACTCCGTCGTTTGTTCGTAGAAGGAAAAGGTCTTAACTCATCGTTTGCGGTATTCCAAAATGCTTCTGGCGAAGCCCGTACGAAGTGTATCGCAATGGGTATCGGCGTAGGTTCAGGCTACTTGTTTGAAACTGACTTCTACCGCGAAGTAACCTCTGACCTTACAGGTGAGCGTGGAACTTTGATGGGTGCTATCCAAGGAATTTTCGCGGCTCAGTACGAAGTATTGCGCGAAAACGGCCACTCTCCATCAGAAGCGTTTAACGAAACGGTAGAAGAATTAACGCAGTCATTGATGCCATTGGTAGCTGAAAACGGAATGGACTGGATGTACGCCAACTGTTCAACTACTGCTCAACGTGGTGCGCTTGACTGGTGGAAGCCTTTCAAAGAAGCTACTAAGCCTGTGTTCCAACAACTTTACAACTCAGTAAAATCAGGCGAGCAAGCTAACATTTCAATCACTCGTAACTCACAACCAGACTACCGCGAGAAACTTGAAGTAGAATTGGCTGAACTCCGCGAGTCTGAAATGTGGCAAGCAGGAGCAGCTGTTCGCAGCTTGCGTCCAGAGCGTAACTAATACTTATAGTTTACTGCTTAAAGTGTCCTGTGGGAATTTCTACAGGACACTTTTTTATAGATATCATTGAATCAATTATCCTTATGGAAGTCCCTGTGTACAATAATGTAGTGATTGCACAAGATAAATTAACAAGGTATTTATTAATCTATAAAGACAGGGATGATAAGTCAAAATTCCTAGAACAAGCAGGTTATACGACAGAAAACTGGGAAATATTAGCGACCGATTTACGTTTGCTTTTTATAAATGGGAAGCTTATATTTGAAGAAGAAGACGAATACGGGAAGAAATATAGCGTGAGTGGTATATTAACTGGCCCAAATAGTCAGGCTTTAAAAGTAAAGACAATTTGGATGTATGATACACGGAAAGAGCTAACAAAATTCATAACCCTTTACCCCGATAAAAGATAATAAATATGAAATTTGAACTGTATTCACAAGTCGCTCTTACTACTAATATCCCTAAATATGGGCTTCGAGAGGGTGATGTGGTAACATTAGTAGAGTTTTTGGAAGGAGATGATAACCTTCCCAATGCCTATGTCTGTGAAGTTTTCAACGCAGTTGGAGACACTATTGCAGTATGTACAGTCAAGGAAGAACAGTTACACGCTTTATCCAAAAATGAGATTCTTCATATACGAACTTTAGAAGCTGCCTAAAAATACCTATTCTTTATAAAATAAAACCTCCCCCGAGTTGTGTAACTTCGGGGGATTTTTGCAACTACCCAACTTCATCTATTTCTATGAGCCTTGCACCCGACAAACATAAAGCCAAAAATGCCGATTTTCCGACGTTCGACAATATATTGCAAGCCGCCGAACGCATTCGTAAAGTCGCCAAACACACTGATTTAGAGCTTAATCTCAACTTTTCGGAGCGCTACGAAGCCAATATCTATTTCAAACGGGAAGACTTGCAAGTGGTTCGTTCGTACAAAATTAGAGGGGCTTACAACAAAATGGCTAGTTTGTCGGCCGAAGCCCTCGAAAAAGGAGTCGTATGTGCTAGTGCAGGAAACCACGCGCAAGGAGTAGCCTATGCTTGCAATAAGATGCAAGTACGCGGTACGATTTTTATGCCAAGCACGACCCCTGCTCAAAAAGTAAAACAGGTGAAGTTGTTTGGAAAAAACCAGATTGAGGTTGTCCTCCACGGCGACACGTACGATGATGCTTATCACGCTGCGAAGCACTTTTGTGAAGCCCACGCCGCTACATTCATTCACCCTTTTGACGACGTGCAGGTGATGGAAGGCCAAGGAACCGTAGGTTTGGAAATTTTCCGCGATGCTGACTTCAAAATTGACTACTTACTTTTTGCCATCGGTGGCGGTGGACTAGCTTCGGGGGTGACTACCGTTTTTAAACAACTCAGCCCAGCTACTAAGCTCATTGGCGTAGAACCCGTAGGCTCTCCCACGATGCACACTGCTATTAAAGAGGGGCACGTCGTTACACTCGACAACATTGATAAGTTTGTGGACGGTGCCGCCGTCAAACGCGCTGGTGAGCATACATTCGAGGTGTGTCGCAAAAATTTGGACGATATTTTGCTAATTCCCGAAGGGAAAGTCTGCTCCACGATTTTGCAACTGTACAACGAAGAAGCCATTGTGGTTGAGCCCGCAGGAGCGCTTACCGTAGCCGCACTTGACCAAATCAAAGACGAAATTAAAGGCAAAGATGTGGTGTTATTGATTGGGGGCGGCAACAACGACATCACGCGCACTGAAGAAATTAAAGAGCGTTCGCTCCTCTACGAAGGCTTAAAACACTACTTTATTATTCGCTTTCCGCAGCGTTCGGGCGCATTCAAAGAGTTTTTAAACCACGTACTCGGCCCCAACGATGACATTGCTCACTTTGAATATTCTAAAAAAACCGCGCGTGAACGTGGCCCTGCTTTGGTAGGTATCGAACTGAGAAACAAAGAAGATTTTGAGCCACTTTTGACCCGTATGAAAGAGCATAATATTCAGTTTGAGTACATCAACAATAAACCTGATTTGTTTGAGTTTTTGATATAAACTTTAAAAGAGAATGAAACTCCATTTAAAAGAAATAGATACTTCTCAAGGAAGAGTTGTTCAGATGCCAGTTGAAGAATGGGAGCGATACAGTCGTCAGTATGAGCAAATGAAAATAAGACTATATTGGAAAAAACGTTTGAAATCTTCTATCAATCAGGTCAAGAAAATGGAGGCTGGCAAACTCCCATCCAAAACCATCGAAGATTTCCTTAATGAGCTTTGAGATAACAGTAACGCCCGATTTTCAACGACGAGCCAAAAGGCTTTTGAAAAAATATGCTTCGTTAAAATCCGATTTGGCAGTCTTGGTAGCACAATTACGAGAAAACCCAACTATTGGTATCTCTTTAGGAGCTAATGCTTTCAAAATTCGCTTGGCTGTGAAAAGTAAAGGAGGAGGAAAAAGTGGTGGAGTTCGTATTATAACAGTAGTCGTTTTCCTAAATAATCGAGTGTATCTAGCTGATATTTATGATAAGTCAGAGCAAAGTACACTTACCGACAAAGAATTAAAAAAATTGATTGAAGAGATAGAAAATGAACTTTGATTTCAGAAAATACCACGTGCGCGCCATAAATGCCCGCGACGAAGCCGAAAAGGCAGCCATCAACCAAGAGTTGAAAGATTTGTACGACTCATTGTCTGATGACGATAAAAAAGTGTTCAATGAAGAGCTACAGAAGTTTTTAGTATCCCAATACAAAGCCATTGGCGATGAGTATCAGGCGCTGAAAGATGGCGGCGCGTTAAACTAACCCCGATTAACTTTCCCCATGCTTCGCGTCCCTTCTTCCATCAGCGCCCAACAGTTTCAGTCTCTGAAAATTCAGGACACGACTTTTGTGGCCTACCGAAGCGACGTGTATCCCGAGCGTAACGAGATTTTCTTTGAAGAACACGCCGTCGTTGTAGTACTGGAAGGAGAAAAGAAGTTTATCTCCCCCAACCAAGACCTGCACGTCCGCAAAGGACAAATTTTATTTTTCCAACGGGGCTGCTATTCCATGAACGAATCCATCGGAAGCGACTACCGCAGCCTCGTTTTTTTCTTTCACGAAAAACTACTGAAAGAGTTTGTAAGCCAAAATCAATCGTTGTTCGACAAAGCAGACGTCGAAAACCCTCAGCCTATTTTGGCGTTACAGTCCTCTTCGGCCTTTGAAAAGTTCATTGATTCCCTTTTTCCCTATTTCAACTCACAAACGCCCTACTTGAATCAGTTTTTACGACTCAAGTTTCAGGAATTACTGCTTCATTTATTGGAAATCGACGGCTCCAATCAACTCAAAACCATTTTGTTTAATATTTACAAAGGGCAAAAAACGGACTTGGAATACTTACTCAACAATTATTACCTCAAACCATTAACGATAAGCGAATTAGCCCATCTTTCGGGACGAAGTTTGTCTGCCTTTAAACGCGAGTTTGAAGCCCAATTTCACGCCTCACCTGCCCATTGGATTAAACAAAAACGCCTAGAACAAGCGGCTTTTTTACTCAAAAACGCCAATAAAAACGTATCCGAAGTTAGTATGGAAATTGGCTATGAGAGTGTTTCGCATTTTATCAAAGCCTATAAGGAGAAATACGGGGAAACCCCGAAGAGAAATAAATGATTAAACCACATTTTCAAAAACATCTTCCAAGTCCACCTCCAACTCAGGCAGGGTACGAACTTGCAATGGCCCAGGTTGTTGAAGGTGTCCAAAATGCCCCAAAAGGGCGTATTTTTGCTCCTCAAGTAAATAAACACTAACGGTTTTTGCCTCAGGAAATACAATCCAATATTCGCTTACGCCTACTTCTTCGTAAAGGTTAAATTTTTCGTTCAGGTCTTTTTTGGCCGTTGAAGGTGACAAAACTTCAATTATCATATCAGGAACCCCGTTACAGCCTCGTTCATCAATTTTAGTAGGATCACAAATCACACAAATGTCTGGTTGCACAACAGTCTTAGTATCAGGCATTAATTCACCATTGGCATCATAGGTAGGCAAGCGAACATCAAACGGAGCGACGAACACACGGCATTTTTGGCGTTTTAAATAATTTCCAATAATGAGATGTAAATTTCCAATAATCTGTTGATGCCGACTCATAGGGGCAGACATTGGGAAGATTTTTCCTTTAATTAGCTCAACTAATTCTCCAAACTGCCATTTAAGGTAGTCAGAATAGGAGTATGTTCCGTCTTTATCCAATTGCGATAGCGAAGTGATAGGCATAGCTGTAGCGTCTTTTTGCAAAAATAATCAATTATTCAAAAGCAATCAAAGTATTAAATTGGGTCAAATATCCACAAAGAACCAAAATCGCTATTGTTTGAGCGTACGACGTCATGTCTCTTTGAAAGGAATCTTGCAATTTTGTATTGTATTATTTTCCCATTGCATTAATCTCAAAATTGATATGTCAAACCAACCAACTACCCTCTTCGACAAAGTGTGGGATGCGCACGTTGTCCGCAAGATTGCAGACGGTCCCGATGTTTTATTTATCGACCGCCACTTTATTCACGAAGTAACCAGCCCAGTAGCGTTTTTGGGCTTGGAGAGCAGAGGCATTGGCGTGTTGTTTCCGAATCGTACGTTTGCTACGGCCGACCACAACACCCCTACCATTAACCAACATTTACCCGTAGAAGACCCTCTTTCGGCCAATCAGCTCAAAGCGTTGGAAACCAACACCGCCAAATACGGTATTTCACACTGGGGCTTAGGCCACCAAAAGAACGGAATTGTACACGTAGTTGGGCCAGAAAACGGGATTACCCTCCCAGGTATGACGATTGTCTGCGGTGATTCACACACTTCTACGCACGGAGCATTTGGAGCAATTGCCTTTGGTATCGGTACGTCCGAAGTAGAAATGGTCTTGGCGTCGCAGTGTATTATGCAGCCTAAACCAAAGAAAATGCGTATTACCATCAACGGTCAATTAGGCAAAGGGGTACTTCCTAAAGATGCGGTATTGTACATCATTTCTCAAATTTCGGCCAGTGGTGCTACGGGTTACTTCGTAGAATACGCTGGGGATGTATTTGAAAACATGAGCATGGAAGGCCGTATGACGGTTTGTAACATGTCGATTGAAATGGGTGCACGCGGTGGTATGATTGCCCCTGACGAAAAAACGTTTGCGTACTTAAACGGACGCGAGCAGTCGCCAAAAGGCGAAGCTTGGGAAAAGGCCGTTGCGTACTGGCAAACTCTCAAAACCGACGAAGGCGCTGGATTTGACTTAGAATACACCTACGACGCGGCCGACATTGAGCCTCAAATCACCTACGGAACCAACCCAGGCTTAGGAACGGGTATCACTAGACACATTCCGAAAGCTGCTGATGTACTTGACGGAGCCGCCTCTTACGCTAAGTCACTGAATTACATGGGCTTCGCCGAAGACGAAAGCATTTTAGAAAAACCCATTGATTATGTTTTCTTAGGTAGCTGTACCAATGGCCGTATTGAAGACTTCCGCGCGTTTGCTTCCATAGTGAAGGGTCGTAAGAAAGCTGACAATGTAACTGCTTGGTTGGTTCCTGGCTCACACATTGTGGAGGCACAAATCAAAGAAGAAGGTATTTTAGATATTTTGACGGATGCTGGCTTCCAACTTCGTCAGCCAGGCTGCTCTGCTTGCTTAGCGATGAACGACGACAAAATTCCTGCGGGTAAATATGCCGTAAGTACCTCGAACCGTAACTTCGAAGGTCGCCAAGGCCCTGGAGCACGTACGTTATTGGCCAGCCCATTGGTAGCTGCGGCCGCGGCAATCACAGGCAAAGTCACTGACCCACGGGAGTTTTTGTAGTTCTATTGCGCATACATTGCATTGTCACCCTAGTATTTGTCACCCTGTAAGGGTCTAATAATCATTCATCATGGCATACGATAAATTCACCATACTAACCAGTTCGGCAGTGCCGCTTCCGTTGGAAAACGTGGACACTGACCAAATCATCCCTGCTCGTTTCTTGAAAGCCACTGAGCGCAAGGGATTCGGCGACAACCTTTTCCGCGATTGGCGCTACAACGGCGACGATACGCCCAAGGCCGATTTCGTTTTAAATAATCCTCTTTACAGCGGCAAAATTTTAGTAGGCGGCCGCAACTTCGGTAGTGGTTCGAGCCGTGAGCACGCTGCCTGGGCTATCTACGATTACGGATTTCGTTGTGTAGTATCCAGCTTTTTTGCCGATATCTTCAAAAATAACGCCATCAACGTAGGGATTTTACCCGTGACGGTGAGTCCTGAGTTTTTGGATAAAATTTTCCAAGCCATCGAAAAAGATGCCAACGCTGAGCTGACGGTCAACCTTCCTGAACAAACCATCACGATTGTTGCAACGGGCGAATCGGAGTCATTTGACATCAACGGCTACAAAAAACACAACCTCATCAATGGCTACGACGATATCGACTATCTACAAGCCATGAAAGAGGAAATCGGTGCGTTTGAAGCCGCTCGGCCTTATTAATTTTTATGAGATACATCGAAATAATGGATACGACACTCCGCGATGGTGAACAAACCAGCGGAGTGTCTTTTTCGGCTTCGGAAAAATTGGCCTTGGCGCAATTGCTCCTTACCGAAGTAAAAGTGGACCGAATTGAGATTGCTTCTGCACGGGTATCAGCAGGGGAATTTAAAGCAGTACAAAAAATTACGAACTGGGCGCAAGAAAATGGCTACATCGACAAGGTGGAAGTACTCACTTTTGTCGATGGCGAGGCATCTATTAACTGGATGCTTGAGTCAGGGGCTAAAGTGATGAATCTTCTTACCAAAGGGTCGCTTAATCACTTGACGCACCAACTCAAAAAAACGCCCGAAGCGCACTTTGCTGACATCCAAAAAGTAATAGAATTAGCCCAATCAAAAGGAATTTCGGCCAACGTTTACCTCGAAGACTGGAGCAACGGAATGCGCAATTCGCCCGACTATGTATTTCAATTTCTTGATTTTCTGACTACCCAGCCGATTTTACGGGTGTTGCTCCCTGATACCTTGGGCGTCCTCACCCCTGCTGAGTCGTATTCGTACATCAAGTCAATCGTTGAACGCTACCCCAATCATCACTTCGACTTCCACGCCCACAACGACTATGACCTGAGCATCGCTAACGTCATGGAAGCCGTACGCGCGGGAGCTCATGGACTCCACTTGACCGTAAACGGCATGGGTGAACGAGCAGGTAATGCACCGTTGGCTAGTGCCATTGCCGTTTTGAAAGATTTTATGCCCGAAGTAGAGACGGGTGTCGTGGAAGAGTCGTTATTTTCGGTAAGTAAGATTGTCGAAACCTTCTCTGGGTTGCGTATTCCTGCGAACAAACCGATTGTTGGTGACAATGTGTTTACCCAAACCGCAGGAATTCACGCCGACGGTGACAAGAAAAACAACCTCTATTTCAACGAGTTGATGCCTGAGCGTTTCGGGCGGAAGCGTTCGTATGCTTTGGGAAAAACGTCGGGCAAGGCCAATATCGAGAACAACCTTCGCGAATTGGGCATTAAGCTTTCCGACGAAGACCTCAAAAAGGTAACGCAGCGTATCATCGAACTTGGCGACCGCAAAGAAGTAGTGACGCAGGAAGACTTGCCGTACATTATTTCTGACGTGTTGGATAGCAACGCAATTGAGTTTAAGATTGAGATTCTTAACTACGTCCTGACGCACTCCAAAGACCTTCGCCCTTCGGCGACGCTCAAACTCAAAATTGAGGACGAGACGTTTGAAGAAAATGCGCAAGGCGACGGCCAGTACGATGCGTTTATGAATGCGTTGAAAAAGATTTATGCCAAGAAAAATCTTGAACTTCCTTTGCTGACGGACTATGCAGTTCGTATCCCAACGGGTGGACAAACCGACGCGCTTTGTGAGACTGTAATCACGTGGAATTGGAATCAAAAAGAGTTTAAAACGCGTGGCCTCGACTCTGACCAAACGGTCTCAGCCATCAAAGCCACTCAAAAAATGCTAAACTTGATTTCGCTTTAATTTTTTATAGGACACAAAGTTTCTCAGAGTTTATGGCACAGAGCGGTCCGCCGCTGCGGTATCACGGAGTTAAATGCGCTTTCCCAGATTATTCTGAAGCAAGCCTTCGATGTACATTCTGCCCTTGGCCCTGGACTTTTAGAAAGTGCTTACAAAGAATGTTTAGCCTACCGTTTGACAAAAAATGGGCTATGGGTAGAAAAAGAGAAGCCTATGCCCCTAGTTTTTGAAGAAATTAGATTAGATCAAGGCTATCGGCTGGATTTGCTGGTAGAAAACAAAATTGTAGTTGAGTTAAAATCAGTTGAATCACTTAATGATTTACACACTGCACAGGTATTAACCTACTTAAAATTAGGAAATTACAGATTAGGTCTTTTATTAAACTTCAATGTAAAAAGCTTAAAAGAAGGAATCAAAAGATTGATTTTATAACTCTGTGAACCTCTGTGCAAGACTCCGTGTAACTCCGTGACCTAAAGAATAAAATGGCAAAAAAACACATCCTTATCGTACCCGGTGATGGAATCGGGCAAGAAGTTACCACGGTTGGTAAACAAGTATTAGACCGTATCGCCGAAAAATTCGGCCATGAATTTACCTACGACGAAGCCCTCATCGGCCACGTAGCCATCGAAGCCACGGGCGACCCGCTTCCTGAAGAAACCCTCGTGAAAATGCGTGCTTCAGACGCCATCTTGTTTGGTGCCGTAGGTCACCCCAAATACGACAACGACCCGTCGGCGAAAGTACGTCCAGAGCAGGGCTTGTTGAAAATGCGTAAAGAACTTGGTTTGTACGCCAACCTTCGCCCTATCAAGTTGTTTGATGAATTGTTGGAAGCCTCTAGCATCAAACCCGAAATCCTAAAAGGCAGCGATATCCTATTCTTCCGTGAGTTGACGGGCGACGTGTATTTTGGAAAACGCGAACGTCTCGACGACGGCAACACGGCGTACGACACCATGATTTACAGCAAATACGAAGTAGAGCGTATTGCCCGTAAGGCGTTTGAAGCGGCTCGTACCCGTAGCAAAAAATTGATGTCAGTTGATAAAGCTAACGTTTTGGAATCGAGCCGTTTGTGGCGCGAAGTAATTCAAAAAATTGCTCCCGAATATCCAGATGTAGAAGTTGAGCATCAGTTCATTGACGCTGCTGCGATGTTACTTATCAAAGACCCACGTCGTTTTGATGTAGTGGTAACGGGTAACCTTTTCGGTGATATTTTGACCGACGAAGCCAGTCAAATTGCAGGTTCGATGGGTATGTTGGCATCGGCATCGGTAGGCGATAGTACAGGTGTGTACGAGCCTATCCACGGTTCGGCGCACGACATTACGGGCAAAGGCGTAGCTAACCCATTGGCTTCTGTTCTTTCGGCAGCGTTGTTGTTGGATATTTCGTTTGGCCTAAAAGCGGAAGCAGATGCCATCATCGCAGCAGTTGACAAAGTATTGAAAGACGGTTTCCGCACGCGCGACATCGCCAACAGCGAAACTCCAGCCGATAAAATCCTAGGCACCGACGCCATGGGTGCTGAGTTGTTGAAGCATTTGTAGAATCAATGATTCAAACGATTAGAAACATACTAACAAAGCCCCACCTAGCCATCGTTTGGACGGTGGTTGTTTTGGGGCTTTGCTCTATTCCACGTCAAGAAATGCCCGATGGAATGGGTTCTGACAAACTCCATCATTTTGGAGCGTTTGGAATTTTAGGCGCACTTTGGTACTGGGCTAAGCCTAACCCTTGGTGGGTAATTATCAGCGGAAGTTTGTACGGGCTATTTATTGAAGTCTGGCAGTATGTGATGCCCATTGGCCGTACGTTCGACTTGTACGATGCCTTGGCCGATGCGGCTGGGGTAGTTGTCGCAGTACCTATTGCGCACCTGATTTGGAAATACACCGAAACCTATGAGGTTTGAACAAAATCCAATCATAAACCTCATAGGTTTGGTTATACCTATGAGGCTTGAATCATATCTCGTTGGGTTGTAATAACCTCGACTTAATAATAAAACGTACCCCCATCGGTATTTCTAACGAAAAACTAGCCCCTCTACCAGGTACAACGTCGAGCGTTAAATGCGTGTGTTTCCAGTACTCAAACTGATCGCGGGACATATAAAATTCACAGCCGTGGATTTCTCCCAGCTTTACATCAGTCTCATTCAACATCAACTCCCCCACCTCAAAACACATCGGAGCCGAGCCATCGCAGCAGCCCCCACTTTGATGGAACATCAGCTCTCCGTATTTGGCACGTAAAGTATCAATAACTTGCGTTGCTTCTTTCGTAATTGCAATTCTAGCCATAGCGATATTTATTAAAAAACCTGTGAGGAGTTAGCCCCACAGGTTTACCCTTTTCCCTACTAGCCTAAAAGAATCCTAATTTATTTTTGTCGTACGAAATCAACATATTTTTGGCTTGACGATAATGATTTAACATCATTTTGTGCGTCTCGCGGCCAATTCCTGATTTCTTGTAGCCACCAAATGGCGCATGTGCTGGATACGCGTGGTAGCAGTTTACCCACACACGGCCCGCTTGCACCGCACGCGCTACTTTGTAGGCTTGGTGGGTGTCGCGCGTCCATACCCCTGCACCGAGGCCATAGAGTGTATCATTGGCAATCGCAATCGCTTCCTCTTCGGTTTTGAAAGTAGTCACGCACACCACTGGTCCAAAGATTTCTTCTTGGAAAATGCGCATTTTGTTATTGCCTTTGAACAACGTTGGCTTGATGTAATATCCACCTTCAAGTCCTTCGTTGTAAGCAGCTCCACCACCCGCCAACAACTCTGCCCCTTCTTCTTTACCGAGGTCGATGTAATGCAGAATTTTTTGGTATTGGTCGTTCGATGCCTGTGCTCCCATCATCGTACTTGGATCGAGCGGGTGTCCCAGCTTAATGGCTTCAATACGCTCTACTACGCGCTGAATAAAAGCGTCATAGATAGATTCTTCCACCAAAATACGCGACGGACACGTACATACTTCGCCTTGGTTGAGGGCAAACATGGTTGCACCTTCCAAACACTTATCGAAAAATTCGTCGTCGGCGTCCATAATGCTTTTAAAGAAAATATTTGGTGATTTTCCTCCCAGTTCAAGCGTAACAGGAATGATATTTTTAGATGCATATTGCATAATCAACTGCCCCGTTGTCGTTTCTCCCGTAAACGCAATTTTATTGATACGAGGGCTGGATGCTAATGGCTTACCTGCTTCAATGCCAAAGCCGTTGACAATGTTCAGTACACCCGCTGGCAACAAATCTTGAATCAATTCAGCCAACACCATGATTCCCACGGGCGTTTGTTCGGCAGGCTTCAACACCACACAGTTTCCTGCGGCCAAAGCAGGTGCAATTTTCCAAGCGGCCATCAACAACGGGAAATTCCAAGGAATGATTTGCCCTACTACACCAAGCGGTTCGTGCACAATCAACGACAATGTGTTGGAATCCAACTCCGAAGCAGAACCTTCTTCGGCCCGAATTACGCCTGCAAAGTAGCGGAAGTGGTCAATCGCCAAGGGTAAATCAGCGGCTTTAGTTTCACGAATTGGCTTGCCGTTGTCCCACGTTTCTACACTTGCCAACAGTTCCAAATTTGCCTCCATAGCATCCGCAATTTTTAGCAAAATGTTGCTTCTCGTCGTCACCGAGCTGTTATTCCACTGCGGAGCGGCGGCCCAAGCGGCATCCAAAGCAAGGTTAATATCCTCTTCGGTCGAACGAGCTACTTTCGTAAATACCTGACCATCAACAGGAGAAGTAGTTTCAAAATACTCTCCTTTCACAGGGCTGACCCATTGTCCGCCAATGAAGTTATCATAGTGGGTTTTAAAGATTGGCTTCGCTACCAAGTTGTTTTGTTGGGTGATTACAGTTGACATAGTTTTAAGGGCTTTGTGTTTCAAAAAGATTTTGCACAAAACAACCTTCAAAAAATCACATTTAATTGACCTATTCTGCTCACCATTTTCCCTATCCTATCAACTGATTGCACTATTCTATCAACTGTTGTACTATACTACCATTGTATGCGTTTTTGAAGTACTTTTAGTATGATTTTAAGAATTAATACAACAAATTCTTTAGCAACATATACCCATGGTTGAGTTGAATCCTTTGCATTATCAAAACCGCCGCCTCGAAACGTTGGTAGAAAATCGTACTCTGCATACGCTTAACAATGCAGAACTCAATATTTTTGAAACCCACCAAAAGGCGGCACAAGTGATGTTGCAGTTTCGCGAACCTGTGTTGGCAAGTATGATACGCGGTAAGAAAATTATGCACCTTCAGAACACGCCTTCGTTTGGGTTTTTACCTGGAGAATCAGTGATTTTGCCCTCCAATGAATTGATGCGTATTGATTTTCCAGAAGCTACCGAACAAAACCCTACGCAGTGCCTAGCCTTAGCTTTCAACGAAGCTAAACTCCAACAGGCCGTCAATTTGCTCAATGAACGTGGGCTGAAACAAAATGGGAAGGAATGGAGCATGACCGATTATAATTATCATTTTACCAACGACATTGCCATCAACCAAATCCTGCAACGGCTTATTTTTATTTTCACCGAAAACCACCCTTCTAAAGATATTTTTGCCGATATGCTGCTCCAAGAGCTTATCATCCGCATTTTGCAAACTGAATCGAAAAGTATTTACCTTAAAAAGTCTTACACCCAACCCAACAACGACCGTATTTCGTTTGTCCTTAACTTTATTCGGGAAAATATCACTGAAGACCTTACCATTGAGCTGCTGAGTGAAAAAGCCTATATGAGTGAGTCCAATTTTTATCGTACGTTTAAGCACGAGACGGGTTCTACTCCCATTGATTTTATCATCGAAGAGCGTCTAAAATTAGCAGAAAGTCTGCTTCGTGACCCTAAAATGAGCGTCAAAGAGGCTTTTATGGCCAGTGGGTTCAATAGCTTTTCGTATTTCTGCCGTATTTTTAAGAAAAAGAAAAACCTCTCTCCTACCGAGTTCAAGGAAAAATCAAATCAGCTTAAAAATCGGCCTGCGGCGTAAAACAAAGTGCATCGGAGACGCGGTACCATACCCGTCCCGAACTGCGTTTCGGGACGAGCGCCAGCCCGCCCCAAATTCCAGTTTGGGGCGAAGAAAGGATTCGCGTCTCCGACGCATTTAATACAACATGGCGTCAGAGACGCGGTACCACACCCACCCCGAAACCCAGTTCGGGACGAGCACACAGCACAAAATCTCCCAAAACACTAACAATCAGCTCATTCCAAAAAATCTTCTAGGATATTTCAACATTCATCTTTCTATTTCGCCGACCTTACGATAGCAAACCAAGAATATCGTAACCGATGGCCTCAAGCAAGTACTACATTCGTAATCCTGAAGAAGTGTATTTTCTCACATCAACCGTTGTGGATTGGGTAGATGTCTTTACTCGACCCATCTACAAAGACATCATCGTGGACTCTCTACGTTATTGTCAATCTCATAAAGGATTAATACTGTATGGTTGGGTATTGATGAGTAATCATCTTCATTTACTGGTTCAAGCTAAAGAGGGTAAGTTATTAGGTGACATTATGCGAGACTTCAAACGATTCACCGCCAATCGCCTTCTTGAAGCTGTTCAGTTTGAAAATGAAAGCCGTAAAGAGTGGTTAATGCATAAGTTTGAATGGAATGCAAAATATAAATCTAGCCACGAGAAGTATCAATTTTGGCAAGCGGGAAATCATGCCAAAGAATGTTTTTCATTTACGTACATTGAACAAAAACTAAATTACATTCATCAAAACCCAGTAAGAGCAGCCATTGTAGAGTATCCCGAAGAATATTTATATAGCTCTGCACGAAATTATGTAGGGAAAAAAGGACTTCTTGACATTACTAGCATTTATGGCTGAAGGTACGTCGGAGACGCGATACCACAACCGCCCCGAAACGCAGTTCGGCACGAGTGCCTGCCCGCCCCAAATTCCATTTTGGGGCGAAAAAAGGATTCGCGTCTCCGACGCATTTAATAGAATAGTAGCATCGGAGACGCGGTACCACACCCGTCCCAAAACGCAGTTCGGGACGAGCGCCCCGCCCCAAATTCCAGTTTGGGGCGAAAAAAGGCCTTGCGTCTCCGACGCATTTAATAGAATAGTAGCGTCGGAGACGCGGTACCACACCCGCCCCGAAACGCAGTTCGGGACGAGCACCAGCTCGCCCCAAATTCCGATTTGGGACGAAAAAAGGCTTTGCGTCTCCGACGCATTTAGCTTATTTTTACCCAAAACGTCCTTACAATGCTCTACTTAGAAACCCCACGCCTGTATTTCCGTATTTTTCAACCCGAAGACGCCACTGATTTATTCCGAATCGAAGGAGATGCCAATGTTATGCGCTTTATTCGTACGCCAGCGGCCGATATTTCTCATAGCCACCAACGCATCGCCAATGAACTCGTTTATGCCACCGAAAACGAAGGGTTAGGATTATGTGCTTGTTACGAGAAAGAAAGTAGTGTGTTTGTAGGTCTTGTCAAAATCAAACACGTAGAAAACACCGACGCCATCGAAGTAGGATACGGATTTGTGCCCGAAGCTTGGGGTAAAGGCTACGCTACCGAAGTGACTCGTGCGTCCATCGAACATCTTCAAACAAATTTTAAAGGACGCCCCATCATCGCCTTTATCCACCCCAATCATCAAAGTTCACGGCACGTATTAGAAAAAGCGGGCATGAAGCAAGTAACAACCGTCTTTGAAGGGCATGAAGATGCGGTTGTCTTTGCATTTATGGCTTAACTTCTCACATTTCCCCCTCTACACCCAGCCCAAACAGCGCAAAATCGTACTTAACGGGGTCGTTTGCATCAAGTTGTTTTAAGTTTTCGGTCAACTCAAGTGCTGTTTGCCAGTCGGTAGTAGGACGCTGAATAAGACCCAGTTTCCGCGCTACTCGATCTACGTGTACATCGCACGGACATATCAATTGCGAAGGTTTCAGGGCATTCCAAAGGCCAAAATCAACTCCTTTATCGTCTTTGCGCACCATCCAGCGCAAAAACATATTGAGCCGCTTACACGATGATTTTCGCACGGGCGTGGCAATGTGTTTACGGGTACGTTCTGGAAAATCTTCGAGGGTAAAAAACAACTCATGAAAGCCTGCAAGACCCATTTCGACGTGAGGTGCCTCCAAGGGAAGAGCATAAACAAACGCTTCTTCTAGCGAGTGATGATGTTGGTAAAAGTGCTTAAAAAAATGAAGAAAATAGAGTGTATCGGTCGCGTTGAACGTCCGATGTTTGAAGTTTAAAAAGCGCTTTAGGTCAGTGTCCGTGTGATTACGTACAAAATCGTAAGGAGCGCCATCCATGAGTTGAATCAACTCTTGGCATTTGTTGATAATCGTTTTACGCTGTCCCCACGCCAATACTGCCGCCCAAAAACCCATGATTTCGATGTCTTGCAACTTCGAAAACTGATGCGGGATACTAATAGGATCGTTGGGGATAAAATTGGGCTGGTTGTACTGAGCTACTTTTTCCTCCAGCAGTTCCACCACATAGTTGGTCATTAGATGCTACGGCCTCCCTTCAACAGCCAAACAAGCCCCTGCGAAATCCCCGAAAACAAAAGGACAATGCCTGTAAAAATCCACGTAAACAGTGAAATAACTGGGTAAAAAATGGTGAACGCAACACTCCAAATACGAAATCCAAGCGAGCTTTTAATCTGTTCGCGTTCTTGACGGCGAGAAAGCATTTTTATTTATATTAATGGTAATTAGTACAAATTTCGGTTTTTGAATCGAAAACAAAAAATCAATTTGTGAGCACTTTATTTTACCGCGACCCAAGGAGATAAAACAATTGGACTGTTGCCCCGCCCGTGCCCGTTACTAAACCATTAGACAACCGCAATCCTTGGCCTAGCAGGTAGGGATAATTTCGATTCCCAAACGCTGAAATAGCCATCGCATTGCGTGCCAATAATCGTGTTTGTAGGCGTTTAAATAGTAAGAATTGCGCTCCTAAAGTAAAATCTACCCCTGCTTCCCCTCCAGCTTTTGAGGGAGCAGCCGTAGTATAACTTGGAAAATACTCTCCGTCAAGTACGATGTTTCCTTCTGCTTTGGTGCGAGACAGGGTAAGGTAATATCCCCAAAAGAAACTCACGGCCCCATGTCTAGTAGCACTATGATGTTCTCTGCCAAGTTTAAGATAAATCCCCGTTATCCGTTGTTGAAGGCGTTGGGCTTGTAGATGTTCTAAAGAAGCGTATCCTAGCCCCAGCGTTATCAATTTAGAAGTATTTGCGCGCCCCAACTGCACATACACTTCTCCAATTCTAGGATTATAAAGACGCCCCTTTTCGTTCGTCACCAAACCACTTATTACGGTTTCGCTTTGAGAAAAAGCCATAAAAGGGAGATTTTTGAAGCCATCTACTCCGATAGCATAAAGTCGCAGTGGTTGATTTTGTGCTTTTACAAATAATGAAACTACCCCTAACCAAAATACCATCAACCATTTCATAGTTCTACAATTTGAACATTTAACCCTCCCCCGCTACTCTTGTTTCCGTAGTAATAACTACCATACTGCACCTCTACCCGTTTGAAAGTTGTTGAAATGGTGCGCCCAGACGTTGGCCTTACAATATCTAATAGGTGTCCACATCGTCTAACATTACGCACGGTCGTGGAGTAAAAGACGGTAAGTGTATCTATTCGCCCCTGCTGCTCAAAAATATATGTAGTATGTGATTCGTTCAAATTCAGCGGCAAATACATATCTCCATAGCTCATTTTGCTTGACGATTTTACCCCCACGGAAGGAATGTCTTTCGAGGAACCAATGGCCCTAATTTTTGTAAAAACAGGTTTGGAGGTAAGCCAAGTGAATTGCAGAGAAAGGGTAGGCTCTGAAGTTACACCACACTCTTCGGTACAGCTCCAGCAGCCTACGGCTACCAAAAAAGTAATAAATAGTTGTATTTTCATGGCGTGTCATGAAGTATTATTACCCCAAAAATAAGAAACTATGTTTGAACACCACAGCCAAAAAGTAATCTCTCAACCTCATTTTCAACGTCGAGTTATCAAATATGCTGCCGTGGCAGTCGGCATGATTGGCATTTCGTGGTTGATTGGGGCACTGGGCTACCGCTACCTCACCGACCCGCACATGGGCTGGGTAGATTCGTTTTATAATGCGGCGATGATTTTAGGAGGCATGGGTCCCGTTGATACGCTTCATTCAGACATCGCTAAGGTATTTGCTTCTTTTTACGCTCTTTTTAGCGGAATCACCTTTTTATCAGCAACTTCGGTTTTATTCGCACCTTTTGTACATCGGTTTTTACACATTTTGCACGTCGATTCGAAAGATAGTTAATACATTGTTAGCTAGGTAGTTTTATTTTTTTACCCGCAGAAAGATGCAGAAGAACAAACGCTGATTTTCGCGGAAAAAGGGCTTTATATTTTCATTAATCAGCGCCTTCTGCGACTTTCAATCGGCGTAAATCAGCGGGTAATAGTTAGAGAAACCTACCTAACAATGTACTAAACGCACATTATTTTTTATACACCTTTACGTAATCCACCAAAAATACGTCGGGGTAAACAGTGTATTGTAAATCTTTCTTTTCGGATGGAAGCTCCATGCTCAAAATCAGGTACTCTTCAATCCGTGAAATCCCGATGGTTACTTCGTAAAACTTGTAGCTATCAATAAAAAAAGCGTATTTGTCGGGCGTCCATTCCAACGCAAAAGTGTGGAATCCTTCGCTCACTCCTTTGAGATAACTTTGCATTCCGCGCGTACTTTTTTGGTTGGGGCCATACGCCCAATGCACGTTATGGGAGACAATATCCGCACCCAGTTTTTTGAAAAACTCAAAAATATCTATTTCGGCTCCATAAACGGCGGGGTCTTCGCCTTTGGAAATATCGGGCGACTGAATCCAGAACGCCGCCCACACGCCTGGCGATTTTTGCAACTGCGCCCGACATTCAAAGTAACCGTATTTGGTCATCAGTTTTCCTTGCGTGCCCACCGCTCCAATCAGAATGCTGTCTCCTTTTTGGATAGCGTGCAATTTCAGCAAGCCGTCCTTCACTTCCACCGCTTCGGACGACACATACCCTAAGGCACGCGGCCCCACTCCCCTCACCGCCCATTTTTTCGGGTCGAGTTGATTACCATTAAAATTATCTTCCCAAAACAGAGAATACCCTAGTTTTTCGGGCGTAAATTGCTCCTGCGACATCGGGGGCTGGGCGGGACGTTGGGCAAAGCTAATGCCTGCCCAAGCACCCAAGAAAATCAAAATGAAGGTTTTCATAATTCATTTTATTGCGTTCATTGTTAAAACCCTGACAAAGCCGATTTTTTGTAACTCAACACGTATTTCCCCGAGCCCACCGTCACGGTATTTCGCTCACGGCGATTAATCCACTTGGACTTAACAGTAGAAGCCACCAGCGTTTTTCCGTTGAAAGTGATGTTATTGGTTGGCGTTGGTGGCAAACAAATCGTGGCCGTGGTGTTGACAGGCACCTCAATGGTCATCGTAATTAGGTCACCCTTTTTTTGCCAAGCCGAAGTAATCATTCCGTGGAGCGACCGATGCGTGGCTTTGAGTGAGTTGAGGTTGGCATTCATCGGTTCAGGCTGAATCAGAAACGTCTTAAATCCAGGCGACGTCTCTTTGATTCCCGCCATATTTTCAAACATCCATTCGCAAATAGAACCAAACGCATAGTGATTAAACGAGTTCATTCCCGCAGGAAATCCACCTTCTTTGGTGAAACTATTCCAGCGTTCCCAAATGGTATTCGCCCCGTTTTCAATCTCAAAACCCCACGAGGGATATTCTTTTTGGAACAGCAACTTATAGGCCGTTTCGCTGTAGCCTGTGTTTGAAAGCACGGGCAACATGGGTCGAACGCCCAAAAAGCCCGTGGTGAGTTTATTACCGTTTTTGACCACCAATTCATTCAGCCATTTGGCCGCTTTGAGCGTGTGGGTGCTGTCCAAAAGATTCATAAAAATCGCGTTAGCGTAGGCCGTTTGGGTATGTCCGTCAAACCCTTGCTCACCGTCCACATAGCCCCGACCGTCGCCGTACGCCGCGGCGTTACAAACAAATTTTCCATCGGCATTGGTGTAATGTTTGAGAAAAGCCGACTTCACCTTGGCATTTATTTCTTTAAAATGGCTTGCTTCTTTTTCGTCGCCAATGGCCAAGGCCATTTCCTGCATCAATTGGGCGGAGTACGCGTAATACATCGTGGCCAACATATCGGGCGGTGTTTTTTTACCCACACTCAACCAGTCTCCAAAACCGCCTTTGGGATCAACTTCCGCAAAGGCCGTTTCCTTAAACACGTACTCGCCTTTGCTTTTTGTTTCTAGAAACTGCATGAATTTCTGCATTTCTGACCAGTGCGTTTTGATGATTCGGGTGTCGCCGTAGGAGCGGAAAATTTGGTACGGATAAACAATCCCCGCTTCCATCCAACCAGGTGAATAGGTATCGGTTTTGCGAACCGACGGCGCAGGTGCGTACAGCGGATAGGCTCCGTTGGGAAGTTGAGCGTCGTTGAGGTCCACTACCCATTTTGTCCCAAAAGCCGCAATATCGTTGTTGAGCGTGGCACTTTTTACGTACGCTTGGGCATCGCCCGTCCAGCCCAAACGCTCATCGCGTTGCGGACAATCGGTCGGAACTTCCAGATAATTAGACTGTTGTGTCCAAACAATGTTATGATACAATTGATTAACAAAAGCATTATCCGTTTCAAATGTTCCTGCTTTTGGCGTCGCCGACGACAGCACCAATCCCAAAATATCCTGCATTCCAAGGCCATTTTTTAGCCCTTCGATCTGCACGTACTGGAAGCCGTGGTAGGTGAAACGGGGTTCATAAATTTCGCCGTTGGGGTCGCCTTTGGCAATGTACAAATCCGTACCACGTGCCTTTCGGAGGTTTTCGGTCATGAGTTTTCCGTCGGGATACAGCATTTCACCAAACCGAAAAAGAATAGAATCGCCTTTGGCCGCTTTGAAACGTATCTTGATGATGCCCGCAAAATTTTGACCCATGTCAACCAAATACGCTTTTGAACCAACAGGTTTAATATTTTTGGGAGTAAGTCGGGCTACTTCCCGCACAGGGTCGCCAGGGAAAGATTGAAGTAGGCGTTCAGCTTTTTCCGAAACCGTCACGACTTTTTTCCAAGCGGCTTCATTGTATCCCGTTTGATTCCAGTCCGTTAGCTCTTTGTTAGCATCATACACTTCACCGTTCAGAATGTCCGACTCCACAATGGGGCCATAGTTGGCTTTCCACGTATTATCAGTCGCAATCGTTTCTTTTTGGCCATTGGTGTATTCAATTTCCAACTGTGCTTTTAACGCAGGCACGTCACCATAAAAGTTTTTGACGACAGGATTTCCTACCAACAACGCATACCCCAAATAGCCCGCGTACCAACCGTACGAAAGGATAGAACCCAGCGCATTTTTGCCAAGTTTCAGTTCTTTACTTACGTCAAATGTTTGGTAATAGATGCGTTTGTTGTAGTCAGTCCAGCCTGGTGTCAGGTAATCGTTTCCGATTTTTCGCCCGTTGATTTGAAATTCGTACAGCCCAAGTGCGGTCACGTACAATCTCGCTTTTTTGATGGGGCCTTTTACGTCAATTTCTTTGCGAAGAAACGGCGCGGGTGGTAGGTGGTATTCTTTTCCCTTTCCTAAATGGTTCAGATTAAGCCCGATAAAACTGGCTTTCCAATCGTTTTTTTGCAGCAAACCCATTTCCCACCTAGCAGGTTCACTCCACGACCCAGGCGCATTTTTTTTATCCCAACTCCTTACTTTCCAATAGCAGATTTGGCGCGATTCCAGCGGTTTACCCGCGTATTCAATTTGGGAAGTGATTTCTCCCGCCACTTTTTTGCTGTCCCACAAATCGGCTTTGCCTTCCTCCAACAGCGCCACCGAAGTCGCCACCAAAATTTGATAGCCCGTTTGGTATTGACTGTTGACAGCCGAAGTCAACTCCCAGCTCAAACGCGGCTGAGTTACGTCCGTGACGGGGTTGATTTTATATTCGCACCGTAAATAAACGGCCTTGAGGTCGCTTTGTGCATACACGCTAACGCCCAACAGCAGGGCGGCTGCCAAGAAAAAAAATCGTTGAAACATATCAGTTAAGGGTTTTCACTACTACTACAGGCAAAATTGAAAGAAATACTACCCACAACTATCCTTCACTACCCTACCCATCGATTGTCAACGCACTTTTTGTTTCCATGTTTGGTACTGAGTGCGCATGGTTTCGAGTTGAGAAAGGTAGTTTGCGTCCTTAGCCCGATTCATTTTCTCGTCGGGGTCGTTGCGGAGGTCGTACAGTTCTTCGTAATTATGCTCAATGTACTTCATGTATTTCAGGTCGTTACGGACTACCCCTTCCACCTTAGGCAAACGAGGCGAACCCAAAAACGTATGCTCGTAGAAAAAGGCACTTCGAGCGATTTGTTTTGGTTTCGTCACGAGTTCCGCCAAGTTTACACCTTGCATTTCCGCAGGCACTTGAACTCCCGCCAATTTCAAAATCGTTGGGGCAATGTCGATATTAAGTGCCAATTGGTTAGACGTCTTTTTACGAAGTTGAGGAGCGCGCGGGTCGTACAAAATAAGGGGCACTCGAATCGACTCTTCGTGGCCAAACCATTTTCCCGACAAGCCGTATTCGCCCAAATAATAGCCGTTGTCACCCATAAAAATAATCACGGTGTTAGAAGCCAAGCCTTTGTCTTGCAAGGCTTTCATCATGTTTCCAACGACTTCATCCACGCCGCTAATCAAACGATAATACTGTCGCACGCTTTCTTGATACATTCGGTTTCCGTCAAACTGAAAATACCATCGCTCGCGCGCAATGTTTTTATCGGTTCGGAAAAAATCGGGAAACGATTGCCAGTACTTCGGGTCGGCTTTTTCGGGTTCAGGAATTGAGTCATTGGCGTACATTGGCTTATAACGTTCTTGAACAATAAACGGACGCGGGTCGCCGTCCTGAATATGCGGCGCTTTGAAACTCACCGACAAGCAAAACGGCGCATTGGGTTGGGTTTGCGCCAAAAACTGTTGAATATCGTTGTTGACTTTATCGGTATGGTGAATAAAATTGCCTTGTGCGTCCTTCATTTCGTAATCGGGCTGTGGTTTTTCCGAACCCGCCCAAAAATCGAAGGCATTGCTAGGCTGTGCTTTGGGTTCTCCAACGCCGTATTTTCCAATAAAACCGATTTGATAACCTGCCTTTTTCAACAATAACGGATAAGTATTGGCCAAAGCAGCGGGCTTAAAACTGGTATTAAAATCTTCGATTTTGTGCCGTGACATGTACTGCCCACTCAAAATACTTGCTCGACTCACGCAGCAAATGGCCGTCGTAACATACGCCTTTTTGAAAAGGACGCCACGCGAGGCAAGTTGGTCCAAATGTGGTGTTTTAATAATCGGATTGCCCATCGCCCCCAAAGAGTTCCATCGGTGGTCGTCGGTGAGAAGGAAAATGATGTTGGGCCTTTGGGTAATACCATGAGGGTTTTGGATAAACGCCCCTAACGCACTTGTAAGTAAAACGGCAATTATTACCGTGAAGAGTGTATGACGATTCATGCTCCAGCAATGTAAAATGGTATAATAGAAAGACGTTGGCAGAAGCGGATTACTCTGCGATGGGTCTGCCTTTATACATTTTATACATTAGCGATGAAAAACAAGCTATTAAGCCATTATCCCGTTTCCTCTATTACAAAAAAATCCCTGCCACTCGGCAGTAGCAGGGATTGAAAACTAACTTCAGCTTGTGGGCGAGCTAGTTGTTTGAAGATGCTCTTTATCATTTATAAACTCTTCAAGTACGCAATGCTCTTGGGAACTTGCTGACTCCACGTAGGACTTTCGTCCTCAATAAAATAGTGCTTAATACCAATCTTTTTTGCCTCACGAATCACCCCAGCGACATCCACTTGTCCCGTTCCTAAAACGACATCATTTTCGAGCGCTGTGCCTCCCGTCAAATCACCTTTTACTCCTTTGCGTAGGTCTTTGAGGTGAACGAGTTTGAAGCGGTTTCCGTATTTTTTCAATAGACTTACAGGCTCTGCACCACCGTGAAATGCCCACAAAATATCTATTTCAAACGACACATAATCGGGATTGGTATTTTTGACAATGTAGTCAAACAGCGTTCCTCCTTCGTACGGCTGAAACTCATAGCCGTGGTTGTGGTAACAAAACGTAATGCCGTTTTCTTTTAAAACTTTCCCAATTCGGTTAAAGTCTTCCACCGCTTTTTTGGCTTCTTCAAACGTAAAACCTCCCTTTACTTTGTGCGGAATCCAAGCGCACATTAAGAATTTTGAGCCCAAAACCTTGGCCGTTTCGGCTGCTTTTTGGGGGTCTTTGACGAGTTCTTCGTAGCCTCCGCCCGTACCCACAATACTAATTCCTCGTTCTTCGCACATTTTACGAAACTCCGCAGGGGTTGTACCTTTTTGCGCTCCACCTTCGAGTTCGGTAATACCCAGCGATTTAAGGGTATCCAACGTCGCAGCTACGTTTTTAGGAAAACTCGCCCGATAGGTATAGGCTTGCATCCCAATAGGGAATGAATATAATTTTCCTTTTTGGGCTAGGCCCTCGCCTGCAAAACTCATCAATGAGAGTAAAAGTCCTCCCATCATGCCTATTTTTTTCATCATTATTTAGCGTTAAGAGTGTTTATTTCAAAAGAGATTAGGAGCGTTTACTTACTGTTTAACCCCCATTTTCCCTCTATGTGCTGTCAGATTTTCAAATCTGACCACCTCCAAGTTTCTCAAAATATCGTTCGGTTTTGAGAAACCTCACCCGTCGGTTGTGAGTAACCGACGGCACCAACAAACTGGCACATTGTACCTCGACGTGCTGTCAGATTCTCAAATCTGACCACCTCTAGGT
>Ga0209570_1000424_pt1 | contig 52003 bp, 31 predicted proteins | sample EBPBio172007_DNA_FD_185861 | JGI IMG/M metagenome (GOLD analysis project Ga0209570, IMG submission 185861) | Wastewater treatment Type I Accumulibacter community from EBPR Bioreactor in Madison, WI, USA - Reactor 1_9/17/2007_ DNA (SPAdes)... | ecosystem: Engineered > Bioreactor > EBPR >... | reverse complement strand
TTGCGAAGGAACGCGTACTTATGCCTATACCTTCACTGATTGTGAAGGAAATACCGCCATCTGGAGCTTTGTTTATACCATTGAACGAGAACCCTTTACCGTTCCCACCAACGGGGCGGCTACGGTTGCCTGTTTGGCCAATGCGACTGCGCCTACGCTGCCAACCGTACTGAGCCATTGCGGTGAGACCCTGACGCCGAGCGCACCCGTCATTACTGACAGTCCCACTTCCCTGACTTGCGAAGGAACGCGTACTTATGCCTATACCTTCACTGATTGTGAAGGAAATACCGCCATCTGGAGCTTTGTTTATACCATTGAACGAGAACCCTTTACGATTGCAACCCCCAACGGGGCGGCTACCGTTTATAACCCCGCCTTGGCAACGCCGCCTACCCTGCCCACGGTACTCAGCCATTGCGGAGAAACCCTCACGCCAGCTGCACCAGTGATTACCAATGCCCCCAACCCGCTTCTTTGTGAAGGTACGCGTACCTACGCCTATACCTACACCGATTGCGAAGGAAATACCGCGACGTGGAGCTTTGTTTATACCATCCTTGACAATATTCCTCCCCTCATTACCTGCCCTGCTAATCTGACAGTGTGCGAATCAACCATGGTGACCTACATGCCTCCCGTGGGTACGGATAACTGTATCGGGTCGGTGACGGTTCAAATCGCAGGTTTGCCCACAGGGAGTGTATTCCCCTTGGGAGTTACGACCAACACCTTTCAGGTAACGGCAACCAACAGTCAAACGGCGGTCTGCTCCTTCACCGTCACGGTCAATCCCCTACCCACGGCTAGTATTTCGGGAACAACCGTGGTTTGTAAAGATGCCCCTTCTCCTGGTATTATTTTTAAAGGCGCATCAGCAACAGCTCCCTATACCTTTACTTACAAAATTAACAATGGCCCCGATTTAACGGTGACGTCTAGCGGCAATACCGCCACAGTCAATGCTCCTACGGGAACGGCAGGTACGTTTGTGTACAGTTTGGTCCGTGTCGTAGAGGCCTCTGCGACACAGTGCAGCCAAAATCAAAGTGGTACGGCCACCGTTTCGGTCAATATCAAACCTGTGGTTACATTAAGCACCAACGCCCAAACCTTCATCGAAGGTAATACCGCCGTACTTTGCGATTTGGATGACAACCCTGTTAATGTTTTGACACCGAACGTCATTACGGGCTGCGTGGCGGGCAATGTAGTATGGCGTACACAGATAGGAGTAGGTGGCTGGTCGGAATGGAGCAGTACTGCCCCCACAACACAACCGAGCAATAACACCCTTTATCGTTACCAAGCAGCCTGCGAAGCATCGTGTGAAGTTACCTATTCAGGAATTATCTCCCTGACCCTCAACTACCGCGCCTCTACGCCTCAAAATGTGTCTGTGATAGCCGATGGAACGACGATAGCGACAGGCGAAGAAAAATCTATCTGCGACCAAGCAGGGAATGCCCTGACCTTCAATGCTACCTGCGCTACGGGCGAACAATTGCTTTACTCAGTGGACGGGGGCGTGTATTTGACCCAAGTCCCTGTCCAAATAGTGGACGGTAATTTCCACAACTATCGCGTGCGTTGCCGAAAATCCGACGGGACGGCATCTTGTTTTGAAACAGAATCGGGCGTGATGCGCCTGAAAATAAGCACCACTCCTGCTGCGCCTGTGGTAAGTTTGAACGTAACGAGCGGCTGCGGCACACCGATTAGTTTTTCGGGCACGGCCAACTGTGGCGGATTAAGCACGGTTTGGTACAACGCTGCCACGAACGAGGCTTTACCGAATTTGCCAACCGCTACCCCCAATGAAACAACGTCTTATTATGCTCGTTGCCAAGGGGAGTTAGGTTGTCAAAGTGGGGTGAGCAATAGGGTTACTTTCACGGTTGTCCCCGTTAACACTGCCCCTACGCTGAGTGTGAGTTCAGACTTGGTCTGTACGGGTATGTCGGTAACAGTATCGGCCAATTGTCCAGCAGGTTCACGCGCAGAGTGGAATACGGGCGTAAGCGGGAATAGTTTTAGTGTGTCTTTCAACAACGTTACAACGCAGTCTTATACCGCGCGTTGCGTATTTGAAAACGGTTGTCAGAGTTCGATAAGTGCGATCAAAACGGTGCGTTGGAAAGCCTTTGAGGTAACCCTCATCAACGTCGGCCAATCCAAATCCGCTATCAAAACCAACGACCGTGCCGCCTGGAGTGCGCAATTTATTACTCCAGATTCAGGACCGTCACTTGATTACAGCACGCAGGCCAATCCAACCGTTTATCACAGCGAGAATCTCAACAAAACCGCGCCCCGTTTTTGGACCATTCAGGTGGAAACCTGCGCGTTGGGTACCAACGGCTCACTGACCTTCAATATGCTCTCCACCCCCGAAACAGGCCCGGTACGCTCTTATAACACCCACGAGAACAATGCTCCCTATTTCATGTACGCCAATCGGGAAGGTTGGACAGAATTGTACGTCCAAAACCACCCCGCCTACGGTTTCTTTGCCGACAACGGCTCTGGTGGCAACCTCTACGATGAAGGCTTACCCAAAGGCTTGTATAAACTCGGTGTGCGGTATTGGGACCAAAAAGGGCAGGGAAGCATCTATCCTTCCACGCGCCAACCAGCAGGAAATGTATTGGCGTATCAGGAATACTGGTTTAGAATCCAGTCGAAGGATGGCATGGGAGTAGGCGCGACCAGAATCGCGGCGGAAAACGGACAATGGATAACGGATTACGGCTTCTCTGCACAGATGGCTCCCAATCCCGTTTCCAACACATTGCAGCTGAAGGTCAATGAGGCTAAAGGTCAAAAAGTAAACGTAAGCCTGTCAGATGCAACGGGACGGACGTTGCTAAAACGCAATTTTGTGCCCGAAACCAATCAACATCAGGAAGCGTTCGAGGTCGGTGAATTGGCCAATGGAATGTATTTCCTACAGGTAAATGCAGGCGATAAACAGATGACCTTGAAGGTGATTAAAGTGCAGTAAATTTGTTTTTTAATGTGTTTAAAACATAGTTAAACAGAGTTGCTTCTTTGAGGTAACTCTATTTTTTATGTTTATTTCAAATGCGAAGTGACCTACGATTGCTGAAAAAACCTTCAAAATGTATTTTTATTGAGTAAGTTTTTTTAGATAAGTGCTGCCGTCAGTGGTTTGCACTTGATTCATTGCGTAAATAGCTAACATCCTGAATGTTAAACGAATAAAAAATAGGTGATTGTAAAAAGCGTTCAATTTAGCTTTCTAAGATTTAGCCTCGCTGAGGCTACTTTTTTTTATGCGTTCAACCTGACGAATTGATGCAAATCGAGTAAATTCTGCTTTTACTTCGATTAATCCATTTTTATGAGTCCTTTATTGATTGCAATTGAGACCGCCCCGCCAACTGATTCAACTTTGAGTTTAGTATAAATATTAGTGATGTGGGTATTTACAGTGGCATATGAAATAAAACAGGCCTCGGCTATCATTTTATAACTGTATCCCATTGCCAAAAATTTTAAAATTTCAAGCTCTCTTTTCGTAAGTTTAAAGTCTGGGCTATGAAAAACCTTGTCTTGTATTTTTATAAGAGATAGAACTTTTTTTGCAATAACAGGACTCATCGGAACCCCACCTTCCATTACTTCACGCATACCATCTAATAATTTATTTGGGGCTGTCTGTTTGAGTATATAACCGTCTGCACCTGCACAAATGGCACTAAATACTTTATCATTGTCCTCAAAAACAGTCTGCATGATGATTTTAAGGGTAGGATGTTCAGTTCTTATCAATTTCACACCTTCAATTCCGTTTACATAAGGCATATCAATGTCCATCAACACTAAATCGGGCTGACTAAGGGCGATTTTATCTAAGACCATTCGGCAGTCTTCAAATTCACCCACACATTCCATATCATCAATCATTGAGATTAATGTTCGTAAGCTATCTCGACGGCTTTTATTATCATCAAAAATTACTATTCTGTATTTCATAAAACAAAAGTAAAGCAATTAGCCTACTCTAAAAATCATTGGTTCTAATGATTTTTAGCCCTAAAGTAAGCAATTAAGCAGAATTAGACGAGACTTTGCGGTCCGCCGCCGCGGCAGGTTTATAACTCTTCTGATTATCAATAGTATAATCCTGAAACTTGGAAGGTCTATTTTTGCATCATCACTTATATTATAAATCTAAATTAAACTGAACGGCTGTACCACCTTCTACGCTTGAAATAATGCTAATAGAACCCTCGGATTCCTTTGACCGTGAGTACATATTCACGATGCCGTTACCGCCCATTCTTGACTCAAGATTATTTTCATTTACCATGCCTTTGCCATTATCAGTTACTAGAAGTGATAATTTTTTATTTTTCATCGACAACTTTATACTTAAATGGGTGCAATTAGAATGTTTCAATGCGTTGTTGACAGATTCCTTAAAAATAAGGTATAGGTTTTTTCGCTGCAACATGGTAAGGTGAATCTTGTTATTATCTAACTCGTTTTCAAAATCAAGTTTTATATCCACCGCCTCTGTTACCGATGAAGCGTAGGCTCTCATTCTATTTATTAGATTTTCAAATGAATCATTAGCTGGGTTTACACTCCAAACAATATCATTCATTGTTTCCATCATTTTGATAGTACTGTCAGATATTTTATCAATGATTTCTGATTGTTTTTCTGGGAGATTCTTCAATGACTTTGATAGTGCCGAGCTATAAATGCTTACGCTGCTGAGTGTAGAGCCGATTTCATCATGTAAATCTTGGGCGATGCGATTACGAAGTTTTTCCATTTCAACTGCTTTTGAAATTCTATATTGAAAAAACTCATAAAGTAAATAGATAAAAATCATAGCCAGAATAGCCTTGAACCACCATGTTTGCCACCATGCGGGCTCTATTACTAATTCCATTTGTGCTGGATTGCTCCATACGCCATCACCGTTCTGTCCTGATACCATAAAAATATAGGTTCTTGGTTCAAGATTAGTGAAGGTTGCATCGCTTTTTTTACCATTATCTACCCAATCGTTATATAAACCTACCAACTTATACCTATAATAGTTAGAAGCAGGATTTTTAAGGTCTAACAAAGCAAAGTTAAAACTGACCATGCTTTGGTTGTGATTTAATGTAAGTTTCTGAGTGTGTTCAATAGCTTTTGTAATAATTGGTACTTTTTGAGAAGCCTGATTTTCAATAGTTATTTCCTTATTCAGGATTTTTAGAGAGTTGATGACAATTTTAGCGGGTGTTGTTTTTCTGTAAAATTCTTCAGGATTAAAACTCACGTTAAATCCTACTCCGCCAAGATAAATTTCTCCAGTAGATGATTTACTAAACATATAACGATTAAATTCATTGCCTTCCAATCCATGTGATTTATCGAAATTTCTACATTTCAAAGTGAGGGGATTAAAAAGGCAAAGCCCAATATTCGTACTGAGCCACAAATTTTTATGTTTATCAGTTTGTATAGAATATATTACATTATTTGGCAAGCCATTTTCAATAGTATATATAGTAATACTATTGGTTGATTTATCAAGACGATTTAGACCACCACCTTCTGTGCCAATCCAAATATATTTCTGTGGTTGATTTGGGTCTAAGCATACGCTTAGTAATTTATCCAATGACAGCGACTTGCCTTTTTCTCGGCCTTCTTGATACATTTTCCATTGCCATGTTTCGGGTGAGAGAGCAAATAAGCCCATCGTAGTTGCCAACCAAATTGTACCGTCTTGGTCTTCAACCCAATCACTAATAATCCTTTGTTCAGCAGGTGATTTCTGTAGAATTGGCAAGATAAATTCCTTAGTAGTACTACCACCATGCTCAAATAAATATATTTTAACCGTATCTTTTCTGGTATATTCTGCCACCCAAATTCGATTTTTTCTATCTGAAAAAATCGGTTGAAACCCTCTAAATTCTTTATCTGAAGTAGAAATTACTTTTCTTTCTTTTACTACCTCATATTTTCCAGAATGACAGCTCATTTTTATTACTGATGCAGTATTGTTTCTGATATTATGCATCTCAAACCAATAATTGCCTTCACCATCCACCGCAAAATATTCTTTATGAACATCACTTCTAAATCCCTTTTCATATAGGTCTGTATGCTCAACTTTGTCAATCCAGTCTGAAATTTTTATGGGGTCATATACTGCATTAAGCCCATTTTTTGACGTGCGAAACGGCCATGCAAATTGATATTTTTTTCTATGATAATTTTTTGCTTTTTTAAAATAAATAGATGTTGGCGATATTTTAAATAAACCCCAGCCATTAGACCCCAACCAAATGTTTCCTTGATTGTCCACTTTTGCAGTCATCATGATTGGGTTCCCATTCAAGCTGGTTGCTGATAGTTCAATCAATTCAAATGAAGCAGTTTTTGTGTTTATCCTTAGGAAATATTTGTTATTGTATCTAGACCAAATACTCCCTTCATGGTCGGCAAATACCAATTTTGTAAATGTATAAGGTGGCGGCAACACAAGCCAAGTTAAGAATTTATTTGTAGTATTATCAAATTGTAAAATCCTATTTTCAGAAATCAAACATATTTGTTTTGTATAAGGGTTTTCCCACAATACTTCTGTTGATAAATGATTATTTTGTAGAGGTCTATCTGTCGAAATGGGTTCTAAACCTTTTGAAGAGTAGCGAAAAATATTTGCTCCATATTTTATCCAAGTCGTTCCGTCTCTCTGACAAATGATACGTTTATTCTGAAAATTGTCTTGAAAAGCATCTTTAAATTTAGGATATAATTCTTCAATTTCTTTAATAAGAAAGCTTTTTTTGGTGGTGTTTTTTTCTATTACTTTTAAATCATTGCCAATCAATACTATTATTCGACCATTGCCTGTACTTTGTATCGAAATAATATTATGTAAACCTGAGCCTTTCGCATTTAATTTATTAAGGTCAAAGTGAGTAAAACTTTCAGTGCTTGGGTCAAAACAATCTAGACCGTTGTTATAAGTACCTGTCCAAATGTAATTATTTTCATCAACAAATAAGGAAGTTACATAATTGTCAGCGAGCGAATTAGGGTCTTTTAGTGAATGCCTATATACTTTAAAAGAAACGCCATCAAACCGATTCAATCCTTCTTTGGTAGCCACATAAAGGTAGCCCAATTGGTCGATAACAATATCATTTATCATGCCCTGAGATAGCCCATCGGCTGCCGACAAATATTGCATCGGTAATTCACTAATTTCATTTGAAATTAGGTGTAAATTCTTTTGCTGGGAAAAAGAATTTATCGTAAACGCCAAAAGTAAAAATAGTGAAATGGTTATCCTTGAAAAAAGCCTAATAAATGCTTTCATTAATTGTAGGTATAATTTATTGGCGAAGAAACTCATTGATTTCAATGAGTTTCTTCGCCAATATTAATCAAAAATCATTAGAATCAACGATTGTCGAGGGTATGTTTCAAAGATAATTTTGTCAAAAAAAGGTTTAAGATTTCCATAGAAAATAATTGAGATTTTATCTAAGGGGAATGCCAAATTTTAAAATTACTACATTGAAAAGACTCATTTATCTCCTCGCAGCTTTGATGATAAGCCAAAATGTATTAGCACAAAGCCCTTTTATCACTCGTTGGGATTTGTCAAAACCTTCTGGCTCGGGGCTTACCCAAATCAGTTTTGGTGTAGGCACTACGGGTACGGTCAGCTACACTTGGGCAGAGGTAGGCGGTACTGCCACAGGTTCGGGTACGTTTAGTGGCAGCACCGCCACCATTACGGGCTTGCCCGCTGGCGGAAAGATTGACCTAAGCATCAGCCCAACCAATTTTAACCAAATAAATATCAATGGGGGTACAGACAGAGTCCGCTTAATAGAAATAAAACAATGGGGTACAACGGCTTGGGCAAATATGGTTACTGCTTTTTACGGTTGCTTCAACATGACTCTTACGGCTACCGATGTACCCAATACGTCGGCGGTAACCGATATGAGTTATATGTTTGGTTATTGCAGTATTTTTAACCAAGCCTTGCCCATTGGTTTTAATACAAGCAATGTAACGAATATGAGTGGTATGTTTCATAGCTGTAGTGCCTATAACCAAGCCTTGCCCGCTAGCATCAATACGTCGGCGGTAACCGATATGAGTTTTATGTTCTATGATTGTGATTCTTATAACCAAGCCTTGCCCATTGGTTTTAATACAACCAATGTAATAACTATGCTTAGTATGTTTCATGGTTGTCGTTCCTATAACCAAGCCCTGCCCACTAATTTCAATACGTCGGCGGTAATCGATATGCGTTTTATGTTTAATGGTTGTGCTTCCTATAACCAAGCTTTGCCCAATAGTTTCAATACGGCGAAAGTAACTGGTATGAGGAATATGTTTAATGGCTGTACTACTTTCAATCGGAGCTTAGCAAGTTTTACACTCAATCCCAATGTAGATTTAATGAACTTCTTGAATAATACTGCCCTAAGTGTTATTAATTATGATGCCACGCTCACGGCTTTCAGAAACAGTGGTATAACGGGTAGAACGATGGGGGCAGCTGGGCTTAACTACTGTGCCGCCGAAACTGACCGTACTACACTAACAAGCACTATGGGCTGGACTATAACCGATGCTGGGAAGTTGTGTCCAACTCTTACCATCGGCACAGCCACTAACCCTATTACTTGTAGCGGTAGCGATGGTAAAATTGCCTTTACTACGTCTAGTATTACAGCAGGTAGCCAAACACTTTCTTACAAAAAGGATGGTGTGACCACTACTGCCAACGTAACCATAGCGAGTAATGCCTTTGAGCTAACAGGCTTAGGGACAGGCACCTACTCAGATTTTTCCATTGGAGCTGTTACGGCTACAGGTAGCACAACACTCGCAGACCCAGCTAAGCCAACGTTTACAGTAGGTACGGCCGTAAAACCTACCACTTGCAACGCCACCGATGGTAGCTTGCCACTCAATGGCTTAGCTAACAGTACGTCTTACTCGGTGAGTTATCAAAAAGACGGAGGAGCGGCAGTGGTACAAACCCTCAATAGCAATGCCTCGGGCGTGTTGACGATTTCAAACGTGGGAGTGGGTTCATACACCAATATCAAAGTAACACTCAATGGTTGCGAGAGTACCACGGCAACGGCCACCATCGCGGCTCCTACCTTCAGCATGACGACGGGTATAGTCACGCAGCCCACCACTTGCGGGGGCAACGGCAGTATTCAATTTACCACTTCATTGCCAGGAGGTACGTATAGCATTACCTACAAAAAAGGTGGTGTAACACAAACAGGTAGTGTTATGGTAAGTAGCTCAACCCGTGTAGCGTCAGCAGCAATTACGTTAAATAGTTTCACCTTGTCGGGTATTAGCGCAGACACTTATACCGATTTTAAGATTGTGCATGGTGGTTGTGATGTCGTAGCTTCAGGCCCAGTGACACTCAGCGACCCAGCCAAGCCAACGTTTACAGTAGGTACAGCCGTAAAACCTACCACTTGTCTAGCTACTGACGGTAGCTTGCCATTGACAGGATTAGCTAATAGCACTTCGTATTCGGTTAGTTATCAAAAAGATGGAGCAGCGGCAGTGGTACAAACCCTCAATAGCAATGCCTCGGGTGTGTTGACGATTTCAAATTTGGGAGTGGGTTCTTACACCAATATCAAAGTAACACTCAATGGTTGCGAGAGTGCTACGGCTATGGCTTCGATAGCCGCCCCTAGCTTCAATATAACGGCAGGTAGTCCTACGCAGCCTTCTACTTGTAGCGGTACAGGCAGTATTCCTTTTACCACCTCATTGCCGACAGGTAATTACTCCATTACTTACAAGAAAGACGGTACAGCGGCTACGGCCAGTGCCAATGTAGCCAGTGGAGCATTTAATCTCTTCTCTATCCGGGCGGGTAGTTATAGCGATTTCAAAATCGTGCATGGCGGTTGCGATGTTATAACGTCAGAGTCGGTGACGCTCACCGACCCCACGGCTCCCACGGCCTTTAGTGTGACGGGCGGGGGGAATTTTTGCACGGGCGGAACGGGTGTGGCGGTGGGTTTGAGTGGTAGCCAAACCGACGTAAACTACCAACTCAAACTCGGCAGCGAGAATGTGGGTGGACCCGTGGCTGGTAGCGGTGGTGCCATTTCGTTTGGCAATCAGACCGCCACGGGAACATACACGGTGATGGCTATCCACTCCGCGAAGCTTTGCAGCACCATCATGACGGGCAATACCACCATCAATACTTTTCCCCTACCGCAGGCGAGTATTTCGGGCAATGCCACGGTTTGTAAAGACAACACGCCCGTTTTGGTGAACTTTACGGCTACGATAGGCCCCGCCCCTTACATTTTCAGTTACAAAATCAACAATGGAGCTACCCAAACCCTCAACAGCAGCAGCGCCACGGCCAACCTGCCACAGGCGATCAACGTGGCAGGGGTGTTTGTGTATTCATTGGTGAGTATCCAAGACGGTAATGGTTGCAGTCAAACACAAAATGGCAGCGTAACGGTGAATGTGTTGACTAAGCCGAGCATCACGTTGACGACCAACGGGCAGACGTTGTTGGAGGGAAATACGCAGACGTTGTGCGACATCGATGCCAATACAGTGAACGGTTTACAATTTACGGTTACCACGGCTTGCGTGGCAGGCAGTCCCGTATGGCGGGTACAGGTAGGCAGTGGTTCGTGGAGCGATTGGGTCACCAATCCACCAGTTACCCAATTATCCAATAACCAATCCCACCGCTACCAAGCGGCCTGCGATGCGACGTGTCCGAATACCTATACAAGTCCGATTGAATTGACGATGAATTACCGCGCGTCGGTTCCTCAAAACGTGTCGATGAGTGCGGATGGCACAACGGTAGGAGCAGGAGAGGAGAAGTCGATTTGTGACCAATCGGGGACGGGTTTGACGTTCAGCGCGACGTGCGGAGCGGGCGAACGATTGGTGTATTCGGTAGACGGGGGAGATTACTTGCCAACTGTAACGAGTCAAATTGTTGATGGACAGTTTCACAACTACCGAGTTCGCTGCCAGAAATCAGACGGTACGCCTTCGTGCGTGGAGACGGAATCGGGGGCGATGCGGTTGAAGATTAGCGTTATATCGGGGGCTCCCGTAGCGAGTTTGAACGTGAGCAGTGGTTGTGGCATCCCTGCCAGTTTCTCGGGAACGGCTACGTGTCCAGCGGGCTTTTCAACGGTTTGGTACGCTTCGGCGACCAACTTAGCTTTGCCTAGTTTGCCAGCCACGACGCCTAGCGTGACGACTTCGTACTATGCTCGTTGTCAAAACGAGGCGGGTTGTCAAAGTGGAAACAGCAACACGGTGACCTACACGGTGACATCCGTCAATGAAGCTCCTGTTGTGACGGTGAGTAGTGAGTTGGTGTGTACGGGTCAAGAAGTGATGATATCGACGAGTTGTCCTTCGGGAGCAAGCGTGTTGTGGAACACGGGTGTCACTGAGCACAGTTTCAAAGTGGCTTTCAGCAACGTTACAACGCAGTCATACACGGCCCGCTGCGTATTTGGGAACGGCTGTCAGAGCGCGGCGAGTGCGGCGAAAACGGTGCGTTGGAAAGCGTTTGAGTTGACAATAATCAACATCGGACAGAGTCAATCGGCGGTGAAGAGCAACGACCGATCGGCTTGGGTGAGTCAGTTTGTGACTCCTGATGGAGGGCCGATCTTGGATCAAAGTAGCCAATCGAACCCGACGTTATATTACAGTGAAAACCTCAACAAGACAGCGCCTCGCTACTGGACGGTGAATGTGGAAGCGTGTGCGTTGGGGACGAGTGGTTCGTTGACGTTTGATATGTTGGTGACTCCTGAGACGGGTGTACCGCAGTCGTTCAACACACACGAGAACAACGCTCCTTACTTCATGTATGCCAACCGTGAGGGTTGGACGGAGTTGTACGCGCAGAACCATCCCGCGTACGGCTTTTACCAAGATAATGGTGCAGGTAGTAACATGTATAATGCAGGTTTGCCAAAGGGGTTGTACAAGTTAGGCGTACGTTATTGGGACATGAAAGGCTGGGGCAGTATCTACCCGTCGACGCGCAAACCGCAGGGGAATGTATTGGCGTACCAAGAATACTGGTTTAGAATCCAGTCGAAATACGGCGTGGGGACGAGTGCAGCAAGAACAGCCGCCAGCAGTCAGCAAGGGGCAACAACTTTGTTTGCTGATGCGAGGGGCCTAAAATCGATTGATAACGTTTTTGCCCAAGTAGTGCCCAACCCAGTCATTAACACCCTTCGCCTCCAAGTGCAAGAGTGCAAGGGGCAAGCAGTGGAAACTATCTTAACGGATGCGTCGGGTCAGACTGTGTTGCACCGCCAATTTATCCCTGAAACCTACACGTACCAAGAGGAGTTTGGGGTGAGTGAGTTGCCAATGGGGATTTACTTCTTGCAGGTAAATGCGGGATATAAACAAGCTACGCTGAAAGTGGTGAAAGTACCGTAAGTGTAAAAAAAGAAAAAGGGCAGTTGGGTCATGACCAACTGCCCTTTTTTGTTAAGTGCAATTTATTAATCGAGGCATTTGGTAAAAATGCGCATTTTTCGCCTTTTTGTCGAAGAATCATTTGCCTCAATGACTAATAGATGAAACGATTTTTCTTCTTGGGGGTACTGCCCCTGTTTTGTTTTGCCCAAAAAACACCCGTTGATTACGTCAATCCTTTGATTGGTTCGGCGCCTTCAACCACCGAAAGCGCACGTCGCCATAGTGAGGGTGCAAGCGAGTTACGTGGTCAGATTTCTCCCGCCATCGGCCACCCGCATGGAATGACGACTTGGACTCCCCAGACCCGTGCGACCGAAACGAAGTGCATCGCTCCTTATTACTATAACGACCCAAAAATCAATGGTTTCCGCGCGACGCACTGGCTCAATGGTAGTTGCGTACAAGATTATGGAAGCCTTACCTTGATGCCGATTTCGGGGAAATTGCGTATTGCTCCAGCCGACCGCGCATCTGCTTTTAGCCATCAGCAAGAAACCGTGTCGCCGTCGTATTATTCAGTAGAACTCAGCGATGCTCACGTCAAAGCAGAACTCTCCGCTACGGCCCGCGCGGGATTGTTAAAGTTTACTTTTCAGGAAAAATCGCCCGCGTTTGTACTCATTGAACCCAATAGCGATGAAGGGGAAGGGTACGTGGAAATTGTACCCGAGCGAAACGAATTGATTGTCCACAATCCCGTTCACCGTATTTATCAAGGTAGCGGCCAATCAGCAGGGTTTAGTGGGTATTACGTCGTCCAATTTGAAAAACCATTCAAATCATACGGCACTTGGGAAGGAAACGAAATTCAACCCCGCAGCCAAAAAGTGAAAGGGACGGGAAACCGGGTGTCGGTGGGGGCCTTTGTTGAATTGGATATTACGTCCAATCCCGTAGTGGCGGTTCGGGTAGGCTCTTCATTTACGGATGCAGCGGGGGCGAAAGCCAATTTAGCCAAAGAAATCCCCCACTGGGAGTTGGAGAAAGTAAAAGCACAAGCAGCAGCAGCATGGAACAAAGAACTGGGGCGGGTGGCAATCAAAGGAAATGAACAAACGAAGACGCTATTTTACACGGCACTTTACCATACCAAGCACACGCCACGGCTTTTTTCTGACGTAGACGGGCGTTATCCAGGCTTTGCCGACAACATCGACATTCAAACCGCGAAGGGTTTTGACTATTACTGCGATTTTAGCCTTTGGGATACTTTTAGGGCGGGAATGCCTTTACATACGTTGTTAGAACCGACCCGTTCGTCGCATTTAATGCAATCATTGGTGGCCAAAGCGGAGCAAGGTGGGTGGATGCCTATTTTTCCGTGTTGGAACCATTACACGGCGGCGATGATTGGCGACCACGTGGCGTCGGCCATGGCAGATGCGTATGCGAAAGGGATTCGAGGTTTTGACGTACAAAAAGGCTACCACTATTTGCGCCAAAACGCTTTTACCCCCAATGCAGATCCTAAAAGTTATGAGGCTGGAAAGGGAAGACGGGCGTTGGTGAGTTATTTGAAATACAACTACATCCCACTGGAGGACTCGGTATGGCAAGCTTTCCACAAGCGAGAACAAACTTCCCGTACGCTCGAATACGCCTACGATGATTTTTGCTTGAGTACCCTCGCTAAAGCGCTCGGAAAATCGGAGGATTATGAAGAGCTACGTCGCCGTTCGCTTAATTATAAAAATGTGATTGATCCTTCAACGGGCTGGGCAAGAGGTAGATACGCAAATGGGCAGTGGAGCAAAAACTTTGACCCGTTTGCAGCGCGCGCGTCGTTTATCACGGAAGGCTCACCTGCGCAATACACGTGGTTTGTTCCCCACGACGTCCAAGGGCTCATAGGTCAAATAGGAGGCCGTGACCGATTTATTGCCAAGTTGGATACGATGTTTGAGCAAGGGAAATACTGGCATGGAAACGAACCAGGAAATCATACAGTCTATTTGTATGCGTACGGAGGCGAACCTTGGAAAACCCAAAAATGGGTACGTCAATTGGTAGAAGAGGAATACACCACCGACGCGGGAGGGTTGAGCGGCAACGAAGACGGAGGACAAATGTCGGCTTGGTTGGTCTTTAGTATGGTCGGGTTTTATCCAGTTTGCCCAGGAAAGCCTTACTATGTCCTCGGAAGCCCCAGTGTAGAGGAAGCAAAACTGCACTTGTCGAATGGAAAAACTTTTCAACTCGTAGCCAAGAATCAAAGTGCCAAGAATAGGTACGTACGAGCCGCAAAATTGAATGGAAAACCTTTGAATACAACGTTTTTGACGCACGAACAATTGCTTAAAGGAGGAACGTTAGTACTTGAAATGAGCGATTCGCCCAATACAAAATGGGGGAAAGAGGTCGATAAGTTGTCTTCATATTAAAAAAAACTTAGTATCTTAGCCATTATCAAATAACCCAACCCCCTTTACACTACTTATATGAATGAACTGATTAGCGGAATTCAACAAGTGGGAATTGGCGTTCCAAATGCCAATGACGCATTTACTTGGTACCGTAAAACACTTGGTCTTAACGTCCCCATCTTTAATGATGAAGCTGATGCAAAATTGATGACGTGCTACACCTCAGGTGAGGTACGTCGGCGTCATGCCATCATGGCTTTGAACATGGCTGGTGGTGGAGGGGTAGAAATTTGGCAGTACAAAAACCGCATTCCCGTAGAACCAACCTTCGAACCGAAGTTAGGTGACCTCGGTATTTTTTCTATTAAAATTAAATGCCTCGATGTTCCTAAATTTTATGAGGGTTTAAACGGCGCCGAACAAAAATCGGCCTTGGGAACATCGCCCGAAAACCGCAAACATTTTTGGTTGCGAGATTTTCGGAAGAATATCTTACAGATTGTTCCGAATGATTCTTGGTTTCGCCCCAATGGTCACTTAACAGGAGGGGTGTGTGGTGCCGTGATTGGAGTGAGTGACATCGATAAAGCCATTGCTTTTTACGCGGGTACGTTACAAATTGACGAAATTGTGTACGATAAAACGGGCACGTTTGAAGATTTCGCTTTTTTGGGTGCAGATAAGCAACGTTTCCGCCGTGTATTGCTGCGTAAGTCGTTGGGAAAAGTGGGGGCTTTTGGGAAATTGCTCGGAGGAATTGAAATAGAATTGGTGCAGGCATTGGACCGTACACCTCGTAAAATTTTCGAAGACCGCGACTGGGGCGATGCTGGTTTTATTCATTTGTGTTTTGATGCCCTCGACATGGATGAATTGAAAAATCGTTGCCAAACCAATGGGTTTCCTTTTACCGTAGACAGCGCTAACTCGTTTGATATGGGCGAGGCAGCAGGACGTTTTTCGTACGTAGAAGACCCTGACGGCACGCTTATCGAATTTGTAGAAACGCACAAGGTACCGATTGTGAAGAAGTTGGGGATTTACCTCAACCTTAAAAAACGAAAAAAACAATCACATTTACCCGATTGGATGGTGGCAACGCTAGGTTGGGGCAAGGTGAAAGACTAATAATAAAAGAACGTATGCTTCACGCAGAGTCGCTAAGTACATTGTTAGGGAAGTTACGTTAACTATTACCCGCAGATTGACGCCGATTGAAAGTCGCAGATGACGCTGATTAATCACACTATAAAGCCCTTTTTCAGCGAAAATCAGCGTTTATAATTCTGCGGCTTTCTGCGGGTAAAAAAATAAAGCTAGTTAGTTTACACTGTACTAAGACGCAAAGGGGGTAGCTATTGTATAGTTCTTTTGCGCCCCTGCGGCTTTGTGTGCATAATCTCGCTTAATTATCAGCACCATCAACGCCCCCTGATGCTCACTTTGAAGGATAAACTTCTTCTAAGAAAGCGATAACGGCATTGGTAAAAGCGTGGTTGGAGTCGCCCGCGACCATGTGTCCTGCCCCCGAAACAGTGGTGCTGCGGACGTGGGGAACTGCGTCAAGAAACTCGGCCATTACGCGCTCACTGACTACGTCACTCATACCTCCCCGTACAATGAGCGTGGGGGCTTTCAGCTGTTGTGCAGCCTTAAAAAGACGTTCTTCGTAAGCAATTTGCTGATCTGGAGTCGCATTTTTCCACACTTTGAGCATTTTGGGGTCCCAATGCCAATAATACCTGCCGTTGCGGAGTCGAAGGTTTTTCTCTAAGCGACTAGGGTCGTATGTTTTGGAACGTTGAGGCAAATAAGCCGCCACGGCTTCGGCTGCTTCGTCTAAAGTAGCAAAGCCCGTTTCGAGGTGTGAACTCATAAACGCGAAGATGCGCTCGATTCCTTTTTGTTCAGCTTTAGGAGCAATATCCACCAACACGATAGCCGATGCCACACTCTCGACTGATTCGCCGTCTAAGACCATGGCTGTTAGTCCACCCATCGAAGCTCCAATGAGGGCTGGTTTTGTTCCTAGTTGTCGAATGATGGCGTTTAAATCAGCGACTAATCCATCTACAAGGTAATTGCCAGCTTCCGACCAATCGCTCTCTCCGTGTCCGCGTGCATCGTAGGTAATGGCGTACCAACCTTGTTTGGCTAACTTTTGAGCAGTATCTCCCCAAGAATGTCGGGTTTGTCCACCGCCATGAAGCAAGATGAGAGGAGGGTTAATGGGGTTTCCCCAGCCTTCTCCTGAAAGAAAAAAATGGGGTTCGGTTTCGAAACGCAGCGGGTGAGAGGACATTAAATCGCAGGGACTAATTCGAGGTAGATGTCAAAGTTTAATCCATTATAAGTGGCGGTATGGCGCAAGCTCATGCGCGCTCTGTCCAACTTGTTGATGGGGTAATTTCCTTTAAACGTTTTTCCTAAGTCAATGTATAATGTTTTGGAATTGTCTAGTAAATCCCATGCGCCACCTTGTTGAACTGTGAGGGCAACTGGATCAAGCGCACGAACGGTTTTGTCTTCTTTAAAATAAATGTAGACCTCAAAAAAGACCTTTATTTCGGTTGGTAACAACGCTTTATCAATGGTATTGCCATTTAAGTCAGTGATTTTAGCAACTTTCCAAGGATTGGTCGTTAATACTGTTATGGTAGCCTCGGGAGTTGTGGGAGTATCAGTTACTTCTACTTTCTTGCAGTTGAAGAGAAAAACTGATACGAAAAATAAACAAAGAACCGACCACTTTTTCATAGCTTTAGTTTACGGGTTAAATTTGTGCACAAAATTAATTGTTAATCTCAGATTATCCGTGATTTTGGTGGAGAGACGTAGGGGGTTATAAATAATAATCGATTGAAAAATAGAAATAGTATACAGATAGCGGTGCGTTTGGTGCACAAAAAAAATGCTTTGTTAGCCGTTGGACTTACACTAGGTGCGCATTTTGGGACAAAAGCACAAGAATGTGCATCGACGTTTCAATGGACGCCTGTCTCAACCACTAACGTTATCGAGTGGGAAAAATTTCCTGCTTTTTCGCTTCCTTTTACGATTATTTACGAAGGACCCCGTTTTGGCGACGAAAAATCACTTCCTCTAAGCCGAGGTTTCAGTCATTTAGCCACATTTTCTGGCAATGAAAGTGCGACGTTACCTTTTGAGAAAAGGGCCCTTACTTGGTACCACGTAGCGACCGAAGCAAGTAGCCAACCTTGGGCAGATAAAACGATTCGTAGTCCTTGGGGGAATGACATGGCGCAGTACACGTCGATTTGGGAAAACCAACTCAGGGGACATGCCGACGCGTTTCAAGACTCACAAGGGGGGAAGCCCTTGGCGTACAGTGTTGTAGGGTTAGATATCGAACGAGTTTTTGATACTGACCGTGAAATCGCCGCTATCAAAACGCTTTCACGGATTCCTGAGGCGTATCGTACGTTGACCGACGCCCAGTTTATTGAGCGTTACAAGCGCGATATGCAGCATCTTTACGCTGCTCCCGTTGACTTTTTAAAAAGAAAAGCAGTCGCCGAAACTAAAATTGGTAGCTACAGTGACGCGTTGATTCGGGGGAGTTTTACCAATTGGCTCGCGATGGACGTGACGACCTGGAAAGATTGGACAACCAATAGCAATTTGCTTTTACACGTCATGCGAGATTCTACTTCGGGGCAAATTGGCGGGGCGTTTTACAACCAACTCAACTTGCTAACTCCCTCTTGCTATTATTACTATGATTACAACACGTCGCCTTTGGGAAAAGACTACCTGGCGTACCTGTTGTTTGTCATAGAAGCCAACCGCGTGTGGTCAGACAAACCCGTGATTCCCTACATTTGGATGCGGTACCACGATGCGTTTAATCCGACGGTTCCTTTTGTACCTTCTTTTGTAGCGGAAGCTACGGCTATTTTTCCGTTTTTTTCGGGTGCAAAAGGTCTTTGGTTGTGGGATGCACCTGTAGACAATAGCCGCCAAGAGTCGTACGCAAGCTATGAGTATTTTATTGCGGGTCTGTATCGTTTATCACAGTTTAAAACCTTCTTTGAGGGAGATTATCAGCTCGTTATCCCCACCCCAGCCATTGAGTCTTCTAAAGCAAAAGCTCCCATTTGGCGAGGGGTGGTGAAAGGAACACAGTTGTTAGTCGCGGCACAAAACCCGTATGCGACTTCCGATACCCAAGAAACGGTCATCAACGCTTCGTATCAAAATTGGCAAAAAAGTATTACTCTCAAAGGCCGAGAAGTATTTCTTTGCGCTTTTGATTTGAATACAATCACTTCAGTAGAAGAGGAATATGCATTCAAAGACGTAAAAATTGTGCCTAACCCGACGCGAGAAAAAATTTCTTATCAGTTTGAAAGCGGCAGCGAGTCAGAAGCGGTTGTGATGTTGACCGATTTTTCGGGAAAACTTCTTGCCAAAGAAACGTTTAAAGCTTTCAAAGGTCTCAACCAGAAATATATAAATGCGTTAGGCTTACCAGTGGGCAACTATATTATTCACGTAGAAATGGAGGGACAAAAAATGAGCGAACGCGTGACGTTACAATAGTAGTCAACTTTTACGACCGTTCATACTTGATTTAAACCGTTTCCTAAATGGTTAGTTTCTTTGTTGGAGGCTATACAATTGTTAGGTATTATTGCGTTATTTCTAAAACCTAACTAATCTATCGTACAGCCATGTATCGTAGCTTTATTTTAATTGCGCTCACTTCGGTGCTGCTTGGAGCCAACACGCTTACTTCTGAAGATAGCTGGTTGGATAAACTGGTAAAGAAATTTGAAAAATACCAGCGTACTTATCCCGCCGAAAAAGCCTATCTACACCTCGATCGTTCCTATTACACTACGGGCGAAACCATTTGGTTTAAAGCCTATTTAGTGTACGGAATCAGTCATGCGGCCGATTCGGTCAGCCGCGTTTTATACGTCGATTTGGTCAATAAATCAACGTCGAAAGTCATGTTACTGAAAAAAATATCGTTGAACGGGGGCGCGGGGCAAGGCGAAATTACCTTGGCCGATTCGTTGGCCGAAGGCGAGTACCAAGTACGAGCCTATACCAATTGGATGCGTAATTTCGCGGAAGATTTCTACTATCGCCGTGACGTGCAGGTGTTGCGTCCGACTAAAATGATGACGTCACTGCCGCCCAATGCCGACGACATTGACGTTCAATTCATGCCCGAAGGAGGGGATTTGGTGCAAGGACTAGAAGGGCGAGTAGCGTTTAAAGCAGTCAACGCGTTGGGCAAAGGCGTTACTATTCAAGGGGCCGTTATCAATCAAGCCAATGACACCCTGGCGGGTTTTTCAACTTCACATTTGGGCATGGGCTTCTTCAGTTTTATGCCTGAAGCAGGACAAACCTACCGAATTGAAGTTCGGAAACCTAACGGGCAATTTATTAAATACCCTATTCCAAACGTCAAAACCGAAGGTTTTACGGTAACGGTTGATAATCTTTCCAATAAAGACAACGTTCGGGTGATTGTGCGGCATAATAAGCCCTTAAATCCCTCCGCCGAAATGTCGATTTTTGTACACTCGCGGGGCTCTGTGGGGTATGCTGCGAAGGCGACTTTGGCAAAAAAGACGGTGCTTTTCTCCGTTCCCAAAGCCAACCTGAATGATGGCATTTCGCATATTACGCTCTTTGATGAAAAAAACCTTCCAACGGCCGAGCGACTGGTGTACATTCATCGTCCTCGTGAAATAGAGCTTCAACTATCGTCGGATAAGAATGCATACAAAGCGCGAGAAAAAGTAGAATTAGAAATTACGGCTAAAGACTCCGACGGCAACCCCGTTGAAGGTAATTTTTCATTGGCAGCTACGGATGCGAAGCAGGTGATTGACAAAGAGATTAACTCACTCAACATCAAATCATACTTTTTACTTACGTCCGATATCAAAGGGATGGTTGAGCAACCAAGTTATTATTTTGATAAAAACAATGCAAATTCAGCGGCTCAGCTAGATATTTTGTTGATGACGCAAGGATGGCGTCGTTTCAATTGGAGTGAAGTGTTGAAAGACTCGCTGACACCTGCGCCTTTCTTTGTGGAACAAGGGATCTCGTTTTCGGGGAAAGTGACTCGCATGAACAAGAAAACGCCAGGCAAAGTGAAGTTGACGTATATGATTGTTCAGAAGGATAGCACAAAGTCGGTTATGATGGGGGAAACGGCAGAAACGGGCGAGTTTTTGGTCTACGATTTAGACGTACGTGATACTACAACCGTGCTGGTACAGGCAGTAACCGAACGAGGGAATCGAAATTTGAACCTTATACTTAACCCGTTCCAACCTGCTACCGTAACGGTGACAAAAGTTCCGTACAATCCTGTTCAATTTGATGCTAACGAATTGGCCGAGTACCTCAAACGTACCGAAGAATATTTGCGAATCGAACGCCAAATCAGGGCGAGCAGGGAGCAGTTGCTCAATGAAGTTGTGGTAAAAGCAAAAAGGCCAGACCCGATTAAAGATGATTCGCGGCGGGCCATGTACGGCGAACCGAGTAATTCAGTGAAATTCGACGCTATCAATACCGCAGGAGCCATGACGATTTTTGACGTGATTCAAGGGCGGGTACCTGGGGTGCAAATTACGGGCAGCGGCATGAATCGTTCTATTCAGATTCGCGGGGCGGCCAATTTTAGCGGTGCCATCGAACCGCTATTTTTGCTGGATGGAATGGCGGTGAGTAAAGATGCGATTGTTTCGATTCCTCCCAGCGACGTAGAAGCCGTTGACATTTTAAAGGGAGCCAACGCCGCTATTTACGGAAGCCAAGGCGGCGGTGGTGTCGTGGCGATTCTCACAAAACGAGGAGGTACTAACTACGATTGGACAAAAGACAAAGCCGAAGGGGTAATTACGGAGAAAATTTTGGGCTATAGTCCTGCTCGTGAATTTTACGCGCCCAAGTATGACAAAACAGCGCCCGAGCACGTTCAGCCTGACTTTAGAGCCACTCTTTTTTGGGCACCAATGGTACAAACTGGAAAAGACGGAAAAGCGAAAGTGACTTTCTTCACATCGGATGCTCAAACCGAGGTAAAAATTCGGGTAGAAGGGATGAGCCCACTTGGAGCGTTCGCGACCAAAGAAACAAATTTCAAGGTTAATTAGCTTTGAATGGCCTTTTGAGTCGGCTAGAACGCATTAAAAAAAGCATTGATTGCTCTAGAGGAGCTACCTCTTTGTAGCGAAAAGGAAACATGTTTGAACCCAAGCCCCGATACAACGTCGGGGCTTGGGCGTTTTTGGTAATGGCTACCAGTTTTCCAGTCCGAGCAGTTTCTTGCCTAAGTCATTGAGTTCGGCGGTGTCGTATTTTGTTTGTTCCCAGTTGCGGGGGTCACCAGGGAAAGCATATCCTTCGGGAGAAATGCGGTTTTTCCACGAATTGATTCTCCACTGACGCATGGCATCATTATCTTCTTCGGCGGGCATCATCGAAATGTACTGAGCGATGCGCACTTTATTGACAGATAGATTGGGGCGAATGCCGTGCGGTTGGGTACTGTTAAAAATCAATAAATCGCCCGCTTCCATTTTTACTTTGACGATTTCGTTTTCGAATCCCGTAACGTCTGGTTGGAAACGATTTCGGTCGGTAGGTTGTGTCAACTTCCAAGTATCGTAGGTACGGTATAACTCAGGAATGCATTGGAATCCGCCCATGTTTTCATCCGTTTGGTCGGCCAACGCCAGTACCCCTTGCACATTTTGAGGTTTTGTTTCTGGGTCATAATCCCAGTGAATAAACCCTTTGTATTCAAAACCAGGTCGGATGGGGAAGTTTAAGTTGGCACGGTCAATGGTTACCCACAATTTTTCGGTACCCCAGATGTCCACAAATGCATCGTAGACCCGTTGCATTTGCCGATTGTTCCACAGGTGTTGGTTATTATAGACTTCCACCATGCCCGTTCCCGTCAGTTCTTTCATTTTCATTTCAGCGCGGGCAGGGGCGTACCATGTTTCAGGGTTATTGGGGTCTTTTTCTTCAAATTCCCACAAAAATTTGGCGGTTGTGAGGGCTTGCTCGCGAGGAACGGCATTTTTGATAACTATGTAGCCGTTGTGAATCCAAAATTGCCACTCTTCTTCACTCAATACGCGTAAAGGCTGGCCGTTTGAGCGGTCATTCAATTTCAGGTGACTACTCGTGGCAGTTGAAGGGTTACCAGGAATGTCTTTATGGTTGGTATTCGCCATTTGGGCGGGAACCATTGTCGGAGCCATCGTTGCTTGTGCTTCCATCTATTGTTCTATTTTGAGTTGAAATAATGATACAAAGATAGCGCATTATCGAGCCCAAAATCTTCGCCAATAATTGCATGAAATTGAATTATATTGACATTATATCTTATATTTACGTTAAGTAAAGTTAAAAAGATGCAAATAGGCGAATATGAAGGTGGTTTTTGAAGCATTTGTCCCTGACTCCAACAGTTCTTTTCGGTTGCTGCTCAATCCTCGGCTAAGCGATGTCTTCTACTGGCATTTTCATCCCGAGTTAGAAATCGTCTACATCGAGGCGGAAAGTGGTATGCGGCATGTCGGGGAGCATATTTCGCGCTTTATCGGCAGCGATTTGGTGTTCATTGGCTCAAATATTCCCCACCTGAACTTCGATTATGGCATCAAATCAACCTACGAGAAGGTAGTTCTGCACATCAAAAGCGATTTTCTCGGCGCGGCTTTTACCAATACACCTGAGTTGGGTCAAATAGCACAACTTTTTCAAAAAGCCGAACACGGCTTAGCTTTTGGTCCCGCAACCAAGCGTGTGGTAGGTGAAATCATGCAAAGACTCGCGCTTTTATCGCCTTTTGAACAGTTTTTGGAAGTGCTGCGCTTACTTCAATTGTTGGCACAGGCACCCGACGTAACGTTCTTACACGAGCAGCCCGTAGAAAATCAGTACACCAAAAAAGACCAAGAGCGCTTAAAACGTTTATACGGATTTATCGACGAGCATTATCACCGTAAGGTCGAAATGGAAGAAGTGGCGGAATTATGCCATTTGAGTATCCCTGCTTTCTGTCGTTATTTTAAAAAAATGACCAAGCTAACATTTACGGAGTTTCTGAACCATTATCGGGTCAATCAAGCCCAAAAACTGTTATTAATGGATAAAAATGTGACGGAAACCTGTTTTGAATGTGGTTTTGATAGTCTATCTTACTTCAATCGAATCTTTAAAAAAGTGACGGGAGAAAACCCGCTGTCGTTTAAAAAGAGGTATTTGAGTAAGTAATCGCTCCAAAATTACTTAGTGAGTAAGCAGAATCAAAATAGGTGAATACTAGTGCTAAGTTTTTGATAATTAGCATGTTTAATAGATAAACGGTTAACATTGCTCATTTACTTATAGTTGGAAGGGTTCAAAAAGTCAAAGACGGGTAAAGCTTCGTTTTGACGAGAGGCGTCAAAAAACAAGGCGTTGTCCCAGTGCGACCCTACTGCCCATTCGGTTTTACACGGGGTCGAAATCCAAGCAGGCTCCCAATAAATTACGCCTTCTCCCCCCGCTTTGAGTACGGTTTGGGTTAGACCTATCATAAAGTTTTTCTGGCCTTCTGGCGTAGCGGGAAAGGCAGGGTTGAGCCCTTCCGCGTCCAATAAGTTGTTGGCAGCATCGGCATTGATGAGCGTGTATGGGTAACCCGTTTCTACCAACATGATTCGTTTTTGGTAAGTTGCCTTGAGCGTTTGGATGGTGTTGGCAAGTTGGTTAAAATCAAATTTTGACCATTTGGGGTAATACGACAACCCAATCCAATCGTAATCACTGATACCAAACTGATGGGCATTTTTAAACCACCAAGCGGTATCGTCGGGTTGGGCAATGTGAAGCATGGTGCCAATGGTTTTACCTGTTAAGGATGATGCTTTACGAACGGCCGCAATGCCTTGGTTAAGCAAAAAAACGTTACGCTGCCAATTAATGCCACCTTGCGTTGATTGATTGGGATAACGCATTACCTCACTGTTGATTTCATTGCCTACTTGGACTAGGTCGGGAGTAAGTCCTTGGGAAGAAAGTGCCAGCAGCGTTTGAAGCGTATACTGGTAAACAGAGTCTCCAAGAATCGTTATATCAGTAATCTTTTCCCATGCTTTTGGGATGTTTTGGTGCGCAGGATCGGCCCAAGTGTCAGAATAATGAAAATCAAGCAAGACCTGCATTTGTTGCGCTTTGGCGCGTTGAATGGTTTTCTTGACATCTGCGAAATTGGAATATTGACCACGCGGACTATGCCACAATCGTACTCGAACAACCGTAGCACCTTTGGTTTTAAACAACTGAAACGGGTCAACTACTTTCCCCGCCGAGCGATAAACCCCACCGCAATTCTCCATTTCATTGATGTACGACATGTCAGCTCCTAGGAAATGGGGTGCTACTTGGGAGGAATTTATGCTTCGCTGGCAGTAGGCAAAAGAAATGCTTACCCAGACCAAAATGAGGTACATGTGATTTAGTTTCATTGAAGGATTTTTAGGAGCAAATAACCAAAAAGAAATAAAGCCAAAGTTACAGCTAGAAGAACTTTCAACATCAAAAGGGCTTCATTTTTGTACGAGTCAATAGTAGTTCCAACGATGAAGTAATGAGGGTTATTTTGGGCATAAATGATAGGAACAACGCTCTCAAGAGCAACAAATTCGTGGTTTTTGGGAAAAAGATACGGACATTTTTGGGTGAGTACCGTCTTATTTTCGAGGGTAAAATGGATGATTAATGCACATTCATCGTCGCTGCTTGCGGTTTCGATACCTACCACTTTGCCAGTTGTCGAGATGGGAGATTGGTGCAGACTGTGGTAAGGAAAAAAGTATAAACGATACCATGCCGTCAAACTGGCTACCATTATAAGGGTATAAAATCCGTAAAGACCAAGTTCGAGCATTAGTTGTTTACTAAAATAATGAGAAGTAAATATAAAAAAATAACGGGCCTAAGCCCGTTATCGTTATAAACTAGTAATGAAAATCGAGAAAAGTACCTAATCGCGTGAATTGGTGGTATCGACGGGAACATTAGGGTCTTGATTACTTTCGTCAAACGTCGGTAGCATATTCAGCGTATCGTTGATGATACTGGTCGAATCGGGGAGACGTTCGATAGGGGAAGAAGGCGCACAATCTCGATAACTTTTAATAATCGCGATTGTAGGCTTAGGGAAAGGCCCGCGCGTGTAGCCGATATTGGCATCATCGTAGACTTTTTCCAAAAAGCGACCTACCAATGGTAACGCAGTTTTTGCTCCTTCACCCAAATTGGTGCTTCGGAAGTGAATACTTCGGTCGTCACCACCTACCCACGCACCCACTACGAGGTCTTTGGTCACGCCCATAAACCAACCGTCAGAGTTGTTGGAAGTAGTCCCTGTTTTTCCGCCCACTTCAAAACCTTTTTTAAACAAACTACCAAAAGTCCACAAGTTTTGCGACGTTCCTCCAGGTTCTTCAATTCCTCCTTTGAGCATGTGTACCATCAAAAACGCCGATTCTTCGCTGATAACTTGCTTGCTTTTAGGGGTAAAGCTCGCAATTTCACTCCCGTTGGCATCCTCAATGCGCGTTACTACGATGGGGTCTGTGTGTTTTCCGTGGTTAGGAAATACACTGTAAGCTGTCACCATATCATAAAGGGATACATCAAAAGGCCCAAGACCAATGGACGCAACGGGCTTGAGGGCCGTTGTAATACCGAGCTTGTGCGCGTAATTGACGACCGACTGGGCTCCAATGCGGTTGGTCAGGTGTGCCGTGACGGAGTTGATAGAACGGGCCAAAGCTCTTCGCAAAGTCAGTTCTTGGTACGTAAAGCCACCCGTCGAGTTTTTGGGGCGCCAAACCCTCGTTGTATCACGTCCTTTTACCTTTTCGCGCACCTCAATTTCGAACGGTTCGTCTACCATTTTATCGCAAGGAGAAAGGTTAAAGGCAGAACTGTCGATGGCAGCGCAGTACACAAACGGCTTGAAGGTAGAACCAGGTTGGCGTTTGCCCTGCTGTACAGCATCGTACTTGAAAAACTTGTAGTTCAAACCACCTACCCAGGCTTTCACCTGGCCAGTATAAGGATCCATGGCCATCATTCCCGCCCGCAAAATACGCTTGTAGTAATTAAGGGAGTCGATTGAACTCATGATTACTTTTTTCTCACGACCTGTCTTCCAATCGTAGACTGTCATGGTATCTCTTTTGTTCATGTAGTACCAAATCGAGTCTTGGCGAACAGCCGAATCGAGTTTAGCAAAACGTTTTGAAAGGGCTTTGTAGCGATCGGTGCGTTTGGCGACATCGGTGAGGAAGTTCGGAATTTCAACTCCTTTCTCATCCCGCCACGGATTTTGATTAATCCAATGATTTTCAAACGATTGTTGAAGAATTTTCATCCGTTCGAATGTCGCCTCAACGGCATATTTCTGCATCCGAGAATCAACCGTTGTGTAAATCTTCAAGCCATCTTTGTAGGGGTCATAGTCGTTTTCTTCGCCCCATTTTTCCATAAATTCTTCAACGCTACTGTTGAAATACTGGTAGATAGCGTATTCATTGTCTTCGTCGTTGAGTCGCTCAGGCGTAATTTTGAGTTCGATGGGCGATTTGGCCAGTGAATCGACCGTTGACTGTTTCAAAAACCCGTACTTCACCATCTGATTCATCACCGTATTGCGGCGGGTCAACGAACGGTCATAATTTTTGACGGGATTGTAAAGGGTCGTTCCTTTTTGAAGCCCCACTAATACTGCCGCCTCTTGAACTGTCAAGTTGTAGGGCCCTTTGTCAAAATAAAAACGGGCCGCGGTTTTGATGCCGTACGTATTATTACCGTAGTCGACCGTGTTGAAGTACATCGTCAAAATTTCTTCTTTTGAGAAGTTGCGCTCCAAACGAATTGCCGTCAACCATTCTTTTGTTTTGTACACGACTGTGCGAATCAAAGGAATATTTCCTAAGAGACCACGTGCTGATTTACGACGCGTACGGAAAAGTTTTTTGGCTAATTGTTGCGTAATGGTACTTCCTCCACCGCGTTCGCCACCTTTTAAGATGCCAACCGCTACGCCAAAAAGCGCCCGAGAATCAATACCCGAGTGTTCGTAAAAGCGTGCGTCCTCGGTGGCTATGAGCGCCTTAACGAGGTAAGGAGATAGGCTGTCGAAATCGACAGGGGTACGGTTTTCGGTATATAATTTACCGATTAATTTTCCATCGGCCGAATAAATTTCGGACGCTTGCGCTACTTTAGGGTTTTGTAGTTCTTCTACACTTGGCATGCTTCCGCACAGCCACAAGAAGTTGGTTTCGACACAAAAAATGTAGAAAGCAAAGCCTCCGAATCCATAGAGCAAAGCTTTCCAGACTTTTACGACGGGTTTGTAGTACGGCGAGTTGACATCAACACGGGCGTAGTAGAACTCCCAAAGGCGTTTTGTAAAATTTTCGTAGTGGCCACCCCATTCGTTGAGACGTTCTTGTCCAACGATTTTGGCGAGTAGTTGGTACAACAAAGCTGCAATCCACTGCCCCAATTTTAGCAAAGGTGCGGTGATTTTTTGCCAAAGTGTACCTATTTTCTCCAAAAAATCCTGCATATCTGATGTTCTGAATGAGTTTTGGGGTCAAAGATAGGGTTATTGGAATAAATCAAAAAATGATGTTCGGAATGACAACGATTTTCTCGCACTTTCGGTATAGCCTACTTCGCTTTTATGAATTTATCCTTGTTGTGGTATGACGTCTACGGCTACGGATAATGTATGTCTTCCCGAACTAAAAATTATCCCTTTTAAAGGCGCAATGTCACCGTAGTCGCGGCCATAAGCGGTGACAATGTGGCGTTCTTGAGGAATCAGATCATTGGTAGGGTCAAATTCGCACCAGCCGAAGGGGGGAATAAATGCCGATACCCACGCGTGAGAAGCGTCCGAACCTTGCAGTTTTTTTTTGCCTGGAGGAGGGAGCGTCTCAAGGTAACCGCTGACGTAGCGTGCGGGAAATCCCATGCTTCGCAAACTAGCAATAGCAAGGTGGGAAAAATCTTGACAAACTCCTCTTTTTTCTTTTAAAACTGTTTGAAGCGGGGTGTGAACCGTGGTGAAGTTGGAGTCAAATTTAAATTCTGTGAAAATAGCGTGACAAAGGTCTTTTACGCAACTATACAGCGATTTATCAGGAGAAAAGAAGCGCTTGGCAAAGTGCGTTATGGCATCGTCCCACGCAATAAACGGGCTTGGGAGCATGAATTGCAGGAAATCAACTTTTATAGTTCGCGTTTGCCAAATGTAGTCTTTGGCTTTTTGGCAGGAAAGTGATAACGACTCTTGAATAGGAGGCTTGGCAAAACTTTCAACATCGGTTTCGGCCACTACAATAAGCTCTTTATGAGCTACGTCTATGGAAAAATAATGTAGTGTATTGCCAAAATAATCGATTCGAGCCACTATTTCGGCGGGGTTGGGGGTAATTCGTAACGAAAATTGATGGCAAATCTGAGATTCCAATTGGCGAGGTTGAAGACACACTAAACTATGGTAGGTATTGACCGCCCCAAAGTAGTTGTATTTTGTTCGGTGGGTGAGTTTATACCTCATGGGTGGGGTCGTTTTCTGATTTTTCTACCAACACAGACTGAATGACAGTATGCGTAAAATATGTGTTAGTCAGATTAATGGTGACGGATGAGATATGGTCACTAATGCATGAAAGCAATTGGTCTAATTCTTTACGAAAAGTTTTGTTAGGTGCTGTAGCAACTAGCGTTGAAATATTGGCCAACTTAATAAGCGTTGCCGCCTGCATTACGGCTTTTTCGGCATCATTGTACCGAATACTAGGCGAAACTTTGGGGAGTTGTGCTAAGCATTTTACGAGGCCATCGAGCTGGTAAGCTAATGAATACGGCAATTTGTCGTCCATCAAGACCATGTCTAGCATAGTGTCTAGGTTAAAGCTAGTTTTGTACAATTGTCGATAGTGAACCAGTAAGTAATGGTTGGTCAAAATAGCTTCCATTAGCTCATTTTCAGTGTTTTCATCGTTTTTGAAACTAAAGCAAGAACGCAAGATGCTGATTCTGGATAAAATTCGCTCTACGAGTTTGCCCGTCTCAAAAAGATGATATGCGTGGTCGCGAGGCATAGTTTCTGACAACGTCCCGTAAAAAGTAAAGAATCGACCATGAAGTTTGTCCAATAGGTTTTGGACGACGTTATGATTGTGAATATCAAGGATTTTGGTCTTTTTTAGGCTATTTTCGAGTAACGTAATCACCCGACGAGTATCGTGATTCCAACGATCGCTGACGGCCAGTGCACTGTTCAAAAATGATTGAACGTTGGAAGCAACGGTGCCTAGTTTTTGGCTATTTTTGACAAGGTTGCCAAGCTCAAGATACGGATTTTCGCGGATTTGGTCGTTTTTCTCGTCCGTAAACCCAGGATAAGTGAGGGTGAGATGAGTGGTCGATTTGAGCAAAATATCAATGTATTCTAACTTAAAAGAGCCTCGAAAATCGACATTTTCATTGATGGCGCTGATGACGATTCGGAGAAACTTAGTCAGTGACATCGTACGCTCGGCATAGCGCCCTGCCCAAAATAGATTTTCCGCAGTACGGCTCGGCAATGTGTTGTGAGCTGCTCCAGTATTTTTAGTGGACGTTATTCGACTAGGTGCTTCCGAAACTGTATCAGAAACAATCCACGTATCTTTTGAAATGCCGCCGTATTGATTGGAAATGTTGAAACGGTCTTTTTCCGCCGAGCTCCGCGTTAGGCCACCTTGTAACATGTAGTAATCGCTGCCGTTTGATACCATAAAGGCCCGCAACGAAGACAAACGAGGTTCGATTTTACCGTTGATTAACGAGGGGGTAGTGGATAAACTTACCTCTTCTTGTGCTACGTACTCGTGTGGGTTTTTGAGGATTTCTTTTTTGAGGTTTTCAAGCTCTTCTTTGGAGAGCGTTCGCCCGTATACCGACCGCATTTTTTGCTTTCGGTTGGCTTTCTTAATAATGAGGCGCGGGAGTTGGTCAAGTACATAGGCCAGTTCTTTTGGCTGGCCACACCACCACGTGGCGATGGAGGGCATCTGGAGGTCTTGTTGCAAGAAAAACTTTGAGCAAGAAGGCATAAAAGCAAGTAATGCACTGTTTTCGAGCACACTTACTCCAGGAGGGTTAATAACGGCTACTTTACCCGAGCGGATGGAATGAAGTAAGCCAGGAACACCCAACCGAGAATCTTCGCGAAGCTCTAAGGGGTCCGACCATTCATCGTCGACGCGACGAATGATGACATCGACTTTTTCGAGCCCTTCCAACGACTTTAGCCAAACGTACCCATCTCGTACGACCAAATCGTCGCCTTGCGCTAAAGTATACCCAAGGTAAGACGCTAAGTAGGCGTGTTCGAAATAAGTTTCATTGTTGGGGCCTGGGGTCAAGTAAACGACATTGGGGTTTTCTTTGGCGTGGGGAGCAACGCTCAGAACGGTTTGATGAATGGTATTGAAAAATGGGAACAACCGTCCCACGTACATCCCCTCGGTGAGTTCAGGAAGCAATTTGCTCATGATTCGACGATTTTCGAGGGTATACCCTGCCCCAGATGGAGCTTGAGTGCGGTTATCAACCAACCACATTCGTCCGTCGGGGCCACGAGCCATATCAGCGGCGTATAGTAGAAGCTGATTTTCGGAAGGTAGTTTTACATCAAAACACGGACGAAAGAAGCCCGTATTATCAAAAACGAGTTCGGGGGGTAAAATACCTTCTCGTATCAGTCGCTGCGGGCCGTAAATATCTCGCAACATCAAATCAAGCACTTGCACTCGTTGCTTGAGGCCCATCGTAATTTGTTCCCATTCTTTTTGCTCAATAAGAAACGGGATGGGGTCGAGTTGCCAGGGGTGATTAAGGCCATCTGTACTACCGTACACGTTATAAGTAACTCCATTCTCGCGTAACCTATTGATAATCTCTTGGTTTCGAAAATTAAGTTCATTCAAACCTAATTTCTCAAGCGACGCAAATAATTGTTTCCAATGAGGCTTAACAAGCCCATTGGTTCCTATGACTTCATCATACGAACTTATATCGCTTTGGTACGCTTGGAGTAAACTAGTTTGGGCCTGAGTCAACATCAAATAGGTTGTTTGGGTTCGATTTTAGTCGGATGAAATTAGCTAGCAGTAGGGGTTTGTACATAAGGTAAGGATTGCGTTTACAAAACCTACTGCTAGTTTTCAGCCGACATTAGCGAGCACGCCAGAAACGACGCATATCGAGCGTGTTGGGGTATTCAGGATTAATCAATTCAATAGGAGTATTACCTTTTAAATCTTTTTTATTTTCAGCCACAAATCGCGAAGCGGAGGTGGCTAGGGTTGGCATTACCTCTACTGGTTGGGTGTTGAAAGATGGCGTGTGCCCAAAGTCCCAAAAACGGCTTATGCGGCGTGATTCTGCTTCATAGCTATTGATAGGGTAGGTGTCGAAACTACGGCCACCTGGGTGAGATACAAAATAGGTGCAGCCACCAATGACACGGTCGTTCCACGTATCAACGATGTCAAATACCAACGGGGCATCCACGCCAACGGTTGGGTGTAATGCCGACGGGGGATTCCACGCTTTATAGCGGATACCTGCAACATATTCACCTTTGATTCCTGTGCTGCGGAGCGGTACTCGGCACCCATTACAGATTAGAATATGGCGGTCTTCCACAAAACCACTTACTTTGGCCTGTAAACGTTCAAGGGATGAATCTACAAAGCGGGCTGTACCCGAATTGGAAAGCTCTTCACCCAATACGTGCCAAGGTTCTATTCCGAGACGTAAATCGAGTTGAATATTGTCAATTGTGATGCCTCCGTAGTGAGGGAAACGGAACTCGAAGAAGGCATCCAACCAGGAAATGTCGAAATTGTAACCTGCGTCTTTTAAGTCGTTGACGACATCTACCATATCGAGGTACACAAAATGTGGCAACAAGAAGCGGTCATGTAGCTCAGTTCCCCAACGAATTAGCTTCTTTTTATACGGCTTTTTCCAAAATTTAGCAATCAAGGCCCGTACTAACAGGCTTTGTACAAGGCTCATGTGTTTATGCGGAGGCATGTCAAAAGCCCGAAACTCTAAAATTCCGAGGCGACCTGTAGAGGAATCGGGTGAATAGAGCTTATCGATGCAGAACTCTGTACGGTGGGTGTTTCCAGTAATATCAACCAACAAATTACGGAAAACACGGTCTACAATCCAGAAGGGAACGTTTCCATCGTCGGGGATTTGGTCAAAAGCAATTTCAACTTCGTACAGACGCTCGTCGCGCCCTTCGTCGATGCGAGGAGCTTGGCTCGTAGGTCCAATAAAAGGACCTGCAAACAAATAACTTAATGACGGATGGTGCTGCCAATACGTAATCAAACTTCTTAATAAATCGGGACGACGTAATACTGGACTGTCGGAAGGTTTTGCCCCTCCAATCGTAACGTGGTTGCCACCACCTGTACCTGTATGACGGCCATCGACCATAAATTTGTCGGTGCCAAGTCGAGCCAAAAAGGCTTCTTCATACAGTGATGTTGTAGTGTCAACTAGTTCTTGCCAAGTCCGCGAAGGATGAATATTGACTTCAATCACTCCAGGGTCAGGGGAGACAACCAGTTTTTGAACACGATAGTCGGACGGTGGAGTATATCCTTCAATCCGTACAGGAATTTGGAGCTTCTCGGCCGTTGTCTCAATGGCGGCAATGAGGTCGAGGTAGTGCTCTAAATAGTCGGTAGGAGGGAGGAAGATATAAATGATTCCACCGCGCTCTTCGACCGTAAGAGCAGTTGTAAACGTATTTACTTCAAAAAGCAACGCTTCGTCTTCACTCGACGCTTTTTCGCCTTCTTCACTTTCTGACGTACGGGGTGCGGCGGGAGCTTCGTAGGGTTTGGTTACGCTTCCATAACGTTTAATGGCATTTTCATGATAATCACCCAAAGGCGCTAAATCTTCGAATGGGCTTCGCTCAACCGGAGACTCGCGGCGATTTTTGGACACAACTGGGAGGGAATCCAGTGGTAACCGAAGGCCAATGGGGGAGTTGCCTGGTATTAAGTAACAGTGGTTTCGACGGAATTCCCACGTACAGCTTACCCACGTCTGATTCCACCAATTCCATTGAATTGGTAAAACAAAACCTGCTGGATTGTTTAGCCCTTCTTCCAGTAGCTGCGCTAACGTCTGCCGCTGGACGGAATCTTTAAGGTTGGTTTTAAGCGGGTCGATGTTGACAGGCAATCGACCTTCCTCCAAAATCCAATAAATAGGGTCTTCGTACGTCGGAATTAAATTGTTGGTATGGATACCGAGGTATTTGGTGAGCTCGATGGAAAATCGCTCAGCGTCTTTAAACGTAAACTTAGGGCCGTCTTCTGTAGCGATTAGGGCATCGTTTTTCCACATGGATTGCCCATCTTTTCGCCAATAAAGGGCGTATTGCCAGCGGGGAAACAATTCGCCTGGATACCATTTCCCTTGGCCAAAATGAAGTAAACCACCGTGTGCAAAACGATTTTTTAGACGTAACGCTAAATCGTATGCAAGTTTTCGTTTAAGGGGGCCGTCGGCCGCGGAGTTCCATTCGGGGGATTCATAGTCGTCGATTGAAACAAACGTAGGCTCTCCGCCCATAGTCAATCGTACGTCGCCCTCTTGTAAGTCTTTTTCAACGTCGTTACCCACACTCATAATTGCCTCCCACTGCGATTCACTGTAAGGGAGCGTCACTCGCGGGTCTTCGTGGATTCTGAAGACTTGATTATCAAATTCAAAGCTTACTTCACAAACATCAGTTGCTCCAGTAACGGGAGCAGCGCTCGCAAAATCGGGAGTACAGCAAAGCGGAATGTGGCCTTCGCTGGCAAAAAGCCCCGAGGTAGGGTCAAGTCCAATCCAACCCGCACCTGGGATGTAGGCTTCGGTCCAGGCGTGTAAATCGGTAAAGTCTTTTTCTGGCCCTGAAGGCCCGTCTAGTGATTTGACGTCGGAGGTTAATTGAACTAAATATCCCGACACAAAACGAGCAGCAATGCCTAAATGACGAAGTACTTGCACCAACAACCAAGCGGAGTCTCGGCAAGAACCGCTTCGTTTGGTGAGGGTTTCTTCGCAGGCTTGCACGCCTGGTTCCATGCGGACGTTGTAGAACAAGTCCGTAAAAATTCGCTGATTGAGATGAACTAAATAATCAACGGTGTTGATTTCGGTCGTAATTTTATTTTTCTCAATCCAATCTACTAACAAAGGACCCGCCTCGCGCGCTTCTAAATAAGGAGTCAGTTCTTTACTGAGTAGCTGGTCGTACTTAAACGGAAACTTAGTAGCATACTCTTCCACAAAAAAATCGAAGGGATTGATGACTTGCATTCTAGCAATGACTTCGACTTCGATACTCAGTTCGGTCGTTTTTTCGGGAAAAACAACCCGAGCTTGGTAATTACCAAAGGGGTCTTGTTGCCAGTTAATGAAGTGATTTTTTGGCGAAATTTTAAAAGAATACCCCTCAATTGGCGTCCGTGAGTGGGGCGCAGGCCGTAAACGAAATACGTGCGGTGAAAGGCTAACGCTACGGTCGAAGAGGTACTTAGTCTTGTGGGAAATAGCAACTTTGATTGACATAGACAGTAACGAGATGTTAAGATGTTAAATGTGGGTTGGCTAAGAGCGTCAGAGGACGCCTTATGTAAAAAAAGTAAAAAATGTTGGATAAAGTAACCCCAAATCCAAATAATTATACTTTTCCTTTGAGGAGTAATAAGTGGGTGATTTAGGGAGCTTTTTAAGCTAAACCTAACCGCTTCAGAAAGCCTTCACGGTAGCTACTTCCGATGGGCACCTCATAAGACTGGATAAAAACGCGGTTTCCCTCGATGTGGGTGATTCTAGCTCTATTAATCAAAAAAGAACGATGGACTCGTAAGAAATGCGTAGAGGGAAGTAATTCCTCAAAACTCGAAAAAGTCATACTTGGCAGCAGCGTATGTTGCGTGGTGACAACCTTTGTGTAATTTCCCTGCGCTTCTGCAAACAGTAAGTCGTCGTGCATGATTTTGAAAATTTTGCCATCTGCTTTTAGAAATAAATAATCTTCTTGCCTGTCGTAAGAAAGGGTTCCCCCATTGGGGGTTAGGGGGCTTAGGGGGCTTTTCTCCAATGCTTTGTCCACTGCAACAATAAAGCGTTCGAGTGAGAAAGGTTTTAGCAAATAGTCACAAGCGGCCAAATCGAACGCATCGACGGCATATTCTTTGTAGGCCGTCGTAAAAATGACTTGTGGTGGATTTTTTAAGGTTTTTAAAAATGAAATGCCATTTAAAACGGGCATATTAATGTCCAAAAACAGGAGGCCGATTTGTTGAGTTTGTAGCATCGTCTTTGCTTCCAAAGCATTGCCACAAGCTGCCACCACTGCCAAAAAGGGTAAGTGGCTGCAATACGCTTTGATGATCTCCCGCGCAATGGGCTCATCGTCAACAATTAGGCAGTTCATTTGGGGCATGTTTTCTTATTGTTTTAAACTTTATTGAACCTTAAAATGAGTGAACCATATAAGACATATAAGGGCATATAAGGCCAATTCCCTTATAATCTCTTATATGTCTTATATGGTTTTATATTCCAGCAATTACTACTTCATCTTCAGCCGCAACATGACCTGATAAAAACCTTCTTCTTCTTCAATTCTTAACTCATGTTCATTTGGGTAAAGCAATTGTAGTCGTTTTTTAATACTTGCCAAACCAAACCCGCTGTGTTTGTCAATCACATTTTCGCCTTCTTGCGTAAGACTAAACGAATTTTTTATGGAGAATAGAATTGAATCTGCCCAGGTTTTGAGGGTGATTTCTACAAAAATATGTTCTTCAGCGGTGTTTTTGGAGTGTTTAAAGGCATTTTCGATAAATACAATCAGCAACATGGGGGCGATTTTGATGTCGGGGCTAGGAAGTGACTCGAATATGCTGGTAAGCATTAGTCGTTCGCCAATGCGTATTTTCTCAAAATCAATGTAATTGTTGATGTAGGTCAGTTCGTCTTTCAACGGGACAAATACTTCTTTGGTGTCATAGACCGAATACCGTAGTAAATCGGCCAATTTTAATAAAAGTGGCGGGATTTTTTCGTGCTGGGTAATCGACAATCCGTACAAATTATTGAGCGTATTGAACAAAAAATGGGGACTTAGCTGGGATTGTAGGAGCTGCAATTCACTTTTACTGTGGGCGGCCGACGTTTGGGCTTCGCGCAATTGAAATTGAACATTGTGCCTAACTATTTTAATCAAACCACCCAAAAGCAACGGGATAAATACGAGGGGAATCCAAAATAAAAATTTGATGAGTCTATTTCCCTGAAAAGGAAGGATAAATACCGCGACAATACACCCAATAATCAGCAAAATCATGGCAATAATGTATTCATTATCAATGGGTTTTTTGAAAGGAATCCAGAGTTGAGAAAGATACCTTCCCGCAAATACGCCTATAATAAATAAAAAAGTAATGGCTGAGGCCGTGGCTTCATCTTCGTGAACTCCCACGTTTCTGACGTAGATTTCAATCATCAAAAATGAAGGAACGCTGAAAAGAAGCGATAGGTAAATATAGAGCTGTTTCCCGAAAAAAGAGGTTAGCCAGTGATTTTGTGGAGTACTCATGGGCGTACTGTTTACGTGTGTTGATTGGACTGGCAGCAAAGTTGAATATTTTGGGAAATGCAAGGCTATTTTCAGGACGAACACTTCCAAAACGCTGACGGAAACCTTGTAGAAGACCACCAACCAGTTCGACACCCAAAATCAGTATTCTGTCAGAGTTTTGGCAAGATACGACAGGTTTTTTTTAGCGCGCAAAACTGCCAACGCAAATTTGCTTTGTCAACATTGACCAACGCTTAAAAAACACCTACATGAAATCAGCAGCCATTTTGTTATTGACCTTTTTGTCATTTACGCTCTTCGCTCAAACGACTTCCAGAAACATCAGTGGAACGGTAAAAGATACCCAGAATGAAAGCATTCCTGGGGCTACGGTAAAACTTTTAAAAGCCTCGGATTCGACCATGATTTTGGGAGAAATCACCAATTCAGATGGTAAGTTTCAGTTCAATAAACTACCCGATGGTGCTTACCTATTGGCCATTACAGCCATGGGGCAAAAGCCTTTTATGAGTACGATATTGACGCTGGATGATGCTCGAACTGCCCTAGTATTGCCTATTATCGTGCTTTTACCCGCCAAAAACATCGAATTGAAAGAAGTAGTCGTCAAGGCCAAACGCCCGTTGATTGAACAAGATATTGATAAAACGATTGTCAACGTCGAATCCATGATTAGCAGCGCTACGAGCAACACGTTGGAAGTACTGGAAAAAACACCTGGGGTGACCATCGGAATGAACGGGGAGATTAGCCTCAACGGAAAAAGCGGCATTTTGGTGCTGATTGACGGTCGGGCTACGTATATGTCGGGGCAAGATTTGGCGGCATACCTGAAATCACTACCAGGGGGCTTGCTGGATAAAATTGAATTGATGGATAACCCATCCTCCAAATATGATGCAGCGGGCAATGCCATCATTAATATTCGTTTGAAAAAGAACCGAGTAGGTGGGTTTATGGGAAGTGTTTCAATGGCTGCCAGTCAAGGAGTTTATGGAAGAAACAATGGCGCAATGAACCTGAACTACAATCATAAAAAGTTGAATGTGTTTGCCAATTTGGGAGCCAATCGTGAAAAAAACTATAACCTAGATGTATTTGACCGACGTTTTTACTCGGCAGTGGGGCAGCAACTTTCTAATGTTGAATTGCTTAACAATGCGGTTACAAATGCCAAAAGCCTGAATGCTATTTTGGGGGTAGATTATACCGCAAGTTCAAAAAATACCTACGGGTTTTTGTTGAACATAAATGGTGGAAATCGTAGTTCAATGACTGATTATCAAAGCAATAACTACAATGCTGCCCGCTTGCTGGACGCAGTAGGGAATGGGGTAACTGGAATTAATGACAAAAGAAAAAACGTGGGTGCTAACCTCAATTTTCAGCATAAATTTAACACCAAAGGCCGCGAATTGATGGCGGACTTGAACTACCTTAATTACCTTTCTAATGGCAATCAACGGGTTCAGAATTTTAGTTATTGGCCCGAAGGTACGTTGAACGATAGCGAAGAGTTTCTGTACCTCGTACCCAGTAAAATCAAAATCTATACCGCGAAAGTGGATTATATCCATCCTCTTAAAAACAAAGGTAGTTGGGAAGCTGGCGTCAAATCGAGTGTGATTGATAACGACAATCGTTCGGATTATTTTGACGTCATTGCCCTAACCCAACGCATCGACAACACGAAATCGAATCATTTTAAGTACCGCGAAAACATCCACGCAGCCTACATGAATACCCGAAAAGAGTGGAAAAGGGTAGGAGTGCAGCTTGGGCTACGCGCCGAAACGACCCAAGCGTGGGGCAATCAATTAGGCAATGAAGCGGTGAAAGGAAGTACGTTTACCAAAAATTATACAAAGCTGTTTCCTGCGGTTTTTATCAACTATAAATTGGATAGTTTGAACATAAATTCGTTGAATTTGAGTTTTACGCGTCGAATAAATCGCCCTGATTACCAGTCGTTTAATCCGTTTGTGTTTTTTAGAGACCAATATTCTTATACTGCGGGTAATCCGTTGCTGTTGCCCCAGTACCAAAACCGCGTTGAGTTGAAATTTCAACATAAACATTGGCTACAAATGGGGTTGAGTTACAATCATTTTACCAATCTTATTCTTCAAACGACAGAGGCGGTGGACACGATTTTTATTACTCGTCCCAACAACGTTGCCAAGGGCTCTATGCTGTTGCTGAACACCACCGTGTCTGCTTCGCCAACCAAATGGTGGAATTTGATTTACACGTTGCGATTATCGAAACTGGGCCTTAATGGGATGAGTTATACCGAAAAATTGGATCTAACGGCCTACATCGCACGGTTTGAGGTTTATAACCAATTTCGATTTGCCAAAGGATGGAGCGCCGATTTGTCGGGCTATTATGCAAGTTCAGATCTCAATGGGCAGGCATATACCGCTGGCATGTACCGAGTGTGGGTAGCAGTTCAGAAGAAAATTTGGAAAGATAAAGCCAGCCTTCGCCTTACCGTTGATGATATATTTCATTCGTGGATACGTCACAACCGCTCGGTCGGTATCAAGCAAGCTCAGTTTTTGCAGACCAATGAATCAGACACCCAGCGAATAGGAGTTGCTTTTTCGTACCGGTTTGGAAAGGATGCTTTTGCCCGCAAGCGACGACATAACGATAATGCGGCCGACGATGAAAAGGGAAGAGTGCAATAAGTCAGAAGATTATCGAAAATTTATTATTGTTTTCGATAATCTTCTTTTTTGTGTGTATAATTGCGTATTATTTCAAAAAAATACTGTTAAAAGATAATTTAATGCGCACTTTTACACTGCTTTTGTTTCTTTTTGGAACAAGCTTTTTTGGACTTGCCTGGGCACAGCCCAAAGAAAAGCCACGCATTATTGTCAGCACCGACATTGGCGGAACCGACCCCGACGACAATCAGTCGATGATTCATTTGATGATGTATTCTGATTTGTTCCAAATTGAAGGACTAATTTCATCGCCGTTTGGAAAAGGAAGAAAGAAAGATTTGTTGGATATGATTGACCTGTACGAAAAGGATTTTTCTCAATTGGTGGCTCACAATAAAAACGTAGCAACGCCCGACCAACTGCGTCAAGTTTGTAAGCAAGGAACCATTCCAGAAGCACCATACAAAGGCTATTCGAGTTCAACGGAAGGATCGGAGTGGATTGTGAAATGTGCCAAAAAGAAAAGCAAACAACCGCTTTGGGTGCTGGTGTGGGGTGGTTTAGAAGACCTTGCGCAAGCGCTGCACGACGCCCCCGAAATTGAACAGAAAATAAAGGTGTATTGGATTGGTGGCCCTAATAAAAAATGGAGTGTAAATGCGTATTCCTACATCGTATCACACCACCCCAACCTGTGGATGATTGAGGCCAATGCGACCTACCGAGGTTGGTTTATGGAAGACGAAAATGTGCCCAAAAATATGAGTGTAGGTGCTTATTATGAGTACTTTGTGAAAGGTCACGGGGCAATGGGAGCTGATTTTGTTAATCATTATAAAGGCCACGTTAAAATGGGAGACACGCCTTCTTTGGCCTACTTAATGTTTGGAAACCCACTAAACCCTGAGGGGGAAAGTTGGGGAGGTCGATTTGTTCCCATTCGCCGAAGTTCAAGAGCTATTTTTGAACGAAATACCACCACTGCCGACACAATTCCAGCCTACGGAATCATAGAATGGCGCTTCAAAGGGCCTGCCTTGCCTATTGCTAAAGATTCAACTTGTTTTACGTTGGAGGCGCAGAATCAACAATGGCCTGGGTATTATTTAGGGAATGGTGTGTATGCAGTACGTTATTCGTCGAAAAAACCTGAAGTTGGAAATTACGTACTCCACAGCATAATCAAGGAGTTAGACGGACAAAAGGGAGCGTACGTCAGCACAGTTCCTTGGCCTGGAAAACCCAATAAACAGGATTATCCACTGGGTAAAAATTGGTACAGTGATTTACCAAACCCTGCCCTGTTTTTAGGAGAACAACAAGGGGCACGAACCATTTCCAAATACCGTGAAGCTTATCTATCGGATTGGGCAAAACGCTGGGCGTGGATAAAGTAAATTCGCAAAAAATCGTTTTTAAGTGAAAAAAAATAAAACCATTAATAAGTATTCGAAAGTGTTTATTGTTCCTTAACCAAGTTCAAATCATGTCGTTCTATCGTCCTTTTTTCACAAAGAGATTCCTCGTGGGGATGGTAGTGGCTAGCTCCGTTGGGTTAGTTACTACATCTTGGGCCCAAGTTGAACCCAAACCCCGAATCATTATCACCGCTGACCCAGAGCTAGATGATAATAATTCGATGATTCGATTTTTAATGTATAGTTCTGATTACCAAATAGAAGGGTTAATTTATGCCAGTAGCCAATTTCACTGGAAAGGTGATGGTAAAGGCACAAAATGGCACGTAGCAGGCCGAGAATATGACCGATTTGGCATGAATGAGTGCCCTTGCGAATCGTGGCGTTGGGCCAAAGATGAGAAGTTTATCCATGATATTGTGGATGCTTATGCCAAGTCGTACCCAAATCTTAAAATTCACAACAAAAACTACCCTACTCCCGATTACCTCAAGTCAAAGATTCGCTACGGTAACATTGAGTTTGATGGTGATTTTTCTAAAGATACTCCTGGTTCTGAGTTGATTAAGTCATTGTTGTTGGATGATAAACCTGGTCAATTGTACATCACTGCGTGGGGAGGAGCAAGCACCATTGCTCGTGCTTTGAAGGCGATTAAGGAGCAATATGAATTTACGGCGGGGTGGCCTGCCCTCAAAAATAAGATTTCAAGAAAAGTGGTATTACTTCCCTCGGGGGATCAAGACGATACCTTTGCGTCGTACATTCGCCCCAACTGGCCCGAGATGGAATACCGCCAGTTTAGAGACAGTCCCAATTATGGCTACGGGGCTCAAATTAGAGCCAGCGAAATCAACAAACCACTACTAACGCCAGCGTGGATGAAAGAAAATATTACCTCTCGTGGTGCTTTAGGGGGCTTGTATCGGGTATGGGGGGATGGCAAACAAATGGTGAAAGGGGATAAAGTAGATTATTTTGGGATGTCGGGTTATACGGCTGAGGAGCTAAAAAAAATGGGGTATTTTGTTTGGATGCCCCCGCAGGAAAAAGGTTCGTGGCTAGGAGAAGGAGATAATCATACGTTTATGAATATGCTTGGCAACGGTTTACGCGCCTACGAAAAAGATTTTTATGGAGGCTGGGGCGGCAGAGCATTGAGGAAAACGGATACAGGCATGTTTGCCAATTTATCTGAAGGTTCTGCCGAGCAAATGGCTGCCCAAATGGGAGGGGCAAATCAGAAAAAAAGTAACGAAGAGGTGTCTTTCCCAGATTTTTTCTCGGCAGCTCAAAATAGTTTCGCTACGCGGATGAAATGGTCGATTACCCCAAAATTTAGTGATGCCAACCATGAGCCCAAAGTGCAGTTCCAAGGGCCACTTAAAATGATGGTCAACGCAGGACAAAAAGTAAAACTGAATGGGCGGGTTTCTGATGATGATGGCAATAAGGTATCAGTAAAATGGTGGCAAATGCCTGTGGGGGCGTACCCCAACAAAGTGGAGATACAAAAAGCCGATGCTTTGCAAGCGGAGATAATGATACCAAAAGAAGCAACGGCAGGCCAAACGATTCATGTGATTTTGGAAGCAACTGATGATGGAAAGCCTGCCCTAACGAGTTATCAACGGGTGATTCTCGAGGTGAGAGGGAAGTAATGAGTGCTGAGAGTTAAGAGATGGGTTTTGTAAACTGTGTATAGCTGCATTACTCAGATTAACGTCATCAGCGTTTCGTAATTTAGAAGAAATAAATTTTGAAAAAATGAAAAGAAGACTTTTGGTAGTTCTTGCCTTGATAATTTCAGGGCTGAATTTAGGAGTTGCCCAAAATCCCCAAACTTCCAAACCGCGCACCATCGTCACCACCGACGGAGAATTGGACGATGTGGATTCATTTATCCGAATGTTGCTTTATTCCAATGAATATAAGGTGGAAGGTTTGATTGTCAGTAGTTCACAATGGCATTACAAAGGCGATGGAAAGGGAACAAAATTCACGTCCGAAATGGAAATGACCAAAAAGATGTACGGTGAGCGTACCGAACTCCGTTGGCCAGGTGAACAGTGGATTTATGATTTGGTGGACGCTTACGGCAAAGTACATCCAAACCTCATCAAACACTCGAAAGACTTTCCGACGCACCAATATCTAAAAGACAGAATCCGTATCGGAAACATTGATTTTGAGGGAGAAATGGCCAAAGACACTCCAGGTTCAGACTTTATTAAAGGGAAGTTGTTGGACGATGACACGACACCGCTTTACTTACAAGTATGGGGAGGGACAAACACCATTGCTCGCGCCTTAAAAAGTATTGAAGATACCTACAAAAATACCCCACAGTGGGACAAGATTTATAAGAAAGTTTGCCAAAAGGCCATTCTTTACGCGATTCTCGACCAAGATGCCACGTACAAAAAATACATCGAACCAAATTGGAAGGACATCAAGGTGTATTATAATTCAAACCAATTTTGGAGTTTTGCCTACTTTTGGAAAAAAGCTGTGCCTGAGCAGCTTCACCCATATTTAGAGGGTAAGTTTATGGGCGACATTATCAATAACCACGGGCCATTGTTGAAAAAATATTATAGCTACGGCGACGGTAATCCTCCTTTGGGTGAAATTGAGGATATTTATAGTAGCATGGAAAAGGCCAAAAAGAACCAATGGGGAAGTTTTGGGCAGTATGATTTTATCTCGGAAGGCGATTCTCCAGCGTTTTTACACTTGGTAGATGTGGGTTTGAATAACCTCGAAAATCCACAAGATGGCGGCTGGGGCGGGCGTTTGGTGCAATCTGTCGTTACGCCAAGTCGTTGGGAAGATGGCGATGCAGCCTCTGATTTTAACCCATTTACCAAACAAATGGATAAGGCATTTGCCCAAACTCGTTGGATTCCAGCGATTCAAAACGACTTTGCCGCACGGGCCGATTGGTGCATCAAAGATTTCAAAAATGCCAATCATGCTCCGAAGGTGTCAGTTGCTAGTAAACAGTTATCAGTTACTCGTGGGCAGAAAATTGTGTTAAAACCAACTACTTCCGATCTCGATGGAAACAACGTTTCATTGAAATTTTGGCAGTACAAAGAAGTAGGAACTTGTAAAGCAGAAGTAGTAATTATCCAAAAGGACCATTATGCTGAAATTACGATTCCAACAGCGGCTAAAAGTGGAGAAACCATTCACATCATCGTCGAAGCAGAAGATGATGGTTTACCAGCACTTACCCGTTACCAGCGAGTAGTTTTGATAGTCAAATAATTGTTGTAATAACGGCACGCAGCGTACCTGATTTTCGCAAATAAAAATCAGGTACGCTGCGTGCCATTTTTTATTCCCCAAAAACTATTCTTTTTTAGTACTTAATTCCCGTATAGTTACATTCCGATAATACACTTCTGCACCTTCGGTTTGTAAAAGGATATGCCCTTTTTTGGTATTGACCAACTCACCCTCATTTACTTTTTTACCATTGAGTAAGTGGATGAATTTTCCTTTATCAACGATTACCTCCGCTTTGTTCCATTCTCCATTGGGCTTTTCGTTGTCAAGAAATTTTTCACCCCTAATCCAGTTGGTAGGTGTCGTTTTTTTGCCATTGTGGATGACCATCACACTATCTACCATCCAAACATCGCCGCAATCCCCTTCCTGAATCTGGTACTCTAAGCATCGTGGCCAAACTTTGTCGCCATTATAAAAGTCAGCATGATACAATACACCAGCGTCTCTTTTTTCATTGACTCTTGGTGGGTATTTTTTCTCTCCCCACTTAAATTCGAGCGTTAGGTGAAAATTGCTATATTCTTTTTGGGTAGCCATGTAGCCAAACTCTTCTCCCGAAACGTGAATTACATCTCCGTCAAAGGTAAAAACTGCTTTGGGGTCGTTACTTTTTCCAGATTCCCTAAGAAATGTGTACCACTCTTTAGGCTGACTGGGCTTGAAAATAGGTGTTGAAGACTTTTGAGCGAATACGCTTATGCTACTCAACGAAAAGCATAAAATAAAGAGACTTACTGAACGGTTCATTTTTGGGTTGGTTATGATCTTACTTATAAGAAGCCGCCATCAGGGTGATTTTACTTCGTTGGCAAAATCATATTTCTAACTTCTCCAAAATCCACCCGAATCCCGTCTTTTTCGGCATAACCACGAATAATGATGGTGTCATAATCCTCCAAAAAGCGTCGTTCAGTGCCATCTGGTAAAAGAATGGGCTTTTTGCCGCCCCACGTCAATTCCAACAAAGAGCCAAAACTTTCGGGTTCTTTGCCCGAAATCGTCCCCGATGCGAGTAAGTCGCCGATGTTCAAGTTACATCCATTGACCGTATGATGGGCAATCTGCTGGGATACGCTCCAATAGAGGTTTTTAAAGTTGGAATGACAAATTTTTACCTCCGTTCCAGCGGCGGTTTGAAGATATACTTCCAACTCCACATCAAATAGATGGCGATTTTCCTCTTGCAAATAGGGCAGCACGGTAGGGATTTGGGGGGCGGCTGGAACTTTGAAAGGTGCTAGGGCTTCGATGGGAATCACCCACGGAGAAACGGACGAAAAAAAATTTTTGGCCAAAAAAGGACCTAAAGGAACATATTCCCATTTCTGAATATCACGGGCCGACCAGTCGTTAAAAAGTTGAAATCCAAAGATATACTCTTCAGCCACGTTCACATCGACAGGCTCGCCTAACGGGTTTGATTTGCCGATAACGGTTGCCATCTCCAGTTCAATGTCAAGTCGTTTAGTGGGCGAGAAAAAAGGAGGTTGGCTTTCGTCGGGACACAGTTGTCCTTTGGGGCGATGAAAATTGGTGCCCGAAACGGCGATGGAACTAGCTCGGCCGTGGTACGCAACAGGAAGGTGTTTCCAATTGGGAAGCAGGGCATTCGCAGGGTCACGAAACATCATCCCAACGTTGGTGGCATGTTGTTCGGAGGAATAAAAATCTGTGTAATCTCCAATCTTTACGGGTAAGTGAAGCTGTACGTCTGTTTCGTTGTAGAAAACAGACGTAGGGAGTTGTTGAGGCTGCGCTAAAACTTCCTGAAGTCGAGTTCGTACGGCATTGGTTTTGCTTTTCCCCAATGCCATAAAATCATTCAGGTATTCTTTGGTAAAAATAGATTTAGGGATTTTAAGGTCTTTAAAATATCCCAAATTTGCCAATGCTGCTATGTCAACTACCTGACAGCCAATGATTGTTGCTACTTTTTTGCGACGATTTTTAACCGAGAAAATGCCAAAAGGAATGGTATCGAGCGTGAACATGTTTTTGAATTCGTTTTAATCTATGATTTCTATTGTGAAAAAATCTATGTTTCTATGTGGTAAGAAAAAATTTAAACACATAGATACATAGGATTTACACATAGGGCCACATAGCAACTTCTATGTTTCTATGTGGTGAAAAAATAAACACACAGATATATAGGATTTACACATAGGGCACATAGCAACTCCTATGATTTCTATTGTGACAACTTCTGTGTTTCTATGTGGTAAAAAAATAAACACACAGCAATATTTATGCGACTATAAGGTAAAAGAATACTAAAATCATGTATCCAATAGTGTAAAATTCTGTCTATGTAGAAACATGAATACTAATGATAACAAAAAAGGCGATTAATGATCTATCCTACGAAATCATTGGAGCGGCAATTGAAGTTCATAAAGTTCTTGGCCCAGGCTTGTTAGAAAGTAATTATGAGAAAGCATTGATTCATGAACTCTCGCTTCGTGGTTTACGTACGAAAAGCCAACAGACAATTCAAGTACCTTACAAAGAAATTTTGCTCGATTGCGAGCTCAGGTACGATATTCTGGTCGAGGACTTGGTACTAGTAGAAAATAAGGCTGTTTTAGAAATTCACCCTATTTTTGAAGCAACCTTATTGACTTACATGAAACATCTAAAAATTCCTAAAGGAATCCTTATTAACTTTCACGTTCTAAACATTTTCAATAATGGTCAAAAAACATTTGTGAACGAATACTTTCGTGCATTGCCTGATTCGTAGAGAATAACTTCTATGGTTTCTATTGTGCCCAATTCTATGTATCTATGTGGTAAGAAAAAATTTAAACACATAGATACATAGGATTTACACATAGGGTCACTTAGCCCAAAAATTACTCAATCCAACTCTGATAATACTTCCCATCATCGAGTTTTAACGCCTCATCCGTGAGGGCCAGCGGACGGAAAGTGTCAATCATAACGGCCAATTCTTCCGTAGAGGTTTTGCCAATACTCCGCTCATAAGCTCCAGGGGCTGGCCCGTGCGGAATACCCCCAGGGTGAAGCGTCAAATGTCCCTTTTCTATATTATTACGACTCATAAAATCCCCGTCCACATAATACAAAAGTTCATCGGAGTCGATGTTGGAATGGTTGTAGGGAGCAGGAATACCCTCAGGATGATAGTCGTATAACCGTGGACAAAACGAACAAACCACAAACGCCTTCGTCTCAAACGTTTGATGCACTGGCGGGGGCTGGTGGATGCGTCCCGTAATGGGTTCAAAATTATGAATCGAAAACCCGTAAGGAAAATTATACCCATCCCAACCGACTACGTCAAAAGGGTGCGTAGGGTAGAGGAGCTCGTACAAAACGCCCTGTTTTTTTATTTTAATGACAAAGTCCCCCTTTTCATCGTGCGTTTCGAGGTCTTGAGGGAGTTTGTAATCACGTTCGCAGAAAGGAGAATGTTCGAGTAATTGTCCAAACCAGTTGCGGTACCGTTTGGGTGTATAAATAGGGTGAAACGACTCCGCAAAAAGCAGTCGATTGTTGTTTCCATCGAAATCAATCTGGTAAATCATACCTCTCGGAATGACCAAATAATCGCCATACTCAAATGGAATATTTCCGAGTTGTGTCCGTAAAGTCCCCGTGCCTTGATGAACAAAAATGAGTTCGTCAGCATCGGCGTTTTTGTAAAAATACGAACGCAGCGACTGACGAGGGGCCGCCAATCCAATATGAATATCGCTATTGGCCAATATTACTTTTCTGCTCGCCAAAAAATCGTCTTCCGCAGGCAGGTCAAACCCCTTCAATAAACGAGGTTTAATACTTTTAGCGACGCTAATGTTGGGGCTAACATCCGTTTCGGAAAGTACTTCACGAATCATCGTTGGGCGATGGACGTGGTACATCAAAGACGACATTCCATCAAAACCGATGGTGCCGAAAAGCTGTTCGTAATGCAACCCACCCTCGTCCTTACGAAACTGCGTATGGCGTTTGGGAGGGATTTTTCCGAGTTTGTGGTAAATAGGCATGTTATGATGAAGTTGGAATACAGTTCTGAACAATCATTGCCAGCATTTCTTGGGCTGCTGAAACCGACGCAGGGGCGATCCCTTCAAGGGCTTTTTGGCGAATTTGGGGCACTAATTCCGTCAATTTTTCGATGGTGTCAAGCCCTTTTTCGGTAATAGTCAGTTGAAACATTCTTCGATTGGTAGGGTGGATGGCCCGTTCCAAAAAACCATTTTGGACTAATAATTCAATGATTCGAGTAACGGATGCTTTATCTTTAAATACCTTCTCCGCTATATCGTTTTGGGTAATGTCAGGAAACTCGGCAACGGTATGCAGAATTAGCCATTGGTCGAGTGTAATGTCAAACCCGTTGATTTTGAATTGGTTTTGAAAAAACTGACGATATATTTTGACGGTTTTTTCTAAATTATAAAAGAAAGAAGTGGTAAGCTTTTCCATTTTCAAAAATTGATGTAGCAAATATAGTAAAATCAATAGTTGATATATCAATTATTGATAAAAAATTACAAGCAAAAGACACTATGTTTTCTATGTGAAAAAATCTAAAATGAACTATGTGGTAAAATAAAAAATGATCTTACCTTTTCTCCAACCAAAACGTTTTTTCTACAGGCTGTGCTGATTTGATTTTTCCAGCAATGCCGTATTGCCAGGCCACTACGGTGATTTTTAGGGGAGAGTTGGCTTTAGGAGGAAGTTTGGTGAAAAACAATTGATGTCCCGATACGTACGCAGGGCCTTCCTTTACGTAAAAGTGAACGGGTAAGTTCGACGAACTTTTGGCCCGTAAATCAATGGATTTGACTTTGGTAGTTTGATTTGAGATTTGTTCAAAATCAATGAGTTGGCTGATTCCTTCGGTATTTTTAATAGGAAATTTGAGTTCAATTTGTTGAATAGCCGATTTGAAACGTTCGTCGCCTTCATTGTGGGCCAGAAGCCAAATGGCATTACTTCGTTTAGGGTTCAAAAATCCCATTCGGTAGAAACGTAGCTGAAAAGTAGTGTCGTTTATTTTTTGTATTGGCCCACAGATACGGTCAATGACTAAAGATGATGCCGCATGGTGTAAAGCGGGTTTTATTTTTGACGTATCAGAAAAAAAAGGTTTTAAGTAAAAGGTGATTCCGTCGCTTGCGGGTTTAAACGTTAGGCTGTATTGACCGTGTGATTTGGAGGGTTTTAGGGTATCACCGTTTTGGATAAACCCTACGTATTGATTTTTCTTTCCCCGTGGATGAGCATAATAGGCGTCGGTGACTTGCGCCATTTCTCTATCAAAACACCATGAAGCCACGCTTTTATCGCCAGTAAATTGAGAATACGGAGCTGGTGAAACCGTTGGTGGGGCATTAGGTCGCCAACGGTCGATAAGCCACCCTTGCTGCGGGTCAATAAAACGAAGCCCGTTGTTGGAAAGGCGATAGTTGGCCGCTTTTTTGATAAAAAATGCGATATAGTCAACCATACGTTGGTTATAGTCGAAGTGCCCGTGACCTGCATCCGCAAAAAAGGTAATGGGGGTTTTGGGGTGTTTTTTTACGTAGTTGAAACCAGGCTGAATACGGTCTTCCCACCACTCGACTTCGCTCATGATAAATAAACCTGGGATTCCTTCCACCGTACGAGTTGCCCAGTCAGGGTTTGGTTTGCCGCTTCCTGTGAGGGGCGTTAGGGGAGAATCACCTTTAATAGATACAATCGCCAAGGTTCGGGTGGGGTTCCAAGCGCCAAAATTCCAAGGAAAGGAAGCGTGGGCAGAATGTCCTATCGGCACAACGGGAGCCGTTGCTATTTCTTGATAACCAGAGACTTCAGCTAGTTGCCTCATCATGCTTTCAAAACTTTCGCCTGCCCCTTTATTGAAATCGAAAACCATGTCTAAACCTGGCGTTACCCAAATCGTAGCAAAGCCAATATCACTCATCGTCTGACGGAATTTATTGTTTTCTAAAATTCCTTCTTCAATCATATTGTGCATTCCCCAGACTACCCCTTTTACTTTTTTGCAATTTTCAGGAATCCAGAGAAATGCCGTGGGGTTATCCTTGATTTCTGGATGCTTAAACCCCTCTACCTGTACCGACCACTGCCACACTTGGGCGTAAAGGGGGGAAGAAAAGAAGAGTAACAGAAGTAGGGGTTTGTATTTCATCGTGATTTTGTTCGAGAAGTGGGTTGCCCCATCGGTAGGGGCATATTAGTTAATGGGGTCTTGAAAAATGTATTTTTCGTCGAAATTGACCTGAAAATCTTTCAACATTTTGAGGTATTCGTCTCGAAATGTTTTTTTCTTATGGTGTTCTTTTTGGTTAAGAATATACTTGACAACCGAATCAATTTGGGAGCGACTGTTGCTAAAAACTCCGTACCCTTCTTGCCACTGAAATTTTTGGCTGGTCAAGCCTTTTTTATTGATGAGCTCAGAACTATCACCTTTCACCAATTGCATTAGCTCAGAAATCGATTGTTTGGGGTTGAGGCCAATGAAAAGATGTATGTGGTCGTACGCAGAATTGATTGCTAATAACTTATGACCATTGTGTTGTACAATACCTGTAATGTACTTGTGTAATATTTCTTCCCAGCCTGGGTGAATAACGGCTGCTCGGTATTTTACGGCGAAAACGCAATGGATGTAAAGTTGGGAATATGTGTTGGCCATGGCTTAAAACAATAAAGATAAGTTGATTCATTTTCCATTGTTTAAGACACGATTTAAAGAAAAAGGATACTTCTCGTCCAGCAATTTGGTTGGGTAGCCCCGATGGGGCACATTCCCGATTTGTCACGAATCATTTTTTTTTCTACAAATAGGTAGCCCCGATGGGGCAGTTTTTACGGTGTTTTTAACAAACGTTTCGTTTTTCTTGCCCCGTGGGGGCTACCTGTTTGTAGCTCCGATGGGGCAGT
>Ga0209570_1000420_pt1 | contig 52278 bp, 25 predicted proteins | sample EBPBio172007_DNA_FD_185861 | JGI IMG/M metagenome (GOLD analysis project Ga0209570, IMG submission 185861) | Wastewater treatment Type I Accumulibacter community from EBPR Bioreactor in Madison, WI, USA - Reactor 1_9/17/2007_ DNA (SPAdes)... | ecosystem: Engineered > Bioreactor > EBPR >... | reverse complement strand
CGTCGTTTCTACTGGGAAGTTCGTCGGCAAATTCGGCAAGGCTACATTGGTCGTCGCGTTGTACCAAATCGTTTGCAAACTACCGCACGATGATTGGCCACTAAAAACAGTCCCCGAAGTACAACTTCCCGCAGATGATAATGACACCGTCGGAGCCGAAGGAGGGGGCACTATTTTTAGGCGCATCACTCCTGATTCTGATTCCACACACGAAGGCGTGCCATCTGACTTGCGGCAGCGTACACGGTAGTTGTGGAATTGATTGTCTACCAAACTCGTTGGCACCACCGAAGAATATTCACCGCCGTCCACTGAGTAAAGAATCACTTCTCCCGCCGCACAACTAGCGTTGAACGTTAGGTTGGTTGTTAACCCACCACAAATTTCTTTCGTCTCGTTTTCTTTCACCGTCACACCATCCACCAACAACGATACATTTTGTGGAGTCGATGCGCGATAGTTAATCGTCAACTCAATCACTCCCGAATACGTCGAAGTACAACTCGCATCACAGGCCGCATGGTAGCGGTGGGGTTGGTTATTGGAAGACTGGGTCACTGGGGCAGCGGTTGACCAAGCGCTCCATGCGCTACTACCCACTTGCACCCGCCAAACGGGAGTTCCTACCACACAACCTGTTGTTGTGCTGAACTGTAAACTGTTCACAGGATTGGTATCTGTGTCACACAAAACAGGGTTGTTGCCTTCCACCAGTGTTTGCGTCAGAGCCGTCAGGGTAATTGTTGGTTTGCTGACGACCGTTAAACTAGCTGGATCAGAATTGGTATTACTTGTTGCGCCGATAGCCACGCAACGGAATTGATACCCATTCAAGCCTGTCACATTACTGATAGTAAGCGTACCCGTGGTGGTATTGGCATAAGGAGCCGATGCAGGCACGTTGCTCCAGCCACCACCCGTACTCAACTGCCATTGATAGCCCGTGGCATTGGTAGCCGCCGCCGTAAAACTCACCGAACTGCCCGCGCAACGGGTAGCCGCCGTAGGCTGGGTTGTAAACACGGGAGCAAGTACTGTATTATTGAACGTAAACGGCACTACAAAACTACACGCGCCCCCTTGAGGCGTGATTTTAGCGTATAACGTTTGCGAACCACTTGGCAAACCTGAAGGCACAAACGTATTGGGAGCCGTAAACGCCCCTGCCGAAGCAGCAGCGTTGGCATCGGTAAAAATCCCGTTAATCACACCATTATAACTGCTTCCGTACGTAAAAATAGGCGTAGGGGTGTTGTTGACGATGAGTGATGAGTTAGTTGCGTTGGTTACGGTGCCCGTCAGTGTACCGTATTTTAATACGCCATTGTTCGTAAACGTACCGTTGTTTTCAAGGTTATTTGCGATTTGGACGAGACCCGCATTGGTGAAACTTCCTGAGGCATCATTCAATACTGTACCGCTGGCAACGATAACTTGGCCGCAGGCGTTGTTATTGAACGTATTTACATTACCCAAACCCGAAGTGCTACCCAAACTGGCCAATGCTCCGATGGTGATTTTACCTGCGTTGTTAAATGAGGAACCAGAATTAAATAACGCATCCAACGTAGTTCTATCAATCGTAATTTCTCCCCCCGTAGTATTATCAAAAGTACCTCCAATGATCAGGCCATTTTCTCCTCCACTTATAGCCCCGATGGTGATTTTGGCTGCATTGTTAAAAGATCCACTACTGCTTAGTGACTTTTTAACAGCTTTATCAATTTTAATATCCCCACCTACATTGTTGCTAAAAACGTTTTGATTGACAATCCCTCTCTCTCCAGTACTTTCAACACCACCGATGATAAGTTTCGCAGCGTTGTTGAATGTGCCATTTTGGTTAAAAATCCCTATTTGGGTTGACCTATCAACCGTTATTTCCCCTGCGTTGTTATGGAAAGTCCCATCATTCGCGATGCCTTGAATACCCACATTGGCACTAGCTCCGATGAAGAGTTTTGCGGCATTTGTAAAGGTAGCGCCAGAGAGATTGGATAAACCAAATTGAGTCGAATTGTCTATCTTGATTTCTCCGCCCGTATTGTTATTGAAAGTAGCGAAGTTTCTAATACCCTCATTCCCCACACCTGCCGTAGCTCCGATGGTGATTTTAGCGGCATTGTTAAAAATACAATCTGCATCATTCTTCAAACCTACTAATGTTGACCTATCAATCTTGATTTCCCCTCCCGCATTATTGTTGAAAGTAGCACTACCTGAATTTGCTAAGCCTATACTACTTAATGCCGTAGCGCCAATGCTAATTTTACCCGCATTGGTAAAATTACCTGGTGGATTCAGCGATAAATTGTCACTAGAATTTAATAAACCAACCGCCGTTGTATTGTTGATGGTAATTTCTCCGCCCACATTGTTAGTAAAAATAGCCCTATTATCAAGACCAAGGGCGCGAGTAGGAGTAGTCGTTCCAATTGAAATTTTGGCTGCATTGGTAAAAGTACCCCCTGTCGAATTGTATAAGCCACTGCTACTACTTCTATTAATGGTTATCTCTCCTCCTGTGTTATTATTAAAAGTGGCGTTGTTTTGAAGACCTGCGGACCCTACGCTTGCGCTTGCCCCAATGGTCATTTTACCCGCGTTGGCAAAAACACCTCCTGTGGCATTATCTACCCCCCCGCTGGTCGCACGGTCAATGGTTATTTCGGCGCCCGTATTGTTATTGAAAGTACCTATACTTAGGATGCCGAGATCGCCTACACTACCCGTATTCCCCAGAACAAGCTGGCCGTTGTTGTGAATTGTCCCTGCATTGTACAAACCAGTAGTAGCAAAGCTTACCAACCTTGAACCATTGATCGTCAAACTCTTAGTCGCAGCAATGGTTAACACTGCCCCTGTCTGCACTTCCACCGATTTAGCCACCGCAGCGGTATTGATGGTGGGTTTGTTGGTCATATTCGGAATCACTACGTCGTTGGTAGCGGTGGGTACGCTGGCGGGTGACCAGTTGCAGGCTGTGTTCCAATCAGTATCCACCGACCCCGTCCAAGTGAGGATGCCCGTGGGACTGGCGGTTGAAATAACTTCGATGTTTTGATTGGCTGAATACGGGCAACTTAGGTCGTTGTTATAGGCATAACTTACGACAATCGTCCCAACTCCCGTGGCCGTGAGCAAACTTCCAGCCAGTGTTCCAGGCCCCGTAACGCTAAAAGTTCCTCCCGAGGGTGTCGCAGTGAGCGTACGGGTATTTGCGCACAGCGACAATGGAGCGCTGCTGCTAGTAATGCTAACGATGGCTCCGCTATTGCTTCCCGTTACGTTGAAAGCATCGGTATCTTCGTTGATAATTTTGCCCGAGTTGCTACTAATCGTACTCACTGCCACAACGTTATCTTTTCGTTTTTTGATAATTCCAGCGTTGCTAAAAGTACCCACCGCGTTGAGAATCGCAGGAAGAGACTCGATATAAGCGCAACTTTGGTTGGTGATGGTTCCGCCCTGATTGGTGATACCCGAGCCTTCGGCACTTTGCAGAAACAGTTGGCTATTGGTGGTATTGGTAAACGTACCCGTATTGTACAACCCATGCTGTTTGATTTTACCTAGGCCGCCAATGCGTATGAGTTTGTTGTTTTGGAACGTCCCTGCATTCGTGACTCCCGAAAGCGCAATAGTATCGGTTTGGGCAATGAGTAGCGTTCCATTGTTTACCCAGTTGCCAGCCGTGTTGTTGATACCATTACCAAACACAAAATCAATGTTTATTTGCCCCATGGCGGTATTCGTAAAACTACTACCGCTGCCTTGCTGTAAGATGGCATCTCTAAAGACCGAATCTATCTCTATCACGCCCGAGTTTTCCATCGTGCCACCATTGTTGAAAATACTTTTGTCGCTGTTGCCCGTTTCAAAGCGGCCTTTGTTGACAAACGTCCCCGAGTTATCAATCCCATAACCTCCAAAGCGGTTAAAATTGGTACTGCCTTCGTTGGTCAGGTTGCCTGTATTGATGATGGGCGTACCCATGTCGGTACCGATAAGCGTTGATTGGCTGCCTAACACCATTTTGCCCGCATTCTCGATTATGGACGTGGTAGAACTAATCGTAAAATCCGCCTGCGAATGGACATAACCTGTGCTTGTATTGGTCAGTGGCGTACCGTGTTTTGAAGAAGGATTAGTAGTGACGGTTGTCTGAGGCCCTAAAATCAACGTATCACTATTGACAAACCATTTTCCAATCTCCCCCGTCGAAATAAAGGGCACGTTGACTTCCGCATAATCTGAATTTTGCAGAATGATATTCAAGTTTGACCCCGTAAAACTCCCCGCCGTATGGGTGTATCGTCCTTGATTGATAACTGGATTCCTTGAGCTTCCAAAAGTTGTAGCACACTTATTTACAAACACCGCATTTGGCAGGTTCAGAAGTAGATTCGTGGCTGAATTGTGAGTAATTACACACCCCGCACTGCTCAAAAACGTACCACCGTTTGTAAATGCTTGATTGCCCAGAGCATTAGTTTCTAATCTACCCGCCGAGCCATGGGTAAACTTCCCCAAGTTGAAAATCCCCCCATAGCCACCACTCATCCTAAAAGTAGCATAGTTTTCAATTTCCCCCGTTGGTAAGTTGTAGAAACAGGTGTCTGGATTTGCACTACCAGACAAGCTAAATACATGGTTATTTTCGAGTAAGCCTTCATTCCGAAATAGGAGCGTTTGAGCTCCCGACACATCAAATGCGCCCCCCGTCTTGTTTCGTAAGGTTGCCCCTAGTCGGTTGACAAAGCCCCTATCAAACGTTCCATTTACATTAAAACTCCCTTCATTTTCGAGTAGTTTTTGGTTATCAAACAGAAGTGTTCTATGGTCGCGTACATTCATGGTAGCTCCCGGGCGATTCTTTACCGTTTCTTGGTTGATAAATAACGTCCCCGAAACACCCCCAGTCATCGTAAACTGCCCCGAGTTATCGACTGTACCTTGGTTCAGTATGCCCCCCGTCAATCCTCCACTCACCCGCAAAGTAGAACTATTGGTTATCGTGGCCGCTGGGTGGTTGAGAATGGCTGTCCCAAGCCCTCCGCCGATGGTGAATGTGCCGCTGTTGTTGAGGCTACCGTAGTTTTCGAGACGGTTACCCGTGCCCATCCGCACAGTAAATGCGTTGGTGTTGATGAGTGAAGCACCCGTTTGATTGACAAAACCATCGTTGTAGGAAGAGTCGATAAGCACCGTTCCGTTGTTGGTAAACGTCCCTGCGTTGGTAACGCCGTCGGTATCGCTTGCTTCGATTCGTAAGCTACCTGCACTCTTAACCGTCAAACTAGCATTGGCAGCGATGGTCACTTTACGCGCACCTTCCGAGGTAGTTACCTCGGGATAACGCCCACTACCCACCACAGGAATCTCAACTGGGTTTCCTTCGAGGGAGCCAAACTTGGGCAAAACGGTTGGAATAGTTCCATCCACCAGCCAGTTGTTTACGTTATTCCACTGGACACTGGATGCTCCCGTCCATACGTACTTCCTACCCGAAACTCGAATGACAACAGGGGCAGTGGTCACAAAATCTGGACACCCCCCTGGCGAGGCAACAGTATAAGTAACCGTATAAGACCCGAGGGTAGAAGCTGCCAAATTTATCTCACCTGTGGCAGGATTGAGCGACAGCCCCGTTGGAGTTGCGCTAAAACCTCCTCCCGCAGTACCCGTAAAAGTGACCGTAGCCGTGCCCACATTTAGGTACGGCGACCCTGCGTAGGCGATGGTGGCACTTGAGCCTGCCACTACGGTCAATAAGGCACCGCTGGAAGCAATGGCTCCTGGGCTACCTACGCATCGGTAATATTTTCCATTCACACCTGCATTGTGGGCAACGGTCAGGCTGCTTGCATCGGTGGTAGAACTAACGGTATAAATCCCACCCGTAGAAATAGTGGTAGGAGACGTAAAAGCCGCATCCGCCGACTCTTGCCATTGAAAGCTCGTAAACCCTGTACTTGTCACCGAGAATACGGCATTTGTCCCAGGACATATTGACCGAGGAGCGGGCTGCGTAAGAAACCCAGGCAAATCAATTGTGAACGGAACGATTTGAGGGCAAGTCCCCCCTGGGCGCGTAATTTTGGCGTAGAGCGTTTGGGTTCCTCCTGGCACTCCTACGGGGGTAAATGTATTGGTGGCTTGGTTGTACCCTCCCGCTGAGGTGGTAGCGGCATCGTTTTTATAAATTCCCTCCACCGTCAAATTATTACTTGCCGCAAATTCAAAAATACTCGTCGTTGTAGCGTTATTAAAAATTCTAATGGCATTGTTGGTATAAGAAGCCGAGCTTCCGCCAATGTAAATAATGCCATTATTGATAAAATCGGCCGCGGGTCCATTGAGGTTAGCGGCAGCGCTGAAAAAGCCTTCGTTAATGATTTGTCCGCCGTTGTTATACACTTCTCCTGCGAGAAGGCTTACCACCCCACAAGGGTAATTATGGAACTTTCCCGCGTATTTTTCAATCTGGCCGCCCAAGGTCATTTTGCCGTGGTTTTGAACCATTTCGGGAGAAGTACTCCCCGACAAAAAAAGTGAACCAGATATACCTACACTATTGAGCGTACCACCGACTTGGTTTTTCAATACTGCATTGCCTTCTACTCGAATCCCGTAAAAACCCAAAGTGGCTGCCGTCAGGGTAGCTCCTGCGTTATTCGTAAACTGCCCGTCTCCTGACAGCTGCATCGCGTTGGCGGTTGCCGAAGTAAGTATACTGATGGCAATCGTTCCGTTATTTTCGACCGTCCCAGAAACAACCAGCCCAACATCATCTATGCTTCCCACAATGGTCAGCACCTTGCTGGCATTGACGGTGAGGGTTGCCCCCGCTTCTACTCCTAACGTCTGAATAGTAACGTTGGCGTTTAGCACAGGATAACGCGCCAAACTTCCTGGAATAGCTACTTTACTGGTAGCGGTAGGTGCCGCATTGGTCGACCAGTTGGAGGCGGTATTCCAATTGGTATCGGTTGCTCCCGTCCACGTAATGGTTTGGGAAAAAACTTGCTGGCTTAACAAAAATAGCCAACAAATGTAAATGAGTGGTTTCATAAAAGTAGAGTTTCGTGTTTTAGTAAGAGATGTCAACTTTGCCTTCAAAACAGGCAACAGAGCAACAAGAGCACCCCCAGTAAGACGATGATGGAGAGTTTTGTCATGATCGTAATTTTGGTTATCACAAACGTACATAGGTCCTCTCATGGACTGTTAGCACGTATGTTCCATTCTTTTGCTCCTATGTTTCACCTACTATCCCCCTTTTGCTCTCATGTTCCATCCCTTTTGCTCTTATGTTCCACTCGTTGATTTACAACAGGTTACACTCCCCCTTTCGTAGACAAAATTGGTTATCTGACCTATTTTGTGGTCAATGAAAGGGGGACACAGAGTCGCTCAGAGAAACCTAAAAATACTTTGTGTAACAGTGTGAAAAACTCCGTGCGACTTTGTATCCACAAAAATTGCCGCACAACCACAAAATTTTACTTGATTAGAAAGTATGATGGATAGAGGAAACACACAAAAAAGGGGGGAAGCTCCTTTTAATGAACTTCCCCCCTTTGTGGAATAACTGTTTAAAACGTACTATTCGCCTTCTTCTCGTCGGGCGTATTCGGAAGGCACAACGCCAAACTCCTCTTGGAAGGATTTAGAAAAATAAGAAAGGCTTTCGAACCCTACTTGGTACGCTACTTCTGAGACCGACTTTCTACTCATTCGGAGTAGCTGGGCTGCTCGTTCCAGACGTACTTTTCGGATAAATTCGGTAGATGAACTACCTGTTAGTGCTTTCAACTTACGATGCAGGTTGGTTCGACTTATCCCCAATGTCTTACATAAAGTTTCAACTTCGTACCCGCTCTCTGACAAATGTTCATCAACGACTTCCCGTACTCTTTGCAAAAATTGGGTATCCAGCGTTTGAGGCATTTCTTGAAGCACGGCAGGGTCATTGGGCGAGACTGCCGCACGCAAGCTAAATTTTTCTCTGAGTAGCCTACGCTGTTGGAGTAAGTTTTTGACTCTAATCGTCAATTCTTCCTTATTAAATGGTTTTTGTAGGTACTCATCCGCCCCTAACCCCAATCCTTCGATACGATCGGCAAGGGTGGCTTTGGCCGTCAACAAAACGACTGGGATGTGGCTTGTTCGCTCGTCGGTTTTTAAGCGCTCACACAGGCCAAACCCATCAAGGCGCGGCATCATCAAATCGGCAATAACCATATCTGGAACCGTCTGCAAAGCCAATTCTAGGCCATGTTGACCGTCGTTGGCTTCAATCACTTGGTAGTCTGTTTCAAAAATCCTTCGGAGGTACAACCTCAAATCAGGATTATCTTCAATAATGAGCAACATAGGCTGCTCATCCATTGGAACAAGCTTTTGTTCGTTAACACTTTCATCCGTAAGCAATATAGCGATGGACGTATCAGTATGGAGGATTTCAAAGGCCTGATTGGTCGACGCCATTTCGTGAGAAGAGGCCGCTAAACTAAACTCGACCCAAAAGGTTGTCCCTTGATTCACTTGGCTTTGTACCGAAATTTTACCATTAAGTATATCTACGAGTTCTTTCACCAACGCCAACCCAATACCCGTGCCTTCGTAGTTCCGATGAGAGGTATCATCTACTTGATAGAAGCGATCAAAGATGCGCAAAAGTCGCTGATCATCAATCCCAATCCCATTGTCTTTCACTGTCAGCAACACATCAATCGTCGTCGCCTTAGGTATATACAGTATTTCCACCGTTACCCTACCGTTTGGCGGAGTAAATTTGAAGGCATTCGACAATAGATTGGTAATGATTTTTTCCAGTTTATCGGCATCAAACTGTGCTTCCAAGCTTCGGTGGCTTTGGTATATACTAAAATGAATGTTTCTATTATGCGCTAGGGTTTCAAAAGAGGCTAAAATATACGAGAAGAAGTGAGCCACATCTTCACTTTGCACTTCCACTTTCAATTCACCAGCATCCAACTTCGACAAGTCAAGCAGCTGATTGATAAGTGTTTGCAAGCGACTCACATTTCGCTGCATAACCTGCACTAAGTCTTCTGTAGGGAACTTCTTTCGTAAATCAGCCAATGGCCCTACCAGTAGAGTGAGCGGCGTACGAAACTCATGCGATATATTAGTAAAAAATCTAGTTTTGAGCGTATCAAGTTCTTGCAATTTTTCAGCTTCCAGTTTCTCTGTTAGCAGCGCCTTTTCGGTCTGTACTTTCTCTTGTTCGGAGACTTCAATAATTTTACCCAATACCAACGACAGAGCTACGATTTCGATAAAATTGGTAAAATAAATAAGCGGATAAATCCAAGAATAATTAATGACTCCCAAGGCTTGGAGGTTGAGAAAAAGGAACGGCACCAAGGTGATAAAACACGGTATCAGCAAATACCGATTGAATATCATTTTTTTACCAATAGCATACAGCGTGGTAGCAATTAGTAGGGCTTCAGTGAAGATAAAAAGGTAATTGTTGAAGTGGAGTAAGTAGGTACGCGGCCATACAAATACCGACAGAACCTGCCCAATACTGAGTGTGACTACCCCCAAAAACACCCAACGAAGCCTTGGGAAATGAACGGGAACGTTGAGGAGGGAATACATAAACAGGGTATACGTGGCGGGCATCAGTTGATAAAAGCCCGAATTAAGCACTTTGGCAAGCCACGGAATATCACTCAGAAACGACCCAATCAACCCCATAGACCCCAACACAGACAACGTAACTATCACGGTATGAAAGGCATACCAACGAAATGAGGTATTACGAATATACAAGGCCAAGATGATGTTGTAAAGTACTCGCAACAGCTGAATACCTATCTCCATCCAAATAGGGGCCAAGCTTGTAGAAACTTGGTCGATGTATACTTGGTGAGTCATCAGCGTCAACTGCCCTACTATGCTCTCATCGGCCTGCAATCGTACATAATACGTCTTAGGTTTCTTCTGAGGTAATACTCCTAATTGAAAAACGGGCAGTTGCCCTTGGTATTTTTTTTGGGCATGGGGTGTCAACATACCGCCACGCTGGATTTGTAGTTTGCCGTTGGGAAGCTGTTCGTACAAATCTACGTGGTCTTTCAACCCATCGCTCCACACTAGAAACCAGTTTTTGTCATTGACCTGACTCTGATTTTCAACTTGAAAACGAAACCAAAATACATCATTCGAAAAAGCAAATTGAAAAGCAGGTGCATAAAAAGGGGTAAATCTTTGCTTTTGGACCTCCGAAAAGCTCATTTTTTGACTTGAATCCCGAAAGACTTCTGCGTACTGGCTTAGGGTTACCGAAGGGATAGTTTCATTGACAACAGCATTATGCTGGGCAAGCAATTGCTGGTATCCTATCAAAAATATGTTAAATAAAAGTAGTTTAAAATACATACCACAAATAAGCAAGACTATACATCGACAACTACCTCACAAGGAACGAAAAAAAACATCTCTAACCTAGTAGACGCCCCTTTGAATTCTTTCATTTTTAAGTATTAATCGTTTTGTTCTGGTTAATCTTCGCTAACTTTTAAGTAAACCCTAATAGATATACGTCATAACTTTGTTTCTAAAAAGCTTTTAAATATGCCTTATAAAGAATACTCATTTTGCTTACTCTCATTTTCAAACGCGTCTACTCTGTAGTAAAATGATACATTTTAGTTAGATTTGTACATTACCCAGTTATTGAAAACTTTATTTTAATGTATTCTCCGCACCATTCACTTTTTCGTGCAAGGCGTTTGGCTCAATTAGCTTCGAGTTTTTTTTGCCTCTTTTTCATCTTAACAACCACGGTGTGGTCAAAAAATAAAACATATGGCTATATACTACTTTCTGGAAAAGCTCGGTTTGACAGCTTAATGCTGAGGCAGCACTTGGTGTGGTATAATCAAGATAGCACCACCGCCTATGCCGACATTGCCATTGTACAAAAACATGCCCTCAAGACAGGCGACAAACTACTAGAAGTTTATACTGAATTTTTAAAGGCATTTTACCTACTGGGTGGAAAACAGAAAAATATTAGTGCGACCTATCCACTCTTGGCAAAAGCGGCGGAACAATTAAAAAAAATCCCCGAAAGCTCCCTAAAGCAATTTGTGAGCGCCGAAATTGAGCATCTCTTGGGTGTGTCGTTGTATTTAACGCATGATGTATCTAATAAGTGTATCAACCATTTACTGGCGGCCGACTTAGTGTACAGGAAATTGGGATATGAGAATCACCTATTTGCGGGGTACCGACTTACGTACCTTGGGCTATACTACCTAAAAAGAGTCACAGATCCTGAAACTGCCTTCCGATACTTCAAAGAAGGTGAAAAATATACAAAAACTGACCCTATTGATTTTCACCGCATTCAAATATACCGAAACATCGCTTTGTGTTTGGTAGAAAAAAAACAATACGCCGAAGCTATTCGCTACAATAAGCTAGGTATTGAGCAGGTCCATTCCCGAAAAGACAGCCTCAGAATTGGCGCACTGAATGGAAATATTGGGGAAATTATCCTTTCCTATTACCCCAATCCCACCGATGCTGAGCCCTACTTCCAGAAAGAGCTATGGTACCGCCTTCGTTTCAAACCAGATGGCTACGAAGATGTATCAAAAGTATACAGTAACTTATGCAGAGTAGCTGGTTATCAACGCAATAGAGCGGGGGTTATTAGTTATTATCAGTTGGCGCTAAAGGCAGCTAAGCGCCTCACGGAAGAAGCCGAATGGTATACTTCTGCCAAAGATATTTACAAAAGTAGGGTGATTGCTGACACGCTCCTAGGCGACTACAAAAGTGCGCTTCAACACGAGTTTTTGTTCCAAGAAGCCAGTAATAAAATCACCAAAGAGGGTTTACAAGAAGCCGTGGCCGAAGCTTCTGTAAAATTTGATTCAGAGAAACTAAAACTTCAAGCAGAATTAGCCCATGAGCAATCTCAAAACTCTCGTTTTTGGATTGTTGTCGTTACGTTATTGCTCATCGTAGCCCTCATTGGGGGGTATTTTTTGTATTATCGTCAGCGAACTCGCAAAGAAGAGTTGGCACTACAGCTTTCGTTTGAACAAAAAGAGGTCGAACGGCGCGCTGAATTGGATGCACTAAAAACCCATTTTTTCACGAACGTCTCCCACGAGTTTCGAACTCCCTTAACCTTAATTTTATCTCCGCTAGAAGACCTTCAAAAAGAATTTCCTACGCGCACTATTTTCCACTTGATGTACAAAAACGCCCAACGTCTTCTTGAACTAATCAATCAATTACTGGATTTGGGAAAACTAGAAGCGGGAAAAATGGATGTCCAATTGCAAGAAGGCGACTTGCCTCATTTTGTCCAGTATATTTTTGCTTCATTTGAGTCATTAGGCCAAGATAAAAATATTTTGTTCCAGTACCAACAAAGCCAAGAATCGCTCTTAGCACACTATGACACTGATAAAATTGAAAAAATCACAGCCAATTTACTTTCTAATGCTTTTAAGTTCACCCCCGAAAATGGGCGTATCTATGCCAAAGTGAACTATACCACCAACACGTTTTTGTTGGAAGTACAAGATTTTGGTATCGGCATTGACCACCACCGACTACCCCAAATATTTGACCGTTTTTATCAGATAAACAACTCCAATCCACAGCATTATGCAGGCACGGGAGTAGGCCTTGCGTTGGTCAAAGAATTAGTAACCGTTCTCAATGGGACGATTGAAGTTGAAAGCGAATTGGGAAAAGGTACCGTTTTTAGAGTATCGATTCCAATAACGACTTCTAGCGAAATAAAAGCACAACCTATTGCTGCGCAAACGCATCGAGCAGTGCCAAACACTTACTTATCACCTTCCCAGCAAGCAGCCCCAGTTATTACTGACGACCTACCTGTGTTGCTTATCGTTGAAGACAATCTCGATTTACGGTATTACATTCAGAGTCAGTTCACTACCAATTTCCAGGTTGTAGAAACCAAGGACGGCAAAGAAGGGCTTGAAAAAGCGATGGAAGTGATTCCAGACATCATTATTTGCGATTTGATGATGCCTCATTTAGATGGATTTGAGTTTTGTAAAATCCTTAAAACGGACCTTCGGACTAGCCATATCCCCGTCGTTATGCTAACGGCTAAGGCATCTCTTGATGATCGCCTCGAAGGGCTAACGGCGGGTGCGGACGATTACCTTTCGAAGCCGTTTAATACCAATGAGTTGCAGATACGCGTTCAAAATTTGATAAAAATCCGTGAAAATCTTCGTCAGAAGTATAGTTCAGAAATAGCATCTAAAATTAGCCTTATTCCTACTAGTGGTGCTAATCAAGAAGACTTATTTTTACTAAAAATAAATGCCATTCTTGACCAAAACATTGCCAATACTGGCTTTGAGACAGAAGTTTTAGCAAAAAGTTTAAACATTACTACAACTCAGCTTCGTCGCAAGTTGAAGGCTTTAACCAATCAAACCACCATTGAGTACATCAGAAACTATCGCTTAGAAAAAGCCGCTGAACTCTTATCAACTACCCAAGAAAGTGTCTCCGAAATCGCCTTCAAGGTAGGTTTTGAAAGCTTATCTTATTTCTCCAAAGTCTTTCAAGAGCGTTTCAACAAGACACCTTCAGAACGGAAATAAAATAAATAGAGTACAATCACCATTAACTAAAAAAAACAATGAAACTCGTCTTAATTTACTGTCTTTTAGTAGTTACTAGTCTAGTAAGGGCTCAAGATGCCTCCCCCGATAGATGGGTAGATGAAGGGGAAAGCACCAACATCAATCTCCCTCAAAACGGCCGACTTATTGTTACAAAAAGCGCGGTCTCGGACATCAATACCTTAGAAAATATAGCACAGTGGAAAATGTCCGATGCTCCTTTCGATTTTTTTAAAATTATTAATGCCACAGGAGTAAGTAACACATTTATTCCCATGCTATATGGCCACAATCAATCCGACTTACGGGCCAGTTTGTTTGTGACTGCCTCTACCGACTACGCTTCTGATTATGGTAATGAACCTATCCTTCTTTTCGATGCGAGAAAATATGGTAATGCCGAAACCTTATCTGATGGCGCAGAAATAGCGAACCGAACGCTTTTTCGGTGGCAGAGTTATAAAACACCCTACATGTCGCTCATAGCCAATGGTTCGTTGGGCATTGGAACTACCACTCCACAGGCACAACTACATACAACTGGATCAGTACGGTTTGATGGGCTTCCCAATGCAGCGGGCAACGCTTTGTTGATGACTAACTCCAATGGCAATGTTGTTAAAAATCCCATTGGCCCCAATTCTTCTCTAACTTTTACCACTAACTCCTCAACAATTCATAGCCTTCCCAGATTTGGTGCCTCAAATGTGCTTGTTAATAGCCAAATTTTCGACAATGGTAATACCATTGGAATTGGAGGCATTCCTGCTACCGATGCAAAAGTTACGGTCTACGGAGTCATAAATGCACTTTCTGATGCACGAACCAAACGTAATATCGCTCCTATCTCAAATGCTTTACAGATGGTCAATCAATTGAATGGGTATTATTACAATTGGAACACATCCGATGCAAAACAAGTAGGATTAATCGCACAAGAGGTTGAAACGATTCTACCTGAATTAGTATCACATAATGAAAATGGGACCAAATTTTTAAACTATGATGGGCTTACTCCCATTTTAATAGAAGCGATTAAGGAACAACAAAAGCTGCTCCAAGAGCAAGCTACCCAAATAAAAGAGCTACAGAAAATGATTGAGAAGCAAAAAAAAAGGTAGTAGTTACCTGTGGAATCAAGAAGGGGTAGACAAGCAGAGCGAGCAAAAATACTCGCTCTGGCTTAGGCCTATTTCTTCAACCCAACCACTTTGTAAAAAGCTGGTTTGGGTTGATTGTTTCGGTCAAAGAGCAACGGATAGTTGGTACGACCGCGAACAGGCCAGCCGTTTAACCAGCTATTACCATCGTTGACACCCCAAAACGTAACACGCGTCACTTTGTCTTTATGCTTCAAAAACAGCTTAAAAAGTGCTTCATAATCAGCGGCCAGCTGTTTCTGAACGTCGTCGGGCAGGCCTGCCGTGTACGGGTTGAGGCTTGGGTCGTTGCCCATGCGCTGGTTGACATCGGCTCCCTGAAAGTTACGGGGAAGCACCTCAATATCCAGCTCGGTAAACATCACTTTCAGCCCCAGCGCCGAATACTGCAAAATACTTTCTTCGATGTCTTTAAACGGTACTCGCCCTACATGCCAGTGTCCCTGAATCCCCACGCCGTCGATGCGCGCACCCGAAGCTTGTACTTTCTTGATAAGCTCAATACAGCCCGCGCGTTTGGCAGGTTGTTCGTTGTTGTAGTCGTTGTAGTACAACTCCACATTCGGCGCGGCCTGCTGCGTGAGGCGGAAAGCTTCGGCAATGTAGCCTTCACCCAGATAATCTAGGAAAACAGTTTTGCGCAAAGTTCCGTCTTCATTCAAGGCTTCGTTCACCACATCCCACGAAAATATATTGTCTTTGTAGCGACCTGCCACCGTTTTGATGTGGTCGTTAAAAAACGTTTGAATGGAGTCTTTGCTGTGAATACCGCGAATGAACGACGGCAGCTGACTGTGCCAAACCAAGGTATGACCATTGATTTTGATGTTGTGTTTTTTTCCAAAAGCAACCAGTTTATCGGGCACGACAAAATCGTACGTATCCCATTTCGGATGAATCAGCGCCGATTTCATGACGTTTTCGGGGGTTGCCATGTTAAACTGACTCACAATCAATTGGGTCATCGCAGGGTCACGCTCCTCAATCTGGCCGTTGTTCAAGGCCGTCCCGATGCCAAAATCGTTTTTAAAGGTATCTTTCAACGACGGTATGGATTGGGCAAAACCAGTGGTCGCTCCCGCCATCAGAATGGCCGTACTTACAGCCTTCACGCTTTTTTTTGAAAACATTTGATTATTGGGTTAATGAATAAATATCTACTGCTTGGCAAGCTTCATCTCACCGCGCTCACTTTTTACGACCAGCTCTTTTTCAGAAACCAACTCGCCTGTGTAGCTCATTTTGCGGTCGTTGAATGAGATGGAATAAGAGATTTTTTTGCCTTCTACTTTGCCTTCTTCTATTTTGGCTTCGCCAAATTGCGTTTTCCACGTGCCAGTCAATTTGTCACCTTCTACCTTGAAGGTATAGTTGACTTCAAACGTGCCGTTGGGCGTTTCTCGGCTACCTTTCCAGTTGCCGTCAATCGGGTTTTGCGCCATGGCTACAAAGCTGGCGATTGATAAAATCAGAGAAAAGAATAAGGTTTTCATTGTACTGATTGGGGGTTTTGAATGGAACATTTATTTGAGATGATTAAGTAAAATTAGATTGGATTAAAGAGCTACTGTTCTAACCCCATGCCTTTAGGCTGGGGGCTATAAATAATCAAAACTAATGTGGGGCTTTAGCCCTGAATACATTGTTAATTAACTAGTTTCAATTTTTACCCGCAGAAGCACGCAGAACAAAACAAACGCAGATTTTCGCAGAAAAGGGCTTTATATTGTCATTAATCAGCGTCATCTGCGACTTTCAATCAGCGTCAATCTGCGGGTAAAACTTAAAAAACTTAGCTCACAGTGTACTGAATTTTAGCACTTTGCTATATAAAATTCAGGGCTAAAGCCCTACTAATTCTTCTTGTTCACTCCCCCAGCCTAAAGGCATGGGGTTAAAGTATCAATGCTATTAATATTAGACCTATCACAATCTTGATCATCTACTTAAACAACAACTGAGAAAATCCGAATAAATCATGCCGCCAGACGGGCCACGTATGTCCGCCTGCGTACTCGCTGTACTGGTACTTGATGCCCATGTCGTCAAACTTTTTCATCATAATCTGGCAGTTGGCGTGGGCGATGTCTTCTTTACCTCCCTGCGAAATCCAGAACTGTTTGATGTTGGTGTTGATTTTGTCCTTATTCGCCTGCATGAATTCGTACTGAGGATCAGACAGTTTGGCGTTGTTTGACCACCAGCCCGAACTGAACACGCCAAGGTAGCCAAACATATCAGAGTTGCGAACCCCAGCGTGAAGCGTTTGCAAACCACCCATCGATAGACCAGCTAATGCGCGGTTTTTAGCGTCGGTCAGGGTGCGGAAATTAGCTTCCACAAACGGGATAACGGCGTTTTTGAGCTCGTTTTCAAACTGGTTTAACTGCTGCATTCCAAAGCCTGCCACGCCGCCGCCGTTGCCGTAAAAGTTGCCGTCCACCATCACAATCAGCATGGGTTTGGCTTTATTTTCGGCAATGAGGTTGTCGAGAATAACGTCCGTACGACCCTGTGTTGCCCAGCCGCGCTGGTCTTCGCCACCACCGTGGAGGAGGTACATAACGGGGTATTTTTCAGAAGACTTGTCGTAACCCGGAGGCGCATACACGTACATTTCCCGCCACGCATTAGAGGCTTTCGAGAAGTATTTCTTAATCCGAATGTCGCCGTGCGGTACGTCTTTAAGGGTATAAAACCCGCTGCCTTCGTATGGAATTTCGATGCCGCTCGCCATGCGTCCCATGCCGTAGAAGGTTTCGCTGGCGGGGTCGGCAAGGGCCACGCCGTCGATGATAAGCGAGTAGTAATGAAAACCACGGCTGATAACGTCGGTTGTTACGTTCCAGAAACCTGCGGTGTCTTTTACCATGTCATACTTCTTACCCAAATCCACCTGAACTTTCTGCGCCTGAGGGGCTTTTACGCGAAAAACAACGCGGTTATCGGGCAGAATCTGCGGGTATTTCCCGTTGCGGATGTTGGTAGCCGCAGGTGTGCCCAATACCGAATACGAAGGCAGTGACGCCGTATCGACAGGTTTGAACAGGAACTGCGAGAACATAAACAACCCGTTTTTCCATACCTTAAAATCGTGGCCGCCCGCTTCGAGGTAGTAGATGTGCGGCACGCTGTTTTGGTATAAATAATCGTGGGTACGTTTGCTGAAGGTAATCAAGCCGTCGGCATCGCCGCACGAAATCCAGAGCAGCTTCAGTTTTTGCTTGGCGTCTTCGGGATTCGGGACTAATTCTTGCGGAACTTTGGTATTGGGCGCTGAAGAAAACCCGCCCACCCAAGCGAATTTATCCAGATTGCCCAACCCAAAGTTCAGCGATTGCCCGCCGCCCATCGACAAGCCCGCAATGGCACGGTTTTCGCGGTCGGTAAGCGCAGGATATTTCTTTTCGACAAACGGAATCAGGTCGGTAAGCAGGTCTTTTTCAAAGGTCGCGAAGGCTTCCACCTTGTCTTTGTCAAAGATATTTCCCACCGCGCGGTCGTCTTTCATGGCACGGCCATTGGGCATCACCACAATCATGGGCGCGAGTTTGCCATCGGCATACAGGTTATCCAGAATCACCTGCGGATTGCCGCCTTTGAGCCATTCTTTTTCGTCCCCGCCAATGCCGTGAAGTAGGTACAACACGGGATATTTGGTCTTTTTGTTAAAGTTTGGCGGCGTGTAAATGAGTGCTTTACGGGTACTACCAACCGTTTTGGATTCGTACTTCACCGTATCCAGTTTACCCATGGCAATGCCCGTTCTGACCTGATCAAAACCTTTGGGCATTTCCTTATCGGTGGGTTGGGCACGCAAGCCGCCCACAAGGCCGAAGAGTGCAAAAATAAAATGTGATAAATGCTTCATATTGAATACATTGTTAAGTAAATAATTTTATTTCTTTTGCCCGCAGAAGACCGCTGAACAATACACACGCAGATTTTCGCTGAAAAAGAACTTAATGGTGCTATCTGCGCTTGTCTGCGGCTCTGAATCTGCGGCAATCTGCGGGTAAAATTTTAAACTAACTTAGCTACCTCTCTACTGAAAGGGTTTAATCATTCGTAATATTTACAGTCACTCCAGTAGCGACAGGCCCAGGCTATCCACGTACTCCAGTTAGGGCCTGTACTGTGTCCGCCTGCATGTTGACGGAAGGCTATTTCTCCGTCAATCAGCGGAGTACCTAGGCGGGGAAATTCGGAGGTGCCAAGGTCTTTTTTACCAAATAATTTGTAAACAGGCCCCGCATGGACACCCGCCAGAAACATACCTTTGGCATCGACCCACTGCCCTTCCACCTGCGGCGAACCCGAACTGATAAAAACAGGGCGCGGCGCACACAAGGCCACGAGCGAATGACCATCAACAGGCATATCCTGCGGTGTAAGCGGGCCAGCATATTTCAGGAAATTGCCGCAAAACCAATGGTATTCGCCCGAACCAGCCAGATTTTCGACTTGCTCGCCAAAGATTCGGCGTAGGATTTTGGCACCGCCCGCCCCTGATGAGCCGATAAACGCCAGTGAAAAACGGGGCTCAAAAGCCATAGCGACGGCAGTAGCTTTTCCGTAGCGCGACAGGCCTTCAATCGCAATACGTTTGGTGTCAACGTCCTTATCCGTTTCAAAATAGTCAACGGCGCGGCTGGCACCCCACGCCCATGCCCGTAATGCTCCCCAGTCGTCTGGTTTGCGGAATTGCCCTTTGTTGCACAGGCCAATGATGCCTTCCGTCAGTCCCGCACCGTTATCAGCCTGAATGCTGGCGGGAACAAGAATGGCGTATCCCCAACCTCGGGAAATCAGTTGTTCTTTCCACGTCGGTTCGCCCGCCGAGCCTAATCCGATGGGTTGAACGGGCGCATTGTTGCCGAACGGAGAGCGGATAAAACCAAATTCCATCACCACGGGTACAGGCCCCGTAGTTGCTTTAGGTGTCGCTAGCACCAGTTCAATGTTGACACTAATGGATGGATAGGCAGAATTGTCCACCACACCCCGCAGCGTTTTTTCTTTAATGGGTTGATTACCCACGGTCGTGTCTTTCACCGAAACCACCTGCCAGCTTACTTTTGGAATGGTGGCGGGCAATCGGCCGTACATTTCCCGTTCAAAATCTTCTACTAACTCAGGCCGTTTTGCTGATACCCATTCTTTGGCCGACTTTACTTTCTTTCCATTTTTAAGCACCAGCGGATCGGGCAATGTATAAGGCGGCACCTTCGCTTCGTCCCGATTGGCGGCATTGGGCGCCGACGTATTACCCGACGGCCCGGGCCGCAATGCACTGATTCCAAGTTGCTTCAACATCTGTTGATGGTCGGCCGTAGTCTTTCGCTGCATCCGCGCCATCAGGCTATCCTGTTCGGGCGTGCGGCGTGGTTGCTGCGCAAGGGTCACGGCGGATAACATAGCCAGCAATAGCGTTGTTAAAAATGGTTTCATCACGAGGCAACGGTCTATTATTTAAACAATAACGGCGCTAATTGGTACAAACTCCGACGCCACGTCTGAAACTCATGCGCAGTACCTTCTGATACGTAGCCTACGGCGTTGAACCCTGCTGCCTTGAGTTCTTCGGTCGATTTTTTGACACCTTCGGGACGTTCTTTGCTGCCACAGCTCAGGAAGATAAGCTTCACTTTCGACTTGTCTTTGATGTCGGCGGGGGCGTACAAACCGCCACTCAGCAGGCCATAATACGCAAACACCTCGGGGTTGTTGAGGGTAATGGTTTTGGTTTCCATACCACCCATCGACAAGCCTGCCATGGCGCGGTTATCTTTGTTGGCCAACGTACGAAAATTGGCATCTACGTAGGGAATCAGTTCATTAATCAGCACGGTTTGAAAAGGCTCAATCTTAAACTCACGGATTTTACCAAACTTCACCTCGTTGGTCATACCGTAGGTGTTGACGATGATAAACGGCTTGATTTTTCCTTCCGCAATCAGATTGTCCATGATTAAATTGGCTCGTCCCTGATTCATCCATGCGGTTTCATCTTCGCCCCAGCCGTGCTGCAAATACAACACAGGGTATTTGCCTTTCCCTTTTTCATAGCCCGGAGGTGTATAGACAAACGCCCGACGGGAAGTGCCTGTGCTAGGCGACGGGAAAAGGATTTGTTGCACATTGCCGTGGGGTACGTTTTTGAGGGCATAAAAATCCTGATCTTTGGCAGGAATCTCAATGCCGCTTTCCCAACGCACCGAACCGTAAAAGTTGAGGGTGCCCGGGTCGTTGAATTTTCCCCCGTCAATTTTGACGTTGTAGTAGTGAAAGCCCTCATCCATCGGGCCTTCGGTGGTGCCCATCCACGAACCATCTTCGGTTTTGGCTAGTTTTGTACCTCCTTTGCCTCCCAACCCCAAACTTACCCGCACGCTGTCGGCGGCAGGAGCTACGATTTTGAAACGGGCGTAACCCTGAGAATTAACCATCGGATATTCCTGACCCGGTTGGTTGAGGCTGGACGGTTTGAAATCTTCGGCGACTTGGGCATGGCAGAGTCCGACGGACAACGCCGAAGCCAGAAAGGTTGATAAAATGCGGTTTTTCATCATCATAAGGGTTTATATTATTTGAAAATCTGCTGTAATGAGTTGGCTAAAAACAACTTACAATTCATCCATGTGTGGCCTCCCGATACGATGAGCGGCTCGATTTTTATCTTTTTTTCCTGAAACATCGCGATGTTTTGTTTCACACTTTCGTACAGAAAATCCTCCGTTCCCACGCTGATGGTGAACAGTTTAAGCTGCTTATTTACTTTATCAGCGTCGGGTGTCCAGTCGGTGAAGTTCTTTTTGAACTCGTCGGTGGCGGTGTAAGGAGCGTACGAACAGATGTAGGCAAATTTGTCGGTATTGGTGAAACCGATGTTGAGCGTTTGTCCACCACCTACCGAAAATCCTGCCACGGCGCGGCCTTTGCTGTCGGTTTGGGTGGGGTAATTGGCTTGCACAAACGGAATGATGTCGTTGACAATGTCTTTAGTAAAATCGGCCATCGGAGCGGGTCGCACATTGCCGTACGGCATCACAATAATCATGGGTTTGGCCTTGCCCTGCGCGATGAGGTTATCGGCAATAAAATTGGCCCGTCCTACTTTGGTCCACGTTTCTTCGGTATCCGACCCGCCGTGAATCAGGTACAAAACAGGGTATTTGGTTTTGCCGCTGGCGTCAAAGTTTGGGGGCGTATATACCAATAGTTGTCGGGTCGTATTTAGCGTTTGGGAGACATAATTGTGGTAGGTCACTTTGCCATGAGGCACGTTTTGAAGGCTGTGAACCAGCGGCTTATCTCCTTTTACTTCTACAATACTTCGTTTGAACCGTTCATTGGCAAAAATAAGCGTGTTGTTAGGGTCAGCGACGCCCACCCCATCCACAGTAAAACTATACGGGTAAATATCGGGCGTAACGGGAGGCACCGTCACTCTCCAGATACCTGACGTGTCTTTGGTGAGCGAAACGGGTTCTTTCAAAAATTCGCCCGACAGTTTTACCTCACGCGCCGTTCTGGAAAAATAGGTAAACGTGATGCTGTTGTCGGGATGCACGTTGGGCGAACTAATCGCTGGCGGGCGTTGCTGGGCCACTACGTTCAGGCAACCAAGCCCCAAACCAATCGCAAAAAACAGGTATTTTTTCATTGGTTCGGGTCGGTTTATTTGAACAAAACAGGCAACGTCTCGTTGAGGTACTTCTTCACGTTCATCCACGTGTGACCGCCGTCGGTGACGTAACTTTTGAAGTTTATCTTCTTGGTTTTCAGGTAATCTTCAAACTCGACCGTGCCTTTGTACAGGAAGTCGTCGGTTCCGATGCCTGACCAAAGCAGCTTGAAATCCTTGTTGGTTTTGGCAGGATTGGAAATGATGTTCGTAAAGCTTTTGTCCATCTCAGCGGGCGAAATGTAAGAAGCGTAGCTACACACGTACGCAAACTTATCGACGTTGTTGAACGCCGTCCGCAATGTCTGTCCGCCCCCGCGTGAGAAGCCACCAATGGCGCGGTTGTCGCGGTTGTTGATGGTTCGGTAGTTCTTTTCAATATACGGAATGACGTGAGAGACGAGGTCGGTTTCAAACAGTTTCATGCGGCGCAGGGCATCGTCTCCGTCGCGGCTCATGACATCAGCGGGTTTATCTTTGCCCGTTTGTTCAGCAATTTTCGCCAGCGGATTCCCGTAAGGCATCACCACAATCATGGGTTTGGCCGTGCCCGCTGCAATCATGTTGTCCAGCATCAGGTTGACTTTGCCCACTTTCCAGAAGGTTTCTTCGGTATCGGTCGTGCCGCTGATGAGGTAATACACGGGGTATTTTTTTGCCGTTTCTTTGGTATAGCCCGCTGGGGTATAGACGACAACCGTCCCCGTTGAGCCTTCAACCGACGGATAATATTCGTAGGTAATGGCGCCGTGTGGTACGTTTTTGAGGGCATAAATGGCAGGCTCATCCGACGGGATTTCGACCAGACTGGCCTTGAATCGTTCGTTGGGAAAGAAAGCGACGTTGGCAGGATCCATCACGGTCACGCCATCGACTTTAAAGCTGTACGGGTAAATATCAGGTTTCACGGGGCCAACGGTGACCGACCAAACCCCTTCGGCATTTTTGGTCAAGGGCACATCGGCTTGTCCAAACTGACTACCGCCCAACAGTACCGTTTTGGCATTAGGTGCTAAGTACGAAAACGTGACGGTTTTGTCAGGGTTCACTTTGGGGGAAATCACAAACGGGCCGCGCGGGGGCTGGGCCAATCCCGCAAACGGAATAATAATCAGCAACAGCAAGCCGATTTTTGTAAAAAAAGCAAGGGTTTTCATTGTTCATCTGATTGGTTAAGGGTGTATTGGTTTACTATTTAAAAAGCTTAGGCGCAATGACACTCAGATAGTGTTTTACATTCATCCACGTATGCCCGCCGTCGGTAATAAGGCTTTCGTACTTAATCTTTTTCTGGTCAAGTACCTGCATATATTCCTGATTGACAGCATATAGGCCGTCTTCTTTACCCACACCAATCCAGAACAGTTTGAGGTTTTTGTTGGTCTGCTCGATGTTTTTAAAGGCTGCTTCGTTGTTGCGGTCAAACTCATTTTTGAGCATACCCGGGGCAAAACCGCAGACATAGGCAAATTGGTCACTGTTGTTCAGGCCAAAGTACAGCGTGGTTCCTCCCCCGCCCGAAAAACCTGCAATAGCGCGGTTGTTTTTGTCGTTGAGGGTGCGGTAATTTTTCTCAATAAACGGCATCAGATTGCCGAAAAAATCCTTTTTAAACTCCTGCAAATTATCCCAGTTCCGCAAACTGCCCGACGACTTGCTAATAACGGGGAAAGCCCGTCCGTAGGGCATCACAATAATCATGGGTTTGGCCTTACCCTGCGCAATCAGGTTATCGAGAATGACGTTGGCACGGCCTACTTTTGTCCACGTTTCTTCGGTATCGGTGGTGCCGTGCAACAAATAAAGCACTGGATAAGAAGCCTTTGGATTTGATTCGTAGCCAGCAGGCGTATAAACCACCACGGGACGCGTTCCTAATTCCGCTGACTGGTAATATCGGTACGACACCGTGCCGTGGGGAACGTTTTGCAGGGTATGTACCAAAGGCCTGTTTCCCGTAATTTCGACCACACTATTCTGAAAACCCTCATTGGGGAAAAGTGCTGAATTGGTTGGATCAGCCACCGAAATCCCATCCACATTAAACGCGTAAGGATACATATCGGGCTTCACGGGAGCAGTAGTAACGCTCCAAACCCCTTTGTCATCTTTGGTCATGGCCAAAGACGATTTTTCAAACTGCGCACTGAGCTTCACTTCTTTGGCAGCAGGCGCATAAAACTGAAACGTCACCGAGTTATCAGGATGCACTTCGGGCGAAACAATGACGGGTCTTGATGTGGGCTGCCCCATGGCATTAATGACGCACAGGAGGGCAAACAAAAGCAAGTAAATCGGTTGGGTTTTCATCGGTTAAGGATTAGTTGTTCGTTTCTACTTAGCCCATTCTTTACCTTCGGGCGTCCGACGCCATTCAAAATAAGAGTTCAGTACTTTCATGGCATCCTCGCTCGGAACAGGCCCCATAAACGCCTTTTGCTGGAAATACATGACCGCAGGTTTTTTGGCAGAAAACGCTTCCCATTGTGGCAAATTTCCGCCGTTGGGATTACCGTTTTTGGCAAAATTTGTCCAGTACGTCATGATGGTTTCAGATATTTGGGGATCCGTTGAAGACGCAAATTGATCGGTCGTTCTGAAGGTACCGAACACAAAAGCTACATCTTGTGCATGAGGTGAGCCATAGCCATATTTTGGGGAATCACTTGGAAAATTCTTATGTTGGTCGAAATAATAGTAAAATACTTTCTGTTTCGATGTTTTGGACTGGAGGTTTGCCCATGCCCAGGTTTGCCAGCCAAAGGCCGCGTCACGCGCCAGATCCCGCGCTGTTTTAGGAACGCTGTTTTCGGCAACGGGATAGGCTTTTATTAATTTTTCGGCAAACGGCCCGTAGCGCTTGTTGGTATTATCAACATAATCTTTTGGTGTTTTGGGAGGTTGGAAACTCGCCCCTTCGTCGGAGTTGTAACCGATTAAGACAGGTACATGGTTGTATTTGCCTTTTTCGTACAAAACATGTTGGTCATCTGGAATTACATACCCATCTACAATTGGCCAGCCACCTGGCATTCCGAAACCTGTTGGTAGTTTTTCGGCAGAGACAGCCCTCAACTCAGCAAGTGATTTTGCTCCCGCTTTTTCCATATATTCTACACCTTTGCTTTCGGCAAATGAAAGCAGTTTCATGTTTTCGCCAGGATAAGTAGTGAGTCGATGGGGGCCAAACGAACCACCACTTTGGGAAATCGCCCCGTGAAAAAGCCCTTTGGCCAAAGGAGAGGCGCAAAGCATACTGACGGCAATTGCCCCTGCCGACTCGCCAAAAATGGTCACTTTGTCGGGATTGCCTCCAAACTGTTTGATGTTTTCCTTGACCCATTTCAAGCCAGCAATCATGTCCAGAAGCCCATAATTACCAGACGTTTTTTGGGTAGTTTCGGCACTGAGTTCGGGGTGAGCCAAAAAGCCTAATTGACCAACCCGGTAGGCAATTCCTACTAAAATCACTCCTTTTTTGGCTATGTTTTCTCCGTTGGTATATGGATCCGATGTAGAACCTCCTGCAAAGCCTCCTCCATAGATATAAACCATGACGGGCAGGTTTTCATTGGCCGATTTGGCGGGCGACCAGATGTTCAAATACAAACAATCTTCGCTCTTGCCCGAAGGCGGATTTCCTCCCTGATAGGGGGCTGGGGCAAATTGGGTAGCTTGTTTAACGCCTTCCCACTTGGCGGCGGGTTGCGGCGCTTTCCAGCGTAAATTACCTACTGGCGGAGCGGCAAACGGAATACCTTTATAGACCGACAAACCGTTTTCGGTACTTCCTTGAAGCAAACCCTCTTGTACTTTTACGGGAGCGGGTGGTGCAATGCTGCTTTCGTCGATGTCGATTTTTTTGCCTTGCGACGCTAACAATGCTGCTGCGTAGCGCTTGCCAAAAATGCGGATGCCTTCGCTGCTGAAATGTAGTTTATCGGGAACGGCGGGTAGCCCTTTGGACGAAACTACGAGAGCTTTCGGAATCACCTGCGACAAGGTAGCGATAATGGGGTTCATGCTGGCACATTTGCCGCCCTGATCGGCATTCACCAGTTCGCCCGCCAGCAACGGCAGCGAGTTGGCGGGTAAATTCAGGTCAGTCAGCAAATCATCGTAGATTTTTTTGACCTTCATCGGCCATTCTTTATCGCCCGTGTTGGATTCGCCCTGATGCAGCAAAATGCCTTTGATAACGCCCGCTTTTTGTGCCAAACGCGCCATTTCGACCAATCGTTCGTACGGATTGCCGCCGTATTGGTTGGCCATATTAATCATCCACGGCCTTTCTTTGGCCGAGGTATCGAGGTACATTTTATAATCTTTTTTATCAAAAATCTCAATTTTACTCCCTGCCACCGCGACGTGAACAAAGCCTACTTTTACGTTTTGCGGCAGATTGGCCACGAGCGTCCGCCCAAAGTAATCGGCGGGCGAAAGGCGGGTATTGCAGCGGCAAAGCGGCGGTTTGGCGGTGTACCAGTTGCCTTTGATGCGACCCAGTTCAGGACAATCGACGGCGGCCAGTAAGCGCAGTCGGCTGTCCACGGTGGTGTCCTGCGGTTCAATGCGGGCCGGGCCTTCCATATTCGACTGCCCGATGCAGAGGTAAATGTGGAAGTTGGGGTCCTGGGCGTGGGCGCTAAACCCCAAAAGGGAAAGCAGCAGCGCTAAAAACAGGATTGAGATACTATGTTTCATCTTTTCTGGTTAAGGGATTATGCAAGTCAATTAATTCACAATCAAGACACCGCCATTTGTCGGAATCGTCAGGTCAACTTCCTGATTTCTCGGGAGTTTCGTCGTGCTGACCTTCCCGTTCAGCTGCTCGTCATCGGTATATTGCCGTAGCTCGGTACCCGCTGTTATCATGGGTAGTTTGACTTTCAGCTTCAGGGTTTCTTTTTGGGCATTTATCCCTGTAACATACCAATGGCTACCATGACGACGCGCCAATACCACATACTTACCCGGATAGCCGTCAATAAAGCGAATCTCGTCCCACGTTGTCGGCACGGTTTTCATAAAATTGATGGCCCATTCGGGCGCATCGGTTAAGTTATTGGGAGCCAGCGCGAAATGCTGCACGGCACTTTGAAACAACACCGCCGTTGCCAGTGCATACACATCAGACGTTACCCGTTTTGAGCCACGGTTGGGTGTATTGTTCGCATTGTAAAATTTGTTCAGGGCGCTCCCGCCAAAATCCATGCTGCCGACAGTATTGCGGATAAACGGATGGAGTGCGGCGTTGAAGGCTTCATTATCACAGCTCCGCTGCGAAAAGGCAAGGTTTTCACTGGCCAGAACGGCCTCACTGGCAGCATAATTGGGGTACATGCGTTCCCATCCGCGCGGCAAAGTACAGCCGTGGAAGATGCACAGGATGCCATAGTCGTTGGCATCGTACAGAATGTCTTCGTATAACTTCATCGTCTCCTGCTTGTCGCCGCCGAAAAAATCCACTTTTATGCCTTTCACACCAATGCTTTTCATCCACGCCATTTCTTTGCGGCGGGCAATGGTGTTATCCATGATGCCTCTCGGACCTTGGGGAGCGTCGTTCCAGTAACCGTTGGAGTTGTACCACAAATATAGGCTTACGCCTTTGCTTGCCCCGTATTTTGCCAGTTCGGCTATTTTATCCCGCCCGATTTGCGTGTCCCAAAGGGCATCAATCAGAATGGTTTCGTAGCCCATGGCCGCGCTGAAATCAATGTATCGTTTCTGTTCGTCATACACCGTTTTACCGTCCATGCCGATGATCCAGCTCCACGAGCCTTTGGTATATTTGTAAGGTTGCGACGCCGCATAACGGGGTTCTACTACGTCGAAAGGGATGGTTGTTTCGATAATCGGTGCCAGTGTTTCGCCCACTGTAATGGTACGCCACGGTGTTTCGGCAGGAAGCGGAATACCCGGCGCAGAGGTTCCGTTGCCGTTGTTTTCGTCGGGCATCGGAAAACCGATGGTATAAACACCTTCCGAATGACCCATCAGACGACTGCCGCAATAGCGACTGTCCACCCCCGTTTCAGAAATCAACACCCAGCCGTTGGAGTTGACCTTGAAAAGGCACGGAAAGGTATATCCGTTGCCTCTGCCGTTTTCGCCGAGGGTGTCGTCCACCGTATATGGGATTTCGTAGCTTGGCATGGTGCGGGCAAAACCGACCATGGCTTTACTTTGGGCCGACAGAAAGGTGGTGGTTCCTTTCGGAAAGGCAAACCCCGATGCTTCTTCGTTGACAACGCAGGAAAGGGCTCGTTTCTGCGGATAGACTTTGTAGCGGAATGCCACATCGTTGTTGCTCACCCTGAACGTCACCTGAAAGGCATCCGCGCTGTTTTTTGAAAAGACAAATCCCCCTTCGTTGGCCACATAATGCATTTTTCGTTGCTTTATGTTCGGTAACTCATAGGTATTGTCAATCTTCTGAGTGGTTGTTTTTGCATCAACCAGCGCCAGCCCCTCCGTAAAATCACCTACGTTTGTTTTCAGACCAAGCGGCGATTTTTCCAGAAATGTTTTTCCGTTTAATGAAAGGCTATACGCAGGTTTCCCGTTGTCGAGTGATACCGTTACGACCAGTTTTCCGTCAGGACTGCTGATGGTGGACGGGCTGTTTTGCGCATTGGCCCAAAAAGCACTGAACAGTAGAAGCCAAATGGTGTATTTCATAGAAACTGTGTTGATTATTTGTCATTCCGAGGCACGAGGAATCTCAGGCCATTTTATTAATGCTATCGAGTGGGCAATCAGGTAAAGATCCCTCCTTCGTCGGGATGACAAAGGGTTATTTAAACACGTTTTATCGTAAAAGATTACAACTATTACTTCTCTGAAATTTTGTCCTCCATTCGGAAATAATCAAAATCAGCAAAACCGCCCGTGGTTTGGGTCGCGTAGTTGAACAGCCCGAAACGGTAGCCCATAAAATGCGGAATCGTGTACGGCATTTTTAGCGGCTCCCCGATTTTGGTCCACGTTTTACCGTCGAGGCTGTAAAAGAAATGGGCAATGTCGGCGCGGTTTTTGAAATCGCATTCGGCCTTGAGATACACCGTCGTTTTGGTTAACGGAACGCGCTCGATTTCAATGGGTTTACCCGTATTGGCACTGACCATCACAATGGATTTGTTGCCATTGGCCACTTTAACCCCCACCAAACCAAAATTCTTTTGTAACAAACCCAGTCCTGCAAAATCGCCCTCCTTCATGTTGGTGACATCCAGCGCAGCCGACCCCGCCGACTCAGGGCCGAAAGTGCGCTGCGTCAGGGTGTTGCGAGCGAGCACAAACGACGTATCAATCCGTCCCGTTTTTAACCGTAAAAAACCCTTACGCTCAGTCACCGACCAAAGGGCATTGTCAGGGTTGTGGTTCCACTGCCAAACCAACGGCAAGGCCGCTTCACCTTTTTTGCGGGTAAAGTCATCGGAAGCAACAATGTTGGTAATCAATGACTTATTGGCAGGTAAATCAAGCGTTTCGGGGACTTTGCCGTTTTCGCCCAACACAGGCCAGCCGTCTTCCCATTTCACAGGTACCCAATACGGAATCCGTCCGACACCGCCAAAATCACGGAAGAGGTACGCAAACCAACGGCCGTCGGGGGTATCAATCAGGCCGCCCTGCGCCACGCCCAGGTCCTGCAACCCGACACGCCCTTCCCACGGCCCCGTGATTTTATCAGCGCGGTGGATAATCACGGTCCGCATCCCGCCCCGTGGCCAGCAGATATTGAAGAGGTAGTATTTGCCGTTGTGTTTAAACAACTGTGAGCCTTCCGCCCCCAGCATGATGTTGTTGCCCGCAGGCAGACTTGCATTTTCAATCACCACCGTTTCGGTAGTCCCTTCCCGAACCCCCGTAAGGTCGTCGTTCAGTTCAACCAGCTTGAGTTTTCCCGCGCCGTAAATCAAATACGCTTTGTCATTTTCGTCAAAAAACAGCGTATGGTCGTGGTAGGAAGGTTTAAACGAAGCCATTTTCCACGGCCCTTTTTCGATATTTTTTGTTGACCAGATGTAGGTTTTACCCGTCGTCTGGGCAAAGGTGGTGACGTAGTAGGTGCCTTTGTGATAACGCAAACTACTTGCCCACGACCCGCGTCCGTACGTCCCTTTACCGTCGGTGAGGTTCAGGGAAGGGACATTGGCCAGCGTGTCATACACGTAGCCGACCATTTGCCAGTTGACCAAATCGTTCGATTTCATGATGGGCAGCCCCGGACTCATGTGCATGGTGGTGCTGCTCATGTAGTAGGTATTCCCGACCCGAATCATGGCCAAATCTGGTACGTCGGCAAAAATGACGGGGTTGCGGGCTTTCTGAGCAAATGCCTGTGTGGTCAGCAAAAGCCCGAGAATTACCTTAAAAAGGCTATAAAAATTACATTTTAACATACGCTTATAACAATAGTCCGTGTTAATGTGACACAATTTAGTTTACGATTTATCTCGTTATTTTTTTGCTATTTATAGCTTGTTACAGCTTGTTCCAAATTCAGATTTGAAACATTAAATACACTGTAAGCTAAGTTACTTTAACTATTACCCGCAGATTGACGCCGATTGAAAGTCGCAGATGGCGCAGATTAATGACACTATAAAACCCTTTTTCAGCGAAAATCAGCGTTTTTAATTCTGCGGCTTTCTGCGGGTAAAAAAATAAAGCTATTTAGTTTACACTGTATTAAAAGGTAGTGCATCTCTGACGCAAACTACAACCTCTACTTCACCAATCTAATCTGAAAAAACCGTGGCGTCGGCCTGCTGTTTTCGGACGTTATTTTTAGCTTAACAAGCTCTTTATCATCGGTTTTTACTGTAATCACTTTGTCTTTTACTGCGAGCACTTCCGCCGCCTGATCATTGATAAAAATACCCACATCCTCCGTTTTCAGATTTCCCGAAAAATGAATATCGAGCGTTTTGCCCGCCAATCCTTTGTTCTGTAATTGATAGGAAATGTAGGAACGGGTATTGCGCCAGAAACGGCCGTCGTCGTCGTAGCCCGAATCGCTTTTTTCGCCTTTGTACGCATGGTCCACTTCGGGTTGTTGCTCACCGCAATTCACCTTGTCAACCGTGCGGGCTTCGAGGGCAAGCGCCTCCGCTTCCTGCTGACGTTGGGTTGCTTTTTGAGCGTCAAAATCGGCCTGCGTAAAGGTCTGGAAATACATCTGGTAACGCGCATCGTGGATTTCGTAGAACGGTTGCAGCGTCAGCGAATCGAGGATAAAGATCAGATTACCAGCTGGTTTTATCTTTGAAAGATAGGAATCGGTATTGCCAATCAACGTATATGCTTTGTCGATAGGGTAAAGTTTTCCTTTGGTTTCGTGCCCCATGCGGCTGTCGTCGGCAAAAAGGCCCACCAAATCAGCGGTAGAAGTTTTGGCCGCGAGCACAATCGGCCCATGCACAAACGCCGCCCAGTTGGACTGGTCGGGCAGGTATTCCAGATGCGTGGAAGTCGTAAAACGCACCGCCACTTTATCACCCGTTTTCCATTTTCGCTGGATACCGATGTAATGCGAAGGCTGAGTGTTGACAGGATACGGTTGCCCATTGACCAGTACTTCTACGTTTTCAGCCCATTTCGGAGAACGGATTTGCAAGGTAAACGTCTGTGATTTAGCGACTTTCAGTACCAGTTCTGTCTGGTTTTTGTACGGAAACTCCGTGCTTTGGGTTAGCTGAATGTTCTTTTCTTTCCAGTCTAACGTAGAAGGAATAAACAGGTTAACAAACAGGTCATTGGCCGAATGGCTGTAAATCAGTTCGCCGTATTTTGTATGATTTTCGATACCCGAACCTACGCAACACCACATGCTGGTTTCGGGCTGCGAATATACGCGGTAATGATTGGGACGAATGGGCGTAAAGTACACAAAACCACCCTTTTGCGGATGCTGGCTCGACAGAATATGGTTGTAGAGCATCCGTTCGTAAAAGTCAAGATAGCTCGGGTCATTTTTATCCAGAAACAGGGCTTTACTCAGCCGCAGCATGTTAAACGAATTGCAAGTTTCAGGGCCCTGATTCGATTTGAGCATCGAACTGAAATCCGTGGTCGGGTTAAAATGCTCCCGCACGCTGTTTCCGCCAAAAGCAACGCTACGGGTTTGGGAAACATTCTGCCAGAAAAAACGCGCGGCTTCCGACCAGTCTGCATTGCCCGTCAATTGCGCAATTTTCTCAAAACCAATCACTTTCGGAATCTGCGTGTTGGCGTGTAGCCCCGTTAGTTTGTCCTGCTTTTGCAGTAACGGATTCAAAATCGCGCGGTGCGAAATCCGCTGTGCCGTTTCAAGGTATTTTTTCTCTTTTGTCAGGATATACAAGTCGGCAAAAACTTCGTTCATCCCCCCGTGTTCGGTGCGGAGAATTTGTTGAATCTGGTCGTCCGAAAGCGGCTGTATGAGTTCGACAAACCAATTACCCAAACCAACCAATACCTGTTTAGCCTGCTGGTTTCCTGCAAATTCGTAGGCATCCCGCAAGCCTGCAAACAGCTTATGGATGTTGTACAGCGGAACCCACGTATTGTTGAGGCCGAAGCTACTACCGTCGATGTCGCCTTTGTGAATCCGCTCCCAAAATACTTTTCCCTGCGGAATCCCACCTACGTAACCGTTGCCATTTTTGGCCTGACACTTAGCCAGTTGGTCAACCATGTAATCGAGCCGCTTTTTCAGTTCGGCATTGCCTGTCGAGGCATACATCATGGCTAGTGCTGACAGGTAATGCCCGCCGATGTGTCCGTCCAGTCCCGAGCTTTCCCAGTTGCCGTAGCGTTCGGCTTTCAGCGGCAAGCCCGCGTCGATGAGGTACGGTGCCAGCAGTTTGTCAGGGTTCAGCGACAGAATGTACCTGAGGTCAACGTCCTGCGCGTTTTTGAAGGCACCGCTGGTCACCTTTACCTCCTGAAGGGTAAACGGTTGCATCTGTGCCAGCGCTGAAACGCTGAATAGAAAAAGGGCGGCAATATGGGCAAGGAAAGGTTTCAAAACAGAAGCTTTATTAGAATCCTTAGAAAGGTATGAAACCTTTCCAAGGGTACATTATTTCAATACGGCATCATTGCCGCTGTATTTAATCCTTGGAAAGGTTTTGAACCTTTCCAAGGGTCACAGATTTATTTTAAGACAGCATCATTGCCGCTGTATTTCAGGAATTTAAACGAGGCTGAGTTATCTGATTTTTCTCCCGACGAAGTCGCATACAGGCCGTACACACAACCAATAAAACTGTTGGCCACTTTTGTACTCAGGAACTTACCATCCACCTGATCTTTTACCAGTTTCCAGTTCTTCCCGTCGGTCGAGTAATAAAAACTGTAAAGCGCACCTTCTGACTGAATTTTGAAAAACACCTTGGCCGCAGAAGCCTCCAAGGGTAGTTCGGTCACTAACTCAACCGTCTTGTCTTTGCTCTTAAAAAGCTGCACAACCGCTTTGCCGTTACTTATTGATTTGGCCAAAAAGTAGAAATGGCGTTCGTCCTGAAACGTAACCAGTCCCGCTTTTTCGTTATCGGTTTTGGGTGAAAAACTTACTTCCGTTTCGGCAGAACTCGTCAAATGCTGCTGGCGTTTTCCAACAAACGACGGGTTACCTGCTTCCGAAATGGTTTCAGGTTTGAGTTTGAAAGTCAAGCCGTTAGCCTTAGACGTTTTGAACGAACTGCTGTCCACCGTTCTCAGGAAAAGCATCGATAAATCCAGCCCTTTGTCAAAGGTCATGGTGTAGGCAAAATTGCCGTTTTGAGGTAACGCGCCTTTCTGTTTTACCTCTTTTATGTTGGTAGCGTATTTGTATTCAATGGCTTTTTCGCCGTGCTCAATCATCGGCCAATCGTTTACCCACGTGAGCGGAGCAATGAACATTTCGCGGCCTGTGTTGTAAAAATCACCTTCATACGGACGAACGGCCAGAAAAATGGAGTACCAGTTACCATCAGGGCCTTCGATAAACTGCGCGTGCCCCGCCGACGTAATCGGATTCGGACGGTCGGCAGGTAAACCGCGCTGCGTCAGGACGGGGTTGCCCTCAAACGGCACGTACGGCCCCCAAACGTCGCGGCTACGCAAAGCCACCTGCGAGTGATTGACGGACGTTCCGCCCTCGGCACAGTAAAGAATATACCAATCGTTGCGTTTCAAAATGTGTGGACCTTCAATCCAAACTGGTTTTTTGGAAATGTCCACCCCACCGTTTATCAATTGCTTTTGTTCTCCGACGGTTTTTAAATTTTTGTAATCAAACTCATACATTCGCACGGTGCGATGACCCGGATAAAGCGGCTTATTATCAGGCGCATCGCTGTTGTAAACGATATAGGCTTTATCGGTAGCTTCGTCAAAATAAATGGATGGGTCGATTCCCCTGACCTGCGGAAGTTTAACGGGGTTGCTGTACGGCCCCGCTGGATTGGTGGCCGTCACGACAAAGTTGCCATCGTGGTCAATATCCGTACAAGTCACGTAATAAACGCCTTTATAATAAGCGATGGCAGGGGCAAACAACCCGCGCGTCATGCGCTCACCCATAAAATCCATTTGCGACGGACGGCTGATGACATTACCGATTTGTTTCCAGTTTTTCAGGTCGCGGCTGTGCATGATGGGCAGCCCCGGAAAGTACGAAAACGTGGAATGAACCGAGTAATAATCAGGCCCGACTTTGACGATGCTCGGGTCGGGATAAAAACCCGTCAAAATGGGATTATTCAGGGTAACTTTCTGAGCCTGAGCTACAAAACCAAAAGCTACCAAACAAGCAATACAAAAGGTGGTAAGTGCGGTTTTCAACATAGTATAGTTAAGATATTCTGTTAATCAGCTTATTGCGCCACAAAGACGTACGTTTTTCCTGCCTGTGTTGGCAAATCATACAGCACTGTTTCTTTCAACGAAAGCGGGGTCAAACTGGCTTTCGTTGAAAGGACAGGTGCGGGTGTTTTTTGGGTTAGATAGAACATATTCGGATTCTCGCCAGCAGCAGGTTTTAGCCCGCTTCCGTTGGTGAGTTTGAGGCCGTTTGGCGTACGAACGCGCAGGTTGCCGCCCAGTGCCGATTTTATGGTTAGTTTAACGAGTTTGCCGTTTTTCCACTGCATGTCTGTCACCTCAAAACCGCCGATAGCCCGCAAACCGCCCACGCTACCCGCAGGCCAGACATCAGGCAGGGCAGGCAGCAGGTGTACAGCTCCGTCGGTGCTTTGCATGAACATTTCGGTAATGCCCGACGTACAGCCAAAATTCCCGTCAATCTGAAACGGTGGGTGTGCGTCAAACAGGTTATTATAGGTTCCGCCGCCGTCTTTGGTGACGCCTAGTGGGGTTAACTGATTCTGAATGAGGGCGTAGGCGTGGTTACCATCCTGCAACTTTGCCCACCAGTTTACTTTCCAGCCCATGCTCCAGCCCGTTGACACGTCGCCACGGTGAATAAGCGTCGTGCGGGAAGCATTGAACAATTCAGGCGTGCGGTAAGCAGAAATCTGGTTGGACGGAAACAAGCCGTACAGATGCGATACGTGGCGGTGGTGGTCGTTCGGGTCATCCACGTCGTCGAGCCACTCCTGCAACTGACCGTACTGACCTACGTGCATTGGTGCCAGTCGCCCGCGCAATTGTTTAAGGGTATCGGCAAAAGCGGCGTCTTTTTTGAGGATTTCCGACGCCCGAATGACCGTACTAAAGGCATCAAACACAATCTGGTTGTCCATCGTCGTACCCGCATCCAGCGACGAACCATCGTGGGCTTTCGGCGCGTTTTCGGGTGAACTACCCGGGTTGATTACGAGCCATTTATATTTGGGATGTTCAATCAGGAAATCAGCGTAGAAAAGCGCCGCCCCTTTCAAAATGGGGTAAATTTTTGTCAGATAGGTTTTATCACCGCTGTATAGATAATGTTCCCACAAATGCTGGGCAGTCCAGCCGCCGCCACCGAGCCACATTCCCCAGAACGCGCCGTCGATAGCGCCCGTTGCCCGCCAGATGTCGGTATTGTGGTGCGCCATCCAGCCACGGGTATGGTACATTTCGCGCGCCGTTTGCTGACCTGTTTCGGACAACTCCGTTACCATTTTCAAAAACGGTTCGTGCAGCTCCGACAGGTTGGTTTTTTCGGCAGGCCAGTAGTTCATCTGGGCATTGATGTTGATGGTGTATTTGCTGTCCCACGGCGGACGCATACGGTGGTTCCAGATGCCCTGCAAATTGGCGGGTTGCCCCGATTCACCGTTGCCAGATGGCTGTGAAGACGAAATCAACAGGTAGCGGCCGTATTGGTAATAGAGCGTAACCAGCTGGGGATCATTGACTGAACGGAAATTTTTAAGCCGTTCATCCGTCGGGAGCTTCGCGGCTTCCGTGGTGCTGAGGTCAAGTTTTACCCGATTAAAATAACGCTGGTAGGCCGCAACATGCTGGGCCAGCAAACTAGCGTAAGGTTTGGGATAGGCTTTGTTTAAATAACTGTACGCACGGGCTTTTTCATCGCCCGAAACGTCTTTGTAGTTGACGAAATTGGTCGCAATTGAGATATAAATCGTGGCCGACGTAGCGCCTTTTACGGTTAAGCTGGTATCGTTGGCCGCTACTGTACCGCCGTTGGTTTTGAGCTTTGCAATCCCCATATACCTCACCAAACCTTTCACCCCTTCGTGGTCAGAGGTAGTACCCGCGATGGTCAGCTCGTTGCCATTGGCGCTGATAACGGGTTTGGCCTGCGGCGTCGTGTACGAGGCGCGGAATGAAAGCGCATTGGGCTTACTGGCTGTCAACTGCACGACCAACACACGGTCGGGCAACGACGCAAACAGTTCGCGCGTGTAGGTAACGCCGTTGACCGAGTAACTGGTTTTAGCCACCGCCCGCTCAATATCGAGATCGCGGTAGTAGTTCGTATAATTATCGTGGCCGTCGAATGTAAGGTGCAGGCTACCAACGGGCTGAAACATCTGCCCGTGCGATTTTTTGGTAATGATGGTTTTGTTGGCCAACTGCTCGGCTGCTTTTTGTTTACCGTCAAAAATCAGCTGACGGATTTCGGGCAGCGAAGCCCACGCGTCAAGGTTATCGTTGCGGTTAGGGCTTCCCGACCAAACGGTATGCTCATTCAGCTGAATTGTTTCGCGGCCAACGTTCCCATAGACCATTCCCCCCAAGCGCCCATTACCAATGGGCAAGGCATTTTCCCAAACCGTCCCCGAGGGTTTGTTGTACCAGAGTTTGAGGGTTTTCGCTTCCTGAGAGAAGCCCCAATACGGTAAAAACAGCAAATAAACTACAAATAACTTTCTCATTAACAATCAATTATCCACAAAAAATTAATACTATTTATTCCAACCTATTATCACTTTTGCACAAACGTGTCATTTTTACACATTTTTAAGTAAAAAAAGAGGCAAGAGTTATAATTACCTTATAACTACTAAAGACAAAATGCTATATTTTTCTAATAAAAAACACAGAAAATAATTAACACTAAAAAGATGTAAGCGGCAAATGCCACTTACATCTCACTCGTTCCATCTATCTATTATCCTATTTCTCCACTTTTATTTTAGCACAAATACCTACAAAAAGTCAGGGCTAAAGCCCAGCATCACTGTTTTAATCGCTAACTCCAGCCTAAAGGCTGGAGTTAGAACATTTTAAGCAACTATTGGATAACGGCTAACATTGCTTTGACTTAATAACCAGGATTTTGCGGAAATTTAGGCCCTTCCACCGTACGGTCTATTTGCGATTGAGGTATTGGCCGTAAAACATGGAAATCTTTTACGTACGGCCCCGCCTCATTGTTCCAAGCTTTTATACGTCTTACCAAGGTTTTGGTTCGAACCAAGTCGTGGTATCTCATCCATTCACCAAAAAACTCTCTGCTTCTTTCATCCAAGATAAAGTCAATTGTAACATCATCGGCAGTAATCGTCATGGCAGTTGCTGCTGCCGCATTTTGCGCCGCCGTGTTGGTTTTTCGATAAGCAGCTCTTTGACGAACGACATTGAGCAATTCAGCCGCTTTAGCTTTGTTACCCGACATCAAATACGCTTCTGCACCAATCAGATATACTTCAGAAAAACGCGTAATAACCACTGGGCGCGTCGAAGGGTCGTTGAAATTACTACCACGACTCGGATCCATGTGTTTCTTAATAGCAGGATACAAATTGGCATTCCACATGCTCGGAGTAGCTATGATTCCTTTAAAGGGTCTTGTTCCGTTAAATTGCGGGGCACCTACCACTTCATAATCAGTAATCCACACAGCGGTATCAATACCGACTTGCATGGTATAGCCAATACCACGTTTGTTATTAGCGGCTGTCGCAGTATTTGTTACCGCAGTATTGGAAATATACGTCGTGTAGAATGTATTGGCAAATCTTGAGTCAACATCTCTTTTTACAAACGCCTGGTCAAGAAAATAATTTTTGCCTGTGCTTTCTCCCGCTGTTTGTTTCACACTGTTTGGGCGAATACGGGCGTATGGGCGGCCATAGTACGAATCACGGATCATGCCTGAGGTGCCAGAGTTTACCAATACCCCAGAAGCATTTACAAAAGAATTGAGTCCGCTGTTGTTCGGATAGTTCCAGTTGGTAAACCAAGGCGTAAGGTTTTGAGCATCTCCACCACTGGCTCCACCTCCTACGGTATAATAACCAAACTTAGCATCATTTGCGTGATCGCTAACAAACATTGTTTCTTTCCCATAGTCGTTTGCAGGCACAAAAGCATCGCCAAAATCCTGCCAAAGGTCTAAACCATAGGTTCCCTTCGCGGCAATAAGATCATTCGAAATTTTAGCAGCTTCCGCAAAATCTGCCTGCGAATTTGTCAGCCAACCACGGGTCAGGTAGGCTTTTGCCAAGAAAAATAAAGCCACAGGTTTGGTCGCTGCCTTTCCTAAGAATGGAGCGGTTGGTTTATCGGGCAAAGCAGCAGCAGCCTCGGTTAAGTCTTGAATAATCAACTTATATACCTCTGTTGCGGGGTCTCTTTTGGCACTTTGTGATGGAACCGTAATAAATTCAGTACTCAACGGAACATCTCCCCATGTTTGCACCAAATAAAAATACCAGAAAGCTCTCAAAAACTTGGCCTGTGCTAAATATTGTTTTTTTGTTGCTTCTGGCAGATCAATACTCTGTCCATATTTCAATACACCGTTGATGGTATTAATTGCCACAAAAGACGTCCCCCAAGCCGAGCCGAAATTGCTGCTATTGAGACCGTTGTAGGTATGTATCGGCCCGCCGCCGCTGCTGGCACCCTGAATAAATTCGTCGGTACCAGCCTGCATTTCGGAAGAAAACCCTTCGGTTCCCCATTGGTTTCGGATTAGGTTATATACGCCAGCAATCCCACCCAGTACCCCAGCAGAACTATTAAAGTAAGCGGGAACAATTTGCGATTGCGGATGCTCTTCCAATATTTTCCCGCAACTCAAGCAGAATAGTAAGGTAAAAGCAAGGATTGAACTATGTATCTTTTTCATCTTGAATTAAAATTTAAGATTTAAACCCATCGTATATTGACGAACTGGAGGATTGTTTAAGTTGACCGTCACAAAGCGGTTGAAATTGCCTCCTTGAATGGTATTCCCATAACCGTTTCCTTCAGGGTCAACCGCCAATTTGGCTTTTACCAGTGGCGAGTAAAGGATGAAAGGGTTCGTAGCGTTTAGGTAAATGCGGGCAGAAGAAATCCCCAATCTGGTAAGGGCTTTTCCACTGACAGTATAACCTAAGTTGATACTTCTCATTTTGATGAAAGAACCGTCTTGGTACGAAGTAGTAGAAGTAAAGTTACGCACACCACCCCCTGCATCTGGTCGAGGGAAAGCATTGGTTGGGTTTTCTGGGGTCCAGTAATCCATCACCAATTGGTTGGAACGTCCTTGGTTAAGGAATCCAAATCCAGAACCACCACCTGAAGTACCTGATAAATAAGGCACTACTACCTTCATACCCATGCGGGCAAAGGTAACGATAGATAAGTCAAAGCCTTTGTAGTTGAATCTGTTGGTTAGGCCACCTTCCCATTTTGGTTGAAAATTACCAATAATCTTGCGGTCATTGGCATCAATCACCCCATTGTTATCAACGTCTTCCACTCTGATTTCACCTGGAATCTGTACTGGCGACGTTTGTTTTTTCAACGTGCCGTTATCCAAGTCCGCTTGTTGCCAGATACCAATCTTATTGTAGTCGTAAATGACGGTCAACGGTTGACCAACAAACCAGAAGTTTCCTTTGTTGTCTAACTCGGTTGGTGTAGTAAGCTGCGTGATTTTTTCACGGTTAAAGAAATAGGTCACATCGGCGCTCCAATTAAACCCACCCTTATTTCTGAAAATATCAAACGTTAACGAAGATTCAAACCCCTTTCCTTCGGTTCTTCCTAAGTTTTTCAGGGTAGAGTTGGCACCGTTACTTTCTGGAAGGTTGACCGAAAGCAAAATGTCTTTCGTTTTTTGGAAATACACGTCAAATGTGCCCGTTATGCGGTTGTTAAACAAACCAATTTCTAAACCAACATCTGTCTGAGCCGTCGATTGCCAACCCAAATTAGCCGCTGGAAGACTGGTAACGGTATAAGCAAGCACTTGACCTGCGGTTGTTGTTCCAAAGTTGTAATAACCCGTTGAAAGTGCTCCTAACGTAGCATAAGCACCCACGTTACGGTTGCCCGAAATACCCCAACCACCTCTCAATTTTAGGTTAGAGAAAACGGCTAAATCCTTCATAAATGGCTCTTCGATGACATTCCAGCTTAAACCAATGGCGGGGTAATTGAAGTATTGGTTAGCGGGAGACAAGGTCGATGAACCATCTCTACGGAACGTTGCCGTCAAGGTGTATTTATCATTGAACGTATAGTTCAATCGGGCCATGTAAGAAAGCAGACCCGTTTCTGAAAAGGAATTGCCGAAGTCTGTAGGTGCAACGGGCGTTCCAGAAGCCAGCGCAAAATTGGCGGTTTTAATGTAATCAGCAGGAACTCCCCTTACCGTGAATCGACTGCCCAGCGAGTGATTTTTGGTATATTCATAAAGCCCAGTCAAGCCTATTCTATGTTTTCCAATGGTTTTATCATAATACAGCAAATGCTGCATATTTACGTCCCAATACTCCGTATTTCTAATTTCGGCGCTTGATACACTTTGGTCAACGCCTGTATTGACGAATGTATTTGGCGGGCCATAGCCATTAAAACCAGTCTGGCTGTAGTTCAAACCAACGTTGAACCGATACCGAAGTCCATCCAAAATATTGACTTCGGCGTACAAACTATTGAATGTTCTGATGGCACGCTCTCTCGAAAGAATATCGTTGCCGCGAGAAATGAGGGTAAGCGGGCTTACTGCCTGCGCCTCAATGGTTCCGCGTTTAGGATTCAGAAGTACTGTGCCGTCATCATTGTAGGGTTTGATGAGTGGCGATAGACGCACCAACTCCGTCGGAACGCCCCCACCCGCAGGATCATTTCGGTACGTAAGGGTGTTGAGCGTATTTAAGCCTATTTTTACTCGCTTGCCAATTTTTTGATCTATGGTAGCACGGATATTCATACGCTGAAAATTTTGATTCGGCATAATACCCGTTTCATTAAAATAACCAAGGCCCAAGCTGTATTGGGTATTTTCTACCCCACCCTGCAAGCCAAGCTGGTGACTTGTGTTAAAGCCCTGCTTGTACAATAAGTCTTGCCAATTGGTAGAAACGCCTGCGGCGAGGTTGGCCTTTTCTTCTTCTGTGAGTGGATAAGCCGTTGTACCTGCACCTTGGGTGTTCAGTGCTGCCGATTGCTCTTTGAATTTGGCGTACTGCTCGCCGTTCATGACGTTGTATTTGCCCATGATGTTTGTCACGCCGTGATAACCATCATACGTCAACACTGGCTTGCCCGTTTTTCCTCTTTTTGTAGTAACCAAGATTACCCCACCAGCTCCTCTTGAGCCATAAATGGCCGTTGCCGATGCGTCTTTCAAGATTTCAAGATTAGCAATATCGTCTGGATTAATGTCATTCAATCCTCCAAACGGAATCCCATCAACTACTACCAGTGGGCCATCAAGTCCGTCACCGTTACCTGTCGTAAGGGAGCGGTTGCCACGAATACGGATGGTTGCCTGACTACCAGGCGTAGAGCCGTTACTCACAATAGAAACCCCCGCGGCACGGCCTTTGAGCTGGTTCAAAAGGTTGGGAGCAGGTACTTCTTTCAACGTTGCTTCGTTTACGGACACCACCGAACCTGTAATATCTCTTTTGCGCTGCGTACCGTAGCCTACTACCACCACTTCATTGAGGGTCTTGTTGTCGGCCTCTAAACGAATGTTGATGATTTTTTGCGCACCTACTGCTACCTCTTTGCTAACATAGCCGACGTACGAAAAAACCAACACCACGCCGTTGGCATCAGAAAGTGACAGTTTATAGTCGCCGTTGGCATCGGTACTGGTTCCTTTCACCGTCCCTTTTACCTGAATGCTTACGCCTGGTAATCCTTGACCGTCGTCTCCTGTGACACGCCCTGCAATGTCAATTAGCTTGATGTCGGAAACACTCGCTGCTTCCGCAGATTTTTCTTGGGCGGGTGTGGACGGCGCAGGCAGCCGTTTGATCAAAATTTGTTGTCCTACTACTTCGTAAGTAAGGTTGAGCGGGGTCAAAATGTGCTCTAATACGCCAAAAAGCTCTTCATTATTGGCTTGATAAGTGATTTTACGCTTCGATTGTACAACTTCTCGACTAAACAGAAATTGCACTTTTGCTAGTTTCTCAATGCGTTTGATAATCACTTCAGCATCTTGATTCTGGGCCGAAAAACTAATGCGGCGGTTCAAAAACTCTTGCGCTTTGCTATCGTGGGCAAAACTTATTTTGAAAAATAAGAGCACAAGCAAGAACTGAAGACCTGAAATTTTCATAATCCTAATCCAAACGTTGTGTTTAAATAAATGGGAATCCATACATTTGTTCGTTTTGTTGTTTTTTGGTAGAAATGACAAAAACAATTGCTCGCCTTAACGGCTAAATGTGTCTGGTAAACACATTTCAGAGTAGTACTAGCGATAGTGTTGGGAGCACTATCGCTTTTCTTTTTTGGGGAAAAGGAAAGTGATAGAATCTAACTCATACGTTTTAATAGATAGGTTAAAGAAAGAATGAACAACAACTAATTACAGCCTTGGCTGTGAATAATCACTTTATCATCAACGACTTCATAGGTTGCTTCAATGGTAAGACAGATTAATCGGATTTTTTCAAGAAATGGTACATCATTAAGTTGCCCCGTAAACGTACATGATCGTAGTTTTTCGTGGTCGTACTGAATCGGAAGGTGATATGCTTCTTGCAATTGGCTAAAAATTTCCGAAACGGGCGCAAACTCATACGTAAACTGTTGATTGACGATGGCTGCGGGGTTTTCGGCTACATTATCACTCGTTTTTTGAATGACTTCATTGGTTTTGGTGACAATACTCAGTTCCTGGTGTTCAGTCAAAAAAGTAGGTTTATTGGGTGCTGCCACCGACGTAACCGCCACTTTTCCCGATTTTACTTTTACCAACGCCACGGTTTCTCCTTCAAAAGAACGCACTTGAAAACTCGTCCCTAACACTTTGGTAGTGAGACTATTGGTATAAACAAAAAATGGTTTTTGGGCATCTTTGGCTACTTCAAAAAAGCCTTCGCCTTGCAAAAACACTTCTCGTTTGGTCTTACTTATTACTTTCCGAAAACGCACCCTACTTCCCTGCGACAATACGACCGACGAATTATCGGGCAATAAAACCACCATTGGCTGCTGACTCGTATTATTTACCAACGTCCACTTTCCTTCCTCCAATGCCTTTTCTTCACTTCTGGACGTTAAGGTAACCTCTTGCGGCTTAGGCAGGAATTGGTACCAAGTGGCAAGTCCAATAACAATCGCCGCCGCTACCCAGCGTACCCATGTCCAGCCCAGTAATGGTTTGATATTATCGAAAGATTCATCGGGAATTGAGGCCAAAATTTGGTCTGCCTTTAGGGCTACGTCGTCGTCCGTGAGATTATCCTCTTTACCTTCAATCAGTAAGAAAGCTGCAACGGCCTGTTCGTACAAATCTCTTTTTTCGGGATACACTTGAAGCCATTCTTCCCAAAACCAACGGTCTTCCCGACGTCTCTCCTTCATCCATCGTTGGAAGACCTCATCGTCGAGCAGTTCGGTAACAGAATGGGGATTGGGAAATGATTTCATTTGGTACTTTTCTACTATTTTTAATGATAGTATGAAGATACCCAAACGAGATACCCTAATGAAAGTTAAATTTTTTTTAGAGGAAAAGACAAATGAGCCAATAAAGGGGAGCAACCAACCAACGGCTACGCAATTTGGTCAGTGCTTTTTGTAGAAAATTAGAAACCGACTGACGGTTGACATTCATCGTTTCGGCAATTTCTGCCACCGACAGGTTTTCGTAGTACTTTAAATATAGCGCTTCGCGTTCGCGGGCAGGGAGCGTATCTAATTGTCTTTTGAGTTCATTGATTTGAAACAAAGCCACTTCTTCCTGAATTAGCAGCGTTTCAGCATCTATTTCTTTCGGCAAAGCCGTGTCCCAATCAGGTTCTTGGTGGGTAAAATGTTTTTCAATCCGTAAAAACTGAATAATATGGCTCCGCAACGATTTCAGCAGATAATGTTTGACCGAACAGGTGTCATTGATTTGAAGCCGATTTTGCCACAGTTGCAAAAATAAATCCTGAATACAATCCTCGACCGCCGCTTCATCAATCATAAACTTTAGACCATAGCGCCGCAACGTACGATAATAACGCTCGACAATTATGCCAAGCGCCTGCTTATCGCCTTCCCGATAGGATTTCCATAACACTTGGTCCTGTATTTGTGACGTCATACAACTAGGTGCAATATAACCAAACAAAGAAATTTTGTGAATAGTCTAACAAATGTAATAAACTTTACAATCTTATGGTACTATTTACAATAAGATATTTTTTTCTAGAAAATAAATTGGTAAAAAATACCATTACTACATATAGTATAATGAACCATAAGCTTTCTTTCAATTGAAACAACTACACAATTTAGGGTTAGAGGGTGGAAAAATACTAAGTTGGGTAGCGGTAAGCTTTTAGGACACATTTAACCTATGCTTTTGCCATGGGCTTTTTACCGAAGCCCATGTTTTTTTCTCATTTTTAACGGATAAGCTCCATGACTTCTAACAATCAGCGACTTTCAATTCTCGAGAAAATTGGTTACAGCCTTGGCGATTTGGCCGCCAACCTAATTTTTCAAACCCTAATGACATTTTTGGCGTACTTCTACACCGATGTCTACAAGATACCTGCTGGAACAGCGAGTGTCATCATTTTTGTAGGAGGAATTTTAGGGGCATTTTTCAATGTTTTGATGGGGCTCATTGCCGACCGTACCAATACTCGTTGGGGTAAATTTCGTCCTTGGATTATCTGGACCTCACTACCGTTTGGCGTGATTTCACTGTTAGCTTTTTCAACCCCAGACTTGGGTGAAACTGGCAAAGTCATCTATGCCTTAACCACCTATTTGCTGCTTGTGATTGTGTATTCAGCCAACAACTTGCCTTATTCAGCACTCAGTGGGGTCATAACGGGCGACATGAAAGAACGAAATAGTCTTTCGTCGTATCGGTTTGTGGCAGTGATGGTCGCTCAGTTTATCATTCAGTCGTTGTTGTTGCCATTGGCCTTATCACTCGGACACGGCGATAAAGCCGTTGGTTTCGAGAAGGTGATGCTCTTTTTTGCCATTGTCGGCGTTATTTGTTTTTGGATCACCTTCCTTACTACCAAAGAGCGTATCGTCCCAGCCACCGAAGAAAAGTCGTCCATTAAGCAGGATTTAACCGACCTTGCCAAAAACAGACCGTGGGTAATCATGCTGGTGGTCACGATATTAATCTTTGTTACGCTAGCCCTGAAAGGCGGGATGTACATTTATTATTTCAAGTATTATCTTGACCCAACCGCCCAAGCCAACTATTTGGAATCTATCGGGTTCAACCGCTTCATTCAGGGAGTTAACGAGACAATTACGGGCCTAGGATTAGGGAAATTTGAATGGCCAGAAGATGCCCCTACTTCTGCCAACAGCGTCTTTAATGCGGGCGGTATCATTTTTATGATTGTCGGTATTTTATTCTCCAAACCGTTGGCAGACCGTTTTGGGAAACGTAACATTTTCGGAATCTTCCTGACCTTATCGGCGGTCTGTCTGTTGATGTTTAATTTTTACTCCAAAACCAGCATCGGGGTTGTCTTTTTTACCCAAATTCTCCACGGATTCACGTACGGGGTCACGATTCCGTTGCTTTGGGCCATGATTGCCGACGTTGCAGATTATTCGGAGTGGAAAAACAATCGCCGCGCTACGGCCATTATATTTTCGGCTATGATTTTTGGGCTCAAGGCGGGGCTGAGTATTGGTGGCTCGCTCGGAGCGGGAATTTTGTCAAATTACGGCTACGTAGCCGAGCAAGCCCAACAAACCGTTGCCGCCGTCAATGGTATCAAAATGGCCGTGAGTATTTATCCAGGATTGATATTTATCGTCGGCGCAGTCCTACTATTTTGGTACGAAATCAACAAAGCGCTTGAAGTACGGATTGAAGCCGATTTACGCGAAAAACGCCAGCGGTAGGTATTAGACTTCTCCTTCGTCGAAGTGACAAGTTTGCCGAAGCGACAAAAAAATAAAAAGCAATTAACCCAAAAATAAAAAAATGCCCGAAGATAGTATATCGCACATTGATTTTGAGAAACTTAACGAACGAGCAATTTCGCAACCGTTGGTTTCGCATTTGTTTACGGCCGACCCATCGGCACACGTTTTTGACGGGAAAATTTACATTTATCCTTCCCACGACATCGACGCAGGCATTCCGTTTAATGACAACGGCGACCATTTTGGCATGGAAGATTACCACGTTTTTTCGATGGAATCAGTGAATAGTGAAGTGATTGACCACGGGGTGGCGCTGCACGTAAACGATGTTCCGTGGGCAGAACAGCAGTTGTGGGCGCCCGATGCTGCGCACAAAGACGGGCGCTATTACCTTTTTTTCCCTGCCAAAAACCACGAAGGAATTTTTCAAATTGGGGTGGCCATTTCAAACTCTCCGACGGGGCCTTTTGTGGCCGAAAAATCACCAATAAAAGGCAGTTACAGCATTGACCCTGCGGTATTTGAAGACACCGATGGAAGTTATTATTTGTACTTTGGTGGGATTTGGGGGGGACAATTACAAAAGTACCGCGACAACGTCTATGACGCTCAAAATCAAGAACCATTAGCCCACGAAACGGCCCTTTGTCCAAAAATTGCCAAGCTAACCGATGATTTATTGGAGTTAGCCGAAAGCCCACTGGACGTAGAAATTCTGGATGAAGCAGGAAATTTGTTGTTGGCTGGCGACAATGACCGTCGCTTTTTTGAAGCGCCTTGGCTACACCACTACAATGGCAAGTATTATTTCTCGTATTCGACGGGCGACACCCACTTTATTTGTTATGCCACAGGTAGCTCTCCTTACGGTCCTTTTACCTACCAAGGGCGTATTTTGAACCCCGTTGTGGGCTGGACTTCCCACCACTCCATTTGCGAAGTCAACGGAAAATGGTATTTATTTTACCACGATTCAAGTTTGTCCGAAGGAGTAACGCACCTCAGAAGCATCAAAATGACAGAAATTTCGTATGATGCCGATGGTAAAATTCAAACGATTGAGCCATACACTCGGTCAGACGACAGTCAGACCGAAAAACAATAGGAATAGCCTGAAGTAAGACAATCTGCCCGCAAGGTACACGATCTGACTACCGTCTGAGTGTGTACTAAGTCAGACGGTAGTCAGACGATATGTCAGCAAGGTACTCGGTCTGACTATCGTCTGACCGAGGGGTTACACTTCAAACGTAAAACCCTTCGCCAGCAGCTTGTTATACACATTTTCGTCGAACCTATAGAGCGTGGCGGCGCGGTGCGATACGTCTTGTTGACGTTCTTGGGTGTCCACCAATAGGTTCATTTTCAGAAACTTCTTTCTAAAATTCGATTTGTCGAGTTTTTGTCCCAGAATCGCTTCGTACAATTCAAGCAGTTGCAACAAGGTAAATTTTGTGGGAAGCAAATTAAACCCAATAGGCTCATGCTGGATTTTATGCTTCAGAAAGTCTAAACAATCCTGAAAAATCAGGTGGTGGTCAAACGCCATCTGGGGGATTTCCTGAATTTTAAACCAAGAAACGTCTGCTTCGGTAGGCCCTGGGTGAAGTTCAAACTTCTCAATATTCACCAAAGCATAATACGCAATCGTAATGACACGACGATTTGGGAAACGGCGCACTTGGCCGAAGGTCTTAAACTGCTCTAAATAAATATTTTCCACGGACGTCTGCGACGACAAAATTCGACTGGCGGCTTCGTCGATGCTTTCATTGTATTTTATCCAACTGCCTGGCAATGCCCACTGCCCCAACGTAGGGCCGATACCGTGCTTGACCAAAAGAATAGAAAGTTGAGCGTCCTTAAATCCGAAAATAAGGCAATCAATAGATAATGCGTCTATAATGTCGTCAGTGAAGTTCAAGAGGAATGTTAATTTTATTTTACAGCCCTATCGCTGGGCAAACGTAGGAGTAAAGATAGTACGTCAAATTGATAACATTCTCTTAATTTCTCTTGTTTTATTTTTGAAGAAAATAAAAGTGCGTTTGATAGGCCACTTCACCCATAAAAACGTATTAAATCCACATCCGTAACTTTTCTAACTTAACATAAAATTATGACGAACAAATCTATTTTGTATTTCGCGTTCTTCTTCTTCATTGGATTGATTGCCCAAGCTCAAGAGCTAAAATTCCGCGCCGACAGTACTTTCCGCATTGTTCAATTTACTGACCTCCACTACAAAGCTGGGGCAGAACCTTCTAAAAAATCCATCTCTATGATGCGCGCCACCCTCGACGAGCAAAAACCTGACTTGGTGGTATTTACGGGAGATGTGGTAGTGAGTGCTCCCACCAAGCAGGGCTGGGATGAAGTATTAGAAGTCGTTATTTCTCGCAAAATCCCTTACATCGTTACGTTGGGAAACCATGATGATGAAAGTGAAATGAAACGAGCTGAAGTAGCCGCCTACGTATCGACCAAGCCTTACTTAGTCAACAAAACTGCTTCTATGGCAGGAGTAGAAGGCTTTTTGAATGCGGGGATTACTGTCAAGGGGAAATCAGGCGGAAATGCGGCTATTTTATATGCAATGGATTCGCACGCTTATTCTAAAATAAAAAGAGTAGATGGGTACGGCTGGTTTGGCCATAATCAGATAGATTGGTTTCGCAAGACTAGCGCCAAGTTCAAGGAAGCCCAAAAAGACACCCTTCCTGCTTTGGCGTTTTTTCACATTCCCCTTCCTGAGTATCGAATGGCTTTTGACAACATTAAAAACCGTCGTCGTGGCGTGCGTTACGAAAACGAATGCCCTGCGAGTATTAATTCAGGAATGTTCACCGCGATGGTGGAATCAGGCGATGTGTTAGGAACATTTGTAGGTCACGACCACGTCAATGATTATTTGGTAGAATATTACGGAATCGCCCTGACGTACGGTTGTTTTTCTGGCAGCGAAAATACGTATCTACGCACCAAAAATGGAGCTCGCATCATTGAGTTAAAAGAAGGGAAAAGACAATTTTCGACCTTTATTCGAGAGTTCGACGGAGCGGTTTTATACCCTGTTACTTTTCCATTCGTTACCAAAAAATAATACATAAAAAGGCAAAGGCTGCTATCAAACAGCCTTTGCCTTATCCCTACTGTACTTTTATCACCTTCAACGTCGTCTCTTGCTCCGCACGCAGAATCTTCAAGAAATACAATCCATTGGCAAGTGAACTAACCCCAAACTCTTCGTGATGTGTGTTGGTTTCTGGAATGAATTTGCGCTGTAATAGTTCTCTCCCCGACGCATCCATTAACGTAGCTTGCACGTCTTGACCTTTGCTATCAATCACTTGGAGGCGAAGAATGTTCGTGACGGGGTTGGGGTGGACAAATAGCCCCCTAGGAATAATTGCTCCTTGCTCTCCAACAACCGCTGCCTGCTGACCGCTATCCGCTGTTCTCGCCGCTCCCACGCCTACTCCGTCTTTCGACTGGATTCTAAACCAGTATTCCTGGTACGCCAACACGTTACCTTGCGGCTTCCGCGTTGAAGGGTAAATACTCCCCCAACCTTTCTGATCCCAATAGCGTACGCCTAACTTGTACAAGCCCTTCGGTAAACCTGCATCGTAGACATTACCACCAGTACCATTGTCTTGATAAAAACCGTAGGCGGGATGATTTTGCGCGTACAACTCCGTCCAGCCTTCACGATTCGCATACATAAAATACGGTGCATTGTTCTCATGCGTGTTAAACGACTGTGGTACCCCCGTCTCGGGCGTCGCTAACAAGTCAAATGTCAACGAACCATCCGTCCCCAATGCACACGCATCCACGTTAATCGTCCAATAACGGGGCGCGGTTTTATTCACATTCTCTACATAATACAACGTCGGATTCACCTGCGTACTTTGCGCTAATTCGGGGCCGCCGTCCCGCGTGATGAACTGACTGCTCCACGCATTGGGGTCATTTACCTTCACACCCGACTTGCTTTCTCCTACGTTTATCATCGTCACTACAAACGCGTTCCAGTTCACATCTTTCCGTGCACTCTCTGCACTCTGACAGCCGCCCGAAAAAATACACTTCGCCCAGTACGTCTGCTTCATCACGTTGTTGAATGACACCTCAAAACTCGGCGTCGTTACCCCTGTACTCCACGACGTTGTACTACCCGAAGGACAATTGGCCGAAATCGTCACACTCGTCCCTGCACATACTACCTCTGAACTCACACTCACCACGGGGGCTACCCCCACGGGTATCACCGTGTAAGTCACCACGTTGCTCTTCTCACTCAAACAACCCCCGCCCGCTTGGCAACGTACATAATACGACGTCGTTTCAGCAGGAGTTTGGCTCGGCAAAGTGGGTAACGCCACGTTCGTCGAGGCATTGTACCACACGGTCGTTAAGCTTCCGCAACTGGCCGTACCGCTAAATACCACAGGTGTTCCGCAACCACTCGTTACGTTCAAGTTCGCCACGGGTACCTGACCTAACCCATTCGTAAGCTTCAACCGCATTACCCCCGATTCTGACTCAATGCACGAAGCCGTTCCATCTGATTTGCGACAACGAACGCGGTAATTGTGAAACTGACCGTCCACCAACTGCGTCGGAACGACACTACTGTAATCTCCCCCGTCAACCGAGTAAAGTAGGAATTCGCCTGCACCACAAGTCGCATTGAAAATGAGGACGTCGCCTTCGATATTGCACACCTCTTTGCTTTCTCCTTCCTTTACCGTGACGCCATCAGCTACCAACGCTACCTGTTGAGGCGTCGATGCACGGTAGTTGATTTGAACCATAATCGGACTTGTGTAAGTCACGGGACAGCTCGCATCACAAGCTGCTTGGTAGCGGTAAGGTTGATTATTGGAGGGCTGGGTAATTGGTATACTGGTAGACCATTCGCTCCATGCGCCACCACCTACTTGCACTCGCCACACGGGGGTTCCCACCACGCAGCCCCTCGTCACGCCAAACTCTAAAC
>Ga0209570_1000418_pt1 | contig 52806 bp, 45 predicted proteins | sample EBPBio172007_DNA_FD_185861 | JGI IMG/M metagenome (GOLD analysis project Ga0209570, IMG submission 185861) | Wastewater treatment Type I Accumulibacter community from EBPR Bioreactor in Madison, WI, USA - Reactor 1_9/17/2007_ DNA (SPAdes)... | ecosystem: Engineered > Bioreactor > EBPR >... | reverse complement strand
GTGCCTAAAATGACGCACTGGATGACGATCCAGAGGATGAGTGTATCGCCCATGGCGCCTGTGGCATACTCCCACCATTTATGCTTTAGGAGTGCCAATACACCTGCCATCACATTTCCGAATCCAAGCACGATCATCAGAAATAATCCAGGAATAAGGAAGTTATCAAAGAGGCCGTTTTTAAGCATTTCCGCGGGTGCGCCTAACGGATTTAGTGGATTAGAAACGGCGGCATAACCACCTGCGATTGCACCGATACCGATAAACAGGTGCAGACAAATGGCGAGAATTCTCAGTAGTTTAGTGTGTGGCATGGCAGACTCCTTATCATCATTATGGGTGGTTTCAAGAATAGCATACATCCTGGCCTGTAAACGTCAATAGGGAACTTGATTATGCTTAAAAATTTTAAACGTTACATAATTTGTTGAACAAGCCTTGACTCTAAATCGTGATTCCGTTATTCTAAGTATAGAATTAAATATACAACTGATATATCACAAGAATACATGAGTGAGGTGTGATGATGATTGAAGTCAGATGGCACGGACGCGGTGGCCAAGGAAGCTTTACAGTGGCCCGTTTGTTAGGTTTAGCTGCCTCGGTTTATGGCGGTAAATACGCACAGGCATTTCCATCCTTTGGTCCTGAAAGACGTGGTGCTCCAGTTTTAGGCTTTACACGTATTGATGACGTAAAAATTGGAGATAGAAGTGAGCTAGATGGTTGCGATTATGTCGTAGTATTAGATGAAACCCTGTGGGGAAACGATGTGCTTAGTGGATTAAAGGACGATTCTATAGTGATTATCAACACGAAGGATGAAACCAAGTATAAAAGTGAATCGTCACATCGCATAATCGCCATCGATGCGACTCAGCTAGCACTTGATTATCTCGGAATCCCCATCACCAATACGGCGATGCTGGGAGCTTTAGTGGGGGCTTCTAAAATCGTGGATCCCGCACACTGTATCGATGCCATACGCGCGAGTATGGCACCTAAAATTGCTGAGAAGAACGTTCAGCTTTTTAATCATGTGGTTGGGGAGGTAGACCGCTGTGAATAAACCTAAGATGAGATCCTTTACGGAACCTAAAACAGTCACTGACTATCCGCTGGGAGCAACTTGCCCAAGTGATCATATCACCAGCATCAATGCCGGATGGCGTACGTATCGTCCGGTTATCGATCAGGACAAATGTGTCTTATGCATGCGATGCTTCCTGGTTTGTCCAGACGGTGTCATCGACAAGTCGTCAGACCGTTTAGAAATAGATTATGATTTTTGCAAAGGCTGTGGCGTCTGTGCCTATGAGTGCAAGCCTAAAGCCATAAATATGGTGAAGGAGGCTGAATTCAATGGCTAGAAAATTCATTAGCGGAAACGATGCTGTTGCAGAGGGCGTTAGACTTGCCAGACCACACGTCATTTCAGCATATCCTATTACCCCACAAACCATCGTCGTAGAACGACTTTCAGACTTTTGTGAAGACGGCTCATTAAAAGCCATTTACATGCACGTGGAATCGGAGCATAGTGCACTTGCTGCCGCCATGGGTGTCAGCTCAGTGGGCGCTCGCGCATTTACGGCCACTTCTTCACAAGGGCTTTTATACATGGCAGAGAATCTGCCTTATGCCAGCGGCGCGCGTATGCCTATCGTCATGATGAATGCAAACCGTGCTCTGGCGACGCCGTGGAATATCTATGGCGATCAAATGGATTCCATGTTTTTACTGAATGCCGGTTGGATTCAGGTCTATGTGGAAGACGCGCAGGAAGCGCTGGACATGATGATTCAGTCTTATAAAATTGCCGAAGACCCACGTGTGATGACCCCATTTATGGTGAACCTGGATGGTTTCGTACTGACACATACCTACGAAGTAGTGGATGTACCTGAGCAGGAGCTGGTGGATGCGTATTTGCCACCACTTAAGCTGGCAGAAAACATGATGTCTCTGGAAGCACCTAAGAGCCTCTGTATCACTGCGGGAAATAACTTCAACATGGAATTTAAAATCAAGCAAAATGAAGAGATGAATGCGTCCACAGCGATAATTGAGGAAGTGGATGCGTCTTTTGCAGAAGTGTTCGGAAGAAAGTATCATGGTCTTTTGGAAGCGATTGCTTGTGACGATGCCGAGGTAATCCTAATCACCACAGGAAGTGTCACCGGTACGAGCAGAATGATCATAGAAGAATATCGAAATAAGGGGCATAAAGTGGGCCTTATTAAGCTCAGATACCTTAGACCATTCCCAACAGAAGCGCTTGCTAAGGTCTTAAAGGATGCGAAAGCAGTGGGTGTCGTGGATAAAAATATTTCGTTCGGCTATGAAGGAACGATTTTCACGAATGTCAATTCTGCAATTCTTCAAAGCGGCCTTACACCGAAGGTGCATAACTTTATCTGCGGGCTAGGTGGGCGTGATGTAACGAAGGAAAACATTCGCGAGATGCTGGATGCCTTATTATCGTCAGCTGCCGGTGAATCCTGCGAGAAAATTCACTACATGAATGTGAGGTGCGCGCTATGATGCCTAAAATCACTGCTAAAAATCTAACCAATGATGAGCTTTTCTACGGACATAAAGCGTGTGGCGGTTGTGGCGAGAGCCTCGCTGTAAGATTGGCCATGAAAATTTTAGGCGAACGCACCTTTGCATCCTTACCGGCAGGCTGTATGTCGGCAGTGTCCTTTATCTATCCAAACATGGCGTTTAAAACGAACGCCATCATCACACCTTTTGCTTCGACTGGCGCAGTAGCGGCAGGTGTGGCAGCAGGCTTAAAGGCACTAGGCATCGAAAATACCTATTCCGTGGGCTTCGCAGGAGATGGCGGAACAGCCGACATCGGTCTCCAGGCGCTTTCAGGGGCCATCGACCGCGGTGACCAAATCATCTATTTCTGTAACGATAATGAAGCATATATGAACACGGGAATTCAAAAAAGTGGTCTAACGCCTTACGGCACACGCACTACCACATCACCTGCAGGAGAAAACCTTCCAGGCTCCGTTACGACGAAGAAGAACATGTTCGAAATCGTAGCAGCACATGACATCGCATATGCGGCCACTGCCAGCGTGGGATACCTCGAAGACTATATGATGAAGGTGGAAAAGGCGAAATCTGTAAAGGGCACCTCCTATATCCACATCCTGGCACCCTGCCCAACGGGTTGGGGAACGCCGAGCGAGATCACCATCTCACTGGCGAAGGAAGCGGTCGACTGTGGACTTTGGTACCTCGCCGAGTATGAAAACGGGGAGTTCAAGCTGAATAAAGATCCTAAAGCATTTACCCCTGTGGCGGACTACGTTAAGAAACAAGGCAGGTTCAAGCACCTTACTGAAACGGATATCGAGCATCTTGAAACCCAGCGCGATAAAAAGTGGCTGAAGATGAGACGCGATTGGAATAAGTAAATGAATGCCGCATAATATTAACACGGCGCATAATATTAACACAGCGCATAAAACGGGCCTAAGGAGAACGCTTCCTTAGGCCCGTTTTTAGTTAAAGCACGACACTTGCGAGTGCATCGAGCGCCTCGCGATTTTTAATGAGGTATTCACGACCTGATTTTTCCAGATATCCTTCGAGCTGAAAGTGCTGTAGGGTGTATAGAAGATGTCGATAGCTAACCGACAAATACTCAGAGGCTTCGGTGTGAGGCTCGTTATAGACGCCGCCGTGTTCTGTGGAAAGGATAAATGCGGCAAACCTGTTTTCAAAGGGATGCGCGTAGCTTTTTGCCACGATTTCTGCCCTGTGTCTTGCCTTTTGCGCCAGAATTTGGCTCATGGATTTGAGAAAGACCACGTCGTTCATGAGGTGCTGTTTACACGCCTCTCTGGGAAGCGCCAGACAAACACAATTCTCGATGGCTTCAACGCCTTTTGAGACCACATCGATTTCCAGAAGCTCCATTTCGCCGATAAAAGTTGGGGCTTCTGCGATATGGAGCAACGAACGCTGCCCGCTAAGATGGGTCATATAGACTTTTGCTCTGCCGCTCACGAGGTAATAAAGGTAAAACGCCTCACCACCTTCTTTATAAAGCGATTCCTTTTTTAAAAAGCTATGTATTTCCAAGTAGGGCAGTAAATCGCATGAAAACAGTTGATCGAAGCCCGTTTTATTGATCCAGTAGTGGATGGTTTTTTCATCTTTGTTAATTTGCATAAATCCTCCGAATATGTGCTATATCTCATATGATATCAGAAAAAGTTATGGTATGCTTATACAAAAGCATTTATATGATAAAAGTGAGGAAATTATGACGAAGAGAGAACATTTTACCTATGCAGGCGTCTGGCTTCAAGCGGTCCACTGGACGGCGTTCTGCAGCTTATATAGCTTTGCCGCTGTATTTTTAAAAGGAATGGGCATACAAAGTGGCGGTGTAGGACTCATACTCGCGGTCGCATCGCTGGCTGCGGTGTTTATTCAGCCAGCCACGGGTGCCTGGATTGATCGGGGGCCAGCAAAACGGCTTAAGTTCGCCTCTAAAACCATCGTAGGGATTACACTTGCTGCCACCTTGGTGTTAATTCCATTACAGTCCATCGCCCATTTACCATCAGTGGGAATCTACCTAATTTCACTAATCGGTATCGTTATCCTTCAGCCCTTATTCAGCGCTCTGATTATCCGTCTCACAGATGTGGGGGCATCCGTAAGCTTCGGCATCGCGCGTGCTTTTGGTTCTTTGTCCTTTGCACTAGGCTCCTCAGTGATCGGCGTAGTGGTGTCAGAGACCAGCGCTAAAAGCTTACCGTTTATAACGGCTGGCTTATTAACGCTTCTGTTCATCATCGTATCGCGGTTTCCAGAGGTGAAATCAACCCATGACCAACCTGACGTGGAACTGGAAAACGTGTTTACGGAATCCTTTTTTAAAAAATACCGCGGGTTTTTAGAAATCGTCTTAGGCATCGCCTTTGTGTTCGTGTTCCATACGGTGGCCAATGTTTTCCTCGTGCGCATCATAGAAAATGCAGGTGGTAACGAGACCAATTTCGGCTTTGCACTGACTTTGATGGCTGCTGTGGAAATTCCAGTAATGCTGTTTTCGAAACCACTCATCGCACGATTTGGCACGGTAAAGCTCTTTACATTTGCCATGGTCTTTTATGTGGTGCGCAGCGTGGCATTGGCACTGGCTGGAAATCTTATGGCCATCTACTTTGCACAGGTATTGCAGGCGTTCTGTTTTGCACTTTATATCCCGATATCCGTCGCCTACGTAAACGAGAGGATGCATGGTCAGGATAAGGTGAAAGGGCAAACGGCAATCGTCAGCGCCACGACTTTGGGCGGCGTCATCGGCAGTGTGGGTGGTGGATTCATCATCGATACCTTTGGCGTGACTCAGATGCTTTACGGTGCCGCTGGCTCAGCGCTTATCGGTGCAATTCTGGTCATCCTGGGACTATATAAAAAAAATAACCCCTTGCAATTTTCGAAGGAAGCGTTAAAATAGTAATAACATCGAAAAAAGCATCGATATCTATAGAAGCATTGATATCGTGTGAAGCATTAAGATTTTGCTAAGATCAAAGCCATGATTGGAAAGCGCTATAGAGAGCTGGTGGGTGGTGCAAGCCAGTGCGTAGACAATCGGTCCACTTTGGGAGCAATCGGCGACGAGTCGAAGGGACTGCCCTATACAGCAGATACGAGATGGCAGAGGCGATAAGCCCTGCAATTTGGGTGGCAACGCGGATCTTCCGTCCCATGATTTGGGATTGGAAGATTTTTTGTTTTCGGAAAAGGCAACTTTTCCATAACGGTCAAGAATCCCTGAAGAAAAAATGCAAAAAAAATAAAGACACAGGAGGCGTCACATGTTAGACATTAGGCTATTTAGAACGAACCCAGAGCTCATCAAGGAAAACATCAAGAAGAAATTCCAAGATCACAAGCTTGAAATGGTCGACGAAGTCGTTGCCATGGACACAGAGTTTAGAGCGGCTAAGACCAGAGGCGACGAAGTACGCGCGCTTAAAAATGCAGCAAGTAAGGAAATCGGTGGTTTCATGGCCAAGGGCATGAAGGAAGAAGCCGAAGCGACGAAAGCAAAGGTTGCTGCGCTTAATAAGGAGCTCGAAGATTTAGAGACACGTGAAGCAGAGCTCACAGTGAAAATCAGGGAGCGTTTAATGGTCATCCCAAATATCATCGATCCTACAGTGCCTATCGGTAAGGATGACAGTGAAAACGTCGAGGTTGAAAAGTTTGGTGAGCCACTCGTTCCAGATTTCGAAGTGCCTTACCATGTGGAAATCATGGAAAAACTTAAAGGAATCGATTTGGAGAGCGCCCGTAAAACCAGCGGAAACGGCTTCTATTATTTAAAAGGTGATATCGCGAGACTTCACTCAGGCATCTTATCTTATGCGCGCGACTTCATGATCGACCGCGGTTTCGAGTATTACATCCCGCCGTTTATGATTCGCAGCGAAGTGGTTACTGGCGTTATGAGCTTCACTGAAATGGAAAACATGATGTACAAAATTGAAGGGGAGGACCTTTACCTGATCGGGACATCTGAGCACTCTATGATCGGAAAATTCATCGATACCCTCGTGGATGAAGAAGAGCTCCCACAAGCCCTTACCAGCTATTCACCTTGCTTTAGAAAAGAAGTGGGTGCACACGGTATCGAGGAACGTGGTGTCTACCGTATCCACCAGTTTGAAAAGCAAGAGATGATCGTGGTCTGTAAACCGGAGGAAAGCCCAGAGTGGTTCGAAAAACTCTATAACAACACCATCGACTTCTTCCGCACCTTAGACATCCCCGTAAGAGCCCTTGAGTGCTGCTCAGGCGATCTCGCCGATCTTAAAGTAAAGAGCATCGACGTGGAAGCATGGTCACCACGCCAGCAAAAATACTTCGAAGTCGGTAGCTGCTCAAATCTCGGCGACGCTCAAGCGCGCAGACTCGGCATCCGCATCCGTAACAAAGAGCAAGGCAACTACTTCGCCCACACCCTGAACAACACCGTGGTAGCTCCACCTCGCATGCTGATCGCCTTCCTGGAAAACAACCTCCAAGCAGACGGCACCGTGAGAATCCCTGAACCTCTCCGCATGTACATGGGCGGTAAGACGCAGATTGGTTAATTACCCCGTTTTCGAACGTTTGATGCGAAAATTATTTTTGATGTGACTTAGTTCGATTCCCCTTCACAGTCCATCGTTACGCTTCGGTCATTCGGATGCATCCCGTTTGCGAACGCTCGATGCGAAAATGAAACTCGCTACGCTCAAACAGTCATTTTCGCCACATCTCGCTATCTTCGAACGGCATGGACATCCTCATGAAATCGCTACACTCAGGATGTGAAGTGAAACGTAAATCATAATCCGCATCAAAGATTTGGACTAAGTGCACATAAATTATCCTGATACTGTAAATGATTAAAGAGTAAAAGAGTAAAAGAGTAAAAGTCAAAGTCAAAAAATAGAAACGAGCAATCCCCTCCTAAACGATAGGTCGGAAATTGCTCGTTTTGTTTTATTCTATAGATTTGAATGTTACTTTAATGATTTGTTTAATATAATCAAGATTTTCATCAACTCCCTTAATTCCATCAATTTCAATAATCGGTAGTGAGACAGACTCTAGCCACTTTTCAACTTTTTCTGAATTACGCTCATGAACCATCTTGAAAAACGATTCTTCTGAATCATACATATCTCCACCTAAATCTACTCTTTCGCCAAACTTATCGATTGATCTTTGTTTAATTCGTTTTAAACGGACGTCTAGAGGCGCATACATATATACTCCGAGACTTATAGCTGATATGACTTCATTACCAAAATCACCTGTGACTGCTGATAATACAAAATTATCATGTTTCTTTATATCTGAAACCATAAGCTTCGTACATTCTTCTCGAGTGCGCATCTTACTGTAAGGGACTTTAGAATCCTCAAAATAATAATCCTCAATATCCATAAACTTATAATCCAACATCTGTGCAAGTTTTTTTCCTAATGTCGATTTACCACTTCCGTTTAGCCCAAAGACAAGTATTCCATTTGCCATCAAAGCGCTCCTAACATTTACAATCCGATTGGCTTTTAAATAACGTGCTTATAATTCCTGTAGTCTCAATTGCGAGTACTAAGTGTTAGTTGAAGGCTTCAATTCCCATTTTCGCTTATATAAGTTATATAATTTTCTTCCATCCACTCCAAGCATAGGTTGTAATTCCTTCAATAATTGCTTTTGTCGCTCTTTCATTTTTAAATAAGTGTTCCATTCTGTCATATCTCCAATCAAATTATATGCATTTTTTATACTTTGAGTAACAAAATGAATATGCATATAATGAAACATCATATTTAGTAAAATAATTATAAATGCTTGATCATAATTAAACTCTTTTTTATAGTAATCATATGAAAAACCAATTTGTTGAGATAATGGAGTGGCATGAGCGAACTCACAAAGTTCAGACCAAAATATTATTAATGGTTCTGTATCAATATTTTCAATGTTTTTGAGTAACTTTCTAACACTTATATCATTTCTTGTTCTTTTCAATTCTTTACGCCATTTTTTAAGAACATTGCTATCTCTTGTTGACGAATAGTACTTGCCCACTAAAAGATATTCATATGTAAACCTCATAAGCATTCTGCTACTTCCAAAAAGACCTTGTTGCTCTAATATCAAACTACTTAATAAGCTATTAAATGATTTAATAATACTTGAACCTATTAAATCTATTCCAGAATTTTCATATAAGCCTGATTTCATAGTCCACGTAAACATGTTAAATTGATGATAGAACAATTCGAGAATTTGATACTTTTTATTAAATTCATCGCCTAAATTTTTCTTTAGAATTTCTCTTTGTTCTATTAACTTATCACTTAAAGATATAAAACTATGTTCCATTTAATCTCCTAAGCTTTCACATTACAACGGAAAGCGGAATGTTCCCGCATTTATTCGGGAACACTCCACACACAACTTGGTCACTGGATAGTGCTAACATTCAAATAACCACACATGAAAGTCACGTGTACTTAAATATTGATGCGTAATGTTGATTTTTTTAAGTAATAAAGTGTGATGTGACTTTGAATTTAGTTTTCATTCACATCCTGAGTGAAGCGGTTTCATGAGGATGCCCATGCCGTTCGAAGATAGCGAGATACAGCGAAAATGACTGTCTGAGCGTAGCGAGTTTCATTTTCGCATCGAGCGTTCGCAAACGGGATGCATCCGAATGACTTAAGCGTAACGATGGACTGTGAATGGAAACTCAACAAAGTAGATCATGAATCATTTTCGCAACGAGCGTTCGCAAACGGGATGCATCCGAATGACCGAAGCGTAACGATGATCAGCGTTATCAGTGACAACCTCTACAGATATTTTCATAGCAATAAATGTTTCTGAAACGAATATCAGTGGTTGAATGTGAATGGAAACTCTATAAAGTTACATCATGAATCATTTTCGCATCGAGCGTTCGTAAACGGTATGCATCCGAATGACCGAAGCGGAGAGAAGTGATCGAAGTGAAATCGAATGGAACTATATCATTACCGATTAAAGCATCAAATAAATCCCGCCTGCCAAGCAAATGGCAGCGAATACATAGAAGAAGATGACGGTGCCTTGTTCCCCCATGACTTTGATGAACATTCTGATCTTTGCCATATGCCAGATTTTTTCTGGTTTTTTTACGGCGACAAACACGAGAAATGCCGCATAGACGATGAGGAGTATACCAATTAATGCTAAGCCGTTCATATAAACACCTCCTAAGTGATTACAAATTATCTTAATCCTTGCATGATACGTTTACGAAGTGCCAGGAAGATGAGGCCTGTAAGGACGATGATGATGCCGCTGTCCCTGAGGACCTGGAGCCAAGTGGCTTCCTGAAGCAAGATGGCGTGGATGCTGTCGTAAGCCCAGTAGTAAGGCGACCAGTAGAGGGTAAAATGCCATTTGTCTGGGAGGAACATGGCACCGAATACGGAAGCTAGGATGGGGACGAACACCATTTTCATGCTGGCGATGGCTGAGATCGGCTCGTTATTCGTTACACCGATGCTGAAGCCGACGATGATGCTGATTAGCGCGATGGACAGAATCGACACGATAAACATCCAGATGTTGATGCCGCCGAAGCCGAGGATAATGGCGGCGCAGATGCCTCCGATAACGGGGATGGAGAAGCCTAAAATGCCTTTTCCGAAGATAAACTGCGGCCTTGACATAGGCGTCACGTTAATGGCGCTAAGGGTGTTGCTCATCTTTTCTTCCACGAGGTTCAGTAAAATCAGCATACCGCCGAATACGGTGGTGAAAATGATAAGGATAGAGCCGCCTTCCAGCTTGATAGGAGAGATTTCCCAGCCGATATCGCTAAAGGCAACCGTCATGGGAAGATTAGAAGTGTCTTTTCCGTAAGTTGCCATTATCATTTTGAGAGAAGTTTCCATAGGGATGGCTTCGTTGCCTTGTTTGATGATTTCAAACTTGCCGTTAACTTCCTTTAAACCCACCACATCATCGATTCTGAGGATACGTTCCTTGAGCGCTTCTTCGTCATCCACGAAAGACACAGTAGCATTTGCTTCGATAAATGTAATAAGCTCAGGTGTTGCGTTTTCCAGCATCACCACATTCAGTGCAGAGCTGCTGACGCTGGGAATAAGCGCCCTTAAAATCAATGCGATTAGGATGGCTGCAAAGCTGAGATAGATAATCAGCCAATCCCTTGTACCGCTTCGGATATCGCGTCCGATGACAGCCATAATTTTATTCATCGTACACCTCCTATACGGTCAATGTCTTCTTAACCTGAGGTTGGTGTATGCAAACAACACCGCGCTTAGACCGAGGAAGAGCAAAATATTTTGGATGATGAAGCCAGTATCGCCATTTTCTAAAAAGAGCTCTCTAAAGCTAAAGAACATGGGATAGGAGGGTAAAAACTTGATCCAAACTGGCGAGAACGATGGCATGAAGTAGGAGAAACCTGCGAATACCAGAATGAAGATCGATAAGAATAACGCTCCCATGGCTTTGGTCATGCTATCGAAGAAGCTCGTGATTAAAAGTCCTAAGGTCGAACCGAAAATGTTAAAGGACAAAATCAGTCCGAAAAATAGCAGGTAGTTGATATTAAATCCAACCAGTGAAACCACCACTAAAGTGGAAGTGACGAGTCCCATGACTGCCATGATCATAATCTTGCTTGCCAGGTAATGCCATACCTTGACTGGGGTAACAGCGAAGGCTTTGATAACACCTTCTTCTTTATCCAGAAACACATAAGCGGCGATGACGAAGAGTCCCATAAACGCCACGTTGATGACCAGATATGGCGGGAGCATGCTCACGCGATCAGATAACCGTTCTGTGCCCGGTTCGAGAACCGTTAATGTGGTCAGGTCCTCATAGGTCGGTAGCTCGGCTAAAAGTCCACCTTCTACGGTTTGCCTTAGCATCTGCTTCATCTCAGGCCCTTCGTAGCCCTGTAATACGAATTCCACCACAGGTTTCGAGTTCTCAGTATAAACGTGAAGCCCTACGGCAGAGCGTTTTTTTGAAAGCGCTTGTTCCAATCCTTCCCTGTCATCAAACAGCTCAACGCGCGTTCCGTCATTTTCAAATACACGCCCGTCGAATTCGTCGCGAATTTCATCCACTTCGATAAAGGCGTAATAGGTTTGCGTCTTATCGAAGTTCTCAGGTACGACGAATAGCATGACCGCTAAGAAAATCACGGCCATTCCGATTTCGATGTAGAAGTAGAGGCCACTATAAGAGAGCTTGACGTCTTTGATAAAAGTCGTCCAAAGTTTCTTCATACTATTCAAGCCCCCTCCCTGTTACCTTGATAAAGATTTCTTCCAGGGTTGCTTCTTTTGTATGCATCATTTCGATTTGTCCCGTGCTGATAAGTGTGTTTAATCTCGCCATATCGGCTGGATCGATGAGCGAAAACTGCTCGCGTTTCGTGATGCCGTTTACGATATGGTCGACCACCACGAGTTTTTCACCGAACTGGAGTTTTAGGTTACGCGGGCTGTCGATTAGCTTGATTTCGCCATCGATGATAAAGGCGATGCGATCGCATAGCTCGTCTGCGACATTCATGTTATGGGTGGTGAGAAACACGGTAGTGCCCTCTGATTTCTTTTGTTTTACGATGTCGATGATTTGTCGACCGATGGCGGGGTCAAGTCCAGTAGTAGGCTCATCTAGAAACCATAACTCGGGGTTGTTGAGCATACTTCTGACGAACGTCAGACGATGTTTCATACCTTTGGAAAAAGTGCCTGCCTTGTGTTTTGCTACATCGCTAAGTCCTGCGATTTCCAGAAGCTTCATAGGATCTTCCGTTTTTACATCGAACAGCTTCTTATAAAATTCCAGATTTTCAAGTGCCGTCAGTTTGTTATAAACATTGGACTGCTCAAAAGAGACGCCGATTTTATTAAACATTTGACGGTTGCGACGGCGCATGTCGTAGCCAGCGACAGTCACTTCGCCCTTTTGTAAGGGGAGAAGACCGGTGAGAACACCCTGAGTAGTAGATTTTCCAGCGCCAGATGGCCCTAAGAAACCGAAGACTTCACCTTTGGCGATCTCAAAGCTGACATTGTTGACTGCGTATACATCATCATGAGTGTAGGAGTGATAAAGATTTTTTACTGAGATCATGATTTGCCTCCTAAATTTTATGACTCTGAAGTCATATGACCTTATAGTCATATTATACCCGGATTCAGAAAAAATACTATTAAAAAAGTATTAACTTATAAAACCCTTATAAAAATAAACGTTTCATAAAATAAACGCTTCATAAAAATAAACCCCCAGAATTCTCAAAATAGGTTGAGACGTTTTGGGGGTACCGGACCATTTTATTTTTTTATACCATACATGATAAAATTCATGAAACGGTCAAGGACCTTTATGGAGGTTTCTGGTAGTTGCTCGGATTCGTAATCAAGCTCGTCCACGAGCAGCTCACTGCTTAGTTTGAACATAATGCGCGCTACGAATTTTACATCGACATCTTCCCTGATTTCGCCTGATTCGATACCGCGAGTGAGAAGGCGTTCATAGGTTTCAAAGGCGCGTGCCTGATTATCCTGCATCACTTCTTCAAATATGGGACTGCTGTTATCCTTTAAAAGCAGATTTCCGATTTTTAGATAGCGGGGATTGTTTTTCGCAAACTCAAGTCCCATGGCATTCATGTCGTGAATCACTTCGAAAAAGCCATGCTCAAATGGCTTCATCATGGAGGGCGTAATGTATTTTAACTTCTCCTGAACGATGAGGTTCAAAAGGTATTTATAGAGGTCCTTTTTGTCTTCAAAATACTGGTAGAAGCTCCCTTTGGAAATATCGGCATTTTGAACGATACGGTTGACGCTGGCTTGATCATAGGCATATGTTTCAAACTCGGATAGTGCGGCTTCCATAATCTTCTCGCGTTTTTCCTCAGGTAAGTTAAAGAACGTGTCTTTCGGCATAGTGTGCTCCTTATAAAGCGATCGCTTCGTATCCTTATTATAACAAGCCTCTGAGTTTCATACAACTCCATGGAACTAAATCGTTCGTAATTTCGTCTTAATGTTATTCCCTATTGGCTTAGGGTAAGTATACTAAGAAAATGCATGGTTTATGCATTTTCCTCTCATTGATCGGCCTTCAAACGATCAAAATTAAGCCAAGGAGTGGATGTTATGGTAAACGATAGTACACAAAAGAAACGTATGCTTTATATGAGTTTGCTTCTACTTGGCGTGCTTATTTTAGCGAGCTGCTCGACAAATTCAGTATTAAATCCACGCGACGATGAGGGAACATCAACTTCATCAACTGAGGGTGTGACGGAAGAAGAAATTTCGGTTGCTGAAAAGCTGATTTTATCAGGGTTTGAAACCATGACCCAAAATGCGCCGAAAGCATTGGAACCACTGGCGGAATACCTTAAGAAAAACCAAGACAGTTTGAGCACGCAGGTCACTGATGAGATGATCGTCCTCTATGAAAAGGCTCAGATGGCGTTACTCTCCAAATATCAGGACGAATTTTTCGAAGGGAATATTCAGGAAAAGCTGCTGTCCTATTCAATGGATGAGCTTAATAAGATCGATGTGAGTGAAGCGGATATTAAGAAGCTCCTGAGTAAGCTGGAACCCATCGGATTAAAGCTTGAGCAGGTGGAAGGAACTATTTTTCCAGTGGTTAATTATCGTTTTTTCGAGCCTCTTTTGAAGTCTGCTTCGGATGAGGTAAAAGAATATTACGGTATTCTTATGAAAGAATCGGATTTTCCTGTGCAAAGAGACGGCGGACTGGCGGTGAGCTGGGATGAGGTGTTCACCAGAGCGGCCCTTTATAATCTGTTTGTGGAAAAGTATCCTGAGACGCGATTTAAAGAGCGCGTGGTGTCCTCAGTCACCCATTATCAAAATCTAGTACTTGTGGGTTCTATCAACACGCCCATGTATGATCGGGATTCCGGTGAGATGACGCCAGAAGCTAAGGCGGCTCTGATTGCCTATGTGACCAAGGGTGATGATTCGCCGTTTAAATCGCTGATGTCGGACTATCTGGCCACACTGGAATCAGAAGGCTTCAAGAAGACGCCTAAAGTGGAAGCTTTCATTAATGAACATTTGATTGCTGAATAGTAGGGTAATATGAATTTTCACTTGTATCTGCGCGATATTTTGCTATAATAGTCTATGTGACGCGCAGATATGGTGGAATTGGCAGACACGCTAGGTTCAGGTCCTAGTGAGGGCAACTTCATGCAGGTTCGAATCCTGTTATCTGCACCATAAGCCCGTAATTACTGATTTTCAGTGGTTGCGGGCTTCACTTTTTGGGTATAACATGCCTGGAGAAGGAGGTTTTCAAATGAAAAAATCAACTGTTTTTGGGATAATTTTACTCGCTTTTGCCATGGTGCTGACCGCCTGTGGATCAAGTGAAGAGACGACTGAAACGACTGAAACGACCGGCGTTCCTGTGGTAGTGGCAACTGAAACGGCTGAAGTGACAGAAGCGACTGAGGAAACGACAGCAGAGAGTGATGATGTGTTTGCAAATGAAGCCATTGTACGCGATCGAGTAATTGATAATTACTACTATGAATATGTGATGACGCAGGACGATACGCGCCTGGGCGGCTTCAAGCTTTGGGTAGCAGAGAAAAAAATCAAGTTCGAAGCCATTGAAGAAGGGCAAATCATCTATCTTGATTATGATAAAGGCGAAGGCTACCTTTATATGCCAGAAGGGAACATCCTCATGAAGGTGCCTCTGGATACGGTCAGTACAGAATGGGAATCACCGTTTTTATTTGCTGGCGAGATTGAGGACGGCGTTTTAAATAGCATGAAGACTAAGGGCTCTGAGGAAGTGGATGGAAAGGACTGCTATGTTTTCGAGGGAACGGCTGGAAACGTGAAATCCACATATTACGTCTGGAAGGAAGAAGGGCTCATCATTAAGATGCGCATCGAAACAGATGGTCAGCCAACTTACGAATACCTATTTAAAGACCTCACCATTGGCGGGACTTTCGAAAAAGAGATGACTTTACCAGAGGGTGCTCAAATCATCGAGACGCCTACAACGCCATAAGTACAAAAGGTCACATTTGAATCAAATATGTAAATAGTTTATAAATGAGAGAACGTATAAAAAAAATTTTACGTTCTCTTTTTATTGTGTTACACTAGAATTGAAGTTCGATAGCCATCAAAGTAATCAACCTAAAACGGAGGTTCTCATGAGATTTAGCGAATATGTTTATGAAAGACCGGATATGGCGAAGCTAAAAGCATCGTTTAGCGCGTTGATCGAAGCGTTTAATGCCGCTGAAACGGCTGAAAAGCAAATAGAAGTGATTCATGAAATCAATAAAATAAGAAACAATGTGGAGTCCATGGCGGTGCTGGTGCAAGTCAGACACACCATCAATACGGAGGATGCGTTTTACGATGCTGAAAACAACTTCATCGACGAAGCCATGCCGCAGTATACGGAAATGGTGGACGGATACTACCGCGCCATGAATGCGTCTAAGTTCAAGGATGCTTTAAGAGCGGAGTTTGGGGACCACATCTTCAACATCATCGATGTAAAGCTGAAGACGTTCGCACCGGAGATCATGGAAGATTTAAAAGAAGAGAATATACTCAGTTCAAAATACACAAAGCTGCGTACTTCGGCTAAAATTCCATTTATGGGCGAAGAGAGAAATCTCGCACAAATGGTGCCGTTTTACGAGTCGACAGATAGAAGCGTAAGAAAAGCGGCACAGGAAGCGGCGACGAAGTTCTTCGAAGAAAATGAGTCGGCGTTTGATGAGCTTTATCATGAGCTCGTGCAGGTGCGTCATAGAATCGCTAAAAAGCTTGGATATGAGAACTTCATTAAGTTAGGCTATATGAGACTTACCAGAACCGATTACGACGACCAAATGGTGGCCACTTACCGCGAGCAGGTTTTAGAGGATTTGGTACCACTGACATTAGAGCTGAGAAAACGCCAGGCCGTTCGCCTCGGTGTAGACGAATTAAAATACTTTGATGAGCAAATCGCATTTACCAGTGGTAACGCCACGCCGAAAGGGGATGCGAAATGGATCCTCGAAAACGGTAAGCACATGTATGAAGCCCTTTCGAAGGAGACAGGCGAGTTCATCAATTTTATGCTGGATAATGAACTGATGGACCTCGAAGCGAAAAAAGGCAAAGCGGGTGGCGGATACTGCACTTATATCAGCGATTACCGTTCGCCGTTCATCTTCTCAAACTTCAATGGCACCTCAGGCGATATCGACGTGCTCACACATGAAGCGGGTCATGCCTTCCAGTGCTTCCAGTCCCGTGATTATGAACTCCCAGAATATCAGTTCCCAACACTTGAAGCATGTGAAATCCATTCCATGAGTATGGAGTTTCTCACTTATCCGTGGATGAAGGACTTCTTTAAGGATGATGTTGAGAAGTACATGTTCAACCACATCAACGAAGCACTTTTATTTATCCCATATGGGGTGCTCGTGGATGAGTTCCAGCACTGGGTCTATGCAAATCCCGAAGTGACACCAGGCGAGCGTAAAGCAAAATGGCGTTCACTTGAGATGAAATACCAGCCATATAAGGTTTATGAGAATAATGATTTCCTTGAAAGAGGCGGATACTGGTTCAGACAAGGGCATATTTTTAATGATCCATTTTACTACATCGATTATACGCTGGCACAAGTGTGTGCGTTCCAGTTTTACCTGAAAGCTGAAGAGAATCGTGAAGCTGCTTGGGAAAGTTATCTAAAGCTCTGTAACAAAGGTGGAAGCCTTCCATTTACTGGTCTCTTAAAGGTTGCTGGTCTCGACAGCCCATTTGAAAAGGGGTCCATTCAAAAGGTGGTGCCTGTGCTACAGAAAGCACTGGCAAAAATCGACGATACGAAGTTATAAGCGAGGGAGATGGATATTTTTGAATTGCTAAAAATATATCATAAGCTTCGCATAAAAATGAGTTGAAAATCCCCTGCGTTTCGCATAAAATGAAGAAGACGGCGGGGAGATTTCCCGTCCCAACTGAATAAAGACCCAAATGACGATGATGCGAGATTCTTCAAATTTTGAGAATTTTGAAGAGCCGAAGGAGCAATAAACCTGTTTGCCGACAGATTTAGAATCTCTCAGGCAAAAGTAGTATCATCTGATGGAACTCTGGAGAGCCCTTTAAGTAGGCACCGAAGGCGTAAGTGTAGAGCATCATGTGAGCGGCTTTACGAGAAACTCTCAGGTAAAGATACAGAGGTATATAATGGCGGCTAGCATTGCTATACCATTGTATACCTCTTTTTTCATTTCCTGGGCGGGAACCAAAGTATAAATTTGAGGAGGTTGCGTTATGGATTCAGTTAAAAAGACTGCACTCTACGATGAACACGTCGCTTGCGGCGGTAAGATCATCGATTTTGCAGGATGGGCTTTACCGGTACAGTATGAAGGCATTATCGAAGAACACGAAGCAGTAAGAAATGCTGCAGGTATGTTTGACGTCTCTCACATGGGAGAAGTTGAAGTCATCGGTAAGGATGCTTTTGCATTTGTTCAAAATCTCGTCACAAACGATGTCAGCACGTTAGAAGACAACCAAATTCTCTATGCCATGATGTGCTATGAGCACGGTGGTGTCGTGGATGATCTACTCGTCTATAAATTTGGTGCTGATCATTTTTACCTCGTTATTAATGCGAGCAATGTTGAGAAGGATTTTGCGTGGATGCAGGAGCAGTCAAAAGGCTATGACCTTACACTGGAGAACCTCTCTGACCGCGTTTCTGAAATTGCGCTGCAGGGACCATTGGCACAAGAGATTTTACAAAAGATCGCCGATGTGGATCTGAGCACCATCAAGTTCTTCTACTGCAACCGTAATGTGATGATCGAAGGCGTTAAGTGCCTGGTTTCTAGAACGGGTTATACTGGCGAAGATGGATTCGAAATCTATGCGCCACATGCGGACATCGCAAAAATCTGGAGAAAGCTCCTCGAAGTGGGCAAGGATTTAGGTCTTAAGCCAACTGGACTTGGATGCCGTGACACCCTTAGATTCGAAGCGACGTTACCACTTTATGGTCACGAAATCGATCAAAACATCACACCACTTGAAGCGGGACTCGGTTTCTTCGTGAAGCTCGATAAGCCGAACTTCATCGGAAAAGACGCGTTAGTGGCTCAAAAGGCAAATGGTCTTCCTAGAAAAACCATCGGTCTGGAAATGGCGAAGGGTATCCCTAGACAAGGCTATGAAGTGCTCGCTGGTGATAAGGTTATCGGCGTGATCACCACTGGTTATTTCTCACCAACCCTCAAGAAAAATATCGCGCTGGCTTTAGTGGATTCCGCATATGGCGAAATGGGATCTGAGCTCGGCGTACAAGTGCGTAAGAACGTGTTCCCAGCAACGGTGATCAGCAAGCGTTTCTACCAAAAACAATACAAAAAATAATGGCATTAGGGTATATTGGTTAAAAGGAACGATGTTCCTCAAATTATAAAACTCAGGAGGTTATTTAAGATGAAAGTTGTTAACGGATTGTACTATACAAAAGACCACGAGTGGGTAAGAGTTGAAGGCAACGAAGCTTATGTAGGAATAACTGATTTTGCTCAGCATGCACTTGGTGCTATCGTTTACGTTGAGCTCCCTGAAGTAGATAGTGAAATCGAAGGCGAAGAGAGCTTCGGTACCATCGAGTCAGTAAAAGCGGCATCTGATATGTTAATGCCTGTAACTGGCACAGTTTTAGAAGTAAATGAAGATCTCGAAAACGATCCTTCTTTAGTAAATGCTGATCCATTTGAGACTTGGATCATGAAAATCAGCATCTCAAATCCTGCGGATTTAGATGAACTTATGAACGCTGAAGAGTACGAAGCATTTTGTAACGAGGAGGAATAGAATGTTTCCATATATCCCAAATACTGAGCAAGACGAAAAGGAAATGCTTGAAGTACTGGGTATAGATTCCGTCGATCGTCTTTTCGACGATATACCTGCAGACATCAAGCTCGGCAGAAGACTGAACATCAACCCGCCGATGTCTGAGACTGAAGTGGCGAAGAAAATCAAGTCGATTGCTAATAAAAACCTTTGTACAGATGAACTCGTCTGCTTTAGAGGTGCTGGTGCATACGATCATAGTATCCCATCAGTGGTGCGTCACCTGATTTCTAGATCTGAATTCTATACAGCCTATACACCATATCAACCAGAAATCAGCCAAGGTACCCTTCAGGCGATTTTTGAGTACCAAACCATGATTGCTAACTTGACTGGTCTTGAAGTATCTAACGCTTCCATGTACGATGGCGCATCTGCCACTGCTGAAGCGGCGATGCTTGCTGCGGCGAATCAAAAGGGCGATACCGTGGTGATTTCTGAAACGGTTCATCCCCACACACGTGAGGTCGTTAAAACGTATATGCGTTTCTACGGCACGAAAGTGGTTGAAGTTCCTGCTAAAGACGGCGTGACGGATATTGACGCGCTTAAAGCGGCAGTGAATGGCGATACAGTGGCTGTGATTATTCAAACACCTAACTTCTTCGGTATGATTGAAGACTGTACAGAAGCAGTTGAGGTGGCGCATGCTAATAAAGCGCTCTTCGTCATGAATGTGGATCCGATTTCACTGGGAATGCTTAAAACGCCAGGCGAATACGGTGCTGACATCGCAGTAGGCGAGGGTCAAGTGTTAGGAAACGGCCTTAACTATGGTGGTCCATACCTTGGTTTCATGGCAGCAAATAACAAGCAAATGAGAAAAATGCCTGGTCGTATCGTGGGTCAAACCTTAGACCTCGACGGCAAGCGCGCTTTCACATTAACCCTTCAAGCACGTGAGCAGCACATCAGAAGAGACAAGGCAACTTCGAATATCTGTTCTAACCAAGCGCTTAATGCCCTTTGTGCGACGATTTACCTCGGTGCATTAGGTAAGGATGGCTTATACGAAGTGGCTGAAGCTTCTGCAAAAAAAGCTTACTATGCGTATAATAAGTTGATTGCCACTGGAAAGTTCAGACCTGTTTATAACGGTCCTTTCTTCAGAGAGTTTGTTCTCGAAACAGACATCGATGTGGACAACTTAAATGCACAGCTGGCTAAAAAAGGCTTCCTCGGCGGCTATAACCTTAAAAAAGATTATCCATCAGACAAGAACCGTGTGCTCTTCTGTGTCACTGAAAAGAGAACGATAGAAGAAATCGATTGTCTCGTGAAAGCAATGGAGGAAATCTCATGGTAAAATACGATCAACTCATATTCGAGATCTCGAGAGAGGGAAGAAAAGCGTATAGACTTCCAGGATGTAAAGTGGAAGACGTCAACCTTGACGATGTGATTCCAGCTGGACTTCGCAGAAATCAGGAATTGGTGCTTCCTCAGGTGAGCGAACCGCAACTCGTTAGACATTATACACTGCTCTCTAATAAAAACTTCGGTGTGGACACTGGATTCTATCCACTGGGTTCATGTACGATGAAATACAACCCGAAAATCAACGAAGACATGGCTTCACTCGCTAAGTTTTCGACACTTCACCCACTTCAAGAGGATGAGACGACTCAAGGCGCACTTGAGCTTATGTACGACCTCTCTGGTAAACTCAGTGAAGTGGGCGGTATGGATGCCTTCTCACTTCAACCAGCTGCAGGTGCACAAGGCGAGCTTGCTGGTCTGATGATCATCAAAGCTTACCATGAAAAGCGTGGTGACCTGAAGCGTACGAAGATTATCGTTCCTGACTCAGCACATGGTACAAACCCTGCAAGTGCAAACGTTGCTGGCTTTGATATTGTGGAGATCAAATCCACACGTGATGGCTCAGTAGACCTCGATAACCTTAAAGCGGTTCTTGGCGATGATATCGCTGGCTTAATGCTCACGAACCCAAGTACACTGGGCCTTTTCGAGAAAAATATCGTGGAAATCGCGAAGCTCGTTCACGAAGCTGGCGGTCTCCTCTATTATGATGGTGCTAACCTCAACGCCATCATGGGCCAAACACGTCCTGGTGACATGGGCTTCGACGTCGTTCACTACAACCTCCATAAAACCTTCTCCACACCACACGGTGGCGGTGGCCCAGGTTCTGGACCAGTAGGCGTTAAGAAGCACCTCGAAGCGTTTTTACCGACACCAGTGGTCAGCAAAAATGGCGACAAGTACTTCCTCGATTACGACAGACCAGATACCATCGGTAAAGTAAAAGCCTTTAACGGTAACTTCGGAATCCTCGTGAGAGCGTATACCTACATCCTTACCATGGGTGCAGAAGGCCTCAAGCGTGCTTCTGAGATGGCTGTTTTAAATGCGAACTACGTCCAAGAAAAACTTAAAGACTACTATAATTTACCAGTGGATACCATTTGCAAGCATGAATGTGTTTTCGCAGGCCTTAAGAATGAGTTAAGCACTTGCAGCACACTTGACGTTGCAAAACGTCTTCTGGATATGGGCTACCACCCACCAACCATTTACTTCCCGTTAATCGTGCCGAATGCTCTGATGATCGAGCCGACTGAGACAGAAAGTAAAGAAACACTGGATGCGTTTATCGACGTCATGATTCAAATCAGCAAAGAAGCCGATTCAAATCCAGAGCTGCTTAAGAATGCACCAACCACGACGCAAATCAGACGCGTGGATGAAGTGCTTGCAGCGAGATCCCCAGTCTTAAAGTGGGAAAAGAACTAATCAGGAGGCATCCATGCAAAAGAAAATCGTCGTCATCGGCGGTGGTCCTGGTGGTTACGTAGCAGCGATCCGTGGCGCACAGCTCGGCGCAAAGGTAACCCTAATCGAAAGACACAAAATCGGTGGTACATGCCTCAACTATGGCTGTATCCCCACAAAAGCACTTTATAGAAATGCAGAGCTCATCAGTACACTTAAGCACATCGACGATTTCGGAATTAACGTTCCAGAGTTCAGTATCGATGTGGATAAGATCCAGTCACGTAAGGATGAAGTGGTTAAAACCCTCGTCGGCGGTATCGAGCAGCTTTTAAAAGCAAATGGCATCGAGGTTTTAGACGGTTCTGCAAGCTTTATCGATGCAAAGACCTTAAAGGTAGAAATGAACGATGGCACGGTTAAGGAAGTCACTGGCGATGATATCATCATCGCCTCTGGCTCAACCTCATCGAGACCGCCATTTGCAGGCGTGGATTTACCAGGTGTCGTCACAAGCAAGGAGCTCCTCGAGTTTAAAAGCATTCCAAACAAGCTCGTGGTCATCGGCGGCGGCGTCATCAGTATGGAATTCGCGGGCATCTTTGCAGCCATGGGCTCTGAAGTCACTGTCGTCATTCGTAGTGACCGATTCCTCAGAGAAGTGGACACTGAAATCACGAAGCGCTTTGGCGCGATGCTAAAGAAAAAAGGCATCGAACTCGTCAAATCGGTTAACAACATGGCCATCGAGCAGCTTGAGGACGGCATCGCTGTCACGGGTGAAACGGCGAAGGGCAGAGTGGTATTCCCAGCGGATACAGTGCTTTTATCCACCGGCCGTGACCCTGTTTATAGGGACCTTAACCTCGATGCAGCAGGCGTTGCTTACTCTAAGAAAGGCATCTCAGTGGATCACCATACGTTTAAGACGAATGTGGACCACGTATATGCCATCGGCGACGTAAACGGCATCATCATGCTGGCACACGCTGCTTCTCACCAAGGCATCGCCGCGGTGGAGCACATCATGGGCATCGAACACCACGGTAACCATGACGCAGTGCCTAACTGTATTTTCGTATTCCCTGAAATCGCTGGCGTTGGCCTCACTGAGGACGAAGCAGTGGAGAAGGGCATTGAAATCAAAAAAAGCAAATTTATGTTTGGTGCCAATGGTAAAGCGTTATCGCTCGGTGAACCAGAGGGCTTCATAAAAGTCATCGCTGACATGAACGATGTGGTTATCGGCGTACACATCATGGGACCACATGCTTCGGACCTCATCGCAGAGGGCACATTAGCAGTGGCAAACCGCATGACTGTGGACCAAATCGCCAACACCATCCATGCGCATCCAACGCTTTCAGAATCTTTCGCAGAAGCGACACTAGGCGTTCGTGGAGAAGCGATTCACATGGCGCCACCTAAGCTTAAGAAGTAAAATCTTAGAATCAAATCAAATGATGTGATTCCCACGGATGAATAAGGAGACCGATAAATGAATTTCGATCTGATTAAAAAGAATGATCCAGAGCTTTATGAATCAATGGAGCTTGAGCTTAAAAGACAATCAAACAATATCGAACTCATCGCATCAGAAAACTTCACTAGCCTTACTGTGATGCAAGCGATGGGCTCTCACCTTACGAACAAATACGCTGAAGGTTACCCACACAAGCGCTACTACGGTGGCTGTGAGTACGTGGACATCAGTGAAGACCTCGCTAGAAACCGCATGAAGAAGCTCTTTGGTGCTGAGCATGCAAACGTGCAGCCACACTCTGGCTCACAAGCAAACATGGGCGTCTATATGGCAGTTCTTGAGCCAGGCGCTAAAATCCTCGGTATGAACCTTTCTGACGGTGGCCACCTTACACATGGTAGCCCAGTCAACTTCTCAGGTAAGCTCTATAATTTCGTTTCTTATGGCGTTAATGAAGAAGGCTTCATCGATTATGATGCCCTCAGAACGCAGGCCATCAATGAAAAGCCACAAATGATCGTTTCAGGTGCAAGTGCATACTCTAGAACCATCGATTTCGCACGCATCAGAGAAATTTGTGACGAAGTTGGCGCACTGATGATGGTGGACATGGCACATATCGCAGGCCTCATCGCTGCTGGTATTCATCCAAGTCCAGTGCCTTATGCTGATTTCGTTACTACGACCACACATAAGACATTAAGAGGACCACGTGGTGGTGCGATTCTCTGTAAAGAGCAATACGCTGCTCAAATCGACAAAGCGATCTTCCCTGGTATCCAAGGTGGACCATTAATGCACATCATCGCTGCAAAAGCAGTATGCTTTAAGGAAGCAATGTCTGAGGAATTCAAAGCTTACCAGCACAGAGTGGTAGAAAATGCTTCTACATTAGCAGCAGCACTTGCTGAGAGAGGCTTCAAAATCGTCTCTGGCGGAACAGATAACCACCTCATGCTCATCGACCTTAGAAACAAGGATATCACTGGTAAAGCAGCTGAAAAATTACTGGATTCCATCGGTATCACGACGAACAAAAACACCGTGCCAAATGAGACAGCGAGTCCATTTGTAACCAGCGGTATCCGTGTAGGTACGCCTGCATCGACGACGCGCGGCTTTGGTAAAGAGGAAATGGTGGAAATCGCTGACATCATCAGCTGGACCATCGAGAACCGCGATGCGGACCTCGATCCTGCACGTGCACGCGTGAAAGCACTTTGTGATCGATTCCCTCTCTACAGGGAATAATCAATATAGCGCCGACCCACAACTCGGCGCTTTCCGACCCCACTGAAAAGCGGCTCTTCTTAGGAAGGGCCGTTTTTCTTTGAAACGAAATGGAAATATATGGAAAAATGAATGCAATTGCGATATACTATTTTTACAAATATTAGGAGGTTATTTATGCGTAAGGATGTTTTTATCGCACCCCATATCGATGTGGTTTTTAAGTCGATTTTTGGTAACGAAAAAGAAAAGGGGCCATTAATGTCACTATTAAGTAGCATCATGGAGCTCCCACTAGAATCATTTGAAGATCTTGAGTTATTGAACACCGAATTAATTCCAGAGAATGTAGATCAAAAATCAAGTCGACTTGATCTTAGAATCAGGCTTAAAGATAAAACTGAAATAGATGTTGAAATACAAGTAATCAATCAAGTCGCATACAAAGAGAGGATTCTATACTACTGGTCTAAAATGTATAGTGGGCAACTAAAGAAAAGCGATACCTATGATAAGCTGAAAAAATGTGTGGTGATCAATATCGTCTACTTCGAAATATTTAAAACACCTCGCATGCACACCAAGTTTCAACTACTAGCGACAAAAGAGTATAACCTTTTGACAGACCATTTGGAAATCCATTTCCTTGAACTTTCAAAGCTTAACGAATATAATAGAACTATAGAAAACGAGGTTTTGATCGATTGGGCTGAGTTCCTTAGCTTAAGAAAAGAGGAAGATTTTATGGAATTTAAGGATAGACCAGATTTACCTGAGTATTTGCTAAAGGCAATCGAGAAATATGAAACGATAAAAGATGATCCTGAGCTTTATTATGAAGCCTTGAACCTACAAATGGGCATCATGGATCAAATTCAAAGACTGGATGATGCTACAAAATTAGGCCTTGAACTCGGCATGGAAAAAGGCATGGAAAAAGGCATGGAAAAAGGCATGGAAAAAGGCATGGAAAAAGGCATGGAAAAAGGCATGGAGATGGGAATTAAAGAAGGTGTCCATCAAGTTGCTAAAAAAATGAAAGAACAGGGGCTCGATGCACAGTTGATACAGACAGTTACTGGCCTTGATTTAGAGACGATTGCCGAGCTTTAATCAAATAACGTAAAAATTAGTAATACCAAGTGAATGGAAACTTTTCACTTGGTATTTTTTATTTCGGCTTTGTTGATGGTTGCTTCGATCGTTAATAAAATAAAAATGGGATTGCATGGAAATAACACGTGCAGATGGGAAATATTTCCTGTATAATGAAAATGGATAAATTTTACATATTCTAAATTTAAGGAGATGCTCATGTCAAAAATCACGCTCATATTAGCAGCTTTACTCAGTTACTTATGGTTATCGATTTCTATTCCAGTATTTGCAGAAACGCCCATCTTCTTTAAGGATTTACCGGAGTCGCACTGGGCTAAACCTTATATCGATCCCCTTAGTACATCAGAAATCATCAACGGCTATCCCGATGGGACATTTAAACCACTTGCAAACGTTAAAATCAACGAATTTATCACCATGACGGTGAAGGCCCTCGGGTATCGCTTTGAATCCATGTCTAGCGATTGGGCGAAGCCTTACATCGATAAAGCCATCGAACTTGGTCTTATTCTCGATCGTGAATTTACTTCTTACACGGCAAATATCAACCGTGAACAAATGGCTTCGATCATCGTAAATGCCGTGGCACTTTCTGAACCTAGACCATCTAGCACCATGGATCTTTACGTCCGAAATGAAACCAAGGATTATTACCTGGTATCTGATTACTATAAACAAAACATCATCGATAGCTTTAAATACGGCATCATCACGGGTTATGCCGACCATACTTTTAAACCTAAAAACTACTCGAACCGTGCTGAAGCGTCTACAGTAATTTCCAAACTGCTGAATAAATCTCAAAGAAAGCCTTTCGTGAAAACGGATGCGAAATATGCCGTTGTTCCTACATGGTATACAGATGATGCGGGTAACGATCTATTAGTGCAGACCACATTGTATGCACCGCTTTATAACGGTAAGCCCGTGAATGAAGTGGTGGAGTTTGTTGAACTACTCGATAAAGTACATGATTTAGGGAAGGGTTATATTGATTATGGTTATGACCCAATAGCGCAGCTGATCGGTTCTGGTGGATACGGTAGTAAGGCAGATAAAGAATATATTTATTCCTTATCTCCATATGAAGTCATGCAACAGATCACCAGTTATTTGTATATGTCAATCTCTGTCGATATTAATAGTATTGGCAATAAATATGGGCCTTACTCGTTTTCAGTGCCTAAACGAATTGCCCTAGCAGAAAAATATCCTCAGTATTCTACCTTCATCATCGAACGTTATGGCGATCAACTCAAGCCAATGTTTCAGTTTTTATTCGGCGCTGAATATGATAAAGCATGGAACCTATTCGTCAAAGGACTGAATCATAAAGGCGCTGTCGTCCGTGAAGGCGTAACCATCAACGGTAGAACGTTTGATATCGTTTACAGCGATGAACAGTGTTCATTCACCGTTTCGATCAAGCAATAAGAAAGGGAATTTGATGTTCAGCAAACGCAAGCAAGCCTTATTACTGGCTTTTATCATCCTCATACAAGTGTTCCCCGTGTTCGATATCGTTTCTGCTGGAACGTATAGCACGGCCACGGCCTATTATGACGGAACACATTCTAAAAAGACCTATACCGATGCCGAGTGGACACAGCTTAAGCTTGATTACATGATTCCGGCAAATACCGCTAAACAAAGTAAGGGCAAATTCCCTTTTAACATCGAACTGTGGATTGAAAAGCGCATCATCGTGTACGGCGATTATTCGTCTGTGCCATCCGCTAAGAACGATTTTAAAAACGCCACGGGTGATCTCGATGCGGAAGGAAAGTACATCGAAATCAAAAACAAAGGCTATTACGAAGGGGGAACGGGCGAATACCGCTACCACGGCTTCGATGTGAACGATGGGTTATATGCAAATGGTGACTTTCCCGTGGATGCCAACTCAGGCCTGAAAGCCACGGCGAAAAACTGGATTTACCGCATTTGGGATAAAACGACACCATATTATAACGATAATCGCATTAAAGAAGCCAGCAATTACAATAAAATTGCTATTGGTGAAGTATTTATGCCTTTAGACGTCAAAACCGCCATCCAAAACTGGATTAAAGACGGCCTACCCTTTGAAATCGTGAACTCAAATAACACCGATAAAAGCGCCTTTAACTATGCGCAGGTTCTCACTGCACCGACGACCTTAGCATCTGGCGAGGTGCAAATGTACCATCTTTCCAAATTCGACGGTAAGCCGTGGTATCAGGTTTTTTCACTTGAAACCATCAAGCATAAGGAAATCACACCCGTTCAGGCCACAGTGGAAATCATTAATGAATGGGATGCAAAGAACATGGCCACCGGAAAAGCGGATAAATACTATGAAGTTAGGGTAAACGGAAAGCTTCTCGATGATGACTTCTTTAACGATCCCGTCCTTAAAACAGCTAAATACACGAGGGACGATACCGCCAGTTGGTCCATGACGCTTGTGGATTCCTACACGGGCATAAAACAAACGCTGATCGGCACGAGAAGTGCCAGCGACAAAGGCACCATCGTTTTCACCGTGAAGCTTGATTCAAACATGATTGAAGCCATCACCACCGATGAAAACATGACCATCAATCCAATCTTTAACGCCACCGCCACTGCCATTTTTACGACGGGCGATAAAAGTACGGGAACGGCTTCTACGGGCGTGACTTCCACAGCGCCTAGAGTGAAAGAGCGAAAGCCTTTTGAAATTAAGATTACCGCACCAAACGAAATGCTGGATACGGAAAAATTCAAGATCTCAGATACCACCACGGGTGAGGATTTTTCAAGAACCGTATCACTGGAAGGTGTAACGCTTTCAGAGGCCGATGCCGATTTGTTCCTTTCAGGAAATTATCTTTTTCCGCTGATCGGGAACGATAAAGTCTACACTTATAGCGTCGAGTATTACGATGCCGTGAGTAAACAAACCTTTGAATACCTTAACTACATCGTGGTGTATACGACAAAGCCTAGAGCGCAAATGAGCGTTTCAGGCACATTTAAAGAAAACCGTCTTATCAGCGCATCTAATACGATTAATAGTGTAAATTCGTCCTACCTTAAGGCGAACGCTACGATCAGCGCAAATCTTTTCGATGCCACAGCTAACAGTGGAAATAATAACCTTATCAAATTCGGAACCAAAAACACATCAAACCTGGAATTCATCGTCAAAGGCACAGAACAGATCAATCTACAAATTCTGGCCAAAGCATCGGTTAATCCATCCAAAATCGAACGCTCCGATGTCCCGGCAGGATACCATACCTCTGATATTTACACTTATCAGCTTTACACCTTAGAAGATTATGCGCCAGCGATGACCTGTAACATCTGGAACGGCACACTGACGCGTTCTGAAACACTGGATTTCACTTATGACGCATCGAGCGTGGATCTGGATACCGTTAGCGTTAGCACCTATAAAATCTATTATGATGCGGATGGGGACGGGACTTTCGAACTTCTAATCAAGCAAGGAAACTACGCCGATTACACCCCTTATCAGCCGTCAGCACTCGGGCATTATAAAATCGTGTTCTACGCTGAGGAATCCTTTGGTCAGCCCACACTTCCGGCATACATCACTGAAGCGGATAAAAAGACAGCAACGGTGGAACGAGAGTTTTACGTCGATAACCTAGCCCCCATGGCGAAGCTTTATACCGATATCGAATATGAGTTTCCGCAAGCAGACCTAATCGTGCTGAACGATCAGGGAATCACCAGAGAACTGAACAACACCATCGTGTCTGAACGTGTGAACTGGATTAACGGCCTCAGACAATCGGGCCTCGATGCCAGTGTTCAGGTATGGGACTTACACACCTACGTCTACTCCCAATCGGCATCCACGACCATCAACACGGGTGGTGGATACCCGGCAGCGACGACTTCGTATTCTTCTGGTGGCTATTCAGGAACGCTTTCACGCTATAACGTGGTGAACAACCAGTATCAAGTAGACAACGGGTACTACAAAACCGTAACTGAGTCGCGGACTGAATCAGACACACGCGACCAATCGGGAACCGTGTTAAAACCCGCTACCACAGATTCTGACCGAACCCCATCAAGTATTGGGTATTCGTCGGGTGGTTTTTCCGGTACCCTTTATAAAACGGGTTCGTGGTTAGGTTATAGCGCTTCATCACTTTTCGACTCAAAAGGCGTTCACATCGGTTACACCTATAGCATGTATGCTTCGTATTCAGGGACCGTTTCTAAACAAACCCAAGTCTGGCAGTCTAACTGGCAGTGGGTTGATGACTACACCGGGTATTACTCAGGAACGATCTATAAAAACGTCAAGCAATCCTTTACCCCAACCTTCAGAGTAAGTAGCGATAAGTACCTCGTGTACTTTGCTGACTCGAATATCAATAACCTATCGGATATTCAGGCTATTAAAAATAAAGGTACTGTAAAAGTGATCCTCGTAGGGAAACCAGCGACAAAAGCCCAGCTTGCACATGATTATTATATCGATTCATCAAAACCGTTAGGCGACGTCATGACTGAAATAAACGAACTCATCGCATCGGTAAATCCCGTGAATAACACGCAGCTCGTGCAGGTTGGAGAAACATTTAATCTTCAGAAGGCCGATTATGATTTAGAGGGCGATCCCATCACTGATTTAGGTTATCAGTACGTTCATAACGCGAACTACTACGATAATTCCACTGGGCTTGAACAGGGAGCCGTTACCACTTATTCAGAAGAGAGTAGCGCCTTTTCGCAGGTTCTTAAAACAAGCTTCACGAAGCCCGGTAAATACTCGATCTACCGAAAAATTAAAGATGTACCGGTAGCTAATGCAACGTTTACGAAAGAATCAAACATCCCTAAACTGGACATTTATGTTCATAGAAAGCCATTCGCTGATTTTACGCTGGACTGGGATTACAGCACGGCATCGGCCACCTATAATACCACATGGGTTGATAAATCCTATGATCTGGACCATCAATATTCAGATCCACAAAAGGGAATCGTGGACCGTAAAATCATGTACCGAAAAACCAATGGCGATAATGTTTGGATTTATGCGATTCCAGATAACTTAACCTCAGGAACCTATGAACTGCGTTATGTCGTTAAGGACATCGAGGGCGCATGGTCGGATGAAAAAGTCTATAACTTCACGCTTTCCGCTTCACCCGCCATTCAGCTTCAGGCCGAGCTCCGCACGCTTAAGCCAGCCATCACGTTAGCCGCTCTTCCAGCCTCTGAATCGGTTGAGTTTCATCATGTATGGTCGAGATATCCATATGGTGTCAGACTGGAGACCGCACTATATAATCTCTCTGGCACCAGAATAGGGAACATCAAACAGACTACGTTTATTCAAAACGTGACCGGTTCAAAAACGGGTAACGACATCAATTGGAATGACATCCCTTACCAAATCGCTGAAACGACTCCTGATGGTAACTATCACATGCGCATCACTGCGTTTGATTCGGGTAACTCACTTCTGCTTAATTACATCAACTTTCCAGTAACCGTCATGACGCCGATTCATATAGAGGGTGAAATAGATGCCTTAACATCGGGTGAACTTTCGACAATCACAGCTAGAACCTCGCCCTATGCAGCATCAGCGCAGGTGACGCTTTTTCTGGGAACCCCGTATCAGCAGAACCGGGCACTCACTCCTGTAGGCATTGATTCCATAACGAATGAAAGGCTGTGGCAAACGACCTATAACATCCACGCGACTATTCCAGAAGGATCATACAACCATTTGTTCAGTACTCAAACGCCCGCTGGCAAGACAGCCACAGATTTACTGACCAAGCAACTGGATGTGTTAAACATTACGTCTTTAAACGTGACTGGGTACTGGAACCACTGGCGTGGGCAGACGGATTTATTCGGAAAGATGCTTATGAATCAACCCTTTCGATTCTTAGGGTATGAAAAAATTCTCGTCACTTGTGAGGTGGTGGGGAATCCTGATTTGGTGGAGCTTAGACTTTCTCCAGAACTGGAGGCCATGACCTATCGGAACAGCTTAGGACAGCTTTATAGGTACGCTGATGAGTTTGGGTTTGAAGTGGCATTTCCGCTCAAACTGGATAAAATCAGTCAGACCACTTACCAGATCACCTACATCCTGCCGTTATCTAAAGAGACACTGAGCTGGGAAAATCAAAGACTTAATCCACCGTACACCCTAACGGTTACCGCTAAAAAAGGCGCTGCCATCAAAACATTCACAGTAAATGATATCGAAATCACAGGCACGATTCACGACCTACTATTTGTGCAACCTGAGTACTGATAACGTCTGGTAAAATAGTCGTAAAATTGTTATGGAACCTATGAAAAGGGTATATGAATTATGTTATACTCATATTAACAAGTGACATAGGAGGATTCATATGCGATTAGTGACGCGTTCAGATTTTGATGGTTTGATTTGTGGGATGCTACTGAAAGAAGCAGGAATTATAGATAGCTGGACGTTTGTCCACCCTAAGGATTTACAGGACGGCATGTTTGTGCCTGACGAAAACGATGTTTTAGCAAATGTACCCTATGTGCCAGGCTGTGGCATGTGGTTTGACCACCATACCTCAGAGGATGACCGTCTGGGCTGGACTCAGGAAGTAAAAGGAGAAAGCAGACATGCACCTTCTGCAGCGCGAATCATTTATGAATACTACGGTGGCGATAGTAAGTTCCCGCTGTATAAAGAGATGATAGAAGCGGTTGACCGCGTGGATTCAGGACAATTGACACTTGAAGAGATAAAAAATCCTACTGGCTGGATCCTAATCGGTTTTATCACCGATCCGAGAACAGGTTTAGGCCGTTTCAGAGAGTTTACCATCAGCAATTACCAACTCATGGAAGAGCTTATCAATCATTGTCGCAATTTCCCAGTGGAGGAGATTTTAGCATTACCAGATGTCATGGAACGTGTTGAGCTATATAATAAACAGACGGAACTGTTTTCGGAGATGGTTCATCAACATACCACGATTAAAGATAACGTCATCATCACCGACTTAAGAGGCGTGGAAACGATCTATACAGGTAATCGTTTTATGATTTATAGCTTATATCCAGAGCAAAACGTGAGTCTTTGGATCGTGGATGGCAGAGCGAAGCAAAATGTTTCCATCGCTTGTGGTTATAGCATCCTCAACAGAACCTGTACCGTGGACATCGGCGCTTTAATGCTGAAGAATGGTGGCGGCGGTCATAAGATGGTCGGAACGTGCCAGGTGCCTTATGAAGAAGCAGACCAAGCCATCGCAGGAATAGTAGACGCTTTACTGGGTTAATTTTCAGCCTTTCTTAATGGAATTTTAAGACCCCTTTGTTATAGTGTTATCAATAGAACACATTTCGGAGGGGTTTTATGATCGGTATCATATTTTTAATCAGCAATCTCATGACATTCCTGATTTTCTGGGGGACCAGTACAGGACTTGAAAAATATAAAAAGGGGACACTTTTCGGAGCCAATTTCTCAGAAATTCATCTTCAGAACGAATCGGTTCAATCCACAATTGCGTGGTATAAGAGAGCAAATAAAATATGGTTTTGGTTTTTCCTGATCACGTGTTTCGCTGTAATGATACCAACCCCATATGTTTCGATTATCTTTGCATTTTTCTTCATATGGCTCACGGTGATGATCGTCAGTCGTTTTTGGATATTCAGTAAAGCCTATAAAAGCATTAGGCAGATCAAAGAGGAGCGCGGCTGGTTTGACCCAGTTAAGGACGCTGATGAAAAGCATTGGTACGGCGGGATGTTTTACTATAATCCTGATAGCCCTAAGCTTTTCACGAACAAATACCTCATGGGCACAGGATCCACGATTAACATGGCGACTATGGGTGGAAAAATCATTATGGCCATAACGGCAGCAGTTTTGATTCTAACCATTATCCCGTTGTTCATCATGATGCTGGTGGACGATTTTTCGGCACCAAGCATTACCCTTACTGAATCGAACCTATCCATAAAAAGCGCCATTTATAAAACGCATGTGTCGGTAGAAGACATTACTTCAGTCGAGCTCATCTATACGCTTAAAGAAGGGGTAAAAACCAACGGCACTGCCACGGACCTTTATCTAAGAGGAAAGTTTTATATTAGCGATTATGGGGATGTGAACCTCTATGTGTTTAGAGATGTTAAACCCATGATTTTGGTTAAGATAAATGGCGATAAACCGCTGATTTTTAACGACATGACGTCTGAAGAAACACTCAAACATTACGATGAACTTCAGGCAATTTCAAGTAAAAACCTTCCATAATAGCACCACTGATTTTGCCTTAACTTAATCCATATAAAAAGAGCGTCCAGTGATATTGATTGAAAGATCAACGAACTGGGCGCTCTTGCTTTATGACGTGCAACTATTTACGGCTTACTCAAACTTGTCGTAGTAGATGTGTTCTTCTGGCATGCCTTTATCCTTCAGAATCGGGATGACGGAATCCACCATTACAGGGCTACCGCACAGGTAAGCTTCAGCACCAGATGCATCCGTGAGATACTTCTGAAGCATGTCGGTGACACGTCCCACCTCGCCAGACCAATTACATTTTTCTGTCGGTTTAGATAAGCAGGTAACGAGCTTAAAGTTAGGCATATCCTTTTGAAGCTGTTCCAATGTTTCCATCTCAAACAGGTCTTCTGCGGTACGTGCACCAAAGTAGAAGGTCACTTTCCGTTGAATATTATTAGACCGCATGTACTTGAGAATCGACATGATCGGTGCCATACCTGTTCCGATGGCCACCATGACCATTTCCCTGTCGGAGTCTTGGTAGAAGAAATCCCCGTAAGGGCCAACAACTGTGAGCTTCATCTTCTCTTTTAGGAAGTTATGCACATAGGTGGTGGCTTTTCCCTCTTTTACATAACCGATATAGAGCTCCACAGCTTTGGTATCCATCGGTGATGACGCGATGGAGTAGGCACGGTAGACTTCTTCGTCGCTGCCCTTGTATTTTGGGGCGAGGATTTGGACATACTGGCCAGCTTTGAATTCGATTTCTTCTTTTTCTGGAAGCTCAAGTCTCAGGTGTTTGATGGTTGGTGTGAGGTCCTTGATAAAGGCCACATGATAGTCGTACTGTTTGACGCTGAACAGCTCCTCGGGAATTTGGATCTGCATGTCCTCGCGTACTTTGCATTGGCACGACAGACGAACACCTTCTTCTCTTTCCTTCGGCGTCACGTATCCCAGCTCAGTGGCGAGAATCTCACCGCCGCCTTGGGTAACGGTGACTTTACAGTAACCGCAGCTCCCTTTACCGCCACATGCGGAAGGGATGAACACCTTTTGATCGATTAGTGCGGACAGGAGGGTGTCGCCGCCTTCCACGACGAGCTCTTTAGAACCATTGATGAGGATCTTCTTTTCGCCATAGTTGGCGATGGTTTTGTTTGCGACGGAGAGGAGAAGGGCTAAGAGCCCGGTGATGCCGCTGATGGTTAGGACAGTGGTTACGATGGTTGACATGGGCACCTCCTATTGAATTTGTACGATTCCTGAGAAGCCCAGGAATGCAAGTGCCATGATGCCTGTGATGATCAGTGTGATGCCAGCGCCTTCGAGGCCTTTCGGAATTTTAGCGCCTGTGATTTTCTTACGGATGCCAGCCATGGCCACGATGGCCAGTGTCCAACCGATCCCTGAGCCGAGACCGAACATGAAGGATTGGATAAGGTCGTACTCGCGGATGATCATGAACAGTGAAACCCCGAGGATTGCGCAGTTTACGGTGATTAATGGGAGAAAGATTCCTAGGGAGTAATAGAGGGTTTCGAAGTAGCGTTCGATGATCATTTCGACGAGCTGCACGAATGCCGCGATGACGATGATGAACACGATAAAGCGCATGTACTCTAGTCCGAGGGGAACTAAAATCAAATAGTAAACCAGATAGTTGAGGACGGAGGTGGTGGCTAAAACGAAGGTGACGGCTTGGCCTAAGCTTAGCGACGTCTTGATTTCGCTAGAAACAGCGATGAACGAACACATACCTAGGAAGTTGGACATGATCATGTTATTCGTGAATATCGATGCAAAGAATATGACGAGAGGGTTGATTTCGATCATGCTTTAGCACCTCCTTTTTCTTCTTCTTTAGGGAACCAGTTCGAGGTGACCCAGATGACGATACCGATCATGAAGAATGCGCCAGGCGGCATGATCATCAGTGTCCAGTTCACCCAGTTATCGCCGAGCACCTGGATACCGAATAGTGAACCGAAGCCCAAAAGCTCTCTGACGAACGCCACCGACATGAGCACCAGCGTGTAGCCAAGTCCCATGATGAGGCCATCGAAGAACGAGATAAACGGTTTGTTATTCTGTGCGAAGGCCTCTGCACGGCCCATGATGATACAGTTGGTGATGATCAGTCCGACATAGGGACCTAAGTTTTTCGACATGGCTGGGAAATAAGCCTTGAGGAAGATGTCGAGGATGATGACGTAAGCCGAGATAATCAGCGTTTGGACCATCATACGGATATGCTTCGGTGTAAACTGTCTGATTACGGAAACCGTCAAACTGGAGAATGCGGTGACGAACATGAGGCCGACACCCATAACAAACGAGTTGGCGAGGAAGTTCGTGACGGCGAGTGAAGAACATATGCCTAGGATTTGCCTAAATACAGGGTTGTCTTTATAAATACCGGCTTTGAATACGCGGATGATTTCATTCATAGATTAGCCTCCTTTGCGAATGCCAGCGTGTCGATGATGAACTGGTTAACGATATTCACCACGGCGACAGAGGTAAGCGTTGCGCCAGTGATGCCATCGATATTACCACCATCGGAAGGCTTGATAACTAAGGTTTCTACCGAATCCACCGTTATCCCCCTGAACTGCTCCTTAAACCATGGCTCGTCGATACGGCCGCCGAGACCAGGGGTTTCAGAATGGGCGACGAAATCAACCCCTAAAACCTCCGTGAAATCGGGCGAGAATCCGATATAGCCTGAGATGCTGCCCCAGAGTCCTTTTCCTGTGTATGCCAATGCATAACCGGTTGCCGCGCCATTTTCCATACGCGTGTAAACCGTGGTCCCGTCCACCTCCTCAGTGGTGACGCTTTCATCAAACAACTGATTCACTTCATCACTGGTGCCGTCACTTTTCATATTGAAAACATAAAGCACGGAGCGTTTGATACGGAGCTGTTCTTGTTCGCTGATAATCCCTTTTGTACTTTCATTGATAAAAGCGAGGACGGAAGTGTATAAAACGGTGATGAGCAACATGAACATCACCGGTGCGATGATTTTCTTTTTGCTAGCCATTGGACACCTCCTTGGCTTTTTTTGCTTTTCTAGAGGCCTTGATGGCGTTTACTGCTTCATCGATAATCGGTGCAAAAGTGTTACCTATGAGGATGGCGAACATGATGCCACCGGCAAAGAGGGCAAATCCACGAATGATGACCGTGACTGCACCGATGATTAAGCCATAAACGATGCGTCCTTCGAAGGTCTTCGGTGATGAAATCGGGTCAGTGGCCATGAACACGGCACCGAACAAGATACCACCGGCAAGTAGACCATAAAGTGGATCCAGTACCTTCTCGTTACCAGTAAAGTAGAAGAAACCGCTCATTAAAAGGAAGCCTGCCAGTACGGAGAAAATCGTCTCCTTAGCGGCTGTCTTCGTATAAATAAGGTAGATTCCTGCTAGGATAATCAAGATTGCACTGGTTTCACCAATGGAACCGGCGATGTTCCCGAAGAGGAGGTCAGTGATGGGAAGCTGTTCACCAGATGCGCGATAGATTAACATCGGCGTGGATTGGGTGATGGCGTCGATGGACTCACCTAAATAGGTAGTGAAGCCACCGAGAACGCCCTCTACAGGCTTCGTCCAGTTCATGGTCATAAATTCTGGGAAGTTGACATAGATAAACGCTCTACCCACAAGTGCGGGGTTAAATGGATTTTTACCAAATCCACCAAACACCATTTTTCCGAATAAAACGCCAAATATGATCCCGATGATGGCGATCCAATATGGCGTACTAGGTGGCAGTGTGAGTGTAAATAAGATGTTGGTGACGATCACAGCCTCTGTGACTTTCTTAGTGGTCTTTCTGACGAACACCCACTCTGTGGCGATACCGAAAACATTGACCACGGCTAAAAGGACGAGGACTCTGAGGCCGAAAAAATACACGCCTGCTAATACGAGAGGGATTAGGGCATATACGACTTTACGCATCATCATCTGCTTCATGAATTGTATATTCTTCAGCGATAGGTTCAAAGCAGTTACCTCCTATGGAGAGATTTTGTATTATTTAAACTGTATTTGTTATATATCCAAAAGTTATTATAACATATCAAAAAAGTTTCAAATTTATCTGAGAATTTTTTTCAATTAACCATTATTGCTGACTAGAAATATTTCAAAAAGATTACAAATCAAAAAAAGGCGAAAAAGTGTTACCGAAAAACAAATCCATCTGCGTATATATTAGCGAAGGTCGATCAGAACAAACAATTAGACATTTGTCTAGACTAAAAAGGAGTGAACAAAATGCGTAAAGTAATGAAATCAACATTAGTCATTATGCTAACGCTGGCATTGATCCTTACACAAGTTTCAATGGTGACCTACGCGGATAATGGCAAAGGAAATTCGAATAACAATGGTAAAGGCAACTCCATTACCATCCAAAATAAGGTTCAAGTTTCAGAACAAACAAAATTAGAGTTAAGAGAAAAAATTAGAATGATGGTCAGCTTTGGTCAAGGTAACTGGGAAGGTATTCCTAATGGCATGATGAAAAAAGGCTACCTACCCTATGGACTCGCAAAGAGATACATGAATGGCGATTTCCCTTATGGACTTGCAAAAAGAATTAAAGATTTCCAATTAGGTCAGGAGAAACCACCGGTTGATATCGAAGTGTTAAAGGCATTGATCGTGACAGCGAAAGGTAAGTTAGTTGGCAAGGCCCCTGCTGAGTATTTGCCAAATGAGTATGCTAATTTTGAGAAAGCAATTGATGAAGCTGATAGTTTCGTAAAAAACAATTTAACACCTAAAAGTACAGATGTGAAAATTCAAATTGAGAAGTTAAAAGCAGCCATTTTGAAGTTTGAAAATAGCAAGTATATTCCGAACAGTGATTTGACGACTTTGTATAATCAGTTAAAGGCTTATAATGAAAACTACGGCAGTAAGTTAACCGTGACTAAGCTTCAAATTTTAACGAACTTGATCGCTGAAATCAAGTTGATTATTGAATCGCCTACCAATGTTCTAACAGTAGGTAAATACAGTGAAATTTTAAGTAAAGCGAAAGCTTTTGAAGATCCATTATTGGCGCTAAAGGATAAAATCGAAGCTATAAAAGTTAAAATTTACATCGTTCCAAATGCACTTTCACCTGTTCTTAAAAGTAATGAAGGGATTGATCCAGGTAAATATCTGGTAGGTTCATATAAGGCACTTGAGAACGAGTTGTTAAAAGCCATTTTATTTGTGAAAAACTATTCGAGTGAACCCGTAGTAAAAATCACTCAAGTAATGACAGATTTACAAAATGCAGAAAAAGCATTTGATAATAATTTAGTATTATCACTCGAAGAAAAAACGACACTTAAATCAGTACGTGACGAGTTATTCGCTTACTACACAAATTACTATAAGCCAGTTACAAACCCACTTACTGCACTTAAAGCGTTGATCGACAAAATCGATTTACACTTTACTATAGTGAACCCAAAACCATACACGCAAGGTGATAAGACTTATTACTATGATTTGATTCCAACTTATTTAAGTGACATTTATACGCAAGTAAAAGCTGAAATTGGTGCACTCGTCGTTAAAGCGGATGCGATGCTTATCTGGACACTTACAGATGCTGAAGTCGCCGTCGTAACACCACAAAAGAATGCACTTAAAACAGCTCGTGATGCTGCTGATGCCGCATCGAAATTAGCATCACCAACCTATACGGTTTTAAACACCGCTTATCAAAATCTTGATAAAGCAATGGTTGATTTTGAATATGCACTCGAATTATTCAGATTAAAAGGTTTAGTGACAGTGGCAGTAGCTGAAAAAACTGCAGCAAAAGATGTAGACAAAGATGCCGTACCACATCCAAATTTATATGATAAATTGGTGTCGGCACTTGATGCAGCAAATGCGTTAATCGTCTTAGCAGATGATGCAAATTCAACAAACAATCCTACAGTTGCAGCCGTTAAATCAGCATTTACTGCACTTCAAACAGCAGTAAACGCATTCACCCCAACACTATAACATTTCTACTCGTAACACCCTAATTAGCCCCATTTTCTATTCAATGCAAGGCGGTTGGACCCTTTTGGGAACGGCCGCCTTGCTATTTTTTGAGGTTACCACAAAATTGAGTTTTTGGGTTATAAATTACCCCGTCATATGATATAATGTCATGGGAATTCCCAAAAATGAGGATGCAATTAAATAGAGAGAGGTATGGTGAAGTTAGCTTTTAGATCGTGCAAAGGATTGCTAATTTAAAGGTCAATGTCGCTCTACAAATAGGAGTAATGTTATGAAAATAGCCATAGTAGGCGCTGGTACAGGTGGAACGAAGCTTATCGAGTTATTTAGCGAAATCCGTGAGGTAGAGCTTGCATATGTCATCGATAAAAATATGCAGTCGCCAGGGATTGATGTAGCAAGAAAGTTAGGAATTAGATGCTCAGCTGAGATCGAAGATATCGACCACAGTGTGGATATGATTATCGAAGCGACTGGAAGCGCGAAGGTTCTGGAAATTTTAAAGTCGAAGTTTGGCGATAAAAAACACATCGTCGATTCCATGGTGGCGCAGATGATGATGTTTATCGTGGATAAGCAGGTGGACATGCGTAAACGACTGAATTTTCAGCTTGAAGAAATCACGAAAACCAGCGAGAAATTGCATTTGGAGATGAACAACATCGTTAAAATCACAGGCGATTTGAATCACATTAATAACGATCTTGCCCAGTCAGCAGCTGAATCGCAACAGTTTATCGAAAAGACAGACGAGATGACGCGAGCAGTTAATAAAATCACCCAGCAAATTAAGATTTTGGGTCTCAATGCAAACATCGAGGCTGCCCGTGCAGGCGAGCATGGAAGAGGCTTTTCAGTGGTTGCAACAGAGGTGCAAAAGATGTCCGACAGCACCAGCGACTTTGCGTTTCAGATTTCTGAGCTGTTAAAATCGCTTCGCATCGAAAACGAAAAGATTTCGTTAGAAATATCTAAGTTAAACGACATTTCTGAAAACCAGGTAACCATAACTCAAAAAGCAAAAAACATCGTAGACGAACTCAAAAACATATAAAGTTGATTAATGATTTCAGCAGAGGAGGGTACAAACCATGTAACCTTCTCTGTTTTCAGTTGTAGATAATTACTAAATAAATTGCGCCTTAGAATTCATTAGGGTAGAATAAACCTGTAGATTGGCGCTTGCCGGAGGCGGACATGAATTTTAGAACAGTTAATACCACTGGTGATCAGGTTTCAATTTTAGGCTATGGTGGCATGCGATTTCCCACAGTCTCGGGGAAAATCGATGAGGGTAAGGCCATGAGACAGCTCAGGTCAGCCATCGATGCAGGAGTGAACTACATAGACACCGCCTATTTCTATCATGGCGGTCAGAGCGAGTCGTTTATCGGAAGGGCATTGAAGGATGGCTACCGAGAAAAAGTTAAAATCGCGACCAAATTACCGCCTTGGCTTGTAAACGTTACCAGTGACATGACACGAATTTTCGAAGACCAGCTTAAAAGGCTGGATGTGACGGTGATCGATTATTATCTGCTCCATGCGTTAAACCGTGAAAACTGGGAGAAATTTAAAGCACTCGAGGTCCTAACGTTTTTAACCGATTTAAAAGCATCATGCAGGATTAAACATGTGGGTTTCTCCTTTCATGGCGACAGAGTGAATTTTAAAGAAATCATCGATGCTTACCCGTGGGATTTCTGTCAGATTCAGTACAATATTTTGGATGAGTTTAATCAGGCAGGAAGAGAAGGCCTGAATTATGCCGCTTCAAAAGGAATTGCCGTATTTGTGATGGAGCCGCTTCGTGGCGGAACCTTAGTGAATCGCATGCCTGCGGAGGTTCTAAATCTCTATAAGGAAAAAGAACCGACCTGGACACCTGCCGAGTGGGCGCTAAACTGGCTCTGGGCTCAGCCTGAAGTCACCATGGTGCTTTCGGGAATGACAGAGGATGAACATATCAGTGAAAACCTTAGGATTGCAGGTACGGTGCATGAACTCCCTTTTGATGCCTCACACGAGGCTGTGGTGAAGCGTGCGAAGGAAACCTATCTGTCGCTTCAGAAGGTGCCATGTACAGGCTGTCAGTACTGTTTACCGTGTCCGTTTGGGGTGGATATTCCCAGATGTTTTGATTTATATAATTCGAAATATTTGCTAAAGCAGAAGGTGGGGACCTTTTACTGGATGCAGCTGGGCGGCGTAAATGGTAAGCCTAGTCATGCATCACTGTGTAGACGGTGCGGAAAATGTCTTGAGCATTGTCCACAATCCATCCAAATCCCGAACAGGCTGGATGAAGTGGCGAAGGACATGGAAGGTCCGTTCATGAAGCCCGCGTTAAAAACGGCTGCCAGCGCCATCAAAATCTATACGCGTTTGAAAAGAAGAACTAGAGGAGCGAAGTAAAATGAATTGGTTTTTTGAGAGGATTAAATTAAGTCGCCAAGCGGTTCTGTTTGATTCCTATCTATACCTTTTAAAAGGATTTTTAAGTATATTAACAGGTTATATTTTTTTTCATGACCATCCGATTATCGGAAGAGATATGATTTCCTTGTTTTTTGCCACCATGCTCACACTAGAGCCAGTGAACATCATCGGGATGAAAAGCGGGCTGGATCAAATCAAGGCTTCTATTCTAGGCGGTGTGGTGACGGCCATCATCGTCAGCCTTTTCGGTGTGAACATGTGGACGATTCCTATGGGGGTCATCATCACCATGTATATCTCGCTTAAGTTCAATTGGCGATTTGTTTCGCCAGTGGCGATTTTTACCGCGATTTATATGACGCAGTACATCCAGCTGGATGCTTTCGGCGAACCAAGCATGTGGTTGACACTTCGCCTAAGGCTGTTTGCACTTGGTGCCGGGATTGCTATCGCAATATTCTATAACTATGTATTTTCACGTTTTTTCCACGCGTCCATGCTGAAAAAACGCGTGACCTATATTCTGGAAAGTCTAGTGGCCTACCTCGCCGAGTACAGCAGCACAGAGGGGCAGGGCGATTTAAAACCCCTTAAAACGAAGATCACGGGTCTATTTGCAGATATCGACCTCGTTATCAGCCACGTTCAAGATTTTAAGAAGGTAAAAGAGGATGGTCTGCCATATGATGCGTATGGCTGTGCGCTTTCAGAGCTCAGAGATTTTACACATTATCTACTGGATGTGATCATGTATCGCATGAAGCACCCTACAGGCGCGGCGGATTTGGATACGCTAGCGACCTTTAGCAAGCTGCTCTGCGAAATCCATCAGACCATAAATGATAAAAACAGCGACCGAAAGGCATTAACTCAGGGAGTTAAGCGCAATCAGTCGCTGTCCATAGAGGAAGAGTGCTATTTATCGGCGATGCATCAGGCATGCCTCAACGCAGCGAAGTGTTTCTTACAAGGATAAGAGCACTTCGTTTCTTTTTTTGGTGACGTCTTGAATCGCCAGCAGGGTCTCCGATTGTAGCTTCATTAACTGGTCTAGAAGAAGCTCGGTGGTGTCATAATTCGCGTTGATGCTGTCATAAGCGCGGTTAATTTCTTCCTGAACCGATAAATCCGAAAAGATATTATCGAAGAACACATCAAAGGTTTTTGAAAGGGCATCGATTTCCACCATTTCGATACTGAGTACCAGCTTTAAATCGTCCAGCTCGCGTGAAAGCAGCTGCGCTTTTTCACTGGAATCCTGAATATAACCCGAAGCCCTTTTGATATGATCATGCTTCACCATGCTGGAGATCAGGTCGCCACCGAGGATGTCGAACATTCCCCAGTTTTTCGCGGAGCTGAGGTCCTCTTTAGCGCTGGTTAAGCTCAGTAATAATTTTCGGGCGGCGATAATGGCTTCGTCGATTTCTTTGCTTCGTGTTTTCAGGTTCAATATTTCTGACTCAAAAGCATCCAGTGTGGTGATGCCGTTTTGTGTGGCCCATACGCGCTTCGCGGCAAGGAGGCGTTCATATTCCATGTCGATGCCCGCTAGGGCGTCTATCTGTTCTGTAAGTGAAGTGATTTCTTCTTGATCGGCTAGAATACGCGCCAGCAACTCGTCATGCTTGAATTGTGCCAGCTGCATTTCTCGGAATTCCCGGTCCTTTTCCTCTTCATAATGGTCGCTAAAAAGCTTGAGTAGCTTTTTTACAGAGAGCCCTTCGAGTTTGCGATAGTCGCTGGTCTCTTTTTTTAGTTCGGATTGGAGGCGAATTTCCTCATGCGATAGCGTGCTGAGCTCTTCTGCGATGCGTTTACGTTTTTTAGTCAGTACCTCTTTTTGCGCCATGAGCCTAGCCAGCTCATCTAAGCGTTCAAAATCGTGCATTGTGTCCTCCTATACCTTATAACATTATGGATAGTATACCCATAAACTATTAGATACCAGTCATCATTTGATTAAAAATGTATTAAACCCCATGGTTGCACCCTAATATCCAGTGTGCTAGACTTGTAATACAGCATGTGACGTGGTTACGTCACAGAAACAAAACGTGATTCATTCAAGTGAGGCCTTTATGAACCCATACGAAATCATCCTCATCACCATTATTTTCATACTGGGAAGTGTCATCGGCTCCTTCCTCAATGTGTGCATATATCGCATCCCCGCAGGCATCAGCATCGTTACGCCGCGTTCACGCTGCGGCAGCTGTGGACGTACATTATCCAGCTTCGATTTGATTCCCATTCTAAGCTGGATTTTCCTGAGGGGAAAATGCAGGACATGTGGTGCGGCGATTTCACCTCGATATGCGCTGGTGGAGGCGCTTCAGGGGTTTCTTTATGTAGCGGTCTTTTATCAGTTTGGACTAAATGTGGTTACACCTGTCATGTGGCTCTTCATCTCGATTCTCACTGTGGTGTTTTTTATAGACCTCGATCACCAAATCATCCCGAACAAGGTTGTGCTGTTTGGACTGGTGAGTGGACTCATCCCCGCCGTCTTGTATTGGATGGGGCACTATCCTATATACCGTGTTGACGTTTGGTATGAACCTTTTTTGGGGCTCTCAGTGCCATTTCTTTTAATGCTGGGCATCGCACTCATATCCGTTCTTTTCTTTAAGCAAAGCGGCATCGGCATGGGCGATGTAAAAATCTACGCCCCTATCGGCTTATTCATCGGCTGGAAGCTCTCGCTCATGAGCATCTGGTTTGCCTTCTTTTTCGGCGGACTGTTTGGCCTCTTATGGATCTTCGTCTTTAAACGCGATAAAAAAGAGATGATCCCATTTGCACCGTTTATCGTCATCGGCGTTTTAGTGACGTTATTTTGGGGTGATGGCATCATGCAATGGTTATATTAAGTGTAAAGAAAATGAGCAGTATTTTAATAAAAAGGAAGAAATTTAGCACATTATTATCGAAAGCGTAAATAAAAGTATACGCTTTTTTATTTTTTTGAACCTACTATAAACAAAAGGTTACAACTGCTTACATGCATACTGCTGAAGCGTTGGAAACACACAGCGTCATTATGGCATCGGAATTGCTTGTTCTATTTATACACAATAGGAGGACGAGATGCATCCGCAATTAACACAATTAATTCAAATGGCACCTATACTGGCACAAAGCTCAACCAGAGACACCGCCATCGCCATCACTGATTTGAATCAGTATGTGTATTACCAACCAGGAGAACTGCTTAACCATCGCGTAAAGCCTGGCGATGTCCTGAGGGAAGGATCCCTCGTACAAGAGGCGATGCGGCAGAAAAAACGACTTACCGCCTTTATGGACGCAAAATTGTTTGGGTTTGCTTACATCGGCATCGCTATTCCCATTACGGATGAACATGATGCGGTGATCGGAACGGTTTTCATCGGTGAAAACACGGAAAAGCAAGAAGTGTTAAAGGGGATGGCATCCGATCTTTCGGATCATTTAGGTGAGATGTCAGAGTTCACGATGATGATTTCTGAGAAGACAGAGCAACTTAGCCAGACACTGGAGATGCTATCCCGGTTGAATACACAGTTTGGCCTAAAGCTTAACCGAATTGAAAAGTTTACGGATAGCCTTCAGAACATATCTAAAAAAACCAATATGCTGGGGATTAACGCATCTATAGAATCTGCAAGGCTGGGGATACATGGTCGAGGTTTCGCGGTGGTTGCAGAGGAAATCAGCCTATTAGCAAAGCAAAGCAATGCCTCATCTTTAAACATTAATGAAATGGCCGCCGATATTTTGGGGGATAATGTGCAAATGAATGAAGCGTTGAAACAAGTGGTTGCCTATTTTGAACAAACGCATGCCTTTATGCAAACGTTGATTCAAAATATTGAAAGTACTTATAGCATGGTTCAAGAACTTACCAGTATGTCTGAAAGTATATAACCCTTCCCCTAGACAGTTGAAAAACTGTCATTTTTTTTTTGAAAGTTCATGATTTTATACAACATATTGTGTTTACTTTTATAGAGGCATACTGTATAATTTACTAATAAGAATGATTGGGCAAACTGTTCGAAAGAGCAGGACGCAAAGTATGAAGTCTAAGGCAGTGACTGCTATGACCGTTCAACTGCAGTATTTAATGCTGCAGTTTTTTTTATCCTAATATGTATATAATTGTCATCTTAAAATGATGCGAAATGTCATTGACAGATAAGTCGAAATACCCAAAATAACGGGACTTAAGTGTATACTGTAATTAGTCCGCGATGGTAACGAAGGAGCACTATGAAATATAAATTACGTTTAGGTGATATACTCGTAAGAAACAATGTCATCTCAGAAGAGCAATTGGTTAAGGCATTGGAGCTACAAAGGGGCACTGGTCAAAAGCTTGGTAGCGTTCTCATAACACAAGGCTGGCTTAATGAAGAGCAGCTCTACCGCGTGCTGGAGGAGCAGTTTCAAATTCCCTTTATCGACATTAATAACACCTATATAGATCCAAAGGTCCCCAAATTAATCGGCGAGTCATTGGCACGTAAACATATGGCGATTCCCATCAAGCTTGAAAAAAATCGACTTACTGTGGCCATGGTGGATCCGCTTGACATCATCGCCAAGGATGATATTAGGATTATCACGGGATTAGAACTGGATATCGTCATCAGCGCACAGCAGGATATCGCCAGAGCCATCAACCGATATTATGATTCCACGGAAAAAGCGGAAAGAGCGGTTGAGGATTATAAAGCTCAGTCCGATTTTGTGGATGAAGAAGCCAATGAAGAGGATGCGGATGTCACTAATGCACCGATGGTCCGCCTCGTAAACACCATCATCGCTCAAGCTGTTAAAAGTAAGGCTTCGGATATTCATATCGAGCCTTATGAACGAAATGTTCGGATTAGGTATCGTATCGACGGCGAGCTTAGAGAAGTGATGACGCCTGCCAAGTCAACCCATTCCGCCATCGTCACTCGTATTAAGATTATGGGAAAGATGAATATTTCTGAAAAGCGCCTTCCTCAGGACGGGCGTGTTGAAACCACTATAGAAAGTCTCCCCATCGACATGCGGATTTCCATTTTACCCACGGTATATGGTGAAAAAATCGTTATTCGTCTGTTAGACAGAAGCAGTTTGGTGGTAAATAAAGAAGAGTTGGGGTTTACGTCCTTCAATTTAGAGCAGCTCAATCGCATCATGAAGGTGCCTGAAGGGATCATACTCGTGACGGGTCCTACTGGCAGTGGTAAGACGACCACACTTTATTCCATTTTAAAAGAGCTCAATCGAGAAAATAAAAATATCATTACCGTAGAAGACCCTGTGGAGTATCGCCTTGAAGGCATCAACCAGGTTCAGGTGAATAATAAAGCGGGACTAACCTTTGCAAATGGCCTAAGGGCAATTTTGCGTCAGGACCCGGACATCGTCATGGTAGGGGAAATTCGTGATGCCGAAACGGCTGAAATCGCTGTAAGAGCGGCCATTACAGGTCATATCGTGCTCTCCACCATCCATACAAACGATAGTGTCAGCACCATTTCTCGTCTGGTGGACATGGGCATCGAGCATTATTTGGTTAGTTCGGCCACAGTGGGCATCATCGCGCAGCGTCTCGTAAAAAAAGTATGTGTCAAATGCAAGACCTATCATCCAGCATCGCCTGAAGAACTGCGCATGCTGAACCTTCCAGAGAACGAGGTCATCGAAATCGCGAAAGGGACAGGCTGCAACACGTGCGGAAACACAGGATATTTAGGCAGAACCGCCATCCACGAGGTGCTCGTCATCGATGGGGAAATCCGAAATATGATCGCTCAGAAGATGGACATCGACGCCATTAAGCAAAGAGCTATTCAGAAGGGTCTTACGACGCTGAACGAAACCTGCCGCATTTTAGTGAAGCAGGGGATTACCACCGTGGATGAAATGCTGCGCATGACCTTCAATTTTGATGAAATTATGGAAAAGTAAGCTTCAGATGCTCAACAAATCTATGATTATGCCGATGAGGATACTATATGGAGATATTAGAATTACTCGCAAAAGCCATCGAACTTAAAGCGTCTGATTTGCACCTGACAGTCGCTTCACCTCCTATCATTAGGGTCAATGGAAAACTTGAAAAGCTCACTGACACGCGTTTGATGCCAGAAGATACCCAGCGTATTATCCATCAAATGCTGACGGTGGATCAAATCAACGTGTTTGAAAATAAGGGCGAGCTGGACTTCTCCTATTCCTATCCTGGGTTGGGACGCTTTAGAGTAAACGTCTATAAACAACGTGGCAGCTATTCCATGGCGCTACGTGTGGTCTCACTTTCCGTGCCTTCCATGGAAACGCTCAAGCTACCTGTAATACTTAAGGATTTGGCCATGAAACAGAGGGGATTGATCCTCGTCACTGGCCCCACGGGTAGTGGTAAATCCACGACACTCGCCTCCATGATCGACTATATGAATCATTTGCGAAGTGATCATATCATTACCATTGAGGACCCCATCGAGTACCTTCATAAACATGATCAAAGTGTCATTAATCAGCGCGAAATCGGAAACGATTCCCATAGCTTCGCGAACGCCTTAAGAGCTGCTTTACGCCAGGATCCCGACGTAATTCTGGTAGGTGAGATGCGCGACTTGGAAACGATTTCAACCGCCATTACCGCCGCAGAAACGGGGCATCTTGTTCTTTCGACATTACACACCGTCGGCGCAGCAAAAACAGTGGACCGTATCATCGACGTCTTTCCACCCCACCAGCAGCAACAGGTGCGTATCCAGCTGGCTTCAGTAATCGAAGCGGTCATATCGCAACAGATATTACCAAAAGCGGATGGCACAGGGCGTGTGGCGGCATTTGAAATCATGGTCGCGAACACGGCCATTCGGAATCTCATCAGAGAAGGAAAATCCCATCAGATACAAACCGTCATACAAACAGGCGCTCAGCAGGGTATGGTCACCATGGACAGTAGCCTTTTGGACCTCTACCGAAAACGCATCATCGATTTACCTTCACTGAAAAAATATGCAGTGGATATCGACGCTGTGATGAAACAGGTGGGATATTTATAATAATTAATAGTAATCAGATGAAAATCGGGTATAAATAACTGGGGGGAATCATTATGGTTAATGTTTACCGATGTAAAGAAATCGACCTAAAAGGGCGTGTCATCGAAACAATTTATCGCGGTGAAACCAAGGGCGAAATTATCAGCTTGATTCGTTCGAAGGGGCACTCACCTGTATCTGTAACCATGGAGGAGGAAAAGGGTAAGGACCTGCTTCAGATGGAGCTTTTCCAAAAGCGCGTAAAAACGAACGACATCGCGATATTTTGCAAACAATTACATACCATGTTAAATGCAGGTATGCCTCTTCTCACCGCATTAGACGTTTTAGGAGCACAGACGGAAAATCCGAAGCTGGCTTCTACTGTGAAGGCTATGGCCACACAGGTGCAAAAGGGCGATGTGCTCTCCAAGGCCATGCATCAGTATCCAAAGGTGTTTCCATCGCTTCTCGTGAACATGGTGGAGGCGGGCGAGCTCACGGGTAACCTCGATAATGTGTTACTCAAGATGTCTGAGCATTATACGAAGGAAAATAAAATCAACTCGAAGGTGAAAAGCGCCATGATGTACCCGATGATTCTCAGTATTCTCGTGGTGGTCGTGGTGGTGTTCATGCTGACGTTTGTCCTTCCTACCTTTGTGGGGATGCTGGATTCAGCGGGAGCAGAGCTACCATTACCGACGAAAATCGTCATCGGCATCAGCGACGCGCTTAAGAACTATTGGTATCTTTTCATCGCGGGCATCGTCGGTTTGATTATTCTAATTCGAAATGTGATGAAAAGTGTTGAAGGCAGGCGGTTTTTTCATAAGCTTCAGCTGAGAATACCCGTTCTTAAAACCTCCATCGCGAAAATCGCCACCTCGCGTTTTACGCGAACCCTTTCCACGCTTCTGGCAAGCGGGATTCCCATCATCCAGGCACTGGGCACAGCGGCGAATGTCACCGGTAATCAAGTGGTGATCGATGGCATCGAGGTGGTTTCAGAGGACATAAAAAAAGGGATCGTCCTTAGCTCGCTTCTTAAAAAAGTCGGCGTGTTCCCGCCCATGGTCATCTCCATGGTGAACATCGGCGAGGAGTCCGGTGCGCTGGAAGAGATGCTGGATAAGACGGCGGATTACTATGATGAAGAGCTGGACGCCGCCATCTCAAAATTGATTGCATTAATTGAGCCACTGATGATCGTCATTATGGCTTTGATTATAGGTTTTATTGTGATTGCCATGATTCTACCGATGTTCGATATGTATTCGACCATGTAGAGTAGGCTTAAGGCAACGCATTAAAATAAATCGCACTCATGTGCAAAATACTTATTAAGTTAAGGAGGAAGAAAGAAATGATGAAAGCACTTAAAAAGAAAAGAAAGGGCGGGTTCACCCTTATCGAACTGATCGTCGTTATCGCTATTTTGGGGATTTTAGCAGCGATTGCGATTCCGAGGTTTACAACTGTCACTGGAACTGCAGCAGCAGAAGCAGAAGCTGCAACAATCAGAACTGTAAATAGCGCATATCAAGTATATTTAGCAGGTGGAAGTACTGGTGCTTGGCCTGCAGATTATGTCAATGGTGCAATAGTTAATGCAACTGACAATACTAAAATTGATGTTCCAATAAAAGGTGGTTCTGTAACTCTAACGCTTAATGCTACTACTAAAACATGGGGCAAATAGCCAATCAATAACTTATGGGTGTCAGGTACCAAGACGGAAGAAACTTGGTTGTTAATTCTGAAACCTAGCTAAATGAATGACTTTAAAATTGAATTTGAGGTTACTTCTTAAACGGTACCTGGTACCGTGATAGCCGAAAGTGTCTTATGACGCTTTCGGCTGATACATAAACAATATATAATGGTACATCGTATATTCAGATCTATACATGTTCAAATAAAGATTAAGTAAAAATGAGATTGAATTGTGATTCGAGGTGGTTAAATGGTATTTCAAAAAAAAGTAATTAGAAACGAACAAGGTGTTGCAATGATATGGGCGTTAATTCTATTTACGATGATTACCATATTAACATTTTCTTCATTTTTAGTTTTAAGACAGGACTTGTTCGAGACAACGCAACAAGAGTTACGATTGAGAACTTATTATATTGCTATGTCGGGTATTGAGTTAACTTATGGCATGTTATATGACGACGATAATAGAGACGATATTATTGAGTCGATAATGGATGGGGGACCAATATCAGATGTTATTCCTATCGTCATCGAAGGTAATCAAGTCGGTACTGCGACAGTAACAATATCTCGTGTTTTTCAGGACGATGTTGATTGGCTGAGGGTAGTGTCTGTTGGCCAACTTGAGGGAGAGTCAGTAAGGACTACTGTAGCTATGAGGATTAATGAAAAAAAGCCAGATCAATTCATTAAAGAGCAGAATTGATAGAAGGTGAGGTGTCAGTAATGAAAAAAACAATTAACGGTTTCACACTAATTGAACTGATATTGACAATTGTGTTAATTTCATTAGTTATTACTGTTAGCGTCAACATGATGACTTTTGCCAACAGAACACATCGCATAACGGTGGATGAGTATGAACTACAATCTGCTATTCGTTTGGCAGCTGAATCGACTAATAATATAGTTCGTTATTCAAAGGCAGTATTTGCAGTCCCTGAGACCTTTGTTCAGACTCCAAGTAATATGGATTCCGGCTGGAGTTATTTCATGGTGTCATCAGATCGTAAAAAAATAGTTAGAATGGAATATGATGCTGATACAGATAGTCATATAGAAGTTGTAGTGGTTCCAGAAAGACCTAATGTATTATATGAGTTGACTTTTGCAAAGGATGAAACTGCTAACTCGGATTCAGTCTTGGCATTTGAAATAATTGCAATTACCGTTGATAACGAGAATAAAGAAACTG
>Ga0209570_1000414_pt1 | contig 53792 bp, 37 predicted proteins | sample EBPBio172007_DNA_FD_185861 | JGI IMG/M metagenome (GOLD analysis project Ga0209570, IMG submission 185861) | Wastewater treatment Type I Accumulibacter community from EBPR Bioreactor in Madison, WI, USA - Reactor 1_9/17/2007_ DNA (SPAdes)... | ecosystem: Engineered > Bioreactor > EBPR >... | reverse complement strand
GAGCAAGCAATGGACAAATCATAGAACAATAATGCAAAGAAGGAGGAAGAAATGACAGCAGACCGCATCAAACGTGAGTTTAGGGTGAAAGATGGGGTAATGTTGAGCCGCGCCGCCGAGCTTCATCATGTGGGAGCGCATCATCAATAGAAATATAAGCGCGGTCTATTTGTTGGTGTCGCGGAGTGAGAAAGGGAAATGTGTTGTTGAGGCAACGTTGTACGCTGTCTATTACTATCACGTATTATTCTAAAAAATTAGTGATCAGTTGTGCAAAAGTTACCGCTGTTATGGGCTGCCCTTCTGTCTTTCGTCCTGATTGTCTGTCGGTTGTGCGTTGGAACAGACACACTCTTTGCCAAGTTTTGGCTTGTGTGTCGGCTTGTGTGACTTGGCAATGTGTGTGGCTGTTAGTCAAGATTAACTATTTAAGTAAGATTCTAAAATTTCATTTATAAGTTCAGAAAATCTAGAATCAGATAATAGTTCAAAGTCAGTTTGTAAAGCTTTCCCATATTCTATCTTCGGCTCAAGAAGAGTCATTTGGTCTGTTTCTGTATCTTGTCCATTTTTTCCGATTACATAATCGCCCATTCCTTCAAGTCCTTTAAAAAATCGCTTTAGAATATTGTCAATTGCTTCTGAGCTATTGTCAATTCCAATCCATTTTCTTCCTAGCTGTTGTGCCACCCCTAAAGTCGTTCCTGAACCTGCAAAACAGTCTAAAACAATGTCGCCCTTATTTGAAGATGCTTCTATAATTCGTTTCAAAAGGTCAGGATTTTTTTCTGTTGGATATCCTGTTATTTTAATGCTTTGATTTAGAGAGTCTTGAGTGTCAAGCCAAATGTCTTGTACGGGAATACCTTTATCAGTATCTAAATAAACTTTTCTTCTTGGATTACCATTTGCTGACCAATAAATATCACCATTTTGGTCAAATTCATCAAGTTTTTCAGGTGTGTATTGCCAATGTTTACCTAGTGGTGGCAACATTCCTTTCCATTCTTTTCCTGTTTCTCCATTTCTAATTCCGGGGGCGTGAATAGGAACTTTTTTATACCGCCTACCTGTTGCTTCGTCTATGCAAGGATATTCTTTTAAAATCTTCTGGTCAGTCCAAACTGATGTTGCTCGATGCCAAGTAAAGTTGTCTGTTTTGGAATAAAATAAAATGTAATCAGAGATATTGCCATAAGTGTTTCTTGTCGAGTTTTTGTTGCTACATTTTTTTCGAGTAATAAAACCTCTAAAGTTTTTTGAACCAAAGACTTCGTCCATTATTACTTTTATTTGTGAGGTCATATTGCTGTCAAGGTGAACATAAATAGAACCATCTTCACTTAATAACTCACGCAATAAAATCAATCTTCGTCTGATAAATTCGATAAAATGACTACCTACTAAATCATCACGATAAGAATCTTTCTGGTTCCGAGATTGGAAAACACTGTTTGTACCATAAGGTGGGTCAATATAAATTAATTTCACTTTCCCTTTATAGCTCTTATCATTTTGCAATAAAAATCTCAAAACATCTAAATTGTCGCCATAAAACAATTTGTTCTCTTTAAACTCACCGTAAAGAGTTTCATATTTTTCCGAATACGTAGTGTTTAATATTTCTCTCTCAGGTGTCTTTCCTTTGTAAGATATTTCATAATCAGTTTCAAATGGAAAATGCTCAGATGAAACTATTTGCACCGAATCCTTCCAAAATTTGTTTGTTACTCCTGTTGCCATAGTTTTAACTGTTTAACCATTCAAGTGTAATTCTTTCCGTAATCATTCTTAGCGTTACTACTTTAATATCATCAGAAACTTCTTCAATATAGCTGTAATCATCCCACATTGAACCAAGTAGTAAACCTGGCCCATCATTTACAAAAATGATTTTAGTTCTCAAGTCTTTACCTACTGCATAATCAAGAAGTTCCCTTGAAGCATTCGAATAGCCACCTGTTCTGTCATCTTCCTGTGCTCCTCCTCTGTCAGAATCATATCGAGCAAAGCCAACAGCTAAAATTGTTTCACCATCCTTGATAATGAAATCTGCTGGTCGGTCTGGTTTTGGATAATCTTCAAAAACTTCACCAAGCAAAATATCTCTACCTGCTCTTTCAGGACCTAAAATTTCGAAATTTGGGAATTTGCTTCGTAGAAGTTCAAACATTCTTTCTGTCATATCATAACCCTTTTGTCCTCTGTCCTTATACTCCCATAAAACAGCACACAAAGCCTCGTCTGGCATAGGTCGTGATAAAAATGCTTTTTGAACTTCTACAACTGGTCTAAAACCTTTTCCAAATTCTTTACAAATCCATTCTGCTTTTCGTTTTTGTTTAAGCATTTCAACGGGTGTATTTGGACTTACATATTTTCTAAAAACCCTTGCAAGTTGAATACGCATCCAAGGTTGATTAACATCTACAGTTTGTAAAAACAGTTTTTCTGAGCTTTCACTTGATTTTAGAAGTTGTCCAAAAAGTTCAAGAACTGGTTTGTATAAATTACAAGCATCAATAAGTATATCAGGATAAAACTCTCCCGTTGCCAAAGTAATCCAATTGGCATTTTCTGCTTTATAGTCTCTAAATGTTTTTGTCATATCATTTTATTTGCTTGTAATATTTTATTTTTTCCTCAGCTACTTTTAGAATTTCGATTCCGTCTTCTTCTTCTAAAAGTTGGTAAGTAATCTTGTCGCTCAAATAGCGAACTTTCAATTCTGATTTGTTAATATGAAAAATTCTTGAAATGCCTTCAATGATTTGTTCATTAGCATTTCTTTCGTTCTTCTCAATTTTGCTAAGTGTCGAGGTGTCAATGTCCAACTCAGCTGCAACCTTTCTCAATGGTAGGTTTGCATTTTCTCTGAGTGTCCTGATATACTCTCCAAATGTTATGTTGTCCGTTTTTGACATATTTTGCTTTGGCAAACTTTGTCCAAAAGTAATGAGTTACTTTTTATTCGTGTCAATTTGTTTCATCTTTTTATTCACAGTCTTGTCCGTGCGTTGGCAAAAAATGGCTCTTTTGGTTTTATGAGCGTTGGCTCGTGTGTCGGAAAAAACCAAATGTGCCATTTGCGGGTCGGCTGTCTTTTTACACTAACGCACAACTCTCGTATTGACCCAATGCGTCTTTCTTTCCCTCAAAACTACAAAACATTTGCTGTTCATACAACTCTACGATTCTACAAAGCATATCCATTGCTCTGACTTCTTCTTTCCCCGTATGAGCCGTAATTTGCCGATGAACTAACAATTGTGGCGTTTTTCTCTCATGCTAAGGTTCCTCGTGACTCGGGTATAGTATCCGCAATACCACGGTTGGCTGCGCCCATATCTGTGAGGGAATATTCTTAGCCGCCATAGCGTGTTTTTGGGGAGTGTTCTTGCTTTGTCGTGTCGGTCACATTACCTGTGATTGCCCAAACGATGAGCGATGGCTTGGGGTATAAAAAAGCAAGAATAGTGCAAACTTACCTTGTCTCTTAGTAACTTTGAATACGATTTTAGCAGCACTTTATAGACCATACACTAATAATGATTCGATTTTTGAGAAATTTTGCGGGGATACTGCTGGCATTATTTGTCTTTGCGGTGTGTTTTATTTTCTTCGCTCTTCATACCGCCACACGGTCATCTGTGCAGCCCGGCGATGAACATGAGAGCACTCTTGTCAATGACAGTATCACCATTTATCGCAATAAGTTTTCTGTGCCGCATATCATCACGCGTAATGATGTGGACGGGTATTTTGCTTTAGGTTATGTTCATGCCCAAGACCGTTTGTGGCAAATGGATATAGCGCGCCGTGCGGGCAAAGGTCAATTAGCTCAGATACTTGGTAAAAAAGCTCTTGGTACGGATAAGTTTATGCGTTCATTCGATATGCAGACACTTGCCAAACAAGAATGGAAGGTGTCGGGGAAACAATCACGCGCTATTATGGAAGCATACAGCAAAGGTGTTAATTTTTTTCTTGAAACAAGCAATGGGGCTTTGCCTTTCGAGTTCGGTGCTTTGGACTATAATCCGTCGCCATGGGAGCCGACGGATTGCCTTGTTATCGGCAAGATGATGTCTTTGGAATTGAGTATGAGTATATGGGCTGACATTGCCTTTGGTGAAATTGCGGCTCGGATGGGTGCAGAGCGCGCTAAGGAATTGTTGCCTTCTTATCCGTCCGCAGGACCGGTGATTATTCCATCGGTATATGCCCCGATAGAGCGTCCCGCCAATAAAGACAGCATCAAGCAAGAATCCTTGTCATTGTATCAGTCCGATAAAGAAACTGAGGGTTTGATGGCTGTGATGGGCACTATCGCCGACACCGCACGCTCCTATTTGGGTATTCGTGGCAGCGGTAATGGGAGTAATTGCTGGACAATGAAAAAACATGGGCAATCGAAATCGGGAACTATTTTGGCAAATGATCCGCATTTGACTTTATCTTTGCCGGCACGGTGGTATCCCGTGCATTTGACCACTCCGACGATGAATATTGTGGGGATGACTTTGGCGGGTGTGCCTGTGTGTATAGTGGGACGCAATGATAATATTGCGTGGGGTATTACCAATATGATGGCGGATGATTTTGATTATTTTATCGAAAAAATTGATTCGACGAATAATAATTATTATTTCGATGATAAAGGGGCAAGAAAAAAATTCATGTATCGCCGCGATACGATATTCGTGCGTGACGATGAGCCGCTTATTTATGATATACGATTTACCTCACGCTCTCCTGTTATTTCCGATGCGCATTTATTTTCCGACACAGAGCATCTTTTATTGATTGGCAATAGTAAAAAAGAAGATTATTTTGTTAATAATCGTGTTTTGACATATCGTTGGACAGCGAAATTTGCCACTGATAATATAGGTGCATTGGCAAAAGTGCATAGAGCAAAATCATGGCGTGATTTTACGACGGCATTGCACGGTTGGGGCGCACCTGCATTGAATTTTGTCTATGCGGATCGTTCGGGCAATCATGGTGTTGTTCCTGCGGGTATGTTACCCAAACGTGGCAATGCTGCGCCATTTATGCCGGCGAATGGCTGGACACCGGGCACGGATTGGCAAGGAATATGGGCAACAGGTATTTTACCGACGGCATATAATCCGCCACGCCGATTCATTGCTGTGGCAAACAATAAAGTAAGCGATAATGATAATGTATTTATTACTGATTGGTGGGAGCCTTCATCGCGGGCAGAGCGTCTTCATCAAGCATTATCGCAATTTGATGAATATGATGTGCGTGATGCACAATTTTTGCAGCAAGATATTATATCGCCGTATGCAAAAAAAATGCTGGCTGATATAGTGCCTATTTTACAGACGAAAAGAAAATATTTACCCAAAGATGCCGATTCTGTGCTGACGCTTTTGCAACGTTGGGACGGATTAATGGGCGCGGGCAAATGGCAACCTGCTGTTTTTTCTTTATTCCATGATGAATTAATCCGCAGCACTTTTGCCGATGATATGGGCGAACGATTATTCCGTCAATATTCATTTATTGCTAATGTGCCTGTCCGAAAAATTGCGGAATTATTGCAGGATAAAAAATCTATATGGTTTGATGATAAGAAGACCGCACATAAAGAAGACCGTGATGAAATTGTGTTTCAAAGTTTTGTTCGTGCTGTGCGTCGTGCGAAAAGCATAGCGGTGAACGGTTCGGTTTTTTCGGCTGAATATGGCTCTATACATAAAGTGTCTTTGTTGCATATTTTCAGCAGCAATCCTTTATTGGATAAAATAGTGACGCATGGTCCATTTGAAACGGGCGGTTCTTCCACAACATTAAACAATGGAGAATGGCGTGTGTTTGATCCGTTCAAGCAAGTATTGGGCGCAAGTATGCGTTTCATAGCCGATATGGAAGATTCTGTAGTCTATACAGTTGTGCCGGGGGGCATCTCGGGTGAACCTTTGTCGGCACATTACAGCAATCAGATACAGTTATGGTTGAAGGGCGGCTATGTGAAAGTGCCTGTGGAGCGCAAGCCCTCCATCGGCGAATCATTATTTGTGACTATCATTCGTGAAGAGCAATAATGTCGTCACTTCTGTATAATGATAGATTTCCATGTATATTTGAGGAATAATGAACGGACTTTATGAAAATATCACAAGATACGGAAGCAGCACTCGACTTGCTGGCATCGTCGCAGGGCGAATTACGCAAGCGCAATGATTTAGCGACCATATTGGAAACAGCTGCAACCAATTCACTTATTGATGAAATCCATGAATTGACTTTAAGCGGCAAGAACACATGGTCATGTTATGGGATTTTGCGTCGTATGTCTGCCAATGATGAGGGCTATCAGCGTCTTGAGCAAGAATTTATGAACAATCTGAATGGCTTACGCAGCGGTTTACTCCGCTTTAGCGAAATGTTACCTGCCATAGAACAAGAGCGTTTCACTACCATATATTTGGGCATGACACGCGGCACAATCCGCAATCTGGTGGACTTGGCGCATGACCTTTCAGCACTGAAAAATGTGCAAAACAGCAGCAAATATGGCGACGCTGCGGGGGAGTAAATCCCATTTTACCGATTTATTTATTGCTCAAGCATGAATACTCGACCATCAAACCGTAATTTTGCATCCACTATAGTATTATTTTATCATTACATCCTTGCATGAAAAATTTTCGCAACTTCTGTATTATTGCACATATAGACCACGGTAAATCCACACTTGCCGACCGATTGCTCGAGTTCACGGGGCGTGTTTCCAAACGGGAAATGGTCACTAATCAAATCCTTGATGACAATCCTTTGGAGCAAGAACGCGGCATCACCATCAAATTACATGCAATTCAAATGGAATATAAAGCCAAAGATGGCGAAACCTATATTCTTAACCTGATAGACACTCCCGGGCACGTTGATTTCTCTTATGAGGTGTCACGCTCACTTGCGGCTTGTGAGGGCGCATTGCTTGTGGTGGATGCCACTCAAGGCGTTGAAGCACAAACCATCAGCAATTTATTCTTGGCTGTGGATGGTGGTTTGGAAATTATCCCTGTTATCAATAAAATTGATCTGCCCAGCGCGGTGACAACCATTGATGGCGTAAAACAAGAGGTTTCCGATTTGTTGGGATGCAGTGAAGAGGAAATGTTGCTTGCTTCGGCAAAACAAGGCATCGGAATCGAAGATATCCTTGAAGCTATTGTGGCACGTATCCCTCCCCCGAAAGGCGATCCGAATGCTCCTTTGAAAGCATTGATTTATGATTCTATTTTTGATTCTTATCGTGGCGTGATTGTCTATATGCGCGTGTTTGAAGGTACTTTGCGGGAAAAGGACAGAATATTGCTCATGGCAACGAATCAGCAATATGATGTGGAAGAAGTGGGCGTGCTGTACATGAAGCGTGAGCGTACGGGTGAATTATCCGCTGGCAATGTGGGTTATCTGACCGCCGCCATTCGTAAAGTACAGGACACGAAGGTGGGCGATACTGTCACTTTAGCCAATAATCGCTGCGATGAACCTATTTCGGGTTTTAAAGAGGTAAAACCAATGGTATTCAGCGGTATTTACCCAGCCGACAGCGATGGCTTTGAAGAATTACGCGAAGCTCTCGGCAAACTTGCCATCAATGATTCTGCCATTACCTATGAACCGGAATCATCCACTGCTTTGGGCTTTGGCTTCCGATGCGGATTTCTTGGTTTGCTCCACATGGAAATTGTCCAAGAACGGCTTGAGCGGGAATTTAATCAGGTCATCGTCACAACTGTACCCAATGTGCGCTATAATTTACTTTTAACCAATGGCGAAGAAATTTGGGTAGAAAATCCGGCACAAATGCCCGCACCGACAAAAATAGAAGAAACACGAGAACCTTTTATTAAAGCACAAATTATCACACCGTCGGAATATGTGGGAGCGGTCATTAAATTATGTATGGACAGAAGAGGCACATTGCTCGGACAAACGTATCTGACCCCCACACGTTTGGATTTAAGTTTTGAATTACCTCTTGCCGAAGTAGTGTTTGATTTTTATGATAAATTAAAATCTCTTTCTCGTGGTTATGCCTCATTAGACTATGAAATGAGTGATTATCGCTCAAGTGAATTGGTAAAACTTGATATTCTTCTCAATGGCGATCCGGTGGATGCACTTTCAAGTATTGTCCATCGCCAAAAAGCCCATGATTGGGGTAAAAAATTATGCTCCAAACTCAAAGAGCTTATTCCAAGACAAATGTTCGAAGTGGCGATACAAGCTGCTATAGGACAGAAAATTGTTGCTCGCGATACTATTTCCGCTATGCGTAAAAATGTTCTTGCCAAATGTTATGGCGGTGATATTTCCCGTAAACGGAAATTATTGGAGAAACAAAAAGAAGGTAAAAAACGTATGAAACAGGTCGGCAGAGTGGAAATTCCACAAGAAGCATTCCTTGCCGTGTTAAGTATTGATTGATAAACAGAAAGATTACTATGTCACTTCTCGAAAAAGCTAAAACGATATTTAAGAAAAAAGAACAGAAGCAACCGGAAACAACCGGAGAGCATATTATTTCATGGGTAAAAACCCTTGTTAATGCTATCGTAGTTGTGATGATTGTCAATGGAATTTTAATTGCATCATTCGTTGTGCCCACAGGGTCAATGGAAAGCACGGTTATGGCGGGTGATTTTGTGTTTGTCAATCGTTTTATTTTCCGACCTTCTTCCCCCCAAGTTGTTCCATTTATCAATAAGCCGATACCCTATTTTTCTTTACCGGGATGGCGCAAACCTGAAAAAGGCGATATCATTGTTTTTATTTTTCCGGGCAACAGAGATGAAGTACAATCACAAAATTTTGAATATTATTTGAAACGTTGTGTGGCAGTCGCCGGCGATAAGCTCCACATTAAAAATGATTCTATATTTGTGAATGGTTCTTATATTTCTTTACCCGAACATGCGCAATTCGATAATTCACAAAATATTCCGGAAGATTATGATAAAATACGGACATTTCCTCCGGGTCGTGGATTTACTCGCAGTAATTATGGACCGATACGTATCCCCAAACAAGGCGATGTCATACCATTAACACCGGAAAATTACCGCGAATGGGAAACCTTTATTCGTCGTGAAGGGCACAATGTGGGCTTTAATGGTTCATCACTCTTAATTGACGGCTCCCCTGCTTCATCATATACTGTACAGCGTGATTATGTGTTTGGTATGGGTGATAATCGCTACAATAGTTTAGACAGTCGCTACTGGGGATTTATTCCTGAAGAAGATGTTATAGGCACACCGATGATTGTGTATTGGTCATGGAAAAATCGCGATCAATATGACAATGAAGGTTCGATTGGATATAAATTACAAAATATTCGTTGGACGAGAATAGGCACCATTATTCGATAATACTATTTTATTTACCATAAGGAATTACAATGAAATTCTCAGTAGAGCAAGATGATGATATTGTCATCTTTACATTAAAAGAAAGTCGTTTGGACAGCACAAAAGCTGCGGATATTAAGGCAGAATTTTTAATTTTATGCCAACCCACAGTAGGTGCCTTTATTATAGACATGACATCTGTCGAATACTGTGACAGTGCAGGACTTGGTGCATTCTTACTTGCGCATCGCCAATTAAAAGAGCATGGCGCACCCGTCATTCTTGTCGGAGTGGGTGAGCAAATAATGCGACTTTTATCACTATCTCAAATTGCGGGGCTTTTTGATTATTATGATACTGTCCAAGAAGCTCTTGACGATTTGCAACAATTTGAAGATGACAATTTTACTGATGATGATTTTTAAGAAAAAAAAGCCGAAGTATAATTCGGCTTTTTTTTTGATAGTATGGCGATACGCATACTCTAAACTTTAGTATTATGTGATAATTCTTTTATAATCAATAAATCGAGCAATCACAGAGAGTAACTTAGTTAAAAACTGTCAAATCTTTCACCGGAATTAAAATCGCGGGCTCGGCGGCGTTGTTGCTGTGCTTCATCACCAAAGAATGTTCCGAATTTCCATGTAAAGGAAAGTGTACCAATTCGTGTTTCTCTTTTACGCATAAATTCCTGAGTAAAATTCAAACTATTCAAATTTACTTGAAATCTTCGTGTATCGAATATATCGGAAACATTAAGAGCTATTGACAATTTACCATCAAATAAATCCTTTCTTGCTCCAATATTTAACCCTGAAAAACCAAAAAACTGACCTTGGGGTGTTGCGACCGGTGCAACATAATTGCCGCTGATTTGAATTTTGCAAATATCTTCAAGGTTAATATTACTCATAACTTGCAATGACCATGAATTATTTTGATTTGAAAATGCCGTATTATTGACATTGCCATCAACGGAGGTATTGAAAACATTCAATGTTGCCGTTGCATCCCACCATGATATAAATTGAAACCGTGAAACAACTTCAAGACCAATATTTGTTCTATGATTAAAATTCGCAAAAGTTACCAATGAACGATTAAGTGAATCGGTAGTAATAAGACGATTTTGCATATTATCGGTACGGCGGTAATACACACTGGTCGTAATATATAGCCACTCATAATCATTAGCAAAACTTGCTTCATAAGCATTCGTAAATTCGGGCTGAAGGAATGGATTTCCTGTTCGTATTGTTACAATATCGCTAATATCGCGGAATGGATTTAAGGACTCATAATCAGGACGGTTTATTCTTCTGCTGAACGATATTTGCCATTGTTGTGACAGTGTAGGTCTATAGGTGATAAATGCACTTGGAAATACATTAAAATAGTTATTTTCATATCCCTCATTATTTACTTTTTGCAATGAATTTGTTAATGTTTGCTCTGCTCTTATACCGAGTTTGTAGCCAAAATCGCCATATATACCTTGGTATGTCGCATATAAAGCATGAACCTGCTCATCAAAAATAAAATTATTTGTTATACCTACATTATTAACCCACGTATTATTAAAAAAATCTTCAAAGAGAAAATTATTATCTAAACGACGAATTGTGGATTTATAACCACCCTCAAGCGAAGCCCCATTATCATATGCTCTGTTGTAATCCGCTTGCAATATCACAGTACTGTTATTTACAGATCTATTTTGCCTTTGTAGCAGCAATGAATCGGGCATTGTAAAGTCTTGTATAAAATCTTGATTATTTGTATTTTCATTGTTCGAAATACTAGCGGAAGCTGTCAGTTCATGCCGAGGTGCAAAAGTATATTTATAATTAAGTGCAGCATCATAGCCTTGTCCTTCATTAAAGTTAACACTTCCCCGTGAAAATTGTGGCAATATTCCCTCTGCTGTTTGTCTGTTTTCATATACTATCATTTCATCACGAATACCATTGGGCAAATTAGCTGTTAATGAAAGTGATAATGTTTGTTCTTCGGTCATATAATAATCAACACCTGTATTAACTGTATGCGATCGTGAAATATTTCCTCCGTCATTTCTCTGATTAAGAGTTATTGTATTCAGACCAATTTCAGATGTACGATCGAGCGAACCATTATTAAACACATCGTCATAGCGAAAATTATAAGAGCCAAAAATATTAATATTATCACTTCGCCAATTACTGTTAATGGAACTATTATATTTATCCCTTGTTCCGAGCGAGCCTGTTACGGTTGTATTAAATCCAACCATTCCACCTTTTTTTAGTACAATATTAATAATCCCGCTCATTCCTTCAGCATCATATTTGGCAGAGGGATTCGTTATAACTTCAATACGTTCAATGGCATTAGCCGGAATATTATCGAGCACGGCATCTCTGTTAGCACCGGTTAATGATGAAGGTCGCCCGTCAATTAAGACTGTTACCCCACCACTTCCTCGTAATTGGATACTATTATTCATATCTACACTCACCGAAGGCACTTGTTGCAATATATCGGTTGCAGAACCCCCAATTGATGCTACTGTTTCATCTACTTCAAATACTTTTTTATCAATTGAACTTGTTATTGTTTCACGTTTTGCAGTAATTTCCACTTCATTTGCCGCAATTTCTTGGGGTTTTAAGCGAATTGTTCCAAAGTCCTTCACGGGTTTGCGAGGAGTAATAAGCAAAGAATCATTTTTAGCTGATCTATATCCTATAAATTTCACACGGATAATATATTTGCCGACCGGTATGTTTTTTACAATAAATTTTCCATCTTTATTAGTGACAGCACCGGTAACAATTGTTGTATCGGATGGATTAATAATACTTACTACGGCATACGCTAATGGCTCACCTGTATTGGCATCAACAACTTCCCCTATGGCTCTGCCTATTTTTGGTTTTTGATTTAATTGATCCGCATTGGTTTCTTGTCCCATACCGGGTATATTACCGCCGCCACGCCTGCCGCCGCCCTGCATATCATTTGTTCGCGGTCTGCCGCCGCCTCCTTGAGCAAATACTGTCAGTGATGAAAATAATAAGGCGCAATATAGCCATAAAGATATTTTGAACATAAATTAAATACAGTTATTGATAATAAGACAATGGTGACGTTCCGAATATCTTTTGATTGATATAGTAGAATAAAAAATGTCCACCGAACAATAGAATAGATGACAAAATCAGTGGACAAATGGTTTAATGATGCGAGAGTATTATGGTTGAGGCATTTCAATAGAGAATATTGTTCCCCAATATTTTCCTGTAAGATATAGTCGTTTCGTTGTGGGATTATAAGCAATGCCATTGAGTACTTCTGCTTGAGATTTTCCTTTGGTTTTTTTTCGTAATTCGCTGCAATCCACCCAGCTTTTTACTGCGCCGGATTTTGCATCAATAATTACAATCATATCACTTTGATAAATATTTGCCCATATATCGCCATTCACCCATTCCAGCTCATTAATACGGTCAATTGATTTCTCACCGTCATGAACTGCAAGTGTCGAAATAATGGCAAAATTTTCGGGATTGCGAAATTGAATCGTATTTGAACCATTGCTCATAATAAGCAGCTTACCGTCAGTTGTCAGTCCCCATCCTTCACCTTCATAACCGAAAGAAGATAATGCTTTAAATGTGAGGGGATCATAGACAAAACAAGTATGCTCTTGATAGGTAAGTACATATAGTTTATTATTAAGTATAATACTTCCCTCTGCAAAATACTGCGCTTCAATCGGAAAACGCCGAGAATATTTCCATGAATTAGTATCTATCTGTCCGAAGAATGATTGTCCATACAGTCCGGAACTTTCATAGAGTGAGCCGCCATAAAAAAACAATCCCTGTGTGTAAGTAAGACTGTCATGCGGATATTCAGCCAATACCTTGGGCGACAATATCGGAGGTGATATGTATGCAGATGCTGTATTTCCCGTATTTTTTACTCGTGAGTTATTATTATCGTCATTATTACAACCAATAATAACAATTATACAACAAAAGAGAATACAGTATCTATAAAATAATTTCCACTTCATTATTATTGCTTCACCATCGGAATTATATCAGTTTTTCCAGAGACAAGATATATTTGGATAAAATATATTCCCGGCGATAAATCTGCAATGGAACATGAAATATGATTATCCATTATTATGGCATCATTCATCACCCTTGCTCCCATAATATCCGTCATAATAACTTTATCAATTGACTTATTATGTGAAGAGCGAATATTCACCGTGGTCATTGCCGGTTGGGGGTTCACTTGCCAGTCGGACGAGTAAGACTCAGTCCGTTCCTCAATATTATTAACCGATAAATCACAAGACCATACACCAAGATTAGTAGCACAGTAAGGAACATCATTAATATTTATTAAGTCATTAATTTTTTTGGGAACGAGCATATAATTTGCATCTCGCCATGTTTTTCCGGAATCACGCGAAATAAATGCTCCACCGGCATCTGTACCCGCTATCAGAATACCTTTATTCCAGATAAGCGCATTTACCCCCAAATTAGTAAGTCCATTTGACCTTTGTTGCCAAGTGCGTGCACTGTCTTTAGATATAAACACACCACCGCCGAGTGTTCCTACAAATAATTCACCTTCGCCTAACACAAGAATTTTAGAAAATGTGCTTGTTAATCCTGTATCGGAGCGAATCCATGTATTGCCATTATCTGACGAACGAAAAAGTGAACCTCGGTTTGCTTGAAAATCTAATGCACCGGCAAATATTGTGTTCCCCGATAGAATAAGCGAACGAACATCTAAATTGGGTAACCCAACGATATCCCATGTTGATCCATTATTATCTGAGCGATAAATGCCATTAAAATTAGTGGCGGCAAAAAGCGATGTTCCCCTTCTTACAACCGAATATACCGTTGTTTGCTGGGGTAAATTGCTGCTTATATCTTTCCATTCATTTTGGGAAAAAGACCATATACCTGCACTTACCGGACATATAAATAATTCATTATTTGACACAGACAGATTCACAATTGTTCTATTATTAAAATCACCGATATTATCCCATGATTGTCCTTTATCGAAAGAGCGGTATAGCCCTTCTCCAGTACCGGCATACAAAGCATTGTCAAATTCTATAATTGTGTTCACTGCTTGATTAGGCAAAGGTGTCACAGCTGTCCACATTTGAGCATGTACGGATATTGTTGTGCATACGATAATCGCACAAAAAATCAAGGCGGAAAAAAATCGATAATATGCCATGGTCATTCTCACTTAATAAATTATAATTGTTGCGAAGGATGTCTATTTTGCATAAATGCCTCGGCTTCAAGCACATCGTCTTCACTGCCCATAAATACCGGTACTCTTTGGTGAATTTCTATGGGTTGCTGTTGTAAAACACGCCCGAAACCATCGGTTGCTCTGCCACCTGCTTGCTCAATAATCATTGCCAATGGATTTACTTCATACATTAGCCGCAATTTACCTACCGGTGCAGATTTATCTGCCGGATACATAAAAATCCCGCCATAGTGTAATGTACGGTGCACATCAGCAATAGCCGTTCCTATATAACGCAAAGAATATGGTCTTTGTTTATCGTCTGACGGCATTTTCAGATAATTCACATATTGCTGCAAGCGCGTATTCCATTTATGATAATTACCCTCATTGATACTGTAATACTTACCTCGTTTCGGTATTTTAATTTTTTCATACGTAAGTAAAAATTCACCAATAGTCTGATCGAAGGTAAAGACATCCACGCCATTCCCTGATGTATAAACCAACACAGTGCTTGAGCCATAGCAACAATACCCTGCCGCTACTTGCTTATAGCCGGGCTGTAATAAATCGGCTTCTGTGCCATCGGTATCTGCATTGGAATCTAAACGGCGATAAACAGAAAAAATAGTTCCTATGGGGGCATTTACATCAATGTTCGATGAACCATCAAGAGGATCGAATAATAATACATATTTTCCTTTTCTGTATTCGCTTGGAATTTTAATAATTCCTTCCGATTCTTCCGATGCCATGGCACATAAATGACCACCATGATCCATAGCCCTAAAAATTACATCATTAGCGTATTCATCTAATTTTTTTACCTGCTCACCATGCACATTTTGGGAATCTGTTATGCCCAGAACATCGCTCAATCCGGCACGGCGCACATCTCGTGCAATAATACGCAGCGCCAGTGTCAAATCACGCATTAATCGTGAAAATTCACCCGTAGCACCCGCATAAAATGCCTGCTCTTCTGCAATGTGACGCTCAATTGTTACAAGTTTCGAAGTATTAAATATTGGCATATCCCCATCCTTTACGGTAAAAGTTCTACACTGATTTTTGTCAGTGTTTTTTGATGGATTTTTCTTTCTTGCTTTGTTTTAATTTCCTTTACCGCACCATTAAGATCACTTAATACTTGGGTCTTTTTAGAAATTGTATAACCTTTGTCTAAATCTATCATCATTTCTCCGTCACCACCTATTGAGGAAGAAGACAAAGTCATTTCTACTACCCCATTAGATTCTTTGGGCTTAAGCACCTCTGCTGCAAGCTGTGCTTTAATAATACCAATACGTTTATCACGCACTTTTTTTACGGATGCTATTGTATATGTTGAACGGCTGGTCGAACGGAACAAACCAGAGAGCGGATTTACTTCTTGGCGAGTCCACGATAATGTTGAGTCAATCGGAGTATCAGGGAATGGAATAATCTCGCTTGCAATTGTCAAACGGAATACTTGCGATTCTAATCCCGATGTGATACGTGATTTTATATCCGGTGAAACCGAATCACGTTTATCGCCTAATATTTTATTGACAATCGGGGTTAATCCTCCTATTTCTTCCACGCGCCCTTTACTGTCCAAAATAATACGAATATCCTCATCCAGAATTGAAGTAAAATCTCTTAAATCAGGATTTTCTCTATCTTTTTTACTGCGAGAATTATATGTTTTAACAATCGGTTGATTCGATTGTGTCGGATCAGGCATAGTGTTTGACACAAAAAGTGAATCAATGCGCACGGTCATTTCTATACTGCCACCAGTACGAATTGCAATAATATTTTTCGTATAGAATGACTCGATTTTTTGAATAATTTTTAAGGAGTCTTCCTGAATTTCTTCATATTGCACTACTTTGTAAGAAAAACGATCACCTTTTACAGGAGCATATTTCACAACCGATATTTTTTGCTCTGTAATGGGTACATCCTCTGCTTTTTCTATATCGCCTGTTGTCACATTTGCCGCTTCGGATTGTGTGTCTTGTTGCGGCTGTTTATTATCGTCTGAACACCCTGCTGCCAAGACAGCAAGAACATACACCATGAAAACTACTTTTTTTACCACTTGTCTCTTCCAGTCATATTACAAGAAATTGTTTGTTTTATCTTTTCAGTAAACTCTTCCATATTATATCGAATGCGAATTTCCGCATTTTTTTCGGATTCCATTGCATTCAACAGCCCTTTATTATTTAATGTCAATGTTGTTTTGCCACTGCCTTTGCCCCCAAGAACGGAACATAGACCGGGAACATCATACATAATAACATCATTCTCGGGAATTGGTATCAGCGAATGAGTAACTCCTTCTATTGTCATACGCATACGTGATGGTTTTATCAGCCGTACATTCATTGAATCCACAAAATTAACCCAATTAATTCGAGCATTTGTAGCAATCTTCCAAACGGAATCTTCCTCAATAGTCATTCTACCGGGCACGACTCCTCGTGCTATATTACCAATATGATCGCACTGATCGGGACGGATAGCTTTTCGCCATAAGAATATCAGTCCACTATCTTTTTCTGACATATTCACACTTTGTTCATCCAAAAACTCTTCTAATTGTCCAAGATCGCCAAGGTTGTCGCCGTCCACTTTGCCCGCTGATTTCATCAATCCCTTGGCATTTAATACTAATTTATATAAACGATTAAGCAATGCAGATGCCATTGTCCAATCCGGATCATTATTCCTTAGTTTATTACCATTAAACGACTGAGAATTGTAATGATAGTGTATATCACCTTCATACAAATCATAGACCATTGAGTCAATGTTGACATTCATAGTGACTTCGCCTTTTACTTCATCAAGGATACGCTCGGTCACATACCATTTCACTTCTCTGCGAAATTTCTTTTTGGTACTGTCACGGAATATTCTCTCGGTTTCGGTTTTCTCCACAAATTCGTAACTTGTTATCAGATACTGCGGATAAGATACTCTCACAGTATATTTTTTTTTGTCTTTTTTAGGATTTTCCAATGGCATTTTGCCGGTTTCTTGCGCATGTGTGAGTATAGATCCGCAAAAACAAAGCATTATCACAAACAAAGTTTTCATATATGCTCTCTTGTATAATTAGTGAATTGAAACAGTGTTACCATCTATGATCAATCATCGTTTATAGAGTATCTGCCATTTGCCACAATGTCCATGCAGATAAGCTTGCTCCATCCCAGATTCTACCCTCACGGATATAATGCAGCAAAGTATCTGCATCGAGAACAATTGTAGAAAATTGCTCTGTAATGTCAGGCGAACTTTCCACAGTGACAAGCCCTTTCGCACTATAGACCGTACAGATTTCATCCGTAATGCCATTGCAAGGGTTAAACTCACCAAGTTTTTGCAATAGAGTACATTGCAAACCGGCTTCTTCTTGTAGTTCATTGACGGCGGATTGCTCCGACGTACTTCCTACATGAACTCCTCCACCGGGAAATTCAAGACTATAGCGACGATTCAAATAGCGGTACTGCTCAACCATCAAAAAAGTTCCATTTTCGAAGTATGGAACAACAATAACTGAACCGTGGGTGTGTGCATAGTAATAATCACCCACACTTCCGTCGGGAAGACGATAAGTATCATGGCAATAGTGCCAATATGGATTGGGATGGATTATTTCCGTGGATAATTGTTCTAACTGTTGCACTGTTCTCTCACATAAAAAAAGACCGTGCATACCCTATTGGCAGAATGCACGGTCATATAAAGTTATGAATGAATGATTGGCTTTTTATGCACGATTGGCAACCAACTCACTTTCAGCAAAGAAAAAAGCTATTTCATTACGACCATTTTCTGCTGAATCCGATCCATGGATAGCGTTTTCTCCCTTTGAAGTAGCAAATGCTTTACGAATTGTGCCTTCAGCTGCTTCCGCCGGATCTGTTGAACCAATCAATGTTCTGAAATCGGCAACCGCATTCTCTTTCTCAAGTGCAATAGGCATAATAGCACCGCTGCTCATGAAGTTCACGAGTTCACCATAAAATGGGCGCTCTTTATGGACTGCATAAAACTCACCCGCTTGTGCCGGAGAAATACGCATCATTTTGGTTCCAAGTACTTTAAAACCCGCTTGTGTAATTTTTGCAAGGATTTCGCCGCATACATTGTTGCGAACAGCATCCGGTTTAATAATAGCTAATGTACGTTCTGTCATTGGGTGTTTTCCTTTGTTTAATCTATTGGTGGAAATTATTTCTTTTTCTTTTTTGCAACAGGTTTGCTCTCTGCTGCTTTCGGTTTTTGTTCTGTTATCGTTTTTACCGGCTCTTTTATTGTTGCTTTGATTGGTTCTTTGCCCAATGCTTTAAGAACGGTTGCTCCAAGATCAGCGGGCGAATCAACAACATGGATACCGGCAGCGCGCATTGCTTTTACTTTTTCATCGGCTGTGCCTTTACCGCCGGAGATAATAGCTCCTGCATGTCCCATACGACGTCCCGGAGGTGCAGTACGACCGGCAATAAAACCGACAACAGGTTTTTTCATATTGTTTTTTACATATTCCGCTGCTTCTTCTTCTGCCGTACCGCCAATTTCGCCAATCATAATAACGGCTTCTGTATCAGGATCTTCATTGAATAATGCAAGCGCATCGGTAAAACGGGTTCCAATAATCGGATCGCCGCCGATACCAATACAGGTGGATTGCCCAAGACCCACATCTGTTAATTGTTTTACGGCTTCGTATGTTAATGTTCCGCTGCGGGACACAACGCCAATTGTACCCGGATTGTGAATGAATCCCGGCATGATACCCAATTTACATTCACCCGGAGTGATAACACCGGGGCAATTAGGTCCGATAAGACGTGATTGTGAGGACTCAAGAGCCGCTTTTACTGTCACCATATCACGGACAGGAATACCTTCGGTTATGCACACAATAAGAGGAATTTTTGCCTCGATTGCTTCAAGGATTGCATCTGCTGCCACTGCCGCAGGAACGAAGATAATGGATACATTTGCTCCTGTTGCCGCTACTGCACTTGATACTGTATCAAAAACAGGAACAGGACGCGTAAATTGATCGTCGCCTTTGCCCATATATTGCATACCGGCTTTGCCCGGTGTAACGCCGGCAACGACATTTGTGCCATACTGAAGCATTTGCGAAGAATGGAATGTACCTTCCGAACCTGTAATGCCTTGTACTACAACTTTCGATGATTTGTTTACCAAAACACTCATTTGTTTTCTTACTATTTTGGATGAAATTTACTATAAAGACTGCAAAATTACGAAAAAGACGGCTCGTAATGAGCTAAATTCCCATAATAGACTAAAGTTATGTCTTTTTGATACATGGTCTAAACAAAAAAATAAAAGCACAGTTTCTGTGAAACCATGCTCTTATTCATCCTTATTTGTGTGTGATGTTTTACTCAGCTTTACGATGTATGGAGGTTACAACACCCAATATTCTAAAATCATCATGATCCTTGATTTCTATAGGGGAATAACGGTCATTCTCTGGGTAAAGCAGAACTCTCATCCCCTCAAATATCAATCGTTTAATAGTAATTTCTCCATTAAGCCATGCAGCAATTATCGAACGCGGTTGCGGCTCTTTACCACAATCTATGACGAGCATATCGCCTTCGAATATCAATGCATTTTCCATACTGTCACCTATGGCTGTCACGGCATAACAATCCTTCACATTCGGTATCCAATGCCCGGTAAAACTAAATTCTGTCGGTTCTTCATCCAAAGCAAGTTTGGGCGGATTGCTACATGCCGCACTTTGACTGAACAGCTTAAGTTTCACATCATCGGGCGAGATTTTGTAAATACTCATCTCTCACATCCTCTTTGTTATATTGTGTATGATTTGTTCTATCTTGGGGGAATTGCTGCATTGCAAATGATGTACATTGTTATAGTACTTTTTTGCTTTGCAAACATACTGAAACTTTATGACTTTTCTTATATCGAAAAAGTAAAATTTTCAGTTTGCATATAAAAAAAAGCCGAAATCTTATGACCTCGGCTTTTATTGAGAGAACTATAGCACCATCAATGACGCACTTTAATCAGATAATTGACCGCCGCATTGACGGGGCGAGTATCAGTACCATTTCCTGCATTGGTCGTCGCAGTCGTCGTATGATTGATAGTATGCGAGTGGTCACCACCTGTTGCGAACGCAGCGTTAAGGACAGAAACATCGGCTTCGTTATTCATAACAGAAACAGTATTTGTGCTCACACTAACATTGGCATTTGCGCTTGCTGTGGGACTATTTGCCTTATCATAATTGTGACTGTGTCCCTGTATCTCACTTGATTGCACATTACCCACAGCTCTGTCAGCATCAGGGTCATATTGATTCGGACCTCCGGCAGGGTCTATACCACGTAAGAATAAACCGCGCAAATCGGGTAAATTACCACTGCCAATCACTGCTTGCAATGCAGTTTTTTCATCGGGGAACAATACATTATTATCAATAGAAGCGATAGAACGACCATCACAAAGAAACCAACCACCGAGTTCTAATGTTGCTGCTGTTGCTGCTGTGCCATAGAATGGCATAATGGAACCGACGGGAGGACCAGTTTTTGCTTGGCTTGTGAAAAATATTTTTTCTTCAAACACAGCTCCATTGCCATCATTGAGATATACCCTCGCCGTGAGCTCTTTTCGGGTTTGCGCAATCCCTGTCATAACAAATCTAATTTCACCTGTTGTAGCATTGAAATTAACAGCAGCCGGTGTATTATTCAAATAATTATAGAGCGGTGTGGACATATTATCGGAATAATATACCCTAAACGATACGACGGTAAAATCAGCCGGAGTTGCCATAATTTCTACTGCCGTATAATTTTGCGCCGGTATAGTTACATCACTACCGCCATTACACCCCGGAATTACTCTTGCTGGAATTTCCTTTGCAACTTCTTTCATGAGTGTAGTTTTAAATTCAAAGTCTTCGGCATGGATACTTTGTGATGAGCCACACACCACAAGCAGAACAATAAGACTAAATATATATTGTATTTTCATAGCATTATGTGAATTTGTGATAAAATAAAATTGTTATTAATTTTTTGTGGGTGTATTTTTAGCATTATTGATTATCTGATCAAAAGCCGACTTATTCAAATGATTTTGAACTTTTTTCATAGCTATTTCACGATATGCCGGATCTTGTTTCATTTTACCGAAGAATGGGTCTGCGTCTATATTACCGCCACTTTTTATCATCATTTCTTCTGCTTGCGCAAATGCTTGTTTAATCACATCATCACTAAAGAAATGAGTAGGGATATTCACATTATTACTTGAACTTGGCAATCCATCGCTTACAGGAGTAATTGAGGAAGGGCGTTTGATAGCTGCCAATTGTTGCTGCGGCAGACCACCACCACCAAGAACGGCATCTAAATAATCCGGCTGCGGCACAGAAGGATTATTTGTCGGTACATTCTGTGTCGGTAATTTAATGACTTGTTTGTAGCCCGGCACTAACATGGCAAGTGCAGAATTCATTTGATCGAAACGTTCATCCGATTTTGCCATCGCTTGTTTAAGTGCTTGAATCTCTTGATTTTGTTGTTCAATCACTGCTGCAAGAGAATTAGTGTTTAATCCAACCGCCACTCTGATAGTATTCAAATCGGGATTTGTACCGGCTGACCATGCCACACCAACGATTTTTTTATAATCTTGGGGTTTCATATTTGCCGGAGAAACTGCAATGCCAAGTCCATTATTATTACCGCTTGGAAGGATATAATCGCCGAGATTCACAGCACCGAGAACGCGCACGGGAACTTGACCCATAAAGGCAACTTTTTCATATTCTTTTGCTTTACCATTTTCGGGTGTATTACCAAGCACAATCGGTTTGAGAGAAATGACCATAAATTGCTCTGCATCATCTGTTACTTTGCTGATTTTTCCGCCTTTAACACCAACGATATCTGCTACAGCAAATTTTTCATTTTTATGTGCTTTGGGCAACCATTCGGCATAATCGGCAGAACCTGATTCATAGGTAACACCAATATTAGCAACCATCATTGTATCATAATCACATTTGGCTTTTTTTGCACCAGCAAGAGCATCACCGGCAAAACCAAGCTGAATACCTTCATTCACAACATTAGCGCCAAGTTTAATCACATTAGCGATAGTTACAACCAATTCCGCTGTAGTCGCCGCAACAGGTCCTGAACATAAGCCCAAAGTACCGGCTGCACAAGAAATATCGGCTGCTACTTTTCCTGAACCGACAGCAATATCAGCTATTTCTATTCCGAGATCTGCTACTGCAATAACTAAATCAGCAGTTTTGAAACCAACTGCTTTTTCTGCTTGGTCAATAGCTCCTTCAAGGGCACGTACCCAATTCAAGTGCTCACTGTCACTTGGAAGTTCCGCAACTGTTTGACCTTCGATACGACCGACTGTAGTGCCTCCGCCATTTATAAAGCGCACAAAGTCATTACTTATATTGGTCGTTGTTGCATCAATTTTAATTGCTATACCATTGGCAGCAGCATTTGTTGTTTGTGCTAGGTTGCCGGTAACTGATGCTGTGCTGCGATTATGGAATGTTGCAATAAAATTATTATTACCCGAAGCAGTACCTTCACCTGTGAAAACAAATCCACCCGGATATTTTGCTTCAAATTCATTATCTGCAGCTGTTGCCGTATCGCCTAAAGCAACCGAGTTATTACCTGCTGTTGAATTTCTTCCCCATACAAAAGATTGATTACCATTGGCAGAGTTATTTATACCACCAAGAACAGCACTATTATTACCGCCAACGATATTATTTGTACCACCGATAATGGCATTATTATTACCTGTACCGATGCTGTTGGTATTACCGCCACTGATGGTATTATGTGTTCCTTGATTGATATTATTGGAAGCACCCCCGAGGATGGCACCGAAATTCGCACCCGAAGCAATATTATTATTATTACCGCCACCGATAGTCGCATCGGTTGCACCGTTAATATCATTTAATGTACCGCCAAGAATCGCTGAGTTTGTACTACCCGTAGCAATATTATTATCATTACCACCACCGACGATAGCATTTATTGCTGTACCGATATTATTATCAATACCACCGCTAATCGTTGAATTTGTAGCTGTGGTTAAAATATTATTCGTTGTACCGCCACCAATCGTTGCTCCTGTGGAACTTGCTCCGATATTATTATCATTACCGCCACCGATGGTTGCATCCGTCGCAGCGGCTATATCATTACTTCTACCACCAAGTATAGAAGAATTATTTCCGCCATCGGCAATATTATTATTATTACCACCACCGATGACCGCATTCGTAACACCCGTCGTAGTACCAAGGTCATTTAATGTACCGCCAAGAATTGCTGAATTTGTGCCATTAGCAGCGATATTATTATTAAGACCGCCACCGATGGTTGCATAATTAGCATCATTACCTATGTCGTTTGTATTACCGCCACCGATAGTTACGGAGAAAGAACCTGTACCGATGGTATTGGTATGACCACCACTGATGGTTGATGAGCGTGAATTATTATTGATTGTATTATTAGTACCGCCACCGATAGTGGATGCATCTGCCTCCGTCGTGATAACATTCATAGCACCGCCACTGATAGTTGCGCTATCAGTATTAGTAACGGTATTCATAGTACCGCCGCCGATAAAGCTATAGTTGGCATTCGTTTGAACTGTATTACTATAACCACTGGCGATACCGCCATAGTTGGAGCTTACGGTTATTGCATTGGCACGACCACCACCAATGGTCGAAGCACTGGATGTAGTCATTACCGTATTATTCGTACCACCACCAATGGTCGAAGCATCAGAATTATCTAAAATACGGTTTACCGCACCACCACCGATTGTAGAGCTATCTGTGTCGGTCATGATATTGCCATGACCACCACCAATAATACCTGCTAAGGATGTCGTTTCAATGGTATTGTTTATACCGCCACCAATAACAGAAGCATCAGCATCCGTCGTGATAAGGTTTCTAGCACCACCACCGATGACCGAACTGTCGGAACTTGTGACTGTATTAGTACTACCGCCACCGATAAAGTTATAGTCAGCGTCGGTTTGAATCGTATTGGTATTACCACTTGCAATGCCGCCATAATTCGCATTCGTGGTAATCATGTTGGCACGACCGCCACCAATCGTGGAAGCACGGGAGTTTGTCGTTACGGTATTATTCATACCACCGCCGATGGTCGAAGCATCAGAATTTTCAAGAATACGATTAACGGCACCGCCACCAATCGTGGAACTGTCCGTGTTTGTCATGATATTGCCATGACCACCGCCAATAACACCTGCTAAGGATGTCGTTTCAATGGTATTGCTTATACCGCCACCAATAACAGAAGCATCAGCATCCGTCGTGATAAGGTTCATTGCACCACCGCCAATGACCGAACTGTCGGAACTTGTGACTGTATTAGTACTACCGCCACCGATAACGTTATAGTCAGCATCGGTTTGAATCGTATTGGTAAAACCACTTGCAATACCACCATAATTCGCATTCGTGGTAATCATGTTGGAACGACCGCCACCAATCGTGGAAGCACGGGAGTTTGTTGTTACGGTATTGTCCATACCACCACCGATGGTCGAAGCATCGGCATCAGCATCAACAAGGTTCATCGCTCCACCGCCAATCGTTGCGCTGTCGGTATTGGTTACTGTATTACTGCGACCACCGCCGATAACACCAACTAATGAGGTCGTTTGAATGATATTATTCATACCACCGGCAATCGTCGAAGCATCTGACTCATCATCGATAAGATTACTTGCACCGCCACCGATAGTTGCGCTGTCGGTATTAGTTACTGTATTAGCACGACCACCACCGATAAAACCAACTAATGCATTGGTTTGAATAGTATTGTTCATACCACCGCCAATGGTCGAAGCATCGGCATCGGTTGTGATAAGATTAACCGCACCGCCGCCAATCGTTGAACTGTCGGTATTAGTGATTGTATTGGTATTACCGCCACCGATGAAGTTATAATCCGCATTGGTTTGAATAGTATTGCCATGACCGCTTGCAATACCGCCATAGTTGGCACTATCTATTACTTTATTAGCACGACCGCCACCGATGGTCGAAGCACGTGAACGTGAACTCACTGTATTATCCATACCACCACCGATGGTCGAAGCATCAGCATTGGTTGTGATAAGGTTAAATGCACCGCCACCGATAGTTGCACTGTCGGTATTGGTGACTGTATTACCGCGACCACCGCCGATAACACCAACTAATGAGGTTGTTTGGATGGTATTATTCATACCGCCGGCAATTATCGAAGCATCTGAATTATCATTGATAAGATTGCTTGCACCACCGCCGATAACCGAGCTGTCCACATTATTCTGTGTATTGAGATGACCTGCACCAATAAAACCATAGATACTTGTTGTCGTGATAGTATTGGCTCGACCACCCGTAATTGTTCCTATGCGGGAATTGTCCGTAATGAGGTTATTGATGCCGCCACCGATGAAGGAACCATCGGATTCAACAGAAATTGTATTGCTTGCACCGCCGCCGATGGTTGAACTGTCATTGTTCAATATGCTATTGAGCATACCGCCACCGATGAAGTTATAGAAGGATGTTAAGTTCACCACATTGCGTGAGCCGCCGCCGATAAAGCTGGTATCACCGAACATCTGATTGCGATGACCGCCACCGATGAAAGAAACACGACCGCCTGTACCGCCTTGATCAACAACATTGAATTGACCGCCACCGATGAAAGATTTTTCTGCACCGGCAGTATTGTCAAAACCACCGCCAATGAGAACATGATTGCTTGTAATTAAATTAGAGAAACCGGATACTATACCGCTATTAAGACCCGCACTGTTCACCTGATTTTCTCTACCTGTACCAATAAAGGAATTTTCTCCCATTGCTTGATTATCTATACCTGCGCCGATAAACGAATTTTGACCCGATGCGGCATTAGTCACACCGGCTACCACTGCCGAATTTTGACCCGATGCTGTATTGCTATTACCCGTACCTATAAATGCACGTGTATTGATGGCTCTATTATTTTCACCACCAACGATAGCAGAACTTAAACCGGTTGCTTCATTATTAAAACCGCCACCGATAGCTGAAGTTTGACCTGATGCTGTATTGGTATTACCACCAACAACAAGTGCTCTGCTGCCACTTGCAGTATTATTAGTACCCGCACCCACAAAACTTTGTGCGCCGCTTGCTGTATTATTATCGCCCGCAGTCACCACTGCACTTGTATTATTGGCAACATTGCTGCTACCGCCCACAACCAAAGAGGTTTGAGCAGAAGCAGTATTGGCATTACCACTAAACACTCCGCTGCGAATACCACTTGCTGTATTTTGATTACCGCCTCCGACAGTAGCACCGGTATTAGATGCATCATTATTCGTACCGCCGCCGACTACCGAACCTGTCCCTGAGGCAAGATTGCTTTCACCGCCACTGACAACACTCGATAAACCCGAGGCTTGATTAAAACGACCACCACTGATTATGCTGTAATTACCGCTTGCTACTTGACCCGGAGCGGAGCGACTTGTTTGTAAGTCAACGGCTTCAGTACCGCGGATATTACCACCCGAATTGCGCTGCAAAGCACCACCACTCACGAGATATAAACGTGTAGTATTATTCACACGAACATCAAGCGGCGATGTATTGGTTGTGCCCAAAAAGTCACCACCCGCTGCGGCATTACCATCAAGACTCCAACCACTCAAAGAACTCAAACCCGCAGGTGCCCAATAAAGTTCACCCGTGCCATTATTGGTCAAAACTTGACCCGCAGCACCTTGTGTTTGAGGAAGTTTAAGAGTAATATTTGATGATTGGGGACGAGATCTGATAGCGGTATAGTTATTACCACTTGCTCCAAACTCTTCCACAATGCGCAATTCGCCGGTGGTTGAACTTGTTGGCTTAACAACAATATTACCTGCTACTTCGAGTTTCTCTACAGGCGTATCTTCATTGATACCTAATGCACCTGTGGGAGTAATTCTTAATCGTTCTGTATTATTGGTTCTGACTATAAATGGCTGACTATTCGTGCTACCAATAAACGATGTTCCCGTCAAATTGCTATTGCCCGTGGTCTTCCATTCTTTTAGATCTGTCCAAGTTAAATTGTCATTATTATCTGTCACAAGAGCACTTCCTGCGGTACCGCCCGCAGAAGGAAGAGTGTAAGTTATTGTTGCGCTTTGGTTTGTTGTGCGGAATGCCGTATAATTAGCACCCGACGATGCTGCAATGCGTAACTCAGGTGTACCACCCGTGTTCGTAATCATCATCTGACGAGCTACCGTCAAGCGTACTGCCGGATTCGTTTCACCAATACCAACATTACCCGTGGATAATATGCGCATACGCTCGGTATTATTTGTCCGCATCACCAAAGGATTATTATTCGCTGTACCCAACCAACTTGCTGCAGTAGCATTTGGATTACCTGCCAATAACCATTCTGTGCCCTGATTGAGCAGACCTTCATTTTTGGTTTCTTCACTTAAACCTACAACCAAGCCGCCATCGCCGCTTGTGCGTACTTCAAGTCCATCGCCACCGCGTAATTCAATATCGCCTTGCAAACCATTAACACGTGTGACCAAACCGCCGCTCAATTCATCGGCTTTTTGGGCTTTCTCTGCTTGGAAAGCATAAGGAACGCTCGTCATCTTCACACGAGAAAACTCTGCGCCGCCTTTGATGGAGATACCAACCCAATACTCACGAGAAAAATTCTCCGGTAATGGGTTTTTCTCACCCAAATACACATTGAACAAACCGCCGCGTATGGTCACGCGCTGCTCTTCTGTCCAGAGTGCTTGAGTAGAAAATTGCGATGGATATAAACTGAATGTCATCAACTGTGCACCATCGGCGGGAACTTTATCGCCCTCGCTGATCACACCTTGAAAACTAATCTGACGAGGAGTGAGCACTTGCTGGGCAATGCTTTCACTCATCGAACAGAACATTAAGCCGCTTGCCACAACAAACGACATCAAATGAGTACGTAAGGACATATATGACCTCATGAAGTAAATGAAACTACAAATAGATTTAATTCTTTGATAAATATTAACTTAAGAACACAACACTCTAAACAATCTTATCTAATCACAACAATATGCACAAATCATACCATTATTAAATATGCTTTGAAGGAGTAGATTTACCACAAAATAGACATCATGTATAATATGGCAATATACGCAGAATCAGCACAATATGCACTATATATCATGTATATAAGGAAGATAAAACATTGCAACAAGCTTTACCGAACACCACTTTACAGCAAAAAATCATACGGATTATTTCATAGACATCTGCGCCCTAAAGCAATAGCATAAACAACAATGAGACAAAAGCTGCGATGCTCTTATGGCAAAGGATGTCACTCTACGATCATGCTGATAATGGGAATGGATTATCTCACCATGAGATTCATCACAGAAAGATGGCAGCACTAAGATTCATTCCGCGATTACGAAGCTCGGCTTCCGTCCATGCCGATAATCGCCTTTAGCATAGATGACCACCAACTTTCACTTCATAGCATTGTTTCTCACTATGCTCCAAAGATTCTGCGCTACGCTTGAATGCAATTCCATTTTGGTTAGATTACATTCTGTTTGGTTATAGCCCTTTTTGAAGAGTTGATGTACGTGGTCATGTGTAATAGTTATTGTTCATTATTGGTAAAATCACAAAGTTTTTGTTTGCTGTTTGTCAAATAAAAGCTGTTATTAATCAATGTCTTAGGTTTTCTTATTTGTCAAAACAGATAAAAACTGATGATTATTTCACCGATTTTGCAAAATAAAGAATCATTCCGCGGATAGTTTACAATGCTACTTATCCGAACAGGATTTGATTGATTACATGATGGTCAGGATGATTTGCTGTCATGTCTTTCCTTTCATCCTGATAATCGTGTGCTGACAGTGTTGCAATGCAATTCCATATACCCCAATATCGGCTCGACGACTAAAAAAAAACACCTGATGAAAGTCAGGTGTTTTTTTTAAGGGAAGGATGTCTTAATAATATTCCTTGATATAATCATAAGCTCTATTAAACAAGTCTTCCTCTCTGATTTGATACTTTGTCCAAAGCACTTTTCGCAACTCACGTTTCACTTCTCTTTCTCCAACTGTCGTGTTTTGCCAACCGTCAAAACGAACGACCCTTACAATTTCATCAATATCATTTACTATTCGTTCTACGATAATTGGAGTTGTGTCGGTTTTTAAATCAAGAAATAATTCTGTCAATGCAGCTTTTGCATTTTTCTGTTCTGTTTGATTTTCTGTTCCTTTTTCTGCTTGTAATGTTTCTTTAGCTAACTGACAAAGTTCCTTTATAAATTCTATCGAATTAATCAATCCTTTTTCTGCTTTATCACGAATGGCTTCTAATCGTTCGCTCAGTCTTTTAAATACTGGATTATCACCTTGTATTTTAAAACGATTTATGAGAATTCTTATAACCTTTTCTGCTTGTTTTGGGTTTTTCTTATTCATCAAATCGTCAATCACTTCTGCATCCAAAATCATTTCTTCCATTTCATGATTGATGCCCGAGACATGAATATGCTCATGAATCAACGCTGTGGTCTGTGCACCTAATGCATGCCACAACAATCTGCCATTGTCATCTGATGCCGGCTTTACAGAAGTATAAACTTGTGACAACCATTTATAATCTTTCTCATATTGATTTAAAACGGGGTCTGGTGAAAGAGCCTCCCACACCTTCGTTAAAATACTGAAATCTTTGGCAAAGACATCTCTTTTTTCATTAGTATTTATACAGTCTTGTGCTTTTAATAATCCTTCGAAACCATCAACCGTTCTGTCAACTCCTGCAAAATGGTTTAGACATTGTTCTATCCATTCCGGCAACTGGTCTTTTAATTCCTGCAAATTAGTAATCACAAATTTTACACTTTCTTCATCGAAGGCTAATGCTTTTGCCGTATCGTCAAATACACCAAAGTAATCTACAATTCTACCGAAGGTTTTATTGGGGAATAAACGATTAGTTCTGCAAATCGCTTGCAATAACGTATGTTCCTTCAGCGACTTGTCCAAATACATAGTCTGTAAAATAGGTGCATCAAAACCTGTCAGAAGTTTAGCAGTTACAATCAAAAACTTTAAGGGGCTTTCGGCATCATTAAATCTCTCAATCACTTTTTCCTGTTCTTCTTTGTCCATTGCATACTTCTGCTTGAACTCTAAGTCATCATTGGCTGATGAACTAATAATTACTTTGCTGGCTTCAGGGCTGATTAATGTATCTAATTCTTCCTTATAAAGCACGCATGCGTAACGATCCGGTGTTACTATCATCGCTTTCAAACCTTCCGGTTCAACATGCGCTTTGAAATGTTCTACAATATCGGCAACAATGGTTTTTATCCGTTCCGGAGATTTTAAAAATACCACCATCTTGGCGGCTTTCTCGCTCAGCTTATTTTTGTCTTCTTCACTAAGGTCATTTGCCATTTCCTTAAAAGCAATATCCAAGCCTTCTTTATCAATATGATAATTAGGTAAACGTGGTTCAAAGTGCAAAGGCAAAGTAGCATTATCTCTGATACTGTCTTGAAATGTATAACGACTCATATAGCCTTCTGTGTCTTGTTCTGCACCAAAAGCCCAAAATGTATTCTTATCTGCTTTGTTTATAGGTGTGCCCGTTAATCCAAACAGAAAAGCATTCGGTAAAGCATTTCGCATTTTACGCCCCAAATCACGTTCTTGCGTTCTGTGTGCTTCGTCCACCATAATAATAATATTCTCACGTTTGTTCATATCGGGATATGCATCTTTGAATTTATGCACCATTGTGATGATGATTTTTCGTGTATCTTGTTCCAATAATGCATGCAATTCCTTGATGCTGTCGGCACTTGTCATATTAGGAACTTCGGCGGTGTTGAATGTAGCAGTAATTTGCGTATCTAAATCCACTCTGTCAACCACAATCATCACGGTTGGATTATGAAGATCTTGTTGCCTCCTCAATTTTTGTGCAGCAAACAACATCAGCAATGATTTGCCGGAACCTTGAAAATGCCATATTAATCCTTTTTTTATTTTGCCCTCTTTTACACGTTCTACAATCGCATTAGCTCCTTCATATTGCTGATAACGACAAACCACTTTAATTTTTTTCTTCTTACTATTGGTGGCGTATATCGTATAATACTGCAATATATCCAACAAAGTGGATGGCTTGAGCAAATGCGTTAATTGTTTGGCAACATCATTCAAACCCCGTAATCGTTGTAAGGGCAAAAAATTGTCTGACCCTTCAATTTCATCTTCTATTCGCCAGGGTGCCCAAAATTCTAATGGTGTTCTCACGGCTCCAATAAATAGTTCTTTACCCTCCGTAGCAAATGAGAACACATTGGGAACAAATAATTGAGGGATTGTATTTTCATACACTTGATTAATATCATGAGCTGCATCAAACCATGTCACCGCCGGACGTACCGGGGTTTTGGCTTCGCCTACTACCAATGGAATGCCATTCACAAACATAACAATATCGGGAATCTTTACTTCTCTGGCTTTCAGCGTAAATTGATTACAAAGAACAAAACTATTATTCGCACTATTATCATAATCAATTAAACGAATAACCACATGCTCATTATTCTTTCCAATAGGTAAGCTAACTTCATTACGTAGCCATTTAGCAAATTCTTCATTCGCCCGCACCAATCCCACATTATTGACAGTAATAAGTATCGCTCTAAGTTTATGAATTACTTCATCGGCTTTATCCGGTTGCGACGCTATCGCAGGATTAAGCCTACAAAGAGCTTGTTTCAACTCATTTTCTACCAATACATCGGTAATTGCTCGCTGCAACATATCGGCTTTCATATATTTCCAGCTCGGCTCGCTATGATATGCGGCTTCAGATTCTTTTACCACTGTCTCTTGCTCTGCATTTAAATTCACCCCTGTAAGCTGATGAATAATAAAATGCTCTACGGAATTTTGTTCATTGAAAGACATATTATTTTAGTATAATTTCTGATTCAAACTGTATTTTCATCTTATATTGTGAATTAAAGTACTGTCGTTGTTCGTTATTGTTCTTCTGAAATTCAGGAGCTTTCTTTTTTTTATTAGCCACTACGGCTTTTCTTTTATTGAACCCATAATAGTATTCAGCATCGTCAGCAATCATTCGCTTTACAATATTCTCAATTTGCTCTAATCCATCTTCTTGCCAACGGCTTTTTTTGTTCTTTAATTCAATCAATAACAAAGTAGAATCGTACGTGAGCATACAATCACAACGTTTATCCATATCACCGTTTTCACTCAATACTTCAATACAATTATCAATTGCAGTAAAAAGTATTGATTTACACTCGCCATTTATTACAGTCGCATTCCAGTCTTGTTCATTTTGCGTCATTATGATTACCGGAGAGTTATCTTGTGCATCATACAATCCGAATCTGGCTTCGTTTATTGTTTGTTGACACTCTGATTTAAAAAAATTCACACTCATAATTCGTCTTCTATATCTAAAAGTCTATCAAATAATGTATTAGTTTCTCCAAGTGATGTATTCAGAAAATTTTTATCCGATGGAATCCCTTCATAATTATCAAGTGTTTTGATGGTTCCTGACCGTTCATCTAATTCATAAATTACCAATTCTTTGGCATCTAATGTTGATGAGTATGGAACTATACTTTCTAAGCGTTCTTTGTGCTCTGCGCTTTTCACTCTATCTTTAAGGCTATGCGCTTTGACGGCTATCGAAAGATAATTAATCAAATACGGACTGTGTGTTGTTATCAATAATTTATTATTTATTCGCTCATTTTTGTATTTCAATAGTTCATGTAAAATTCGACGCTGTGAATCGGGATAAAGATTCTGCTCCGGCTCTTCTACAACATTAATAAATATTTCATATCGAAATTGTGATGACAATTTTTCCATAAGTGCTTTCAATACTTCCTCCGAAAAATTTTCCTTGTCTATGGCTTCGGAAATAATTTTCTTAATCACTGTTTCTCGTACTCTATCAATTTCTTTTCTCGTGCCGCTCACTTTGTTTTTCATACTTTCAGACAAGTAACGTGTGACGAGCACAAGAGGAACCATAGACTGAAAACCACTTGATGCTTCGAGCAATTCAATGCTATAGGCATCCGATACGAGAAATGATTTTTTATTCGATTTCTTATATTCAAATGACACATTACCTATCGGTAATTTTTCACTCTGTGTTGTATGCTCCTTAGCTTTTTCATATTCATTCATGAAATCATACAATGGCAATGGCAATCTCTTGACAAGATCGGGTCTTTCGACAGAACTGACAAAATTCCTTTCAGCCGGTACATACATAATCTTCGGGAATTTATAGTTTTTATCATTATTATGTGGCAATACCTGAAATTGATTATTCTCAAATTTCAATGTATAAGCATCACCTATGTATTCAACAAATGATTGATCACCGATATAATTACTCAGATTTTGATATGCCAAATGCTTCTTAAAGCGATTATATTTCATCACATAATTTTCCGTGAAATCGGTTCGCATCAGTGCTTTTTCTATCCAGCTGAGTGTTGAATATAATTTAGCAATGGTACTCTTTCCACTTCCTTGATTGCCGATAAATACTGTAACGCCTTTGATGTCCAAAAATCCATCATTAGATTGTAAACCGTCCTTAATCGGACCAAAATTGCGTATCTTAATCTTTGCCATAGTATAAAGTATAATTATTTACCCCAATATCTGATTTAATAATTTTTGCTTCAATAACTTCAATGTTGCTTTTTGTCGCCTAAGTTGATGAATAATAAAATGCTCTACTGTGTTTTGTTCGTTAAATGCCATTATTTATAAAATTTATCTTCCTTCCATAATGAAGGATTGTTGATGATATATTCTGAAATTTTTTGATAAGATTGTTCATTGCGAATTATGTGTTCGTAATAATTGCGTTGCCAAATTTGTAGGGGCAAATCATTATTTACCCCTACCGAATTATTCCTAAACCATTTTGTTACACCGATTTTGAAACCCTTGACAATTGAACCAATTGAACGGGGAATCATTTTTTGAAATTCATGTTGGTTTAATTCGTTGTGTTGTTGTAGGGGTTGAAAATTTTCAACCCCTACCAATGGTGATGTGTTTTGTTGCGGCAGAAAATTTTCTGCCCCTACATTGAACGATGATCTATTTTCAACACCTACATTGGCAACATCCAATAATTCAATAATCCCATGAACATGATTCGGCATGACAATATGTTCATGCAATATCGCATTGGGAAAATGATTTGGAATTTCCAACCAACATTCGTTTGCATTTTTTCCTGCATCATTCAAAATCATTTCATCATTTTCAATTCTTCCAAACCTACATTCCCTATCCTTACAACAAATGGTAACAAAATACATTCCCGCCTGCGAATAATCATATCCCTTCAGACGAATTGAACGCCTGTGATGGATTTGCGGATTATATGTTGGTGTATTGGTCATATTAATTTGTTGTGTTGGTGTAGGGGTTGAAAATTTTCAACCCCTACCGATGATGATGTGTTGGTGTAGGGGTTGAAAATTTTCAACCCCTACCGATGATGATGATGTGTTGTGTTGCGGCAGATTTTCAAATTCATGTTGGTTTAATTCGTTGTGTTGTTGTAGGGGCAGAAAATTTTCTGCCCCTACATTGAACGATGATCTATTTTCAACCCACACATTGAACGATGATCTATTTTCTGTCATTACAGCGCACCTATCCTAATATTTCATTCAATAATTTTTGCTTCAATAACTTCAATGTCGCTTTTTGTTGTTTGAGTTGTTTGATGGTTGTATCAAACTGATTTAAGACCTCTAAAATCTTCTCCTGTGTTTTCAAGTCAGGAATTGAAACTTCAAATGTCTCTAAATCTTTCCATTTAGTTCTTGGTGAAAGTGAACCGGCCGAAGTGCTTACTGCATGTTGAATAAAAGCGTCTGCTGAAATGTAATAAGGCAATAAGCCTTGCAACATCTTTTTGGCTTTGGCTCTTATTACCAAAATATCACCTGAACAAATTCCATCAAAATCAGCTACGGCAACTTTCTTTAAATAGGCTCTCCGTTTACCAAACAACACATCATCTTTTGCAAAGCGTTTGGTAAAGGTGGTTCCGTTGGCTATTAATCCAAAACCTTGCAGTTGAAAATTCTCAGGTTCTATCCATTCCAAACCAACAAACCGTTCAACTTCTTTTTCGTGTTCGGGATATTTCTTATCACATTCGGCAATTTCACCAAAAGTTGTTGGAGTAAGGGCAGAAAATTTTCTACCCTTACTGCTGTTGAGTAAATTGCCAAAAACAGGCTCGGTGCTTACCAACCCATTTACCAAATTCTTTTGTAGTGACTTCAAATTCTTCTCCTGCCCATCCACCTGCTCCATAGCCGTTTCTATGCTTTGAAACAATGCCGCTATTTGCTTTTGCTCTTTGAGTGGGGGTAGGGGTACTTTATGTTTAGCTAAATGCTGCCATTTGGTTCTTGGCAATGTTGTTCCAATGGAAGAATCTACAGCTCTCTTTAAGAAAGATTCAGTAGTTAAAAAATATGGAAGTAATGTTTGACTTAATTCATCTTCATTTTTTGTTCTGAGGACAAGAATATCTCCTGAACAAATTCCATCTATTGGTGCTATTGCAACTTTCTTGAGGTAAGCTCTTATTTTGCCAAAAAGAACGTCATTTTTTTCAAAAGTCTTCTTGAAAGTTACTCCATCATTTAAATCACCAAATTCATTTAAGTATATATTCTCAGGTTGAATATGTTCAAAACCGATATATCTTTCATAACCTTCTTCCATTGGATTATTAGCTGTATTTCTCAATTCATAAACCACGTCACCAATGTTTACTGTTTGCCACTTATCTTTTCTCAACTTCATACTTCTATTCCAATATTCTTCAGTTGAGTATATAAGTTTTCTAACGAATCATTAATTTGCCTTTGTCCTGCCTTAACATTGGCAATCAGTTCTTCGGTATTGTGTTCAATGGTATTGGCAGCTTGTTTTACATAGAGTTGTATGCTCAGGTTGCCGTTGTTGTCTAATACTTCTTTGTTGCTAGCTATTTTGGCAAAACCTTCCGCATCTTGAAATTTCCAATAAGCATCACTTATTGTTTTTATATGGTTTGGTTCCAACCAGGCATTGGTTCGTTCTATGCGTAGTTCTTCTTTGGCATCAATAAAAATAATCTTGCCTTTCCTCTCTTTAGGTTTTTTCATACGGCACACCAGCAAACAACTTTCCATGCTGCTGTTGTAAAACAGGTTTTTGCCCAGGCCAATGACTGCATCTACATAATCTTCTTCAATCATGCGTTTGCGTATGTCGGCTTCGCTGTCCCTAAACAAAACACCATGCGGCCACAGCACCACGCAACGGCCTGTTCCGGGATTTAAGCTTTTCATAATGTGCTGCTGAAAAGCATAGTCGGCACAACCCTGTGGTGGCGTTCCCCAAATATTGCGTCCAAAAGGGTCGTTCATCCATTTGCTTTGGCTCCACTTTTTAACGCTGTAGGGTGGGTTGGCCATAATTACATCAAACTTCTTCAGCTCGTCATTTTCCAATATCTGCGGGCTGTCTAAGGTGTCGCCCTGCACAATTAAAAACTCATCTACATTGTGCATGAACATATTGATACGGGCAATGGCAGAGGTAATCAGGTTTAGTTCCTGTCCATATAGTTTCAGCGTTCGGTATTCTTTGCCTTGATCTTTCAAGTGCAAAGCGGCACTCAGCAAAATTCCACCACTACCACAGGTAGGGTCATAAATGCTTTCATTGCTTTTGGGGTCAGTAATTTGCGTCATCAGTTTTACAACGGTTCGGTTCGTGTAAAACTCGGCTGCGGTATGTCCGCTATCGTCCGCAAATTTCTTAATCAGGTATTCGTAGCCTTCGCCCATAATGTCATGTGGCACTTCGGCAACGGTGAGTTTCATTTTACTAAAATGCTCAATCAGGTCAAGCATTTTTTCATCACTCATTCTGCGTTTGTTGGTCCATTGTGCATCGCCAAACACATCGTGCAGCATTTCGAAATTCGCTTTCTCAATACCATTCAATGCTTTTTGCAAGTAAGCGCCCACATCAACGGTTTTCTTTCTTACATCTTCCCAATGGCAACCGTCAGGAATTTGAAAACGGTGGTTTTCGGCAAACTCTGCAAAAGTCAAATCGCCATCGCTCTCTTCTAAAGCGATTTGGTATTCTTCGTCCCACAAATCGCTTACCCGTTTAAAAAACAGCAGTGGAAATATATATTGTTTGAAGTCAGCCGCATCAATCATTCCGCGTAGGATGTTGGCTGCTCCCCAGAGATAATCTTCTAATTGTTTTTGAGTCATTGTTTATGTGCTTTGTCTTTGTAAGAATGTGATTAACTATAATGCTAAAGTGCTTGCTCAATGTTATAATGTGCAAATATACAGGTTTACACCAAAAACCATCAAACATAGAAATAGGGCATGCCCAATAAATGAGTATGCCCTTCGCTTTCAAGGATTGAATTGTGCTTTTATAAGTTCAACTGCAACCCCCTTGATAATCTCTAATGGTGCCATCTTCACTTCTTTGGGAATTTTATCCCAAATACGTTTATCTTGAATTGCTGCATAATATTCCTGCCCTTTCCAAGAAAGCCGATGCTCATATTCTAAGCGTAAAGATTGGCTTATCCGAGTAAAATTCTCTAAAGGATTTAGTAAAAATCCGGCATCATAAATTAAGTCAAGATGATAAACGACCTCTTCCTTTTCCCTATTCGGTATCGAAGATAATTTTTCATTTTTCACTATATATTGCAGTATTTCTCGTATTAAATCCATATCACGTTGCATATATTTTCCTTTCAAAGTAGTGTTAATAAATATTCCCCCCATCACGGCATGGCAACCGTCAAGCCACCATGCCGCGCAGAGAGTAAGGGGGATTTTTTTATCCGCCGAAATTATTACTGTCCAATGTCAGCGTGGGCGTATATGCCGAATAGACCGACCCATAACCCGCCCGCAAACGATAATACCACACGCCGCTTTTTACGGTATGCGGTATGCTCGTTGTGTTCTGATTCCAAATTAAATTCCACTCCGTTTGATTGTCCGATTCTTCCAAATGATAGCCATTTGCCCAATTCACCGAAGAGCAAACAAAATTGCCACTGATAAAATTGAAATCTTGCGGAGTGTCCAAAGCAAATACCTTGGTTATGATAATCGGTTGGCTATAACCGCCCGCATTGCGAGCTTCCACCCGACAATGAATGCCGCCCGTGAGTGGTTCCGGCACAGGCACTTGGGTATCGCTGCCCGAATATATTTCCGTCCAATTTGCTTGGTCTGCATCGGGAGTAATAGCCACGCGATAGCTTGTGGCATTGTCCACCGCCGCCCATGACAAAATACCATTGAGCAAGACAAGATTCGTGACGGGTTCGGGCGGATTAGTGCCACCACCTTGACCTTGTTGCGAAGAGCGAACAAAACCAAGAAAATTGAGTTTGACATCATCATCACCCCATGTCATAATACACCAACGGTACAGAGTTCGCAAATTTTTGGTGTCTTCATTCCAACGGGTAATAAAATGCCGCCTTGCATTGATGGCATCGCGCTCTTCTTCGTCACGTGCATCGTCGGTTGTGGTCGCTTCGGCAAGAGCATTTTGCAATCGGGTAATCATAGCCGGAGGTAAGACGGGCGTTTCGTTTGCGGCTATTCGTTTTGTATTTTCGGAAAGCACCAATTCCACACGATGAAGTTGATCTTCTTGTCGTTCGGGATAGGGCAAATGAAAACCAAAAGCATTAAAACGCTCATCCATTTGGAACAAATCAAGGGCAATGGTTCTTGCCATTTGATATTCTTTGCGGAGAATATCTAATTTTTGCAAGAACAAAGCTGTGGCATCTTCGCTTTGCCCTTCTTCCATTGCTCTTTGTGTTCTGGCTGTGGTATAATCAGTGTAAGGCGAGCCATTCGCCCATGTAGCCACGGCAGCGGGCAAGCCGATAAGCTCCGCCGCATAGTTGCCGAAAACTTGTTGAATAAGGTCAAGCCGTTCGGCTCTGGTAGTAAGTGAATCATTAGCAAAATCATTGCTTCGTATCATAGCTTTTTCCTTCTAAAATGTGATAAAAATTAAATTATGGGTAAAAGGAAGGGGATGGAACCCCTAGCATTTTGAATGAAAAATGATGGATTTTGAGCCAAAAAGTGCCAAAATCGGCTGAAAAGCGTCCAAAAGTGAAAAAGTTGAGGTAAAAAGTCGGCTTTCTAGCACAACCGATCCGCTTTTCAGTACAACCGATCCGCTTTCCGGCGCAACCGATCCGCTTTTCAGTACAACCGATCCACTTTTCAGTACAACCGATCCGCTTTCTAGTACAACCGATCCGCTTTCTAGTACAACCGATCCGCTTTCTAGTACAACCGATCCGCTTTCTAGCACAACCGATCCGCTTTTCAGTACAACCGATCCGCTTTCCGGCGCAACCGATTGACACGTTTCGCAGCACGTTGTCAGAACAGAATGGTATGGATTTCAAGATGGACAGGATGAATTGCCGTCATGTCTATCCATTCATCTTTTCCATCATGTGCTGACAGTCATCGCTTGAGCGTGGTTCATAGTTATGGCAGAGCTTCGGGCGGTGCGCGAAGCCGTCGTATAAAGAAAGCCATAATGCCTCCGTGTTAATGGTGGAACAGTGCCGATTGCTTCGGCGGAGTATGGTAATAGTGAGGTCATACAGAAAAAAGCAAAGTTGAACAAAGGATATAATTTTCAAAAATTGATGGCTACGGCATCATTGCACATTATTCCATCTATAAACATTCGACCACGATGTGGTCGTAGAAAACAATTCATGATTCATTCTATAAACCTGCGACCACGATGTGGTCGTATAAACCAATTCATAATTCATTCCTATAAACCTGCGACCACGATGCGGTCGTAGAAACCAATTCATAATTCATTCCTATAAACCTGCGACCACGATGCGGTCGTAGAAACCAATTCATAATTCATTCCTATAAACATTTGACCACGATGCGGTCGTAGAAAACAATTCATAATTCATTCCTATAAACCTGCGACCACGATGTGGTCGTAACGCATATCCCGTAGGGATTAAAGGTTTATAGGAACATCAAACGTACATATAAGACCACGACGGGGTCGTAGAAAACAATTCATAATTCATTCCTATAAACATTTGATACCTACGGCATCATTGCGCATTATTCCATCTATAAACATTTGACCACGATGTGGTCGTAGAAACCAATTCATAATTCATTATATAAACATTCGACCACGATGCGGTCGTAACGCATATCCCGTAGGGATGAAAGGTTTATAGGAACATCATAAGTAAATAATCTACGACCCCGACGGGGTCGTAGAAAACAATTCATAATTCATTCCTATAAACATTTGATACCTACGGCATCATTGCGCATTATTCCATCTATAAACATTCAACCACGATGCGGTCGTAACGCATATCCCGAAGGGATGAAAGGTTTATAGAAATATCAAACGTACATATACGACCCCGACGGGGTCGTAGAAAACAAATCATAATTCATTCTATAAACCTGCGACCACGATGCGGTCGTAGAAAACAATTCATAATTCATTCCTATAAACATTTGATACCTACGGCATCATTGCGCATTATTCCATCTATAAACATTCGACCACGATGTGGTCGTAGAAAACAATTCATAATTCATTCTATAAACATTCGACAACGATGCGGTCGTATAAACCAAATCATGATTCATTCTATAAACATTCGACAACGATGCGGTCGTAGAAACCAATTCATAATTCATTCTATAAACCTGCGACCACGATGCGGTCGTATAAACCAATTCATAATTCATTCCTATAAACATTTGATACCTACGGCATCATTGCGCATTATTCCATCTATAAACATTCGACCACGATGCGGTCGTATAAACCAATTCATGATTCATTCTATAAACCTGCGACCACGATGCGGTCGTACAAAACAATTCATGATTCATTCTATAAACATTCGACCACGATGCGGTCGTATAAACCAATTCATAATTCATTCTATAAACATTTGATACCTACGGCATCATTGCGCATTATTCTATCTATAAACATTTGATGCATCACGCATCGGATTATGCAATCCAATCGAACAAATATTTTTCATCATATTCAATTGCAAATTTTTTTAACAACTCAATATATTCTTCTTTGAACGTTTGCTTTTTGTGATGTTCTTTTTGGTTCATCACATATTGTGCAACCGCATCAATGTGCGAATGACTATATGAAAACGCACCATAACCTTCCTGCCAATTAAATTTCGATTTTGAAAACTTGTTTTCGTTAATCATGTCCGTGCTTGCCTTTTTTACTTCTCTCACCAAATCACTTACACAACAACTCGGTTTCATTCCAATAAAAAAATGGATATGGTCCGGCATGCCATTAATTGCCAACATTTTTTGTCCCTTATTTTGCACAATACCTGTAATGTATTGATACAATCGTTCTTCCCAATGTGGCTGAATAAGGTTATCTCTACCCTTGACAGCAAATACTACTTGAATATAAATCTGAGAAAATGTGTTTGCCATAGTATATACTCTGTTTTTTTTCGGTTCATTGATTTTTACCTTATGACAGTGTTGTGCAATTGTTGGGTTTTGGGTTATGGCGCAGAGCATAAATACAAACACAATAATTTCCTGAGAAGATAGAAAAAAGACCCCCATCCCGCAAGGAAGAACACAATGCGGCGTATAGTTCTGATCATTTCGCTGATGTTTTTGCTTAGCGGTGGCGGTGGCTGATTGGGTTTTGGTCTTGGTTTGTAAAATTCGGTAATTGGTCCTTTTGATTTAAAGAAGAGCCAACCGAATAAACGCAAAGCCGTATAAATAAGCCAACGAGTAAGCATATCCACATTGGAATTAATCATTATTTCGCGCATTATTTTGTCGGCATCTTTGCGGCTATAATGACCTTGATTATAAAGATAATCATGGACAATGGCGGCTTTCCCATAGCGTTCCCAAGGCGGAAACACAGACCAAATAGGTCTTGGTGTGGAAGCCAAATCCGTGACGGAGTCAGCAGGCACACAGACAGTGACGCCACTTCCCATATAATATAATTCATAAGAAAATTCTTTCAGCAGCACCCATTGTTTTCCGTCATCATAGGGTGCCAAATGCAAAGGCGATTTTTGATTATGAATTTCTTGTGCGATTGTTGGATTTTGTATCATAGTATTGTTTTGAAAAAGTGAAGGAGGATATACAGGGTGTCATCATACACACCCTGTACATTAGATCAAATGTGTTTATTGAAAAATACTTATTTAGCATCGAGATATACGGTAATATCATAACTTGCGCCCGAACCATTAAGATGTATTTTTTGCGACACATAATTATTACCTATTGAAGTTAGTATCAATGTATTTCCAAATTCATCTTGTAATGATGGTGTGCCTTCATTATCAAAGGATAGTACGATAGAACCTATAGTATCATCTTGCAAAGATTGTTTAAGATCTAAAGTTTTACTTACCCAATCAATACCTTGTTGAACGGATACGGCAGTTTTACTTTGAAAGATTGTAGCTCCCTTTTTAATAAATTCAATAATCTCTGCTAAGGTTTCATTATCCTCTTCACACATACGTATCGCTGTCGAATGAACCTTTGAGGAATCAAAATTTCCAATGACAATTGCTTTATTATCTCCTTTGAGTAAATTGAATGTATCGTCATTATCTGTACCGTCTTTTGAACCCAAGCGCGGAAATCTCATAAAGTTTGTAGCATTGTCCTCTTGGGCAATCGCTCCGATGAGAAAATAGACTTCATCCGATTTATTAAAATCAAAAATCGGAGTTGAAAAAATATCGGTTGTTTTATTACAAACGATGTCAAGTGTTAATGTGTAGTTCGCCATAAAAAAGAAAAAAGGTTGTAAAAAATAATATAATGGGTTTATCTAACCCTAAAAATTTTCGGTGCATTTGGCATAGATGCCAAATCAAGTTCGAGTTTTGTTCTGGTTCCATCATTTTCAATGACTTCAACCCCAACAGTGAAGGCTCCCCAAGCATAACGCTGTAATTTTGCAACACCATCACGTACTTTCACATTGATAACAGATGGTGAAAATGAGTCGTGTAGATAAAATACAACTTTACCCGTCATTGGTTTTTCTTGATTTGTAGAACGAACAGATAATTCCACATTAAACCAATCTCGGTCACCAGGCACAGATTTTACTGTTGCGTCAAGTAAACGATCATTATCCGCACTTTTTCCACCCCATCTTCCTTTTTGTGGGTCATCACTATCAAATGATTTGTCTTGTACGATATTATGTTGAATTTCTGTACCTTTACTAGAAGTTTCATTTGGCTTCAATTCTGCTATGACATACTCCTTACTTAAACTATCGAATGACTCATCTATATCTTTTCCACCAACCAATCCACTACTTTTTATTACATCTTTTATGATGTGTAATTCATTTTGTAATTGAATCTCATTATTTCCAACTTTCAAAGAGGTAACCCTGTCAATCAATGAAGGAATTTTATATAACATACTACAAACAACTGCAAGCAACAAATAGATTGTTGGTGTATCCACAAAACTCTCAGAAGTTTTCGTGTGCCAATTAAAAAATTTCAAAATCGCTCCTATAATACAGAACAATGTCAGTAATGGTGTTATTAGCATTAAGTATTTTATAAATATTTTATCTAATTTCTCTGCTGGGTTTTCAGTTATTGATTTTAGTTTCACAATTATATCCTTTACAATTAATTTTTAATCCTCGCAATTTCGAAATGCATGCCGTCGGGTCTGCTTTTAAAATGTCCCCCCCAATAAAATCCATACTCATGCGCTAAGGGTACTAATGCGCGGACGCTGCCGGGTTTTCCAATAAATGGCGGGATAATGCCGAGTCCATTCCATGCCACATTAATATCAAATGCAGTGCCCCATGCATGCGCACTGAGCGATGTTGTGCTGCCTCGCTTAAATCGCGGCACCCATGAACCGCCATAAGTTTTTATCAAGGGCAATAATCCCGCTTTTTCCCATGCTGCCCATAAACCAAGCAATTGATCTATCCCCTCACGATGGAAGCGTATTTCTCCATTTTTATGAAATCCTTCGATTTTTACAAGTTGTGGCACTGTCACGCGGACAATATTCTGTTTGTCCCATTGATTGGTAATGATTATTGCTTCGGGGTTTTGTTTTGTGGGCGCAGCACGATATTCGATTTTCCCGAACAGTGCATGGCGTTGAGCATCGGTTAATGCCTTAAAATCAGGGCGGGGAGGAAAATTAGGGGATAATATGGGATCATCGGGGGGATATGTAATCACCTCGAAACCAAGTGACATAGCAATGCCAAGCGTTTTATTGCCAACAATGCCATCAGCAAATAATTGATGTTTTTTTTGAAAAGCTTTTGAGGCTTTTTCTGTTGCTTCGCCGAATATGCCGTCGGCTTCACCGCGCAAATGTCCTTGACCTATGAGAAATAATTGCCATTTTTTGACATCATTCCCGCGGTCATTCCTCCTGAGAGTTTTCATGGAGTATCTCCATATAAGTAAGAAAAAAAGTGTAGCCGGCAGAATCATAGCCGACATACGTTAACTGAGTAAAAAAATAATCGTGCATAGTTATAGTTAAAATCGAATGTGTTTTTTGTTCTGACATTATTAATTTGACCTATTGTTCCGTGAATATTATTGTAATTTGTGCATCACTCGATGCAGAATATAATGCTGTGAAAAAATTATTGTGTTTTTATGATGGTAATTTGCGAATATATTTCGGGCACTCCTGTAAATATCACGGGACTTCCCAGCGCATATTGACTATTATTGGCAATTTTACCTCTCATGTGCAATTCAAATGTTTTTGTAGCATTGATTGTTATTCTTCCAGTAATGACAGAGTGTGTTTGATATAATTCTCCGGCTGTATTCCATGCCGTCTGTCCGATGAGTGCATATTGATTGTCTGTCACATTATAGATTGCGGCAACAAATTCATTGACGCTGAGTGCAGGCATTTCAGCACGAATATGATATGTTCCTGCTGTGAGAGTAAATTGATTTGCATTCAATGTGACAATATTATCGGGATCATCTTCGGTATTTATTGTGCGCACCACCCATGTATCGGCATTAGGATATGCGCCACCCGCAGTACCGCTTGTTTTGCTGTCATAGAGATAAGCATATTTGGGTGAAGCAGACCATGCCACAGCCGAGCCATTAAAACTAAGCACATCGCCGCTATTTGCTCCCGTGGATGATATTTTAGCTGTCGTCACGGCATTATTCGCCAAGTCAATAGTTTGTATATCTCCATCTCTTATATCATTGCTCTGTATGGTATTGTCGGCTATTTTTCCTGTCGTCACCGCATTCGATTCTATTTTTGGTCCCGTCACCGAACCCGATGTCAAATCACCACTGACTATGCTATTTGTTAAACTTAATTTGCTATATGCGATGCCTGCACTTGCAGAAATATCACCATTCACTATGCTATTCGATAAATTTAGTTTGCTATATGCGATGCCTGCACTTGAGGATATATCACTATTCACTATGCTATTCGATAAATTTATTTTGCTATATGCGATGCCTGCACTTGAGGATATATCACTATTTACTATACTGTTTGTTAAATTTAATTTGCTGTATGCAATTCCCGCACTTGAGGATATATCACTATTTACTATGCTGTTTGACAAATTAACTTTACTGTATGCGATGCCCGCACTGGAGGATATATCACCATTCACTATGCTATTCGATAAATTAAGTTTGCTGTATGCAATTCCCGCACTTGAGGATATATCACCATTTACTATGCTATTCGACAAATTAATTTTGCTGTATGCAATTCCCGCACCTGAGGATATATCTGCATCAACAATAATTCCATCAGGGATTGTAGAAAGTGATTGCGGTGTCCATACAATAGCCGAGCCATTAAAACTAAGCACATCGCCGCTATTTGCTCCCGTGGATGATATTTTAGCTGTCGTTACTGCATTATTCGCCAAGTCAATTGTTTGTATATCTCCATCTTTTATATCATTGCTCTGTATAGTATTGTCGGCTATTTTTCCTGTCGTCACCGCATTCGATTCTATTTTTGGTCCCGTCACCGAACCCGATGTCAAATCACCACTGACTATGCTATTTGTTAAACTTAATTTGCTATATGCGATTCCTGCACTTGCAGAAATATCATTATTTACTATGCTATTCAACAAATTAATTTTGCTATATGCAATTCCCGCACTTGAGGATATATCACTATTCACAATGCTATTCGACAAATTAATTTTGCTATATGCGATTCCTGCACTTGAGGAAATATCACTATTCACTATGCTGTTCGATAAATTAATTTTGCTATATGCAATTCCTGCGCTTGGAGAAATATGGTTATTATGCACAACTCCGTTTGCAATACTCGGATTGGGATAATCACCTATTAAATCGCCGCCGGCATTGCCTGATGCTCCGGCAGATATACTCACCCATGATAATTGTCCTGCCGCATTGGCTTGTAATATTTGATTATTTTGCGGTAAAGTCGTCGGTAAAGTATAGACAATATTTTGGGGCATATTTCCGGCTCTGAATCCTGTATAATGATTTCCGAAACCTGTTTCATGCAAGCGTAATTCACCAGTATTCGTGCCGCTTTGCTTAATGAGAATATTTCCGCCGACTTCTAATTTTTGCGATGGTTCATCTTCATTAATGCCAATATTTCCCAAAGCTGTAATCCGCAAACGTTCATAATTGTTGGTGCGCAGAATTAATGGTTGCTGATTTTTTGTTCCGATAAAGTGATTCGCATTTACATTAGTATTTCCGTCAATATTCCATGTATTATTACTTTGCCATGATAAAACACCGCTGCCATTTGTCATTAATATATCGCCATTGTCACCATCATCGCTTGGCAGTGTATAGGTAATATCTTGGCTTTGTGTTGTGGTAATAAATCGCGTAAAATTATGCCCCGTTGCTTCTGCAATGCGTAATTCGGGTGTGCCGCCGCTATTGCTTATAAATATTTCTTTAGCCACACTTAATCTATGTGATGGGTTTTGTATGCCTATACCCACATTGCCTGTGGTTTGCACACGCATTTTTTCTGTATTATTTGTCCTGATAATCAATGGAAAATTATTTGCAGTGCCGAGCCAACTGTTCGCACTGATATTTGTATTGCCATTGAGCAACCATTCCGTTCCTTGATTCAATGGCGAATTATCATTATTTTTTGAATTTTCGGAGGCAATAATCCATCCATTATTGTTTTCGGTGATGTGTATGCCATTGCCGGAAGTCAATGTCAGATGCCCTTGTTTTCCATTGAGTGATACGACAGTCCCTTGTGTTAACTCATTTGCCGTTTGAGCATGGCGCGCCGATAGTGCATATCCCTGTGCGCTTATTTTTGTACGAGTAAATTCACTTTGCCCATGAAGTGCAATGCCAAGATATTCCTTGCCCGTCCATGCCTCGGGTAAATTGATGAGCGAGCCGAGTTCGACATGAAATAATCCGTCACGCACAATGACCGTATGATATTCGCGCCATATCACTGAATCTTCGGCTAATGCAGGATAGAGGGTAAATACCATCGTATAAGTGCCGTCGGCTTTCGTGCCATCAGCGGTCATCACCCCCTGATACGATATGGTGGGTTTTGGGGCTTGCCCATAGAGTGGCAAAGTACAGAACAATACAATCAAGGCGGGGAGTAGTAGTTGCAATTTCATCGTGTATCCTCACAATATTGGTGTAAATGGGAATTATTCGGAAGAAATAAGTACTGACAATTACATACATTTTTCATCACCCACTGTATATGAGTGTATGATTGGCTTATTTATGCGGTTGAGTTCAATGGTATGAAGTGATTGCCCTGCATACACCAAACACAACGCTTCGCTTTTTGCGCAAAAGGTAAAGAAAAAACCGTATTGAGGACTCTGCCCAAATGCTTGAGCAGAGCCATCAATTACAGAACGCTTGATATGCAAATCCCCCTTAATTGGATTTCATCATTATTCGCGTTTATCTGTCCTCGCTCACCTATCCTAAACTTGGTTCTGCATCCCTTTTCAGCAGCGTACAGAACCATTATTTAGGGCTATGCGTAGAAGAATATCCTTAACTTTTTCGGTCACATCGTCTAAAAATCACCGGAAAATCATGGCGATTTCTGTCTTTTTCAAAATTAAGCGAAGATTTCTTTCATCCATTACTACTTTAATACTACTTTTTTGCCTACTTTTCGGAGTCAAAAGTCCGAAATACCCCGTTTTTGGGGTTATTCACTGAGAAAGTCGCTTTTGTGCCGTTTACTTTAACATTGGTATGTTTATGAAGTCCATATTTTGGGTAGTACTACGTAGAAACAGGGCTTATACACTTCGATTTGATTCTGTAATTTGCATTATGTGCAATCGAATTTTATCATCACTCAGAATTACTATGTATTCACGCTCCATACTCTTATTCTTATCGGTTCTTGTTGTCGGCTCCAATGCTGCAATCGGTGCCCATACGGTAAGTGAACGTTTAGTGTCACCTGCCACCAAATCGCCTCTTGTTCAGCGTCGTTCGGTAAGCATCACTTCAGCATTGCCAACCCATATATTGCGAGGACATAGGTCATTTGTCAATGATATAAGTTTTTCGGGAACGACAATGGCAAGTGCCGGAGGTGATTCGGTTATTATTCTTTGGGATTATCGCACAGGCGAAATACAACAAACTTTACGCGGTCACAAGGGTTATGTCTATGCTGTGGCTTTTAGCCCTGATGGTTCGGTCTTGGCTTCTACGGGATGGGACGGAGCAATTTGCCTATGGAATCCGACAACAGGCGCATTATTACAAACCATACCCGCGCATGCTTCTCCGGCTTATGATATAGGGTTCAGCCCCGACGGCTCGCAACTCATCACCGCAAGTTGGGATAATACAGCCATTGTCCGTCATGTCCACACCGGGGAAATTATCCATACTTTGCAAGGGCATACAGGATATGTATCGTCCGCTTGCTTTTCCCCTGACGGCACATTGATAGCAAGCTCAAGCGGTGATGGCACAGTAAAAATATGGGATGCACAAACGGGACAATGCCTCAATACTTTACAGGGTGAAAAAAATCTCCATTGGTTTATCACTCGCGTATGCTTTTCGCCTGATGGTGAATATATAGCAGCTTCGGCGGCAGGTAATATGAATCCGGTATATGTATGGACAAAACATGGTGTGGCTGTTCAAACACTTAAAGCCCATAGTAATTATGCCACATCAGTGGAATTTAGTAAAGACGGCACACGCTTGACATCCGCAAGTGCAGATAATTCATTGTCTTTTTGGAATACTGACTATTTTTCCCTTAATGAGCGCATTAAAGACAGCCATTATTTTTTATCACATTCATTTAATGGAGACGGCACTGTGATGGCGGCGACGGCACTTGATGGAACAATCACTGTGTGGGATGTACAATCGGATACAAAATCTCCAATGGCAAAAAAAGGAAAAAGCGATATTGGAATTGCTGATATGTACAGTATTCAAGTGGTGCCTAATCCGGCATCCGATTTTATCACAATCTCATATTCTTTACCCAAATCTACATTTTGCTCTATTGAACTCATAAACCAAGATGGTAAACAAAGCGCAATCATTCAAAAAGCCGAGATGCCTGCGGGCGAATCTACTCTTCGCTATGAAACTAATCATCTGCCCTCCGGTGCATACTTTATTATATTGTCCACCTCGTCCAAATCCTTATCCCATCGAGTGGAGATAGTGAAGTAAGTGTATTAATAGGACAAAATATCGTGGAGCCGAATAAGCCCTACAAGATGTGAGTCATCATCAATAATAGACAAGACATTAATATTACTTCGGCGATGCCCGATATGCGAAAAAGAATAAAAAAAATAAGCCCTCCGCATAACTATGCAAAGGGCTTTGATGAGAAGGAAAATTCTCTATCAATATGATGTAGCGATATTAACGAACAACAGATATAGTACCTGTCACGACTGTACCATTAGCTTCAATACGATAAATATATGTTCCACTTGCTATTTCATTACCTGCTGACCATGATAATGTATGGAAGCCGGCATTTAACTCCTGATTATTCATCAATGTTGCAACAACATTACCTTGAATATCTTGAACTGTTACTTTGACATTAGCATTCTCGCTAAGATTGAATTGAATAGTTGTTTTGTCAATGACTGGATTCGGAACATTGGAAACATTGACTATCAATTCATTAGCACCTATCGGGAATTCAAGGATGTCCGCAACTTGTTTACAATCTTCACCGCCATCAATATCATATTGCATTAAGCGATACTGATATGTCGCACCTGCAACAACATTTTCATCAGTGAAATTATAATCGCGTACTGTAGAGGAATTACCTGCACCCGGAATGAATGCAAGTTTTTCCCACTGAACAACCGAAACATCTTCTAATTTCAAACGACGCTCAACTTGGAAGCCCGCATTACGCTCTTCGGAAGCTGTTTGCCAGAACAAATCAACGCTGTTAGCACGTGCTTGACCATCAAAGAAGGTAAGTTCTACAGGCATCAAACATTCAGGAGCAAATCTTATTTGCGAAACTGTTCGTTTCAGTCCAAAGAAGGGGCGCAACATAGGAATCCAGAAACCGCGTGAGAATGTTCCATAGCCACCGATTGGCGAACCGTTCTGATATGCTAAATGACCATAAGCAGGATTACCTGATCCCGGAGTAAATGCACCCCAAGAACCATTGATGGAGTTTTTGTACGCAAAAACATTATCATTAAGTGCTTTACCATCATTACCTAAGGTTCTGAAGAATGGTGAAATTTTGTCACGATCTACACGGAATGCTCTATCAAGGTTCAAGTGACCTCTACCTTGACCAAAGGTGCGGGCAGGTGTATCGGAATAGTTCGTCACAATTTGACCTGCACGGCTTTTTGAAGCACCCAAATTGAAGTTATCAATAGAAAGCTGTGCCACAGAAATCCAATATGTTCCCGGTAGCAATACCAAAGGTCGCTCGAGAGTATATGTTACATACTCATCAAAACGTGTTGTTTTTGCACCTCTTGGTAAACCACGATCTATGCCGACTAATCTGCCTGCGGAAATTGCCGCACCCGGCAATCCATTGGCATCTCTGTAAACATTAAACTCAATACGATCAGCCGCATTGTTCAAGCTACCGAAATATGCAGAAAAACCTTTGACTGAGTCTTGTAATTGCATAGTAAATTTCATGGCAATTTCACCGGTACTGCCACCATTGAGAGGTCCAAATTGAGCAGTATTGAGCCAAGTATTTGCACCTGCTAAACCAAGACCTCGACCGGGGAAAACTTCTCCTGATTGGGCTGAAAAATCCGGCACATCATTTTTTGAATTAGCCGAATCATAAGCAAAGACATCACCATAGGGAAGATCATATATACTGTATGTTGTGTCATTATTGGTTTGGAAATCGCCAATACCACCTTGCAAACGTACAATACCACGAATGATGTAGCGCCCCGGAGGAGCAGTTCTACTTGCATCCCACGCAGCCATATTGATTGATATTTCTTGACCTTCTTTGATGAGAGGTACCGTTTGGCTGCGGCAGTAAACCCAAATATTTGTGTCACTTATTGGCATGATTTCAACACGCACTTTAGCACCACCTGTTTGCAAACTTGTATTATTCACAACTTTTACACGGATAGGAACTTGCCGCATTTGTGATGCAGGTGTAATGGTATAGGGCCAGTTAACTTCAGCGACAGACATTTCAAGATCCGGTGTTTCTCTCGGGAAGAGCAAACGTACATTATCCACATAAAAATCATCTTTATCATCAATCGGCTGATTAGGTCCACCACCATTGAATTTACAATTTACACGTAAACGGAAACGGAAGTTTTTAGCACCATTTTTTGGAGCATTTACCACAGATTTAGGCAATTGGAATGCAAATTTGTAGAACTCTTTATCACGACCATCATCAGCAGTTGCTGAACGAAGTCCTTGCATCGCAGTTAATGCTGAATCAGCATCTGATTCTAAATAACCACGTGTTAAACCACCGGCTCCGTATAAAGTGAAGACAGGATTATTAGTAACTGTAGAAGCACCACGGCGCGGATGAACATTCCATTGAATGTCGGTAGGTGATTGACGTGCGATATTTTCGATTTCATTTGTACTTGGACGAGCATATTCAAGATAGAACTCATCAAGAGGATTAACTGCATTACCGGAACCATTAAACAGTGCTGTTGCCACACCATTATAGATTACACGCGGCTCCGGTCCGAGAAGTGTATTATCCGCCCAACCACGATCAAGAGGACCATCAGGAATGCCTGTACGTTGAATAGAAACAGAAAGCATACTTCCCACGGTCGGACGGCTGGGTAAGTTACGCACATCAATTGGGAATGAACGAAGCTGATCGCCACCGCGACCGTTTGTCATTACCGGCTCTGCATCAAATATTGTCCGACGATTCATTCTGATTGTCGGTGAATTTACTCTGAATGTAGGACGATTGGCGGCAGCTACTTGACCACGAGGTGGCACCGGATTATAGGTATTTTTTTCACCATCAACTACTTCTGCGTCAATATTAACCCATTTCAATACCGATGGCATCGGATTACCACCGATGATGTGATATTGATTCGCATCATCATTAAAACCGTCTGTTGTCAAGAAAGACAAACGACGCATAACGAAAAGGTCAACTTTCACTGTATCATCAAAGG
>Ga0209570_1000411_pt1 | contig 54727 bp, 50 predicted proteins | sample EBPBio172007_DNA_FD_185861 | JGI IMG/M metagenome (GOLD analysis project Ga0209570, IMG submission 185861) | Wastewater treatment Type I Accumulibacter community from EBPR Bioreactor in Madison, WI, USA - Reactor 1_9/17/2007_ DNA (SPAdes)... | ecosystem: Engineered > Bioreactor > EBPR >... | reverse complement strand
CGGCGGCCAGCAGGGCTTGCAGGACCACGTTGGTCGTCTGCCGGCCGTGCATCGCCCAGCCCACGACACGGCGCGAGAAGAGATCGAGCACAACAGCCAGATAGGCAAAGCCTTCGTGTGTGCGGATATAAGTGATATCGGTCACCCATGCCTTGTCCGGGGCTTCAACGTCGAACTGGCGATCGAGCGTGTTGTCGACGACCAGCGAGGGCTTGCCACCATACTTTCCGGGGCGCTTCTTGTAGCCGATCTGCGCCCGGATGCCCGCCAGTTGAGCCAATCTCGCCACCCGGTTCGGGCAGCAGGTCTCACCCATGTCCATCAAGTCATCGTGGAGCTTCCGGTAGCCATAGATCTTGGCGCTGTCGTTCCATGCAGTGCGAATGAGCTCCGTCTGCCGATGATCTTCCTGCGCCCGCCTGCTCAGCGGCGCCTTTAGCCACGCATAAAATCCGCTTGGCTGGACCGAGAGGCAGCGGCACATGGCACGGATCGAAAAGATCGGACGATGCTCGGCGATGAACGCGTACCTCACTTTGCATCCTTGGCGAAGTACGCGGCCGCTTTTTTTAGGATGTCGCGCTCCTCGGTCACCCGTGCCAGCTCACGCTTCAACCGGCGGATCTCGGCCGCTTGATCATCCTCGCCAGAACCCGTGGCGGGCTTCGAGAACTTCTTCCGCCACTCGTAGAGGGAATGCTGACTGACGCCCAATCGCTGCGAAACCTCCGCTACCGGATAGCCTCGTTCGGTCATCTGACGCACCGCGTCACGCTTGAACTCGTCGCTGAATCTGGCGTTGCCCATCATGGCCTCCTTGCCTCAAAATTAGGAAAGAAGGCGTCCAGAAATCTAGGGGCGATTCAATGGTGCGATCGGATCGGCTGGGTTTGCGGTTCTGATTTCGCGACGGCCGGCGCAAGAACCGCTCCAGTAGCTGGCTTGATATAGAGAGGAGTACCGGACGAGCGCCGATCATAGCGATCTGCCAAGACCTTACGCGCCTCCTTGCCAAACCGCTCACCGAACAGCTTGTCCATCTCCTCCATAATCTCGTCTTGCGATTGCCACGCCATTCGATTCAGACTCTGCATGAGAACATCGAGATGGCTCGCGAAGACATCCATGTCCTGCTTCGCCTCACCCCAGGCTTCGCGCGGCCAGCGGTCATTGATCTTGTCCGGATGATAGCTTGGATTTCTCTCGTCCGGTCTTTGCGCACGAGCGACCCGTTCCCGCATTTCATCAGCGAGCGTCTTCGCGAGCATGAAAAGTTGGACCGTAAGGCCCCCACCAAGATCGCCCAGGTCCCCCGTGCGCTTGGCGAGCCAGATCGAAGGCGGCCTTTTCAAGGTCGACGTCGCATAACGAAGGTTGAGGAAGCGCTTGAGCAGCTTCAGCGCAACTGCCTCGATCGCGTCGAGATGTGAGGGAATAGCGGGCGGCAAAGGAACCTGATCCGCCTTCGCCAAGGTGGTGCGCTCGCCTTCGTCGAGGAAAGGAATGCGCGACCTCCCCGCCGATTTCCTGATCTCCATCAGCCGCTCTGTGAATTCGCGCGACCCAGGCTTCACGACGGAACGAAACCATCCGGTGAAGCCCCATGGGTTCGACGGCACACGGTAGGAGGTGCCTTTGTCAGGCGAATGAAAAATGTCACCCGGCCGCGCACCGGCGATCCGACCGCGCCGATCCATGAGAGTCACGTCCATATGCATCGTCGCGAACTGAAGTTGAACGCAGCGGGTGCATCGGACGATCTTCTTGACACTAGGAAAGCCCTGAAGAGCCTCTTCAAGCTTATCGAGAGCCTCCCGGTCAGACCAAAACGGCGGAATGTCGGCCTCGACAATCGCGTCTAGATCGAACCGATCCTCACCGTCACCCGTCACGATCGTGGTGCTGGTTGCAACGGACCCTTGCGCAAAAATCTTGCTTTCGCCATCGACCATGTACGGGCGCAGCGGACTCGACGGCCGCTCGATATGGGCCTTCAACAGGCGATATCGGTTCTCGGCAATTCGCCGATCCTGAGGGCTCAGTTCGATGAGCGCCGCTAAATCCAAGAGGATTTCGTCAAGCGCGGAAAACGTCCATTTGTCGGGCGGAGCGTTCATGTCGGTCTTCCTTTCTGCGCTGTCCAAGGTCCTTACAATGAGCCTAACTGCATGATTCATAAACAAAAATAGTCGGTTTACATAAGAATTTTATTGACTTTTTTCCAACTACGGGTTTAAGTATATAGCAAGAAACGTCGTCTATCAACCAACAAGACGAGGAGGCTTCCATGTTCGGTGATCGGCTCAAGCTCGCACGAAAGAAGGCTGGCCTCTCGCTTCAGGCTCTGGCTGGACAGGTCTCGCCACCCATCACCGCGCAGGCGATCAGCAAGTACGAGGCGGGGCGTATGATGCCGAGTTCGGCCGTGCTGGCCGGGCTCGGTAAAGCCTTGGGCGTGTCGCTCGACTTCCTCATGAGCGGCCACGTTGCGGCGCTTTCAGGTGTCGAGTTCCGCAAGCACTCGGCTACTTCATCGAAGGACCGCGCCCATGCTGAAGCCATCGTGATTGAAAAGCTGGAGGACTATCTCGCGATAGAGGACATCCTCGAGTTAAATCCGCCCGCCGACCCCTTTGGCGCTCTGCGCGCCGACGGCGTGTCCAGTTGGCAGGAGATCGAGGACAAAGCGCGTGAACTAAGGGACGAGTGGGCGCTTGGCACCGACCCAGTTCCGAGCATGACCGATCTTCTGGAGCAAAAAGGCATCAAGGTCATTGAAGCCGATTTGCCAGAACGGTTCGACGGGCTTGCGTGCGACGTTCAGCGCACTGGAGGCCGTCCCGATACCGAAGTCGTCGTCATTTCCTCGCATACCAATATTGAGCGCAAGCGTTTCAATCTCGCTCACGAACTGGCGCATCGCCTCATCAAGGGCGTTACCGGCTCCGACATCAAGCTCGAAAAGGCGATGAACCGTTTTGCCGGCGCGTTTCTCGCCCCTCGCGAACACCTGGAGGCAGAAGTGGGGCGCGGGCGCAGCGCTATCAGCTATCCTGAACTGCGCCGTTTGAAGCATTTCTACGGTATGTCAGCGGCTGCCATGTTGATCCGCGTGCGGGATCTTGGCCTCGTGCCAGAAGCCAGCGTCGAATACGCGTTTCGAACTTATGCGCAGGCTTGGCGGACTAAGGAGCCTGACCCGATCAAAGCGCATGAAGGCCTAGGCGCCTTTGAGCGGCCGATACGGTTCGAGCAGTTGGTCTATCGTGCGCTCTCCGAAGAACTGATTGCGCCGGCGCGTGCGGCACTTCTTCTCAAGCGGCCGTTGTCGGCGATAGAACGCGACATGCGAGGCCCGAAAGCCTCGTGACAACGAACAAGCGCAACCTCGTCGTGGTCAATGACGCTTCCTGCCTGATCGACTTGAGGAAGGGAGCGCTCCTCGACGTGCTTGTTCGTCTTCCCTACCAACTCGTCATCCCCTTGCCTGTTCGATTGTCGGAAGTGCTGGACTTCAGCGCACAAGATTGGGCGATCCTCGATCATCAGGGCATGGTCACTTACGACTTACCGCCAGAACACGTCGCTGAAGCCTTCGCCGTCAAGGCCCGCTATCCGCGCCTTTCAGCGAATGACTGCTTTTGTCTCGTCACAACTCGCGTCTTCGATGAGGCAGTTCTCCTGACCGGAGACGCGCAGCTTCGTCGCGTGGCGACCGACGATGGACGCAGGGTGCACGGCGTGCTCTGGATCATCGAAGAAGCGCGCCGCCACGGTGTCTGCGATCCTTCGGTTCTGACCGCAGCACTCGACATCTGGGACTCGGATCCGACTGTGTTTCTCCGCTCCACTGAAATCGAACGGCTACGCCGTGCGCTGAAGGCGCCGTAGCGCTGATCTGCTCCCACCAAACTGGCCCAAATACGGGTAGCACTTCAGCTCAAATCAGCACCCTTTCAACCTCATCGAGACTAATCTCGTCGGATCGCCTGTCATAAAGCTGTGTCGTCCGGGTTGATGCGTGGTTCGCCATCAGGGCGGCCCGTTCAAGGGTGCCCCCATTTTTGAGGTAGGCCGTAATCCCCGTGGCCCGGACGGTGTGGTTGCCGATCTTCGTTTCGATGCCGGCTCCCAGCGCCCGTCGCTTAATCATTGCCCAGGCATTGGCCTGGGGGAGGGGAGTCCGGGTCAGCTCTTTAGTGCCACGGCCGATCGTCCGAAACAGCGGGCCCTGCGGATCCTCGGCAAGGCGGCACCCCTCGATATAGGCGTGGAGGTACTCCTCGAGATTGTGGTGGCAGGGCATGACATGCTCCTTGCCGCCCTTCTCATGCAGACGGACCCAGAGACGGCGCTGCTGGGTGAAGACATCCTCCACCCGCATGGCGAGCGCAGCACCGATGCGCCCGAATGAATACACCATCAGCCCGATCAGGGCGCGATCCCGCAAGCCGATCGGGGTGGTCACGTCGATGCTGTCCAGCAGCTGCCGGGCTTCCTCGGGCGCAAGCACCGGGGTCTTGCCCTTTTTCAGGCTGTGCCTTGGCCCGCGCACGGCCGTCGCCGGATTGAAGGGCATGATGCCACCTGTCGCCAGCCAGTCAAACATCATCCGCACGGCAGCAAGGCGCTGCTTCACGGTCGGGGCAGGGTGCTCCTGCTGCATGTGCTCGACCCAGGCTGCGACCACGAAGGAATTCACATGGGTGATATCGCGCAAGCCCCGCGCCTCGAGCCAGGCGCAGAAATCCCCGACCGCCCGGCCGTAGGACCGGCGGGTATGGGGATTGCGGATCCGGGCCGTGAAGAATTCCAGGAAGCGGTAGGCCGCACGCTCGCCGGCATCGGCGATCAAAGCCGGAACCGGCAGGCTGGCGCTTTGAGTGATTAACTCAGACATGGATCGACCAGACCTCTACGGGTACGCCAGCGCGCTCGAGCTGCGGCTGTCGGCTAGTCGACGGGAACAACGGGCACATCATGAAGGCGTAGCGATAGCGCTCGTTCCGCTGCGCCAGCTTGTCCAGGTCACCCGCAAGTTTGCGATTGCTCGTTGGCCGCGTCACCGCGCATGTTTCGGCGCCAACCAGTCCTTCCACAACACTCATGATGTCCAAGTCCTGACTGGCATGGGCGCCAGGCGCCAGAACGAAACCCTCGGCTTCCGGGTGACGTACCAGCAGGAGCCGCGTTGCCGCGATGGCTGTGGCAAAGGTCCAAGTCTGATTGATCTGCTCAATGAAGTTGAGCGAATGCCCATTGATCGGATGGAAGCCGGCCTTAGTGAACTTCAGCGCTCGAAGCAGCGCCAGCGGCTCATCCGGCTGGGCACGGAGCCAGGCGGAAGTCTGACTGGCAGCCTGAGTGAGTTTGTCCATCAACGCATCTGCCTCAGCGGGCGTCCGCACCAAGAGACCCATCCGCTTCTTTCGCGATCCCATTCTCAAGCCTTTTGATATTTGATAAAGGATATTATCATATATATAAACAAAAAGGCCAAGCCTCATTTCCGTCACGGTCAGGCGCCATCTCTTAGTTCGGCCCCTCGTCCTGGACCCGATCCAGAATGCTTCTAGAGACACGTAAGAAGCTGTGTCCGCAACTGAACCCTCCCGCGTGAAAAAGCTCACGCAGGACTGCAGTCCAACAAATCGGGCGGAACGTAGCGCATTATATAAGCTAATTACCGCCGCGCAGCCCACACAACCCCTGATGCCGGTCAGCCCCTGAACACACGGAGGTTGTTGGTCGAGCCCGCCTTGCCGAAGGGAATGCCGGCGACCACAACGCCCAGGCTGCCGCCTTCGAGGAACCCTTCGCGCCGGGCGGATTCCTCCGCAATCTCGACCATGTCCTCATAGCCGCTGGCATTGCGGGTCAGCACGCTATGCGCCCCCCAGAACAGGCTCATCCGCCGGGCAATGGCGACATCCGGCGTCAGCGCCAGGATCGGCACACCCGGGCGCTTGCGGGCGATACGCGCCGCCGTCGTGCCCGAGGACGTAAACCCGACAATGACCGATGCCCCGATCGCGGTGGCAAGATCAGCCGCTGCTGCGGCAACGGCGTGGGGCGGGGAATGCTCGACATCGGGATGGGTTGCATCGACCAGCGAGCGATAGAGCTTGTGGCCTTCGGTGGCGCGGATGATCTTGTCCATCATCTCGACCGCCTCGCGCGGATATTGCCCGGAGGCGGATTCGGCGGAGAGCATCACCGCATCCGCGCCGTCATAAACCGCCGTGGCCACATCCGAGGCTTCCGCCCGGGTCGGAGCGGGGGATGACACCATCGAATCCAGCATCTGCGTGGCCACAATCACCGGCTTGGCGGCAAGGCGGCAGGCCCGCACCAGCTCCTTTTGGCGGCCCGGCACATCCTCATGCGGGATTTCCACGCCGAGATCGCCGCGCGCGACCATCACCGCATCGGCCAGAGCAATGATCTGGTCGATCTCGACCAGCGCGGAGGGCTTCTCGATCTTGGCAACAAGGCCAGCGCGGTTCTGGATCAGGCCGCGCGCCTCGATCATGTCGGAAGCCTTCTGGACGAAGGACAACGCCACCCAATCCACGCCGAGTTCGAGCCCGAAGACGAGATCGCGCCGATCTTTTTCGGTCAGCGGCGAGAGCGCAAGCACCGTACCGGGCAGGTTGACGCCCTTCCGGTTGGACAGCACGCCGCCATTGATCACCTCAACCGTCATCTCGTCATCGCCGGGGGAAACCACCCGCACGCGCACGCGCCCATCATCGATCAGCAGGTCATGGCCCGGATCAACGGCGGCAAAAATCTCGGGGTGGGGCAGGGGAATGCCCTCGCGGCCCCCTTCATCCTTCGTCAGGACGAATCGCAGGCGCTCGCCGGTCTTTACCTCGATCTTGCCTTCGCGCAGCGTGCCGATGCGAATCTTAGGGCCCTGTAGGTCCTGCAGGATGCCGATCGGCCGGCCGATCTCGCGTTCGAGGTTGCGGATCGCCGCATGAACGCGGGCATGGTCCTCATGCGTGCCATGGCTGAAATTCAGGCGAAACGTATCCGCCCCGGCCAGAAACAAGGCCCGCAGCTGGTCGGGCGCCGCACTGGTGGGGCCGACAGTCGCGACGATTTTGGCACGGCGTTGACGATGCATGGTGCCTCCTCACAAATCCTTTGATACGACTTGTGCCAATCAAGCCGCGAGGAACAAGGCTCGGGAATGATCGAGATCGACCGCGATGGCCGAGCCGGGCGACAGCGGCACGGCGCCGGATTGATGCGCCACATCCACCAGCACCTCGTTCGTTCCAATAGCGACGCCATAGCGCACGGACGCTCCGAGAAACTCGAAATGCGTGATCTTCCCATCGAGGCGCGTCATGCCCTGCATAGGCGCTGAATCGAGTGGTGCCACGCGCGCATTTTGCGGGCGGAACACCAGCTTCGCGCCGGGCTGCACATTCTCCTTCGCTGGGAAGGGCAGGCGACCACCGCCCGCAATGGCAAACTCGGCACCAGCCGGTTCGGCCATCCCGTCGAGGATATTCGCTGTGCCAAGGAAGTTCGCGACGAAGAGGTTCGCCGGGCGATCATACAGCGCCATGGGCGTGCCCACCTGCTGCACCACGCCGTCGCTCATCACCGCGATGCGATCACAAATCGTGTTTGCCTCCTCCTGATCGTGCGTGACGAAGATGGTGGTGATGCCCAGCTCCTGCTGCAACTCGCGCAATTCGCGGCGCACCTGCACCCGCATCTTCGCGTCGAGGTTCGAGAGCGGCTCATCGAGCAGCAGCACTTTAGGGCGCACGGCAATGGTGCGGGCGAGCGCCACCCGCTGCTGCTGGCCGCCCGAGAGCTGCGAGGGCCGGCGATCCTTCAGGTGTTTGAGGTTCACGAGATCAAGCGCCTGATCGACACGCGTCGCGATCTCGTCGCGGGGAAGCTTGCGCTCCTCAAGGCCGAAGGCGACGTTCTTCGCGACGCTCATATGCGGCCAGAGCGCGTAGGACTGAAACACCATGCCCACATCGCGCTTCCACGGCGGTAGGCTGGAAATGTCCTGCCCGCCCACCATCACGCGGCCGGTCTGCGCGATGTTGAAGCCGGCGATCAGGCGCAGCAGCGTGGTTTTCCCGCAGCCAGAAGGGCCAAGAAAGGCGAAGAACTCGCCGGGATGCACCGTAAGGTTCACATCCTTTAGCACATGCGTCGCGCCATAGGAGAGATTGACGCCTTCGACGTCGATTCCCGCCGCGCGCTTGCGGATTTCCGCGCGAAGTTCCGAGGTGGTGCTCATGAGAAGCCTCCCGAATGTCTGGTTCAGCGCCCGGCCTTCGCGGAGCGGTCGCGCTCAGCCAGGGCATGGGACAGGTAAGTGGAGATGCCGACGATCAGCACCGCGATGATGCCCAGAGCCGCGCCCGCGCCGCGCCCGGCGGGCGATTGCATGAAGACGTAGAGCCCGTAGGCGAGGGGCGCGTCGGAGGTGTTCTGCACGAGCATCATCGTCGCGGAGAGTTCCACGGCGGCGGTCGCGAAGCTCGTCACGAAGCCGGCGAGAATGCCGCCGGTCATCAGGGGCACTACGATCTTGCGGATGGTCGAGGCCTTGTTCGCGCCGAGGTTCTCGGCGGCCTCTTCTAGCGACACGCTGATCTGCTGCATCGCCGCCATGCAGGCGCGGAGCGCGTAGGGCAGGCGCCGCACGGCCAGCGCGATCACAATGATGATCCAGAGGCTCGCGACCGATTGGCCCGAGGGCAGGCTCACACCGTAATAGGCGCGGAGATAGCCGATGCCGAGCACCACGCCGGGCACAGCCAAAGCCGTGCTCGCGAGATAATCCAGCCATTGCCGGCCCGGCACTTTGGTCCGCAGCACGATATAGGAGATTGCCGTGCCGATGGTGATGCCGATGAGCCCGGCCATCGTGGCATAGAGTAGCGTGTTCCAGATGTACTGACCGGCTTCTGTCACGACGCGCATGTAATGCGCTGTCGTGTAGGCATCGGGCAACACGCTGAAGGACCAGACGGTCGAAAAGGAGAGCAGCAGCAGCCCGAAATGGGGCGCCAGCACGAGGGTCAGGATTAGCCCGATCGTGCCCCAGGCCATCACCAGATCGAGCCCGCCAATGGGCCGCTTGGTGAGGCCACCGCCGCCCCGCTGCACGGTCGCGTAATCGCGGTTGCGCGTGGCCGATGTCGCAATGAAGAGCGACAGCACCGAGAAGACGATCAGCACCACCGAGATCACATAGCCCATCGGGTCTTTGAGGCCGATCGAGGTGATGCGCAGATAGGCCTGCGGCGCGAGCATGTCCTTCACGTTCAGCAGCAAAGGTGTGGCAAGGTCATCGAAGACCTTGATAAAAACGAGGCTCGCCCCTGCCACATAACCCGGCATGGCGAGCGGGAACACGATGCGACGGAACAGCCGGAAGCCGGAGCACCCAAGGTTCTGCGCGGCTTCCTCCATCGCGCGGTCGATGTTGCGCAAGGAGGCCGTGAGATTGATGAGAATGAACGGGAAATAATGCACGCTCTGCACGAAAATCACGCCATTCAGCCCCTCCATGAAGGGGATATTGATGTCGAACCAATCGCCCAGCAGGAGATTCACCGAGCCATTGCGCCCGAAGAAGAGTTGCATCGCGATCGCACCCGCGAAAGGCGGCATGATCAGCGGAATGACGCCGAGCGTCTGGATGATCGCCGCACCGCGAAACTCGAAGCGCGTCGTGAAATAGGCAAGAGGCAACGCGAAGATCGTCGCCCAGACCACTGACATGCCTGAGACATAGAGCGAGTTCGCAAAGGAACGCAGGAACATCTCGTTGCGCGCGAAATCCCAGAAATTCACCAACGTGAATGCACCCGTATTGGGGTCCTGGAAAGCGACGAGGATCACCATCGCCACCGGAATGATCAGGAACAGCGCGAGGAAGGCACTAATCGCGCCAATGGTCACCCATTGAACGGGTGTGGCGACGGCCTGTCGCGCGGCGGGCGCAGCATCCGCAGGCGTGTATTCGGTAGCGACCGACATGGGCGGGTCCACTTTTCATCAGGCGCACGGCACCAGGCCTCGCGCGAGGAGACAGAGATTTGGTCGAAGATTGGCGGGGTAAGTCCCGGCGACGGAGGGAGACCGCCGCCGGGGGCTCATCCGAAGAGGCGGAGAGCCTCAGCGAGCGAGTTTCACGGCTTCCTCGGCCTTGGCTTTCGCCTTGGCATAGTTCTCCTTGGAGAAGGCAGCCCAACGGCGCTCGAATTCCGCTTGGCGGGTCTTTGCATCGGCGCCGCCACGAAAGGCGCCGACAATTTCCTTATTTGCACCGGCCTGTGCCTCAGTCACGGGCATCGCAGCCACGAGCTTGCGGGCTTCCACTAGTGCGGCTTGGGCCGACGCATTCGCCTTCTTGGCGATCAGGCCCTCAGCCTCATGTATCAGCTTCGTGACAGCTTTAAGATCGGCAAGCTGGAAAGTAATCATCTGGTCGAAGAGGGTATCGACCACCGCTGTGCGGCGCTCGGATTTCTCAACATCGAAATACATCATGTTCCGGAAATTCGAATCCTTGAACGGGTTGGGAAAGCCCGGAGGCGCCTTCGCATAGGTCTCGGGGTTCACCGGCAGGCGGCGGATGGTCGGTTCGAGCAGCACTTCTTGCCCAGCCGGAGAGAGCAGGAACTCGATGAAGGCTTCCGCACCTGCATTGTTTGGCGCGCCAACGATCATCCCGACGTTCGCCGGCACGACGGTCGTCACGCTGGGATAGGTGAACTTCACCGGGAAGCCCGCGCCCTGCGCCGAGAAAGCGAAAAAGTCGATGACAATGCCGATACCAACCTGGCCGGAATTCACCGCATCCGGCACGCCGAACGAACGCTCGGCGATGGTGTTGAAGTTGCCGGCCATGGCCTTGATGGTGGCCCAGCCCTTTTCCCAGCCCTCGCCTTGGAGGATCGTCTCGAGCGTGAGATGCGTCGTGCCGGAGCGCGCCGGCGAGGCGATCGACACATGGTCATGGTAGACGGGCTTGGCGAGATCCGACCATTCCTTCGGCTCGGGGATGCGGTTCGCGCGCAGATAACGCTCGTTCCACATGATGCCGTAGCCCGAGGCTGCGAAGCCGAAATAGAAGCCGTCCGGATCGTTGATCGGATAGGAGCCGACGCGGGCTGGAATGCCCTTCACCTTGAGATCGTATTTCTGCAGCAGCTTCTTGCCCTTCAGAACCTCGAAGGCATCGGGCGCCGAGGCCCAGAACAGGTCGCTCTGCGGGTTGGAGCGCGTTTCCTCGACGAATTTCACGCCCGCATTGGTGTTGCGGTTCTGCACTTCGAGGGTGAGGCCCGGATTGGCCTTCTCGAACGCCTTCTTGATCGGGTCGGTCACGTCCTTCGAGAACGAGGTCACGACGGTGACCTTGCCAGACGGGGCCTGCGCGAAGGCCGGCTCGGCCCCGACCAGCAACGCGCTGGCCGCAAGGGCATGGAGCCAATGGCGACGGTTCAACATGGGTGTTTCTCCCTCATTTGAATGGTCTTCTACCGCCGGTCAGATGCCAGCGGTCGCCAAGGGATCTGCACCCGGCGTGCCAAAGCAGTGCGACTGGAAAACGGACGAAAAGGCAGGAACTTCCCGCATGTGCGAAGAAAAAGCGGCGTTACCGTTTTTACCCATCGCGTCGAACGAGCGGGTCGCGCCGGTAACGCGGGCCGGAAATTCAGCCCTCCGCAGCCTCATTCGGTCGGCTCAGGCCGTGCGCACGGAGCTTGAGGTAGAGGGTCTTCCGCGTGATCTCGAGCCTCCGCGCGATTTCCTCGTAGGTGCCGCCTTCCGCGAGCGCCGCCATGAGTTCGCGCTTCTCATGGGCGGCCATGCGCGCCTCGAGGCTCGTGCCGTTCTCGCGGGCACTGGCCTGCGCCACCGGGCCAGGACCGAGCGGCGGGAAGCCCATCGCAGCGCGCTCGGCAGCATTGCGGAGTTCGCGGATGTTCCCCGGCCAGTCATACTCAAGAAGGCTCGCAAGATCGCCCTCCGGCGGCAGCGGACGACGCAGACGGCCCGCCGCTTCCGCCACGAAATGCTGGAAGAGCAGCAGCACATCCTCGCCGCGCTGCCGGAGTGGCGGCGATTCGATCGGCAAAACCGCAAGCCGGTAGACCAGATCCTCGCGAAACTGCCCGGTCTTTGCGAGCGCTGAGAGATCCGCCTTCGTGGCCGCGATCACGCGCAGATCGACCGGGATCTCCTTCGCGCCGCCGAGGCGTTCGAGCCGACGCTCCTGCAGCACGCGCAAAAGGCGCGTCTGCGCATCCATCGGCATGCTCTCGATCTCGTCGAGGAAGAGCGTGCCCTGATGCGCCTGCTCGATCTTGCCGATGCGCCGCTCCTTGGCGCCCGTAAATGCGCCCGGCTCATGGCCGAACAGTTCGGATTCGATCAGCGTCGCGGGCAGGGCGGCGCAATTGATCGCCACGAAAGGCCCGCGCGCTCTCGGGCCGAAATCATGCAGCGAACGCGCGACCAGTTCCTTGCCGGTGCCCGTCTCGCCATGGATCAGAACCGTGCTGTCCACCTCCGCGAGCGCCAGCACGAGTTCGCGCATGCGCCTGATGGCGCTGGACTGGCCGAGAATGCGTTGCTCGATGGCCCGGCTCTGAATGTTCCCGGCCATCCGCCGATGATCGAGCACGAGGCCGCGCAAGCTGCTGGCGCGGCGCAGGAGTTCCAGCACATAGGCCGGATCGGCGGGCTTCTCGACGAAATCATGCGCGCCCTGCCGCATCGCGGATACCGCCATCGGCACATCGGCATGGCCGGAAATGAGGATGACCGGGATATCCGGGTCGATGGCTTTCACCTCCGAAAGCACGGCGAACCCGTCCCGCGCGGGCATGCGCACATCGGTGACGACCACGATATCCGCCTCGCGCTTGAGGTACTCGCGCGCGGCCATCAGCGAGGAGCAGGTTTCCACCGCATAACCACCGAGGCGGAAGGTTTCGGCCAAAGCTTCCAACACTTCCTCATCATCATCGATCAGCACGATTGTGCTTGGCATTCTCTTCTCCGGGTCATGTCTCGGGCGCAGCGCGCAGTTCCAGCGCGAAATGCGCCCCGCGTTCGGCCGGCAACAAGCGCAGCGCGCCACCGAAATCGCGGATGATGCTGAAAGAAATCGTGAGGCCTAGGCCCACGCCCTCTCCAGGCGGTTTCGAAGTCACGAAAGGGTCGAAAATCGTGGCGCGCACCGCTTCCGGCACGCCCGGGCCGTTATCGAGCACCTCGATCCGCACAAGGTTGTTGCGAGGCTTAGCGCGGATGGTGATGACTGGTTCCGGCGTGCCCGCCAGCGCATCGAGCGCGTTCGCCAGCAGGTTCACGAAAACCTGTTCGAGCCGGATATCCTCGGCCTCGACCATCAGGCCTTCGGGGATGTCGCGTTCGAGGCGCGTATCACTCTCCCGCAGGCGGCTTTGAAGGATCAGCACCGCTCCTTCCACCACCTCGTTGAGGTTCACCGGGCGCAAGGTGAGATCGGGCCGGCGCGCGAAGCGGCGGAGATGCCCCACGACATGCGCCGCGCGCGCGGTGAGATCCTGCACCTTTTTCAGCGCGCGCGTCACGCCCTCACCATCGCCACGCTCCTGCAGAAGGCTCGCATTGTAGGCGTGCGAGCGAATGGCGTTGAGCGGCTGGTTCAGTTCATGTGCGATGCCCGCCGAGAGGTGGCCGAGTGCGGCCAGCTTCGCAGATTGCACGAGATCGCTCTGCGCGCGGCGGAAGCCTTCCATCGCGCGGGCCATGTCACTGAGTTCATCGCGACCGGAAATCTCGATGGGCGGGGGAATGCGCCCGTCGCCCAGCATGCGCGCGGCATCCGCGAGGTGGCGGATGCGCCGGATGAGGTTCGAGCGGACGTAGAAAATCCCTACGCCTAGCGAGGCCACCACCGCCGCAATGCCCACAAGCAGCAACAGGTTGCGGCCCAGCGCGATGGCTGCTTCGGCACTGCGCCGCGTTTCCCCCGCCTGCAGCGAGGCGCGCGAGACCATGCCTGCGATCTCGCCATCGAAAGCCACGACCAAGGTGCGATTTTCTGCCAGCAGCAGCGCGAGCTTCCGTTGCTGCGCGAGTTCCAGCCGCCGCAATGCGGGCAGCCCATTCTCGGCGGTCGAGAGTTCCACGAGGCGCTGCACGATCTGCCGGAGCGTGAGCGTATCCGGCGCTTCCTCCAGAGGCGGCACCTGCTGGCGGATGAGATCGATCGCCTCGGCCAGGAAGTGGCTGTCGAGGGTCAGCTGTTCGAGGCTGTCCACCGCCGCGATCCGGCTGATGAGGCCAATGGCGAGGTTGGCATGCGAAGAGAGCTGCAGGATGGCTTCGGCCATGCGGATTTGCCGGCGGATTTCTTCCACGGGCCGGGCATCGCCGCGCGCCCGCGTTTCGAGTTCCTCCAGCTGTCCCTGCACGATGACGCGGGCATCATCGACGAGCGGCTCGGCCTCCTCCACGAAATCCGAGTGCAGACTGCGAACCTCGCGCAGCAGCGCTTCGTTCTGCCGCCGCATGGTGAGCGAGGCGAGCGTTTCCGCGCGGATCGCGTCGAGATTTTCCTCGAGGTTGTCGATCAGTCGCCGCATGCCCTCTGGCGCGGTGGTTCGCTCGCGGGAAACAAGCTGGCGCAAGGCGCTGGCGCGTTCACGCAGGCGCGTACCAATATCCTCCACCTCCGCGCTGCTCTCCGCACGGGAGAGCAGGGGCGCACCTGCAGTGATCGCCCCGCCCAATTGCGCGAGCTGGCCTGCGGAGATGACCACCGGCAATTGCCCTTCACCGATGGCGCGGATGGACCCGCTCACGCGCTCGAACGCGAGCCAGGAAATCACGCCCGCCAACACCGCGAACAAGGCGGAAAGGCCGAAGGCGAGGCCCAGCTTGCCGCCGATGCCGAGGCGTGCGCGTGGGATCTCTGGCGACAAGGGTTCACTCATGGCCTGGCTGTCACGGCTTCCGGACTCAGTCGTCTTGCGAGCACTTCAAGGCGCGCTTCGGCATGCGCGAGGCTTGCCTCGGCCGCCTGCCGGATGCGCTCGACAAGGGCCGCCTGAACGGGTGGCAGCGGCACCCCGCGCGGCACCCGCTTCAGTTCGGCCGTAGCCGGGTCTTCCTCAATAGCCGCCACCGCCCGAGGCAGGATTGCGGCGAGGTTGCCAACCACCTCCCATTCGCGCGCATTGGCGCTGTCTGCGATCGCTTTCTCCCGGATTTCCGCATGAAGGCGCCAAAATTTCTGGAGGCGCACGAGGCGCTCCGTGATGAGTTCATCGAACAGGATGTTCACGAGTTCGTAGCGTCGACCCGACAGCGCGGCATCAAACACAAAGCCGGATTTCTCAGCACCGGCCAGCGCGAACAGATCCTCGCGATCCGGCGCGGCCATGCCAGCGGCCACGGGGTGCCGGTTGATGCGCGGTTCGGCCAGAAGTTTCTGCCCGGCCTCGGAAAGCACGAAGGCCGCAAAGCGCCGTGCACCTTCGGGGTTTCGCGCGGTCGAGAGAACGGCGATGCTCGCAGGCAGGAAGACATTCTCCGCCGGATAGGCGAAGCCGAGCTCGCCTGTGCCGGAGCGGCCGAGAAAATCGATCGACAATCCCACCGCGAAGCGCCCCTGCGCCACCCCGCTCGGCACAGAGAAGGAGCGGGCTGTGACCGTCGCGAGATTGCCAGCGAGTCGCTGCCAGATCTCCCAGCCCTTCCGCCAGCCATGGCGCTGCAACACGGTTTCAACCATGAGATGCGTCGTGCCGGAGCGCGAGGGCGCGGACATTGCGATCAGCCCGCGATAATGCGGATCGGTAAGATCCGCGATGGCCTTTGGCGGCGCAAGTCCCGCCCGTTCGAGGCTCGGCTGGTGCCACATCATACCGTAGCCCGAGATCGAAAAGCCGCGGAACGTGCCATCCGCTGAATCAACCGGAAACCCGCCGATCATCGGCGAAGCCGGGCGCAATCCCACAGCAATAGGCAGCAGCTTGCTTGCCCCGCGCAGCACCTCGAAAGCATCCGGCGCCGAAGCCCAGAACACATCCGCCTCAAAGCGCCCGCCCGCGACCATGGCGATGGCGGCGGTGGTCTTGCGGTTTAGCATGCGCAGGCGGAAACGCGGCTCCTTCGCTTCAAAGGCCCGCCGAAACGGCTCATAGAGCGCGGCGGGGAAGGAGGTAATCACCACAACCTCCTCGCGCGCCAAAACCGACCGTGTGAGCACGAGCATAAGTCCGGAAAGCAACAGGGTGAAAAAGAAGGGCATTTTCATGTACGCGATTGAGGCGGATTTCCAAAAGCAAGGCAAGTTGGGTGGATGCACTTTGAATAGCCCCGAGTTTTCTAGACGCCCTCGGTTTGCGTTTTGTGCTGCCGTTCGAACTCGACGGGTGACAGCATCCCGTTCCGAGCGTGCTTCCGGGTGGGGTTGTAGAACATCTCGATGTAGTCGAACACATCTTGGCGCGCCTCGGCCCTTGTCCGATAGACCTTGCGTCGGATGCGCTCGCGTTTGAGCAGGTTGAAGAAGCTTTCCGCCACCGCGTTGTCATGGCAGTTGCCGCGCCGGCTCATCGACGGCTCAAGATTGTGGTGTTTCAGGAACTGATCCACCCCCATTGAATTGGTCCACCTTGAAGTATGTCTTATGGCAACGAGGAGGATCCTGTTCATGCCGAGAAAGCGTCACAAGCCCGAAGAGATCGTCGCGAAGCTGCGGCAGGTGGATGTCCTGGTTTCGCAGGGCAAATCCGTCGCCGATTCCGTGCGCGATATTGGCGTCACCGAGGTCACGTATTACCGTTGGCGGCAGGAGTTCGGCGGGTTGAAGTCCGATCAGGTCAAGCGGATGAAGGATCTGGAGGCGGAAAATGCCCGGTTGCGGCGTGCCGTCTCCGATCTCACGCTCGACAAGATGATCCTTGCGGAGGCGGCAAGGGGAAACTTCTGAGCCCTGCGCGGCGTCGAGCCTGCATCGATCATGTTCGTTCCGAACTGATGCTGTCCGAGCGGCGGGTGTGCCGCGTGCTCGGACAGCATCGTTCGACGCAGCGCCGACGTCCCAAGGGGCCGGATGACGAGCAAGCGCTCATCGACGACATGACTGTGCTTGTCCGACGATACGGCAGGTATGGCTACCGGAAGATCGCCGAGCTTCTGCGCTCGACCGCCGGCTGGGTCATCAACGACAAGCGGGTCGAGCGCATCTGGCGGCGCGAAGGCTTCAAGGTTCCGGCCAAGCAGCCAAAGAAGGGACGGCTCTGGCTGGCCGATGGCTCGTGCATCCGGCTGCGTGCGGAATACCCAAACCATGTCTGGAGCTACGACTTTGTCGAGGATCGCACCCATGAGGGAAAGAAATACCGGATGCTCAATATCATCGACGAGTTCACGCATGAATGCCTGGCGATCCGGATCGACCGGCGGCTGAAATCGATCGACGTGATCGACGTCCTGTCTGATCTGTTCATCCTGCGGGGCGTCCCTGGCCACATTCGTTCAGACAATGGCCCGGAGTTCGTCGCGAAGGCCGTTCAGAAGTGGATCACGGCGGTCGGGGCCAAGACGGCCTACATCACGCCAGGATCGCCGTGGGAAAACGGCTTCATCGAGAGCTTCAACGCCCGGCTTCGCGACGAACTGCTCGATGGGGAAATCTTCTACTCGCTCGCCGAGGCGAAGATCGTCATCGAGAGCTGGCGACGGCACTACAACACGGTGCGTCCTCATGAATCACTCGGATACAAGCCGCCGGCTCCGGAGGTCTTCGTGCCCGCCATGGCCGCGCGGACAGCTCCGCAATCCCGACCAGCTTCGCCGCCCGCGCTGGCGTCGAGACCGTCAATGCACTAACATTACAACCGGACCACTCAGTGGGGGCCGATCAGGCATCGGGGGAATGACCCCAGCCCAGAAATTGAAACTAGCCGCCTGAGTTCTACGAACACGCCCCGTTAAAAACGGGGGGATTACCCCCCTTCCGCCTGGCGAAGGATGGACATGATCTGCGGTTCGCTGAATCGGCTCTTCTTCATTCGCAATCTCCTCGTCGATCTTGCCGAGAAAATTCTACAAATGAACCCCTTCAATTGGCGGGGGGATTACCGATGTTCTGCCGCCTGAAGGACTTCCGCCGCGTCGCCACCCGCTATGACCAAAACGCCACCAACTTCCTCGCCGCCATTTGCATCGCGGCAACCGTCAGCTTCTGGTTATGAGTCTGGACCCTAAGGCAAAAGAACGCAACAATTAAGAAAATCACCCCTTTATTGAAATATCTACATTGAATTCAGTTTATTCTTTAATTTTATACTAAGATCAATAGTATTTAATCTGTAATTAGAATCAATGAATTTGTACTCAAAATCGAGAATTATATTTTCTATATCACCAAGAATATCTTTTTCTGAGACTTTATCAATTATTGATTCAAGAAACGATATCAATGACCCTGCATTGATATCGTTTCTCAAAAACAAAGTTATGTGCTTATTGATATCGTTATAGATATTTTCTCCACTCACGGCGATTTTCCTACAGTAATAGCAGTGACAACTCTACCCGTATCCACATCCACCACAGCCTGGACGCCATTCTTTGTATCTGTAAAAGTTGCTGTTCCTGGCGTCTTCCCTGGCCCCTTAATACCTGTTGATATAGCATTTTCTACAACGCTTGGTGTCAATCCGCGATTTTGCATAGAATCTAGCGCGTGCCCAGAATAGTTTCGACCGCCAATCGTCGCAGGGGCATTCCGTGCAGGGCTATTTGGGTCCAAGGGAGAGCCGCGACGACCAACAGGAGCTGATGCAGGAGGAGCTCCTAGCCTCGATGCGGCTTTACCGACTGCGTTCAATCCCCTTGCTGCAGGGCCAATTTTCCCAAACGGATTTACCAGTCCAACAATAGATCCAGCAATAATTCCGATATTGTAGCCGCGGTCTTCCAAAGACTGAAGCCCTGGATCTTTTGGAGCAGATTTCTCGGTCGGCTCCATTGACGGGAGCCCTCCCCCGAAGAGTCCATCTCCAAAACCCTTTGCGAACCCGCCAAGCTCAGCCCTACTTTCCTTCTCATTAACTCCCTGATCCTGAACGGCACCAGCGATATCCCCGGTTTCTGCCCCCGCCATGTGCCCATTCGGGTCACTCTTATTCACCGGATCATTGTCGGAGTAGGCATACCGGTTCGTCCCGACACCCTCTTTCTGCGGGTCCCACCAGTCGGGGGAGATGAAGCGGCCGATGGCGGGGTCGTAGTAGCGGGCGTTGAGGTAGAGGAGCCCGGTTTCGGCATCGCTGCGCTCGCCGATGAATCCCTTCTCCTCCTTGTGCGTGCCGGCGCTCTGGCCCTCGTCGCCGAAGGCTTTGAACGTCGAGCGCTTCTGCACCGCGCCGGAGGCATTCGTCACCAGCCGCACGGATTTCAGGTGATCGCGGTGGTGGAAGTAGGTGGTGGCGCCCGAACCCCAGCCGACGCGCTTCGCCTCGGGGATCACGTGCTTGGTCAGCGCGTAGGCGTTGAGCTCCGGCCGGAACGACCACTCAAGCTCCGGGCCGAGGTAGATCGCCTGCCCCTCCCAATTGCCATTCGCCGCCTCGATCGACTTGCGAACCCGCGAACCATCGGGCCAGTAGGTGAAATACACCTTGCGCCCGTCCGCCGCGGTGATGCGCCACGGACGGTTCTCGCCGTCCCAATCGAGCGTGCGGCCCCGGCCCGAGACCATGTTGCCGTTCGGGCTGTAATAGATCGGCTGGCCGTTTATCGCATCGACGGCATGCGGACGCGCCGCACTCGCCGCCGGATAGCTGTAGGTGCCCACGCCCGTCGCCGAGAGGATGTTGCCGTTGATCGCATAGGTGAAGCTCTGCGTCAGCGCGCCGTTCGAAGTGTTGGTGGCGGTGGTGAGGCGATCGAGTTCGTCGTAGGCGTAGCTCCAGCTCTCGCCACCGTTCGCGGCGGTGATGACCGTGATCTTACCGGCCGCGTCGCGCGTGTAGTTCTGCGTCTGGATCGTTCCGGACGCATTCGAGTGCGCGATGCTCATCACCCAACCACGCAGATCGTTGTAGGTGTAGGTGGTCGAGACGCCGTTTGGATAGCTGATCGAAGTGACCTGCCCGCGCTTGTTGTAGAGCGTCGAGGAGACGAGCCCCGGCACGGCATTGAGGCGGCCGTGGCTGTCGTAGGTCCAGCGGTTCGAGGTGGAACCGACGGAATCGCCGTCGTGATAGGTCTTCCAGAGCACCTCACCCCACGGCCCGAGGCCATGCGTCATGACGTTGTCGTTGCCGTCCATGAAGTAGGTGTCGCGGAACTTGCGGCGGTTGCCATCGTAGTCGTGGCGGATGCGGTATTCCGCGCTGTTGCAGCCCGTTGTCGAGTTGGCGGTGACGCCCGCGCCGTTGCACGAGGTCGTCAGCTTGCCGAGGTTGTAGGCGCCGGAGCGGGCCTCGTCGTAGATATAGGTCGTCAGCTGCGCCCAGGGCGTCGTGGCGGCCACGGTCTTCGTCTTGACGCGGTGGAGTGCATCGTAGGTGAAATCTGTCAGCGTGCTCTCTGCATCCGTCTGACGGGTGACGCGTGAAGCATCGTCGAAGGCGAAGGTCCAGGTCCCGTGGTCGGGATCGGTGATCACCGTCCGCCGCGACATGGTGTCGAAGGTGTAGCTGAAGATCGTCCCGCCCGGATCGGTGATGCCGACAAGGCGGTCGAGCCCGTCATAGCGATACTGCGTGCGGACCGACTGGCCCTGCAACCAGCGTTCCTCGCTGATCTTGCGGCCGTGGCCATCCTTGTGGACGACGCTGTGCCGGCCGAGCTCGTCAACCGTCCGCTCACCGATGTGGCCAAACGCGGAGGCCTCGTAGCTCATGGTTCGCTGGGCATTGTCGGGCAGGATCGTCTTCGTGATACGATCGAGGCCGTCACGTTCGTAATTCGTCCAGTCGAACGCACTTTCGGGATAGAGGTCCCATTGCGAGGGACGCGGTTCGGACGCGCCCATCAGCACGCCGCGCTTGCCCCAGCGGAAACGCTGGAAGTTCCATTGATCGCCGGGCAGGGGGCCGGTCACCAGCGCGATCGTCCGGCCGAAGCCGTCGAGATAGCTCAGAGCGCCGCTGCCGCCACCTTCCGTGTTCTTCCAGATGTTGGAATACTGGAACGGCGCGCCGGTCCAGTCATAGGTGAACCAGGTCTTCTGGCCCCCAATGGTCTCGTGATAGCTCTTGCGGCAGAGCGTATCGTAGCTCGTCGACTGCCAGACTCCGTCCGCCTCGGTCTGACTCAGAACCTTGCCGCACTGTTCGTCGTTCGAGAACCAGGTCTGATGGCCAAGTGCGTTGGTGCTGGAAGTCACCAGCATACCCTGCGCATCGTAGGTCTTGCTCTGGGTGCCGCCAACTTCGTCGGTCTCCGAGAGGATGTTGCCGAAGTTGTCGTAGGTATAGAGCTTCGCGGGATATCGATCCCCCGACGGCGATTGCAGCCAGCGCGCGACTTTGGTGACGTTGCCCTTCACCGGCGCCGTAGCACTCGATGCCGCGCCGTCATAGTAGAAGGTCGTGCTGGCGAGCTTGGTCCCACTTGCGAAGGTCTCGCGGGTCGCGGGCCTTGAGACGATGTAGCTCGTCGTGTTGTAGGTAAAAACCGTGTCGGTGTTGCGGGCCTCGGCTGCGTTGGCGACATTCCCGTACTGGGTTTCGCTCGTCACGTTATTATAGGTATCATAGGCCTTGGCGGTCCGACTGCGGCGCAGCGTTCCCGCGAGATAGTCGCGCCGCTCGGTCGCGACCGACTGACGCCGATAGGGAAGCTGCGTATCGACGAAGCGAACTTCCTCGCAGTCGTCGCGCATGATGCCCGCGATCGCCGAATTGAGCCCGTTGCTGTCACAGCGCTCGAGCTTCCACGGCGAGGGCGAGGAATTGACGGTTTCGACCCAGCCGTTGAACGATCCCGAATTGGCAGCGAGCCCCTGCTGGATACGGATCGCCTTCCCTGCATGCGCCCGGCTTTGGCCAAAGATGTAACGCTTGAATGGCGCCGAGCTCTCACCCGGGTTGGCAGGCAGCGTCAAGTGGGCACCGCGGAACCCGAGGAACCGGCGTTCTTCCGGATCGTAGAGACCGCCGAAATAGTAGAATGCGCTCGTTCCCACGTTCCCCCAGCCATCGTCCTGCGTCATGGAGGTGACGGTCTGGGTGATGCCGGACATGCGGCCATTCGACCACGCTGAGGACGGCGTGTAGGAGACGCTTGTCAACCCGCCGAAAGGCTGCTTTGCGGAGGTCATCAGATTGGGAACGGGCGTCCCCATGCTGATGCGGTGGAAGGTGTGGGCGTTGCCGTTGTAATAGGAGGTGAATGAGAGATCCTGCTGCCCGTTTCCGTCAAAATCACCGATCCCGAACGGATAAGCATAGAGCCCCGACGAAGCATAGGGGTTTGTAACGGTAACGACCTGCGACGTTGTCGGCCGCGTCAGGAAGACCGTTCCGTAGACGACGAAGTCCGATCGGCCATCGCCGTCATAGTCTCCGACCGGGATCGCGATATCGGTAATGCAGCCACTGGTTGGCAACCAGACATTGGTCTGGATCGTGTCGGTGACAAAGGAATCCCCTGTCGATCGTGCGCGAACAACATCCACGCGCTCCGCGCTCGTGCAGCGGAACAGCAGAAGATCCGCCTTGCCATCGCCGTTGAAATCGCCGATCGCCGTGACAAATTCGATTCCACTTTGGCTGCCGTTGGAAGAGCGCACAGCATAGCTGCCGCTGGCCAGGTCAATCGAACTCAGCTTTCGTTCGAACCCAACTCCGTTCCACCGCCAGATAACAACCTTGGTGCTTTGGACTGGGCCGGTGAATGGATAGCTGGCGATGCCGACGATGTCGGTTTTTCCGTCACCATCAAAATCCGCCGTGCGGAATATTGGGTAGGTATAGGGGTACTGGAAATCCTGGAAATCGAGGTAAGTCGATGAGGCCACAAACGTCGTGCCGTTCCACTGCAACCTGACTGTAAAGCTTGGGGGAGCCGCGATGTTCGGGCTGCTGGGGCTTCCAAGAACGATCTCCGTCTTCCCATCCCCATCGAAATCACCGGTGAGGAGCAACGTAAAATCGTTTGCGGTCCCCGTCTGGGTCGAGGCGATCGTTTGCTGACTGAAAACTGTTCCGGAAGTGTCGATCGCCTTTATTGTCGTGCTGTATGTGACATTACCACTGTCACCAATGATCGGATCCCGGGTTCGGTAAGCAAGGAGCGTTACCGTCTTCCCGTTTCCGAAAAAATCACCCGAGATAATTCGGCGTAAGACGAGATCCCCTGTAACCTGAAAGCTCGTTCCGCCTGCAGACTGGTAATTGGTCCCGTCGCTGTTCGATGTCCCGACCGTAAATGTCGTCGTCGGTGGCTCGCCGCCCGTCACCAAAGAGCTGTAGCCGACATTCAGCAGATCGTCCCTGCCATCACCGTTTCGATCCGGGTGCGCAACCATTCCCTGCGGATCGCCGGTGGTTGTCCAGGGATTGAAAAACGGAACCGGCGCATTGATCCCCTCTGCCGCCACACTCGGCGTGATCGCGTTTCCCTGATAGGTGAAGACATAGGCGGGCATGGCGTCGCCACCGGTGACGACCCCGCTGCCGTCCAGCGTGGCGTTCTTGCCAAATTGCCGAACGGATGTCAGGCGGGACGCACCTGTCGCCGGGCTCTGGTCGTAGGCGAGCTGGTAAGCGCGCGTGCGAGCACCGTAGGCGATGACATCGATCGTCCGGAGGCGCCGATTGACAGTCATCAGAGATCCGCCGATCGCGAGCTCCGACGGATCCGGGCGCACGTCGGAATGAAACTGGATCGAATATGGGCCGTAGGTGATGCTCGCCGGCTGGCACGCCGGCAACGTCTGGCAGGTGTAACCGTATGTTACTTCATTTCCATTGGTGTCCGTCGACTTGTGCAGCACATACCGGTAATAATAGGAGTGATTGATCCAGTTCGGTTGATTTTGATCCGGCGGGCCGAAGCCTACAACGGGGATATACATATCCCAACTGCCATCCGGCCGCGTCACACGCCAATGCTCCTGTTGGGTGTCGTAAACTATCCGCCGGTAGCTCTCGACCCGCGTGGTATGAGAGCCGCCTGTCTGGCAGGATGGGCTCTCCATCCCGGCGACACAGGCAATAAGCTCCTCGCCATCAAGCGTCCAGGTATCGGTTGCATCGAATTTGGGAGCACCGCGGCGCGGCGATACGCGCACGATTTCCGAGATGCCCTCGAGATGCCAGCCTGTTCCGATCCAGCCCGCGTTATGCCCACCCGCGTTCGCGCCGTGATTGGAATCATAGACGAGCCGAAGCTTGGGCTCGAGCCCGCGGAAGGCAGGAACTTCGATCGGCACACTTTGAGTGAAGCTGCCATTGAACATCGCCTGCGGCGGCGCCGGCAACGCCGGATCCGTCGGGGTCGGCGATTTGGCCTCGTCACTTCCCGCCGGCTGCGTGGCGGCTGCAGCAGCTTGAGGCTTCTCGTCCGTCTTCTTCTTGTCAGCCTCGGCCTTCTCCAGAGCGGCCTTGGCCTGGGCTGCCGCCTCGGCCTTTGCCGTCTTTTCCTTCGCTTGCAGAGCTTGCTGGAGCGCGTCATGCGTCAGCGGCTTCGCATCCGCGCCAGCTAATTCTTTCGGGTTGAAGTCTCGAAGCGCGGGCAACTCCGGCACGGTCACGCGAGTCGAGGGTGCATTCGACCTCGGCTCGGCAACAAACTTGTCCGAAAAGGTCGATCTGAAGGGCGAACCGGCAAAAGAAAAGCCCGGCGCAGCGGGCTTTGGATCAGGCATCGTCTGTGCTGTTGCCGTCAGCGCTCCCGCAGCCAAGGCCACGATACTTGCCGAACCGACCGCTGCTGCAAAGCCACGCAGCGACCAAAAAACCCGCTTCACCATGACGCCCCCGCGCTATGCTGACAATTACGTGAATCAAAGCTTCAGGAATAACATCCTCATCCGATTCTGCGCCCGCAAGCAATCAGAAGTTGCGCTCTCGTAATGTGATCTGATGTAGAAGTCTGGCCTCTTCGCCCCATCCATTTTCGGCTTCACCCTATGGACGACCTGGCCCGCTCTTTGAGATTTTGGAATAAAAATTCCACGAATTTGGCTTGAAAACACAGAAATTCCGATCAACGCGCGTTTTTTGCAAGATATCCACACCTCCACCATTTTCGGGAAACGATTCCGATCAACTGACTCCCGTGCCGGATTGACTCGCCAAGCCGAGGCAGGCTCTCTTGCGTATAATGCAATCTTGAAACGTGCACCGGTGCTAATATGAGAATTTTGTCCCGCCGCTTGTTCTCGTTCTTTCTTTTTGTGGCTTGGATTACTGGCGTTGGCACCATTCCCGCAAAGGCTGGGCACTGGGAAGCAACAGTCAATGGGTCAACCATTGCAGGAACGGACGGTTGTTCGGTCGCCACCGCTTTCGCCAATGCTCTGATCGGCAGCGGGGCTTGGATACCCATTTCATGCAATATCGATCCCTCAGGCTATGCTTACGTGGCCGCGTGTTACTACAACGCGTGCCCAGATGGCCTCACTGACAGCAAGAGAGGCGTCGCAACTTTCACCTGTGACTCCGGCGAATATTTCGCCAGCGGTGGTTGTTATCGACCCGATTCGGGATCCGAACGGCAGTCAAAGACCTGTGTCGGCAACCCGATCGACATCATGTCTGGGCGCAAACTCGAAACCGTCGAGGACTTTTCCAGTGCCGGCCCAGACCCGATGGTCCTAAGTCGGCATTATGCTCACTACCCGGACATGCTGGCTCGCCGATTCTCGACTGCCTCACTTGGAACGGGCTGGAAAACGAATTTTGATGCGAGGCTTTTTTATTCCAGCGCCTCCCAGGTTTTTATCGGCCTCCCCGACGGTCGGGAATTGGCCATGCTCCAGCAACCGTCGGGCGAGTGGACCCACGGACGTATTTTGAACGCCGGTGGAAGCGGCATGTCATGGGTGTCGCGACCGGGGATGCAGGAAACACTGGTTCGAAACGGCAGTCAGTTTGTGTTGTCGCTCACGGATGGACGAGTCCTGATCTTCGACCCAGCCGTTGGGGAAACGGGGTCGGTCAAGGAAATCCGCTATGCCGGTGGCTACCAACAGACGCTGACCTACACCACGACACAACGGTGGACCGCGCTTGCGAGCGTCGCTGACAATCGCGGCCGCCAGTTGACCTTCGCGCATGACATACACGGCCGGATCAGTGAGGCCACATTCAATAGCACGATCGTTGCGCGCTATACTTATCTTCCGAAGACCGACATGACGATTGCGCCGCCAGGTACGCCGGACCTCCTGATCGCAGTGCTCGGCAAGGCCGAATATCCCACGGCTTCCGAATACCTAGAATACTCCTATGGGAATTCAGCATTCCGCTTCGCCATGACCGGCGTCAAGGACGGACGGGGTGTCATCAACGGGTCCTGGACCTACGACTCGGCGGGGTATGCAACCTCTAGTCAGCATGCTGGCGGAGCGGATCTCACCCAAGTTTCTTATGGCGCCAACAGCATTACCGTCACAAATCCTCTCGGCAAGCAAAGCAGCTTTTCCAGCCTTTATGCTCCTGAAGTCGGAACCAAGTTGCAATCGCAGGTGGATGGCGTCGCATCAGCGAATTGCCCGGCGTCTACCACGTCCTACCAATACGATTCGAATTTCCATGTCTCACAGGAAACCGATGCCGAAGGGCGCATCACAACCTATGTGAACGATGCCGCGACAGGCTTGCCGACCTCGATCACGCGGGGCTTCGGCACCTCAAGCGCGACCACGACCAGTCTGACCTGGAACTCGACCTGGCGTGTTCCTACACAGGTGGTCGAGCCGGGCCTCACGACCGACCTCGTCTGGGATACGGCCGGCAAGCTCACCTCGGTGACCCAGACCGACACGACGTCCCAAACGGTTCCTTTCTCCACGAATGGACGGACACGCGCCTGGACCTACGGTTACGATGCCAATGGGAAGCTGACATCGGTCGATGGTCCGCTAGCCGGAACCGGTGACACCATGAGCTATACCTACAATGCTCAGGGCTTCGTCCAGACCATGACAAACGAGGTCGGGCATGTGACAACCGTTACGGCCTGGAATTTCCGCGGCCAGCCGACCTCGGTGACAGACCCGAACGGTGTCGTGACCACCTATGCCTATGACGGCATGGGCCGCGTGACATCGGTTGTCGTCGATCCGGCGTCAGATCCAAAAACCTGGACGCTGACCTATACTCTCGCCGGCGATCTCGCCACCTTCGCCGAACCGAAGGGCGCCGTTTATTCCCTGACCTGGGACGATGCCCGCCGGCTGATGGCGATCCAGAACAATCTCGGCGAGCGCCTGGAATATGACCGCGACGCGATGGGCAACATCACCCAGCGCCGGGTCAAGGACAACACCGGCGGCGTCAACTTCATCGAGAACAGCGTTGTCGATGAACTCGGTCGCCTCATCCGCCAATCGACCTATCCGGCGATGGAATGGCGCTTTGCCTACGACCGGACCGACCTTCTGAAGAATGTCACCGACCCGCGGGGGAAGATCGTTTCCTACGGCTATGACCCGGTCAAACGCGCGATCACCGAAACCGAACGCGATACCGGCGTGACCACGCTTGGCTACAACGGCAAGGACGAGATCACCTCCTACAAGGATCCGAAGAACCTCTCGACGACCTATGTCCGCAACGGTTTCGGCGAGGTCATTCAGGAAACCTCGCCCGATCGCGGCATCACCAAATACGATCACGACGCGCGCGGCCTGATGATCACGACCACGGATGCCCGCAACGTCGTCACCAACTTCACCTACGATAACGCTGGCCGACTGCTGACGAAGTCATATCCGTCTTCCGCCACGCTGAACGTGACCTTCACCTATGATTCTGTCGCAGGCGGCAACTACGGCAAGGGACGGCAGACCGGCATGACGGATTCCGCCGGTAGCGCGACATATCGCTACGACGCCAAGGGGCACATGGTGCAGGAAGTCCGTACGATTTCCGGCATCGCTCACACCATCATCTACAACTACGGCGGCAGCGGCAAGTTATGGGACATCACGTATCCCTCGGGGCGCAAGATCCGGTTCGGCTATGACGATCTCGGGCGCAAGAACTACGTCGATCTGAAGCGCGACGCAGCGGCCACCGAGGAGCCCATTCTCAACTGGGTTGGTTATCTCCCCTTCGGCAAGGCGCGGGGATTCACCCTGGCCAACGGTCTGTTCCGCTGGGATTCCTACGACGCCGAATATCGTCTCGAAGCCTCGCAGCTCTTCGATGCCAATGCCTCGATCTGGGAAAACTGGCCGTGGTGGGGCGCAGACGGTATGAACCTCATGACCCTGACGGACGGCATCGACACGACGAAGACGCAAACCTTCACCTATGACGACGTGGGCCGGCTGGCTTCGGCGAACGGGGCTTACGGCGCACGCGGCCACACCTACGACAAGGTCGGCAACCGCTTGACCGAGGTCATCACGCCGTCTGGCGGCAGCGCGACGACGCAGACCTATGCCTATACCTCGGGCAAGAACCGCCTCGCGAACGTCAAGCAGGGCACAACGACCCTGCGCGCCTTCGTCTACGACGCCGCAGGCAACATGACGAGGGACACGCGGGGTTCGACGCAGTATAACTACACGATCAGCGCCGCCGGGCGGATCAGCGAGGTAAAGGTGGGCACGCAGCTACGCGCGACCTACCTCTACGATGGCCGCTCGCGGCTGGTTTCGAGCGTGCGCGTCAATGTCGCCAACGCTGGCACCACGCGCTACCTCCACGACAGCGAGGACCGGATCATCGCCGAGGTCGACGCCACCGGCACCACGCTGCGCGAATACGTCTGGCTCGACGACATGCCAGTCGCAGTGCTGGATGGCTCGAGCAACCCGGCCAACCCCACCCTGTTCTGGGTGCAGGCCGATCATCTCAACCGTCCGGTGGTGATGTACAACGCCGCGCAGGCGGTGATGTGGAAGGCGTTCTACGAGCCCTTCGGTGCCGCGCATTCCATCACCGGTCCGGCGGCGAACGACAACCGCTTCCCCGGCCAGCTGTTCCAGCTCGAATCCGGCCTCTCCTACAATTGGCATCGCCATTACGATGCGACCATAGGCAGGTATACGCAGGTTGATCCGCTCTCGACCGAAACGCGGGAGCTGGTTCATCTTAACAGACCGGTTGGTTCGACGACGCCGGGCCCTCATGGCAGGCAGGCGCTGTCATTTGGTGATCTGGCTGGCCTCATCACACGTTTCGAACTGAGCCCCGACTCGACATCCGCTTCCAATGTCGCGCGCGTGAGCACCGGCCGCCCCGACAGCGCAAGATGGGTGTTTCCAGATGGCCCGAGCCGGTATAATTATGCGCGGCAGAACCCGATGAAAGGAACTGATCCAAGCGGCCTGTTTATGGTCGGAGACGGATTCACGCCAATTCCAAATCCACATTTGGAAAACTGTACCGATGCACCAAGCATGTTGTTGAACGATATGCGTCTTCACAGGCATCGAGGTGGCGATGTTTGTTGGGCCCTTGGAGATCTACGAGGACGCGGCGTCTGGGGCAATGACGAACTAAGAAGAGCAGAGAAATACTTTAAATGTCGTGGCAGTAGTTTAAGTAGATAATCTGCATTGGATCGATCATGTGGTACGCAGCTAATCTAATATTTTCTTTTGAGGCGGTCGATAAAAGCGCGACGTCGGATATAGTATTAGAGGAGAATATCATTCTTTTGTGCGCCAACTCAGAAAATGAAGCTAATGATAAAGCAATTCTATTCGGATCGAGGAGTAATGCAAAAATTAGCTATCTTGATCCGGTTGAAACAAGAATTTCGTTTGTTGGCGTAAGAAAGATTATAGCAATTTCGAACTTGGATTTAGATAACAAATTGCCTCCAGGAGACGGGTCCGAGATAACCTATGAGATCTTAAGGTTTAAATCGAAGGAAGATGTAGATAGCTATTTGGACGGGAAGAATATAGCCGCGCAGTTCTGGGACGCGGAACATTGAGTGGCACGCAGCTGCGTGCGACCTACCTCTACGATGGCCGCTCGCGGCTGGTTTCGAGCGTACGCGTCAATGTCGCCAACGCCGGCACCACACGCTACCTCCATGACAACGAGGACCGGATCATCGCCGAGGTTGGTGCCGCCGGTACCACGCTCCGCGAATATGTCTGGCTCGACGACATGCCGGTCGCGGTGCTCGATGGCTCGAGCAACCCGGCCAACCCCACCCTGTTCTGGGTGCAGGCCGATCATCTCAACCGTCCGGTGGTGATGTACAACGCCGCGCAGGCGGTGATGTGGAAGGCGCTCTACGAGCCCTTCGGCACCGTGCATTCCATCACCGGCCCGGCGGCGAACGACAACCGCTTCCCCGGCCAGCTGTTCCAGCTCGAATCCGGCCTCGCCTACAACTGGCATCGCCATTACGATGCCACCACAGGGAGGTATACGCAGCCGGACCCACTGGGGCTAGCGACGCTGCTCAGCGATGGGCCGAGCGTCTATGGGTATGCGGGGCAGAGCCCGCTGATGAAAATCGATCCAACGGGGCAGTTTGCACCTTTGGTTGTTGGTGCAGGCGTTGCCGCAGCATATATCTTGACACCCTCGACAGCGAATGCGCCCGGACCGGGTGATACAGTTATTCCCAACAACGATGTCGATCCTTTTATCAATGCCGGAATTGCGGCAGCGTGTTTGTCACCGCACTATTGGTGGAGCTCGCGCTCTGGAGGAGGAGGGGTTCGGCTCTATAAAGACGGACCAGGCGTTGATTGGCATCGCTTCAAAAAGAATGGAGATTGGGTTAGTCGGCCTCACTACCACCGAGGAAACACCAAATCTCAAATGAAGAAACATCGCCCATGGGATGGAGGATGGTAGATATTATGAAGCTTTATACAGAATGGAGTGATTTCACTGAAGCATTAGCAGCAGAATTAGATCGTCTAGACAGAAATGAGATAAATTTTTCTATGATATATGAATTTCTAGAACGGCATAAAGAATTAATAGGAAGCGAGTTATTGCTAAACTATATATGTGATATAGTTTCAGAAATTGACGGATTTCATAAAAGTTATATGGAATTATTGACCATACTGAGATCGTCTCCTTCTAGAGACGATCTCGCCAAATACATAATTTCTCCAAATTGATTGCCCTTCATCGGCGCCCGGCTGACAGAGGTAATTGCCCCGGCCGGCGGCGACACAGACCTACGCTATACCGCCAGCACCTACCGCCTCGCGAACATCAAGCAAACCACGACAACGAGGACCGGATCATCGCCGAGGTCGATGCCGCCGGCACCACGCTACGCGAATACGTCTGGCTCGAAGACATACCGGTCGCGGTGCAGGATGGCTCGACCAACCCCACCCTGTTCTGGGTGCAGGCCGATCATCTCAACCGCCCGGTGGTGATGTACAACGCCGCGCAGGCGGTGATGTGGAAGGCGTTCTACGAGCCCTTCGGCACTGTGCATTCCATCACCGGTCCGGCGGCAAATGGCAACCGCTCCCCCGACCAGCTTGTTGTCGCTCCCGCAGTTTCCCGCGCTGGTTGCGGCGGTTTTCAAAGCGAGAATCCAGCTGGGGAAAAGCTGCTTGAAACGGGGATTTGATTCCCCTCGGGGCGCTCCTTCCCTTAGGGTTGCCCTCCGTAATCTTGATTTCAGGGGTCCAGTATGCGAGGCGCAACTCGGCAAGTTATTTTGCCATGCCTGCTCTTCGCCGCGCTCCTTGCCGGGTGCAACACAGGGGGGCGGGAGTGGGTCGGTTCCGTCTCTTCCGGCGCCGGCCTCCTTGGCGATACCCCTCCTTTTCTCGATCCGAACAAGTCTGGAGCCAGCAATGGAGCCTTGGGGGATCGGAGTACGAGACCTCGAGGCTTCACGGAGCATGGCTCCGATGCCCCCCGACGCAATGCTGACGATACCTCACCTGCGATATCATCAAGCGGCGATATTTCCCTGAACTTCGTCAACGTCGACGTTCAGGAGTTCGCGCGTGTCGTGTTTGACGAAATTCTCAAGGAATCCGTCGTTATCGACCCGACCATCCAGGGTAAGATTACAGTCCGCACTGCCGAGCCTGTTTCCCGGAAGGCGGCGCTGGAAATCGTCCGTTCTGCCCTCGAAACCCACGGCATCCGCCTGACCCGATCCGGCAATGTCTACCGGATTGCGGGGCGCAACAACGCCGGCTCCGGCGGCATCAGCTCGAACGTGCGCTCGGTCCGGTTGACGTCGATCACCGCCGAGCAAGCACGCACTGCCCTGCAGCCCTTCACCAACAATCAGGTGCAGATCTCGGCAGGAGCCGATGGCCGTTCGCTGCTACTTTCCGGAGCGCCGGGCGATGTCGATGGTCTCGTGCAGGTTCTCGGCGCGCTCGATGTCGACCAACTCCGCTCGGTATCCTTCGCGCTGATCCCGCTTAAGGAGGCCGGAGCCACCGCAGTGAGCCAGGAACTCAAGCAGATGTTCGGCGCTTCGAACATTCAGGTCATTCCGATCCAGCGCATCAATGGTGTCCTGATCACGACGCATTCAAAAACTACGCTTGTCCGTGCGCAGGCTTGGGTGCGGCGCCTCGATCAAAGCGGCAAGGACAGCCGGCGTGTGCAAGTCTACCAATTGCAGAATCGTCGTGCGGGTGAAGTTGCGCAGATTCTTCAAGGCATGTTCGGCACTCCGACGGGCTCATCCCCGAATGATCCGACCGACAGGAACCCTGTTTCGCCCGGTCTCGCCCCATCGTTGACGCGCGCCGGGGCGGGGGCAGCCGCCTCTGCGCCATCGCAACCGCCCGTGCGCTCTGCCTCGATCGCCAACCGAACGACGGGGGGGTATGCGGATCCGCCCGTCGATCCGGAATCAACTGTCCCGCCGGCTCTTTCTCAAACGCAGCCACGAAACAACAGCAGTACCGATGTTTCGATCCGAGCCGATGTCGCAACCAATTCGATTGTCGTCATCGCCAAGCCGGATGATTATCGCCTTGTCGAATCCGCCATTCGGCGGCTCGATATTCTACCGTCTCAGGTCCTGATCGAGGCGACAATTGTCGAGGTCGGGCTCAACGATGCCTTGCGGCATGGCGTGCGCTGGTTCCTGCAGAACGGCAACCACGCCGGATCGCTGACAGACAGTCCGGTAGGCTCGCTGTCGGCGGTATTCCCGGGCTTCAATTACACCTTCAGCGCTGGCAACGCTCGCCTCGTCATCAATGCGCTCGAAAAGATCACGGATGTCGAGGTCGTGTCCTCGCCCGCCCTGACCGTCCTCGACAATCAGGCCGCAACCCTGAAGATTGGTGATCAGGTGCCCGTGGCCACCCGGTCCGCCCGGAGCGTCACCAATCCAGATGCGCCGATCGTCAACGATATCGAGATGAAGGATACCGGCATCATTCTCTCGGTCACGCCGCGCGTGAACGCGAGCGGACTCGTGATGCTCGATATCTCGCAGGAGGCGAGCGATGTCGTGCCGACAACGTCATCCGGCATCAATTCACCGACGATCCGGCAGCGCAAGGTCAACAGCTCCGTCGCCGTCCAGAGCGGCAATGAAATTGTCCTTGGCGGCATCATCTCCCGCAAGCGCGAGAAATCGAAGGAAGGGGTGCCGGGTCTCATGCATATCCCGATTATCGGCAACGCCTTCACCAGTCTCGCCGTCAACGAGAAAGCCAGAACCGAACTCCTGATCATCATCCGACCGACCGTCGTGAACTCGCGCCAGGACCTCCAGATCCTGACGCAGGAGATCAAGGCACGTATGGCTGGTACGACGTCGGCGCTTTACCGATGAGTGAGACGGCGATTTCCTTGTTCCTGGTGCCGCTGGCGCTCCTCTTGGGGTGGATCGCCTACATGGACCTCCGCCATGGCGTGATCCGCAATGTCCAGAATGGACTGCTGCTTGCGCTTGGACTGACCTACCAGACATTCATGGCGGAAGGGGCCAGCGTTGCGCTGGTTGGTGCAATCATTGCCGGAAGTGTCTTCTACGTCATCCATCTTGGTTTTCTGAGGTTCCGCGGTCGGAACGGGCTGGGGCTCGGTGATGTCAAGTTCATGGCAGCCGCAGGAAGTTGGGTTGGCTGGGCAGGCCTCGCTCCGATCATGGTTCTCTCCTCGGCTGCAGGACTTCTCGCCTTCTCGGTCTGGCGCCCGGCGGATGGTCGCCTGCCGTTCGGTCCATGGTTGGCGCTCGGCCTCTTCTCGACGATTCTCCTTCGTGCAGCGGGAATTGAGTCATGGCCGCGCCTCTAGCTGCTGCCCATGGTGGAACCGCACGTCAGTCTCATCTCCGGATCGAAGCGATCATTGCAGGCGTCATGGAACGCCTGAGGGTGCATCACGGGCTCTCCGATATCCAGATCGAGCGCGCGCAGCGCGCCGCCGAAGCCAGCGGTGAACGGTTGGATCTGGCGCTGAACAAGCTGGGGCTGGTGTCGGACGATGCTTTGATGAAAGTCTATTCCGAGGTTACCGGGGTCAAGGTTGCGGAAAACACCGCCTCGCCCGATGCTATCCCGGATGGGATTGACCCGCTGTTCCTCAAGACCAATCGGCTTCTGCCGCTGGAGATCACCGATGATGTGATCCGGGTTGCCGTTGCCGATCCGGTCGACCTCCGGAGCGCGCACGCACTCGCTCTTCGCCTCAACCGAACACTCGACGTCTGCCTGCTCTTGCGTGCGGATATCGAACGTTCTCTGTCGATGATCGCACAACGCACACCCGTCGATGCCACAAATCTGTCCGAGCATTCGCCTGAAGTTGCAGCAGACGATATCGACCGGCTCAGGGACATCGCCAGCGAAGCCCCTGTTATTCGTCTCGTTGCCGAGACTATCGAGAGCGCATTTACCCGAGGCGCTTCGGACATCCACATTACCCGCAACGCCGAAGCCGGGCGCGTGCGCTACCGGATTGATGGTCAGCTCAGCGATGTTCGCGGCCTTTCGCCCCGCCTCCATCAGGCCGTCATTTCCCGCCTGAAGATCATGGCCGCGCTCGATATCGGCGAACGCCGCCTGCCGCAGGACGGGCGTATCCAGATTTCAGCGAAAGGGCGGGAAATCGACCTGCGCATCTCGACCATGCCGCATGCCCATGGCGAAGGCGCTTTCATCCGCATTCTCGACAACCGCGCCGCCAATCTCGAATTGGCAGGGCTTGGCTTCAATGACGCACAGACGAACCGCATCCGGCAGATCCTCAGCCACCCGCACGGCCTCTTCCTGATCACCGGTCCGACGGGATCCGGCAAGACGACAACGCTCTATGCCGCCCTGCGCCATCTCAATGACCCGTCCAAGAACATCGTGACGGTCGAGGACCCGGTGGAATTCACGATTGCCGGAATCAACCAAGTCCAGGTCAACCGGAAAGCAGGGCTCGATTTTGCGCGAACCTTGAGGTCGGTTCTCCGGCAAGATCCCGATATCATCATGATTGGCGAAATCCGCGACCGTGAAACCGCCGCCATCGCCGTTCAGGCCGCTCTCACAGGTCATCTTGTTCTCGCGACGCTCCACACGAACGATGCCTTGTCCGCGATAGACCGCCTCCTCGACATGGACGTCGAGCCCTTTCTTCTCGGCAGCATCCTGCGGGGAACCATGGCGCAACGGCTTGTTCGAAAATTGACAGGGAAGGGCGTATTCTCCGGGCGCGCGCCGCTCGCCGAAATCGTGCCTGTCGGGCAGGAGCTGCAGGACGCCATCATCAACCGGCGGGGCCATGCCCAACTCTCGCGAATCGCATCTGCACTCGGCTATGAGACGCTCGCGGACGCGGGTAAATCGATGGTTGAGACGGGCGTAACAAACGCGGCCGAAATCGCCCGCGCGCTCGGGGAGTAATGCCATGCTGTTCGCCGCACGCTTCATCGACCGGGAGGGCATCGAACAGAGCGAACTGATCGCGGCAGAGAATTTCACCAGTGCCGAGAGCGCGGTCCGGCAACGGGCAGATCTCATCTTGAGGTTGCGTCGGGCAAACACGATCGATCGAGCCCGATCGGCATTCTCCGGCTGGATCGGCTCGAAAACGCTGGGCACGGACAAGCTGAAGGACTTCGCCCATATCCTGGGAAGTTATCTTAGGGCCGGCATCTCTATTCAGGAGGCGTTGCGCCTGTCAGCCATCACCGAACCTGCAATCCAGCCCTTTGCGGATGCGGTCCGGCAGCGCCTCGCAACCGGCCATGCGATCGATGAAGCCCTGCGCCTGAGCGGCTTTGCTGTTCCGCAAGGTTTCATCGCCCTCGTACGTGCGGGCGCCGAGAGCGGTACCCTGCAAGAAGTCCTTGCCAGCGAAGCGCAACGCCTCGGCTCGGTCCAGGAGATCCGCCGGGATCTTGCGGCCTCTCTGATCTATCCGATCGCATTGATCGTCATGTGTGTGCTGGTGGTCGCCTACATGCTGATCGCCATCGTGCCGCAACTGCGTGCCAGCATTTCCGAAGAGGCGATGGGGCGCCTTTCCTGGTGGTCCCGAAGTATCTTTGCCGCCAGCGACAGGCTCACTCAGATGTCGACGCAGGCACTGGCGGGCTGGGTACTGCTCCTGATCGCCGGCGTTGTCCTGTCAGTCGTTGCGACACGAGATTTTCGCCGCCGCGCCGTTATCCATACCCCGATCATCGGAAAAATCGTCACCTCACTCTCGATGGCCTCCTTCTGCAGCGCGCTCAGCACCATGCTCGGCGCCTCGGTCAAGACCGAATCCGCCTGGCGACTCGCCAGCGCGGCCGTGACGCAGCCTTTCATTCGCACGCAACTGGAGCAGGCCGGCGCGAGGATCGTTCAGGGGCTGCCGATTTCGCAGGCAGCGCGCGAGACCGGTGTCATGGCGGATGATGTCGTTGCCCTTTTCGCACTGGGCGAGCGAACCGGCACCTTGCCGGCGCTTCTCAACGAAGCCGGGCGCTTCCATGCCTCGGAAGCTCTGACGCGGATCCGCAAGCTCGCCGGCATGGCTGCACCGGCCGTTATCCTGCTGGCGGGGCTTCTCGTCGGCTCCTTTGCCGTGGCGATGATGACGACCATCCTCTCGGTGAACCAGATCTACGGAGGGTAATGCCCATGAAGAAACATGCTCTTCGCAAGACCAACGGACGAACGGCACGCTTTGTCACTTCGGAAGAAGGTGTGACCCTGCTCGAAGTGCTGATCGTCATCATGATCATGGGCTTCATCGCCACACTTGGCTCGATCCAATTGACCAAGTATTTTTCCCGCGCCCGCGTCGACACGGCCAAGCTTCAGATGCAGGAGCTCAGCGTGGCGCTCGATCTTTTCAAGATCGATGTCGGTCGTTTCCCGGAAGGCAGCGAGGGTCTGCAGGCACTCGTCCGGCAGGTTACCGATATCCCCGGCTGGCGGGGCCCTTACCTCAAGCGTGACACGATCCTGAAGGACCCTTGGGCGCGACCCTACGTCTATACGCCGGAGCGCGGTGCCGGCAGCTATCGCCTGATCACACTCGGGGCAGATGGTCAGCAGGGCGGAGAGAATGACAATGCCGATATCTCGATCTCGTCTGATTGAGGAAGAGCTCGGCGCGAGCCTTGTCGAGGTTCTCATCGCTATCGCGATCAGCGGGCTTTTGCTCGGCGCAATTGGCATGGCCGTACCCCGCTTCATGATCGACGCGAGCCTTTCAACGGCGGAGGGACGCATCAGAGCCATCGCCCATCGCGGTCGCATGCGCGCCCTTGCCGAACAACGCCCCATACGCCTGACAATTTCGGGAGAAAGAATCGGCTTGTCACCGCCGCTGAACAAGGATGATGCGGTTGGGACCGGCAGGACCGACATCACGATTGTCTCGGGGCTGCGTGAAGGTAGCGCGGCAGTCGTTGTCTTCCGGCCGGACGGCAGCAGCAGCGGTGCGCAAATTGATCTCAAGGACCCACGCGCCGCACGGCGGCTCGAGATCGATTGGGCGACGGGGAGGGTCCTTTCCCATGCCCGATAGCGGTCACTTCACGTTGGAAGCCGCGGTTGCCCTGGCGATCGTCGGCTCGCTGCTCGCCACAGGGCAAATGCTCGCGCGGAATGCCGCGCTACGGACCGAACGGTCGCGGAAGGTTTTCAAGGAGGCACTCGCGCTCGAAACAGCACTGAACTGCACGCCACGGATCATGACCCGCGAATACGTTGAACAAATTCGCACGACCTGTCGTCTCGATGAGGCCAAGGAAGGAGAGGGCGTTCTGCGCACCTATTCCATCGCCCCAAAACGAGAGGGAAATCCGGATTCCTTCCCCCACCTTTTGACAATCGAGCTTGAGCGATAGCCATGGAAAGCGAGGAGGCAGGCTATGTGCTTTTCGATGTCCTGGTCGGCATGGCGATCGCCGGCCTCGTCATGTTGGCGGCCGTAATGGGTTTCCGCCAGCTCTATGCGGTACAGGACCGTTTGAGGGCCGAAGCGGTAAACCGCTCGGAAGCGCTGGCTATCATCCGTCTCATCCGCTCCCAGCTCGATGGCGTTAGACCGGATACAAGACCGAACCTCGTACAAGATCCGGATACCGGGAACGAAATGCTGGCCTTTACAGGAACGCATTCTGCTCCTGCGCTGGCCGACCCAGCCATCGAAGTGCGAATCCGGATAAGCGACGAGAAGGGAAGGGGAGGCAACGCCGTGATCGAACTCGAACGTCCCGACATCGGCGTCAGGGCCGCGCGATTGAGCAGTCTCCCCATTGCGGTGTCGTTCAGAAGCAGCAACCAGGATGAAGCGACCCGGTTCCCGGATTTTGGTCTTGCTATCAACCCGGGATCGGCTGGCGGTGAAACCGTTCTCCCTTTCTCGGTTCTTGCCAAGGCCCGCCCTCTCTGCATCGCCGCACCCTTCGAACCTTCATGCAGGAATTGATCCGTGTTGGCCGCTTTCCGCTCTTTCCTGACCCAGGATATTGACCTCCGCGTCCTCAGGGCCAGACTTGCGGAATATGCTGCCACGCTCGCGAACGGTTCCCGCACGGACCTCATTATTGCGGAGATGGAAGGCCCGTCCATCACCTCGCTCCAGTGGCAGGAAGATGGCCGCCGCCACACCGTACCCTGGCAGGATTTCACGAGGGCCGACGCGGGAGACGAACTCAGGCGCTTGAGCCGGAAGAGGCTCGTCCTGCTCGTCGTCCCAGAACCGGACGTGATTTCTGTCGACATGCCGGTTCGCGCGCACACCAGGGTGTCGCCACGGAAACTTGTTGCTCTCAACTTTGTCGCGCTCAGCCCGTTCCCGTTAGACGCTGTTCATCTCCAGTGCGAGAGTGCAAGGCCTGATGATCGCGTGGTCCCGGCCAATTACGTCACGAAAGCCCGTGTTGCTCCGTTGCTGGATACGCTCGCCGAACACGATCTGACTTGCGACGGTCTGCTGTTCGGACACCACAACAGCGAACCGTATCTGTTCGACCACGAAACACGCATCCGCAAACGGTTTGCGGCCCACGCAGGTACAATCGGAGTTCTTGCCGTGATGCTGACGGCAGGGCTGGTTCTCAGTGCAACCTTGAGCCGGTTCGAGTCCGGAATTGCCAAGGCCGAACAGCAACTCGCCGAGCGGGTAACAGCGCTGCGAAAACTCAATCCACCAGGCAATCGCCTGCTGATCGACCGTGCTCGAAAGGACCATTTCTCGAACAGCCAGACATCGCGTGCGACCGTCTTCGCCGCATCTTTGCTGGAGAGCGAGGATGCGCTTTCGGGGCTTTCATTCGAGGGCACGGTGCTTCGGATGGAGGCAGCACCGGAAACACTTACTCGCCTTCAGAAGAGACTCGAGCTGCAGTCCGAAGTCGAAATCGTCGAGACCGGCCCCGTCACGAATGGCACGGGCTGGCTGCGCCTAAAGCCTCGAGTGGTGCCGCCATGATCCGGCGTTTCTCCACGATCCTTATCGCTCTTGCAGCCATCGGCATTGCCCATATTGGCCTTGTCTTTGCGTCGAAATGGTATCGGCTCGACCAGAAGCGCCTGGAGATTGAGGCTCGGTTGCAGGTGATCGATGCCCGGCTCGCGGTAGCACGTCAGGAGAATGAAGCCATTGCGCATTCTATCGCGCAGCTCGAAAAGGAAGGGCTCACCCACGCGACAACCCCGGCAGAGCTTCTGATCCGGACCGTGTCAAAATCGGTGTCAGAGACTTTCCCCGGCATACGCGTCGAACTGTTGCATGACGGGCGCCTGCTCGCCGCTGCTGCGGGGAGGGCCCTCTTGCCGGTGACCATCAAGATGCAGCTTCCCGACAAGGGCCTTCCATCGCAACTCCTTCGCCTCGAAGCGATCCGGCCGGGGTTTTTGGTCTCCGCCATGCGTGCAATGCCGACCGGCAGGCCGGGAACCGCTGGCAATGGCGGAGGTCTCTTGCAGATCGAAGTCGATGGCTTGCTGATCCAAACCCCGCAAGGGAGGAGACCATGATCGCACGCAGCCTCTTCACGGCAAGCGGTCTCCTGGCCGGACTCTGGCTGTGGCTCGTCTTGGTCCCACTTCCATCTTCGCCAGAGTCACGTTCCGGCAAACCCGAAACGATTCAACAGTCCAAGGCACTTCTGTTCCCGCAGCCAGCATCAGGAACCAATCCGGATCGACCGCTGTTTCACCCGATCCCGCCACCGCGCCCCGTCGCGGTGAGGCCGCCTCCCATGCTCCCAGCTCCGGTCGCCCCCACGCCCGAGAAGAAACTCCGCCTTGTCGGTGTGATCGAGGAGAAGGGAGACCGGGTGGCCTTCCTCCATGTCGAGGGCGAGCAGGATGCTCGGCGGATCATCTCGGGTCAGGTTGTCGAAGGGTGGCAGGTCACCGTAATCGGCCTCAGGGGCATTGAGCTAACCCGAGGTACTGCGCGTAATGTTCTTCATCTCGATCCTCCAAAGTCGCCATGAAGCAGCTGGGCAAGATCAGAGAACAAGACGAACAGGGTTTTGTCCTGCTGGCGGTCCTTGCGTTGACCGGCGCTATTGGCGCTCTCGCGCTTGCCGTCTCGCTCGTCACGCGCGACGATTATGCTGAGACCAAGCTCGCGCGCGACCTCGCGCTTGCGCGCCTTCATGCCGACAACGCCATCGTCCGATCGATCGCCGCGCTAGGCGATCCCGGCGACAGCCTACACGGCCCGATTCTCCAATCCTCATCGGCGTTCCCGCTGGCCGAGCAAGGCGTCTTGGTCAATCTGAGGATCGAGCATGAAAGTGGCAAGATCGATCTCAACAGAGCTAGTCCGGAATTCATCGCCAATGTGCTAGGCAGAATTGCGCCGAATGCCGCGTCCGCAATGCTGGGCCGTATTCTTGACATGCGCACCCGAGGTACCTTCATCGCCGATGTCCGATCGATCCTCTCGGCGGAACAACAATTCGAGCCGATCAATCGGGATATCACCGAGGTCTTCACCGTTCTGTCCGGCGCGCGCGGCATTACCCCCGACCGCGCTTCCCCAACGGTTCTAGCGTCAATCCCCGGAATCCTGCCGGAAGAACTGGAATTGCTGGTGCAAGGTCGTCGCGTTGCCGGCGCCAATCTCAGTCCGATCATGGTCAAGTATCAGGCCTATTTCTCGCCCGGGCGCCCCGTCTACACGTTTCGCGCCTCTGTTGCGCAGAAGGGCCTCCCACCAGTTGGAAGGAAGGCAACAATCGCGTTCGGCAACCTGCCGGTCCGTAACCGGACTGATCTTGCGATCCTCGAGTGGAGCGACGAGTGAGGCCCGCGACACCGTCATCAACCGCGAACTCCTCACCACATTCGGGGGAGAGTGACATCACAACTTTGCGACTACGAACGCGATTCGCATAATCGATCTTATGGAACTAAGTTATTGATATTATTATACTTTTAAATCAACTACTTTGCCAGAGGGACGGTCAAAGGCATGACGCGACCGCTTTCGAAGCGCGCGATGATAGCCTGCGTCGAGCCCATTTTTTCGGTCAACTGTCCTGTTTCACAGATCATCCGGCGCGCTCTCAAACTGCCGCCCCGCATAAAGCAGCCGCAAAATCACCACCTCGTCTTCTTCAACGATAAACGCAACGCTGACACGACGCTCAAAGCCTACAATGCGGAGACCAGGGCGGATGTGCTCTCGCAGGCTGCCCCGCTCGGGAAAAATGTCGAAGCCCGCCAAAAACCCAAGAATACGGTTCACATAGCCGCGTGCCGTCGCTGCCGTTCCGCCATTCATGAGTATCAGGGTATAGATACCCTTGAGGTCTGCCTTGGCTTCCTCATCAAGGCGAATGCTGTATGCCACGGTTTAGCGTGCTTCCTGTTCGGCAGCGTCCATGAAGGCTTCCAGCTCCGTCGTGACGGCTTTTAAGGTTTGCGCTCGTGACGGGTTGGCCTTGTAAGCGTCATAAGTAGGGGCAACGTCCTCGCGTAGCCAGCGCTCGACCGCAGCTTCCCGCTCCTGCAATGCCCGCAAACCTTCGCGAATAACCTCGCTCTCTGTCGCATAGGTGCCACTCGCTACCTTTTCCTTGACCAACCGCGCCATTTCCATGGGCAGCGTGATACTCATCTGTTGAGTTGTCCTCATTGCGGCGTCTCCTTCTCTTCCCCCTGTAGCACGAAATAGGATTTAATCCTATCATTTTCTGTCAACAAAAATACCGAAATCAGCCTTTTCAGGCTTGGCTTTTGCCTTACGGCTTGAGGCTTCCTCCGGGCACCTCGACGTTGACGGTGCATTTCACCTCTTTGCCAGCTTTCCGGGCGGCCTCCGCACATGCCCGGAGTGCCTCGGCGTTCGCGCTGACGATCCGCGTCGCTCTTGCGATGGAGCGCGCGCCTTCGGTATCCGCGACATGCATCAGACCAATGCCGGCCTGCCAGCGGTTGAAGGTACCGGTCGCGATTGCCGCGAGATAACTCCCGCCCGGAAGCGTGGCGGCAACAAGCGGATAGGCGAGAAGCCCGACCAGAACAGTACCCGCGAGCCAGAGCCTCTGGCGATTCCGGTTCCGGGCATGTGTTCCAATCTCCCTGAGCGCCTCGCGCTCTCGTCGGAGCGCGCCGGCTTCTTCGCGCAACTGGCGGATGACGTCCTGGAATGCGGCCTCCTTCGCACGTTCGATCGCTCGCGCGTGCTGATCCGGAGTCAGCCTGAGAGATGCATCACCTGCGATGCCGACAAGCTTCGTTTCCAGTTCGGCCAGCTTGCCGAGAACCTCTCCGAAGGAAGGCGCATAATCGACAGCCTCCGGGATATTCGGCCTGATGGCCATCGCCTCGATCTTCTGGCCAAGCACTGCAATCTCGTCCTGAAGGGCAGCAAAGGCCTCGGCAGCGCCGGTCTCTGCCAGTGCTTCAGTCTCGGTCGTCATCAATAGCCCCATTTCCCCCGTCTCATCGCTCGTGGCCCTGATCCTGCACCCGCTCGCGCCGTTCAAGTTCTTCGGTGAGGGCCTTGCCGGTTTTCCCCGAACGAAGGGCCTCGGCGATGGCGCTCTTCCGCTCGATGCCGTGCCTTTCAGGATCCTGCGCGAGTTTCCTCGCAGCCTCCGGATCTCCGCCGATCTCGGCCGCGAGAGCCTTGCGCCCCGCCGCGAACTCCTCCCGCTGTTCCCGGCTGATCGATCGCCCGGCGGCCTTTTCCTCGGCTTGGAGCGCGCTCCATCTCCCGACATAGCGCCCGGCGCGGATGTCCGGATCCTGCTGCTCCGTGCTTTCGCGTTCGGTGGCCTCGAGGAGCTTTTCAGCCCGGTCCGGCGCTTTCTCGCCCTCGATCACGCGCTTCGCCTCCCCCTCGTACCGATGCGCCGATTGCAGAAGCTTCGCGGCGCCCGGCTTCACCAGGTCGAGCGCCTCACCAGATTTCTCGAGCGCGACACGCTGATGGGCAACGACGGGCAAACCGAGACCCTTCATGCGAGCAGCATCTGCGATGGCGTCGGCATGCCGCTCCAGCCCCTTCAGAACGGTCGCGCGAGAGAGATCGGTCCGATCTCCCCTGCCCTCCGCCTTTGCCTGCTCTGCACGTTCGGGTACTCGCTCCTGCAGGGACGTCGATTTCTGCCGCATGGAAAGCTTCAGGCCGTCGAACGATGGTGCTTTGCCCCTTGCCGGGGACTCCAGCGCCGAACCTTCGCTGCTCTTCTCAATGCGCTTTTCCGCTTCGTGGCTCGGGCGGTTTTCCATTCGCATCTCCGGCCGGGACGACAGCCCCGGCTTCACGTACGCCGCATCACGCTCGGCCCTCCCCTCGGTCTCACCGATATTCTCTAGCCCGCGTCCATGGCCCTGGCTTCCGACTGGCGTATCGTCCCTCGCCTGGCTGGCGGGTTTCGAGCGCGCTGTACCAAACCCGGAATGGTCCTGCTGCGTGGATACCCTCGACACTCTCCCCGGCTCCCCGGATCTTCCCAAGCCCTGATGCTCCCCCTTCTCCCTGCCGTCCTTCCCGACGTTCACCCCCGGCACCATGCGCCCGATGAACGCCGGCTTCGGCAAGCGGAGCGTCTCAAAGGCTTTGGCGACCATGCGCCCGATGGCTTCGGGAACGCGGATGCCCCGCCTCTCGGCAAAGTCGCGGATCTCGTAATCGAGCGTGGTTTCCTTGGCGCCATCACGCGAGAGCGATTTCGACAGCCCCTCCATGCCTTCGCGGAACTCCTCCCTGGAGGCGTGGAGCTCCACCCCCTGCCGGTGCCGGGTCATCGCGACGTAAGCGAGATGCCGATCCATGGTTTTCGAGGCGAGGACAAAGGCCTTGTCGACGGTCGCACCTTGGGTCTTGTGGATCGTCGTGGCGTAGCCGTGATCGATGGCCCGGTAGCTCCCGGTCGGAACCGAGACGATCCTGTCACGGCCATCCCTGCCCTTCCCGTCGAGCTGAGCGACGAGACGGCCCTCCCCGACCTCGCGGATCGTGCCAAGCATACCGTTCCTGACCTGAAGGTCGCGGTTGTTCTCGAGGAAGACCACGCGATCACCCGGTGCAAAGGCGCGCTCACCATCATTCGTCTGAAAGTGCCGCTCGCCCGCCTGCTCTCCCCTCGGCAACTCACCGCGCTCCTGCCGTGCCGATCGGATCGCATCATTCAACGCCCGGACATCCACACGGCGATGCGCGAGGGCAATGCGGGTTCCCTCAGGATTTGCGCGCGCATCCTCGAGATAACCCCTGACGATTGCCGCCCTCGCATCGCCCTGCCCTTCATGGAAGCGGACCATTCCGTGGCTGTCGTATGCCGCAAGCGCCTCGGCCGTGCCGCCCCGCGCGAAGGCCCGGCTGGCATCCCTTTGCCAGTCCTCCTGCTGCCGGCGGATCTCCGTGAGCTCCACAAACCCGACGCGCTCAGCAATCGCGCGGAACGGGGCACCGGCGCCGATCGCCTGCAATTGTTCGGGATCTCCGACCATCACGAGTTTCGCGCCTGATCGATGGGCTTCACTCACAAACCGCGCGAGCTGTCGCGATCCGATCATCCCGGCTTCATCGATGACGAGCACATCCCTCGGACCAAGCCTCCCCTGCCCGTTCTGCCAGCCATGCTCATAGCTTGCCAGCGTCCGGCTCCGGATCCCTGAGGATTCCTCAAGACCCTCGGCGGCCTTGCCGGCGAGCGCAGCACCGAGAACGCGATACCCCTCCGCCTCCCAGGCCTGACGCGCGGCTCCGAGCATCGTGCTCTTGCCGGCGCCGGCAAGACCAACGACTACCGCGATACCCTCTGGACCCGTGATGTGCCGCACCGCCGCGCGCTGCTCCTCGCCAAGGCCTGAGGAAGCGAGCAAGGCCTCTCGCTCGCTAGCATCGACGTCCCCGACCCGTATGGCCCGCTCGATCCCGGCTTCCGCGCTCCGGCGGATCATCCGGTCATAGGCACCGAGCGCCGCCTCGACATGGTGCCGATCAACCCCATGATCCATCCGACCCGCCATCTCTCCGGCGCCTGCGGCCATGCCGCGTTCCGTCTCCACCATCTCACGGGTGGAATAGCGTGCGAGAGAGACCGATCCATCCTCCCCCCGCACTTCCGGTTTCAGCTCGATCAGGGCGGGTGACGCCATCACCCTGGCAAAGGCGTTCTGGAACGCCTCGGGCTGGTCGATATAGCGATGAAGCGCACGCGCCACGTCATGCCGGTCAAAGACGCTTTTCTCGGAGGTGATGACCGAGAGAACCTGCTCCGGTTTCTCGCGGATCAACGCCGCATTGGATTGCGCGGAACGCTGGTCGATCCGCTGCCGGACCACTACCATGCCCCGCCGCTCCATCTGGGTGGCATAGACCCCCATATGCTCCGTCGGTTCGATCTCCAGGCCCCGCTCCTGATGCGAACGATGATCGATGCGAATGTCATGCCGGCCTCTCGCCAGCGCTTCATTCGCAATCCCCTCCCAGCCCCGCCGGATATCCTTCAACTGCATCATCGAGGTCGGCATATCCCTCGAAAGCAGCCAGGCATTCTCCCGCTCGAGGATGGTCTTCTCACCAAGGCCAGCCTCGGTCAGTCCCCGCACCGTCATCAGGAGATGCGCATGATGGTTCCGGATATCCGTCTCGCCATTGGGAGAATGGATCGCGAAGTCGACAGCCGTGCCGTACCGATCCGCGAGCGATTGCGCGAAGGCCCGCGTCGCCTCGAGGCGCTCCTCCGGTGTCAGCTCATGCGGCAGCGCAATCTCGAACTCCCGTGCAACACGGGCATCGCTGCGTTTTTCTGCGGCCTCGGCCGCATTCCACAAGGCGCCGCGATCTTGCGCCCATTCCGCCGTTGATCCCCGGGGAAGCATGATCTCGGCATGCTCGATCCCGGCTTTCCGCGTGTAATCATGCGTCAGGCCGTCGCGCTCGTTGGTGAGACATTCCCCCGAACGATAGGCCGATGCCGCAACCGCAGAGCGGCCGGAGCTTCGCGTGATCGGCTTCATCGAGAGATGGTAGATTGCCAAACGAAAAGATCCGCAAGTACATGCGGCTCTTCCGCATCTGAGTTATGACATAACTCGTAAGTGCGCCCTTGTGAATCTTCGATCCTCCGGATCTCCGCTTCCCGGTAGGAGTTGCCCACAGCAAGTTGTCCTACAGGTTTCCGTTCCGCTTGGCAGGGGATTCCGCACGCTTTAGCCAGACGCGCCATGAAGGCGGGGTCTGGTTCTCCCGGCGTAATCAGGGGAGATTTTCATTATGGCCCGACGGTCCATTGCCGAACGTATTGCGCAGCTCGAGGCGCGGAAGAAGGCGCTTCAGGCCCGGCTTACGAAGCAGGAGCGTGCCGTTGATACCCGTCGCAAGGTCCTGCTCGGTGCGTTTCTGCTCCAGCGTCTGGAGAATGGCCATGATCCCGAGTTCGCAAGCCGTCTCTCGGATTGGCTCAAACGCGAACTCCCGGGCTTCCTGATCCGCGAGAATGATCGCGCGCTCTTCCCGGAGTTTATCGAACAGAAGCCGGGCAGCGATGCAGCTGCAAGCGACAGAGGTACAGATGCGGGGAATCGTGGCGACGCGCGCCATGGGGGCTCTGGCGATACCGGAAGCGCGGGGTCTGAACTGGCGCTCGCCACGACCGGGGATCTCCGCTGATGAGGAGGACCTGGTACGCTTTCCGCGTCATGCTCCATCAGGCGCGGCGCGATCCCCTCTGGGCTTTGGGCTGCATCATCTTCTATCCGCTGCGCCTTGGTGTTCATGCCCTGAAGGTTTTCTTTTTCTCGGCCCTGGTCACGCTCGTGCTGCTGGCTCTGGTCGAGATCGGCATGGAGATCACCGATCTCCGGAAGACCGTGCTCCATTCCGGCCTCAACATTGGCGCTGTGATCGTCGGTCTCGCCTTCCTGCTGCGGGCTGCGTTCCATCCCATGGTCGAGACCTTCGGGCAGGGATATGCCGCCGATGATGACAGCCACGGCTCGGCGCGCTTCGCCACGAAAGCCGAGCGGACATCACTTTCGATCGCTCCAGCCGGCCTTCTCATCGGCCGTGATCCGGAGTCCGGAGAACTCCTGCGCTATGCCGGTCCCTCGCATCTCCTGACCATGGCGCCAACGCGCACCGGCAAGGGCGTGGGCACGATCATCCCGAACCTTCTCACTCTCGATCGTTCGATCCTCTGCATCGATCCCAAGGGCGAGAATGCGATGATCACCGCAAAAGCGCGCGATCGGTTCGGGCCCGTGCATATCCTCGATCCCTTTGGCGTCACCGGCCTCCCCTCCTCCGCCTTCAATCCGGTTGCGCGGCTCGATCCCGAGCATCCCGATGCGATGGAAGACGCGAATGCCCTTGCGGAAGCCATCGTCCAGGACGCAGCAGGCGAGACCGGCGAAGCCCACTGGAATGAGGAAGCGAAAGCCCTTCTCTCAGGGCTCATCCTCCAGGTTGCAGCCGCAGAGCCGTCAGAGCGGCGCAACCTGAGGGCATAGCGTTGGTTTCTCGCTAAACAACGCGAGGGGTGAACGTGAGGGGAACATTGCTCAGGCGGCGGTGTAGGTGGCGGGCAGGATGAGCGCCTTGCGCGCCGTTGTCTGGGCGGCGCGATCCCAGAGGAAGTCGCCGGAGAAGGCGATATGCTCCCACCCGACCGGCGAGGTATGGGCGACCAGATGGTCGGGTGCGGCCTGGCCGGTGGCGGCAAGATGGACGAGAGCGTCGCTCATATAGGTCGCATTCCAGTAGACGATCGCCGCGATCACGAGATTGAGGCCGGAGGCTCGATAGAGCTGCGCCTCGTGGCTGCGGTCGATGATCCGCCCCTGCCGGAATGTGCAGATGGCCTGGGTCAGGGCATGGCGCTGCTCGCTCTTGTTCAGCCCGGCCTGACAACGCCGGCGCAATGAGGGATTCTCCAGCCAGTCGAGCATGAACAGGGTGCGCTCGATCTTGCCGATTTCCTGAAGGGCGACGTCGATCTGGTTCTTTCTCTCGAAGGCCGCGAGTTTTCTGAGCATCGCGGAAGGGCATGGCGTGGCCCGAGCGGAGCGAGGCAACGAGGCGGAGGATATCGTCCCAGTGCGTGGCGATGATATCGGCGCGGATGCGCTTGCCGAGCAGGGGTTGAAGACCGGGATAGGTCGAAGGGCTTTCCAGCGACCCAAGACGGCGGTCGGGGAAGTCGCGCAGGCGCGGGCAGAACCGGAACCCGAGCAGAGCACAGAGCGCGAAGACATGATCGGTCGCACCGCCCGTATCGGTGTAATGCTCGTGGATGGAAAGCGATGCGCCATGATGCAGGAGCCCGTCGAGCACATAGGGGGCTTCGTGCGTTGCCGCCGATAGCACGGTGACGTGGAACGGGGCATGGCGATCGGAGACATGAGTATAGAAGGAGAAGCCAGGATCAGCGCCATAGCGGGCATTGATCTCGCCGCCTGGCGCCACGCGCTTGCCGCCCCGGAAGAACTGTCCATCCGAACTCGAGGTGGTTCCCTCTCCCCACGCGGCAGCGATTGGCAGTCTGTGGTGGGCGTCGATGAGGGTCGACAGGGCCGCGCGATAGGTTTCCTCGCGGATATAGGCATCACGGGTCCAGATCAGCTGATCGCGCGTCACGCCCTGGCTTGAAGCCGCCATGCGGGCAAGGCCAAGATTGGTCGCATCGGCAAGGATCGCGGCCAGCAGCGCATTGTCATGGGAAGCGGAAGCGCCCGTGCGCAGATTGGTGAAGGCGGAGAGGAACCCGGTCTGCCGGGCGACCTCATGCAAGAGCTCTGTGATGCGGATGCGCGGCATCATCGCGTCAAGGCGCTGTGCGAGGTGCTCCGCTTCCGGGATTGGCGTTGTCCGGATCGGAGAGATCGACAGGCGCCCGTCAATCAGCGCGACGCCATCGAGCTGCCCTCGTGCAAGACGCCGCGCGAAGCGCTTCAGCCGATCGTCGAGTTCCTGGCCACGTTAAGCCAGCCAGTGCTCCGGAGTGCCCGGCAAGCCGAGGCTTCCGGCGATGGATGTCGTCGCCGCCGAGGAGGCCAGATAGGCGTCAAAGCGTCGGTATGATGCGGAACGCTCGACATAGACATCCCCCGAACGCAGCTTGTTGCGCAAATGGGCGAGAACCGCCGTTTCGTAAAGCCGGCGGCTGATCCGTCCATCGGGCTGGACGACGATCTTGCGCCATTCCTTCCGGAAGGGCATCGGTGCATCCGCCGGCACCTCTCGACGCCCGGATCGGTAGAGCGCCCTCAGGGTCGCGATAGCCGCGAGAGTGCGGGAATCGCCCTTGCCCGCCCTGAACTCCAGGGCCTCGATCAGGGCGGGCGCGAACTTGCGCAATGTCTGATACCGGTCGGCAGCGAGAACGAGAGGATCTTCTCCCGTGGAAGCGGCGATGGCGACAATCTCGGGCCGGGCACGCAAAAGGGTCGCCCATCCGATGCTGGTGTCGAGCGCGGTGATCGGATCGGCGTCGGTTTCGACCGCGCTGGCCAGAGCGTCGATCGTGCGTTGGAAGAGGCCCATCAGCCGGGCGACATCCCGGGCGGTTCCGGCATAGTTTCTTGCCTATCGTGCCTTGGCGCGCGTAAACAGCCCGCCGATCAGCTTGTCTGCCATGGCCAGAACGGCATCAATGAGCTGGGCCTCTGCGTCGGCGAGATAGGCGACCAGCATCGCCCGCCGGCGCAGAGGCGTATAACGTTCGATCAGATAGGCCGGAGAAAGACGCGCTTCCCGAGCAAACTGTCGGGCCCGGTCGGGATGCACGGTGTCGGCTATTGCCGTCAGCAGACCGAGCCCCCGAACGAAGGCCAGACGCTCCAGCAACAAGCCGATATGATCGGGCCTGGCGGCATCGGGCAGGGTCTTGAGCCAGGAAAGGCGCGACATGCCGAGCGCCTTGTCCCTGACGATCAGGGCATCGACAGCAGCAGATTGTGTTTCCGAGAGCGGTGCGACGAGCGCCTGCATGGCGGCCTTGCGGGCGCGAGCACGGCCGGCCAACCCCGCACGCTCGATTGTCGAGAGGGCAGGCAGCAGGATATGGTTGGCGCGCAGGGCAACAATGATCCCGGCCGCGATCGGCAGCCCACGATCCGTACCGCGTGCCGCTTCAGCTGCGGCATCGATCATCATCGGGATATCGCTGCGGCCAGCAAGCCGGAGCCCGAGGGTTTGTGCCAGATCGCGGGCATGATCCGTCATGGTCTGCGCCCGCGCCGCGTAGTCGGTGAAAGCCGACGCGGAAAGATCGAGGCCCTCGGCAAGAAACGAGACCAGCTCGACCGGAACGGCAAACCCACCCTGAAGCCAGCCCGCAAGCGTCACACCGGGATGACGCAGCAGAGCGAGTTGCACAGCAAAACCAAGACGGTTGGCATCGTCACGCCGTTCCCCGATCAAGGCGAGATCGGTGGTCTCCAATGTATAGAGCCTGATCAGTTCGTCCCGCTCCTCCGGGATATTAACGAGCCTGCGGCGCTCGGCATCCGTCAGCAGTCGGTTCCTGTCCATTCCGGTCTCTTCTCCCGTCCACAAAAGGCCGTTCTGCGCTATGGACGGCGAGACATAAAGAGACGTATTTTGTGGACGGATTCGACAAGGCAGGATCAACATGCGCTGCCGCGTCCACGGAACGGCCGGTTGGGAGACAGCAAACGATGGGCGATATCCTGGGTTATGCGCGCGTCTCGACCGGAGATCAGGACATTGCTGGCCAGACCCTGCGCCTCGAACAGGCCGGCGCTATCCGGGTCTTCTCCGATATCCGCTCCGGCAAGAGCATGGATCGGCCGGGCCTTACCGCGCTGCTCGACTTTGCCCGCAAGGGCGATACGCTCGCCATCGTCCGCCTCGACCGGCTGGGCCGTTCGCTCGCCGAACTCCTCTCCACCGTCGCCATGCTCAAAGAGCGGGGCATTGCCCTGCTGAGCCTCGAGGAAAAGATCGACACCTCCTCGGCCGCCGGCGAGCTCGTCTTCCACGTCTTCCACGTCTTCGGCGCCATCGCGCATTTCGAGCGGCGGCTGATTTCCGAGCGGACGCGTGACGGCATCGCGGCGGCAAGGGCAAAAGGAAAACGCCCCGGTCGTCAGCCGCTCGATCAGGCCAAGGTAGATGCCGCCATGACGCTCATTGCCGCCAACACCTCCCCCACGGAGGCCGCCCGCCAGCTCGGTTTGGGACGCTCTACCCTCTACCGGGAAATGCGAAGGCTCGGGATCAACCGACCGGGCTGAGCGCGGCGCTGTAAATCTCCGCTAGTTTCCGCGCGTGAGCCTGAAGGGTCGGGGGTGCAGCCCAGAACGTCTCGTATGCCGCCTCGCCCATCTCCCTCGCCTTCTCCGGCATCCGCAATTCGGTGATCGCTTGCGCGATTGATTCAACATTGGGCGAGACGACGAAACCGTTTTTCCCATGCTGTACCCGGCCGGCAGAGCCCGCTCGGTTGGAGACGATCACCGGCACCCCTGAAGACATGGCCTCGGCGATCACCAGCGGTCCGGTTTCTGGCCAGCGCGATGGCGCGATAACGGCGAGCGCATCCCGCGCCACACGGTCCCTGACGGCGGGTTTGTCGAGCCACCCGGTGATTTCCGCATCGGGATCGATCTCGCGGATGCGCTCGCGCAACGGTCCGTCGCCGATGAACAGGCTCGGTATGCCCAGATGCTGTGCGGCGCTGGCGACAAGGTCCGCGCCCTTTTCTTCGGTCAGGCGGCCGCAATAGACAATCTTGCGTATATCGCCGGCTTCGCGGGCACCACGATCCTCGCATTCGATCGGGTTTTCCAGAACGACCTGCCGGGCTTCCGCTGGTAGGAAATGGCCGATGGTCCGCCGCCCGATCTCCGAGACGTGGATTGCTGTGAAGGGACCATTCCCCAACGCCTTGTCTGTAGCAACAGATCGCATCACCCGGATGGCCTTGTGAAGCGAGGTTCGGGGATCGCATGGGGCGGTGAGGCACGCCAGCGACAGCGGCCTGGCTTCACAAGGTTCCTTCCTGTCGAAACGGTACATAAGCCCGGTAGGACAGCTCAGGAAATAGTCGTGAAGCGAGATCGCCAGCGGCAGGCCTGACTTCCGGATAATAGAGAACACGCTCGGTGAGAAGAATTTCGTCCATTGGTGGACATGAACCACGGTATCGGCGGCATCGAACCCGGCGAGGATCGATGCCAGCCGTGCCTTGTGATCGCTATTCCAGATGCCATCCTTCGCGGCAGCCAAGAGATTCTTACTCCAGATATCCTGTCCGCCGAGGCTGATACGCCGGATATCGGGATGGGCATCCAGCGCCGCATCCCCGGCATCTCCCACGCCTTGAATATAGGTGACCTCATGGCCAAGCTCTGCAAGACCGATCGCCGAAGCGATCGCGACCTGCGGGGCACCACCTTCAGAGATCGCGTAATCGGCGATGATGATGACCCGCATACATGCCCTCGATCAGTATGTTCGGTTATGGCCCACAAGCAGGTTCCCGACCTGCTGATCGGAAACATTCCCGAATTCGCTCGTTCCGACCCGTTGGAACGGGCCCGCGCCAACAAGTGTAACCGGAACGACTGAACCATTCGTTGCGCCACGCACCTGATTGCCGGTGATCATGACCTGACCGGCACCGCCCGCGTTGGAATAGCCGATGCCGATCGGAGAGAAAGTCACGAGATTGCCCGTGACATTGAGGTCTTCAGTCGCAAGGTTCGTCCCCGCAACAATCCCTACACCTTCGGCCCCCTCGACGATATTGCTGGAGACCACGCAAGCCCCTTCCACCTGAATGCCCACGGCGTTGGAAATCGTCGGTGAATCGCCCCTAGATTTCTGGACGCCTTCTTTCCTAATTTTGAGGCAAGGAGGCCATGATGGGCAACGCCAGATTCAGCGACGAGTTCAAGCGTGACGCGGTGCGTCAGATGACCGAACGAGGCTATCCGGTAGCGGAGGTTTCGCAGCGATTGGGCGTCAGTCAGCATTCCCTCTACGAGTGGCGGAAGAAGTTCTCGAAGCCCGCCACGGGTTCTGGCGAGGATGATCAAGCGGCCGAGATCCGCCGGTTGAAGCGTGAGCTGGCACGGGTGACCGAGGAGCGCGACATCCTAAAAAAAGCGGCCGCGTACTTCGCCAAGGATGCAAAGTGAGGTACGCGTTCATCGCCGAGCATCGTCCGATCTTTTCGATCCGTGCCATGTGCCGCTGCCTCTCGGTCCAGCCAAGCGGATTTTATGCGTGGCTAAAGGCGCCGCTGAGCAGGCGGGCGCAGGAAGATCATCGGCAGACGGAGCTCATTCGCACTGCATGGAACGACAGCGCCAAGATCTATGGCTACCGGAAGCTCCACGATGACTTGATGGACATGGGTGAGACCTGCTGCCCGAACCGGGTGGCGAGATTGGCTCAACTGGCGGGCATCCGGGCGCAGATCGGCTACAAGAAGCGCCCCGGAAAGTATGGTGGCAAGCCCTCGCTGGTCGTCGACAACACGCTCGATCGCCAGTTCGACGTTGAAGCCCCGGACAAGGCATGGGTGACCGATATCACTTATATCCGCACACACGAAGGCTTTGCCTATCTGGCTGTTGTGCTCGATCTCTTCTCGCGCCGTGTCGTGGGCTGGGCGATGCACGGCCGGCAGACGACCAACGTGGTCCTGCAAGCCCTGCTGGCCGCCG